>JAAUXU010179566.1_pt1 | contig 12900 bp, 10 predicted proteins | sample 7278151 | NCBI WGS metagenome assembly JAAUXU01 (sample SAMN14350113, study PRJNA611818) | marine sediment metagenome | isolation source: surface marine sediment (1.8m) | place: French Polynesia: Moorea | collected 2018-08 | reverse complement strand
GTGGCCTCCATTTGAGCACTCTAGCTCCAAAATGGGCAGCCTTGACACTGACCCTGTGTACTCAACATTGTGTCCCAGGATCACATCTACACGTTCCACATCAAAATTCCATGTCAACACGTTTCAGTACAGCGTAGGAGGTGCCATCGCGCTCAGCGCAAGTACTTACTACAAGAACTGTATGAGCCAGTGTACAGGGTGAGACTGATGTTCTTTGCCTCAAAAATTTTTGTTATGAATGACTAGTGAAGCAAAGCAAGGGCTTCAAACGCCGATTCAAAATGCAGCAAAAGCTTTTTCAACAATGCTACCACACCGCTCGGCTGACCTGACGAAAAGCTGGTGTGTCACCCTGTAGAACTAAGCCCTACTAGTTCAAAACGAGCCCCCAAGTTGCTGCCCAATTGTCTGACCTGTGGCGAAGCCTCCAGAAATGCCAGAACCCAAGCGGAGATGAGGAATGCCTTCATGTTCTTGGCCGCCCGCCCCGTGGCCAGGGGGCACACGATGGCGTAGAACCTGTGGTCGATGGAGATGCAGAGGGAAAAAGGAAGAATCATGTCAGACGGCAGGAAATGGGATTTGTCTCATGTCCGTCACATACGTACATTTTCCCAGAAGTGAAGCAGTCTGCATTTGCAAATAAATAAATCCCTATATATATATATATATATAAAAGAACAGCCCCTTTTGTATGTGTGTGTGTGTGTGTGTGCGTGTCCGCGGCTGGTTTCGAGCTTTGAGCGCGGCCGATTGTGTCATTTTGGTGCGAAAAAACGGCCGATTCTCGCACCCTTGTGCGAGGCCAATTTTTGTCACTTTGGAGCGAAATGGCCGATTTCTGTCCAGATGCGCGCGTTGAGCGCAAAGCGTGTGGAGAGCGCGAAGTGCGTGTTCGGTTGGGTTAGGTTGGGTCAGGATTTGGTGACTCATTTTCGTCACTTTACATTTTTGCTATTATTCCTATCCAACGAAGTGAGTGACTAACGCGAAACGCTTGTAAATATATAAAGGTCACCGGATTTTCCCTGAAAGAGCACTTTTTTCGCCCATCCTCTGCATGCAGCGTCATTCAGGCTGCACCTAAGCAGCATTCATTTCTTTTCAGCATCTGTGAGCTCAGAGTGTGTTCTAAGCACTTCTATAGAAGGTTTAAAGAGTCGCATTTTCGGGTGGGGCCCGAAATCTTAGGCCTAAACAAAAAGTCAAGCCGAGTCAAGACTTGATTCAGCTCCAATGAATGAAGACTTTGCACCCGGAGCTAGAGTGCAGCTTGTGCAAGCCGTGGATCGTCCAGGAGCTTGAACCGGTCTGGCTAGGGGTGACATGAGCGTGGAATCTGTTCCATCTTCGAGCCAACTCATCAAGCCGTCACAGTGTACTGGAGAGCCTGTTTGTGTACAGCCGAGAGACAATTGCCCGGGGTGCAGACGGGAAACCGGAGGAGCAGAACGAAGTGTAGTTGACTCTTAAAGTTGCAAACAAAAGACTGTTTTATAAATGACTGCCAAAGGTTTTCTCCACCTCGTTCTCAAACCAGTTCCACGGAGCAAAGTCATTGTCATGGGCTGGTTCGAAAAGGCCTGTTTGTTAAAAAACAGTGCTCTCCGCTTAATAGCGTCCCGGTGAATCTCACACTCCTTGCACACTTTCTTAAGGTCCTGAATCCTAAAGTAGCAATTTTCTCCTCTGCTTAATTGCACATTTTAATCAAACTTTTCACCCCAACTTCACACAATTGAATGCAATAATTAAAAATTCTCACAATTTTCTGAATTTTCCGGATATGCCAATTCTTGTGGTGTCGAAAATCTGAAGGAAAACACAGCTGCACACAAGACGTGGAACAGCAAATCCTCATGAGTAAGGACATCCACTGCGACAAAGAGCTCTTGGGCAATATCACATCCAGCACCTACACAAGAACAACGAATATGTTCCCAGTTAAAAAATAACAATTCACTCTTGCCATTTGTTGCTATTGTGGATTGAAATTGCCTTGGGTATCAGCCCAAAGGGGGCTCTGGACAACTGCACACTCCAGTGAATTGCACAGTCTTGTCCAGTCCCTATGGTGTGCCATAAGTGGAGAGTTTTGGGCCTTCAGCCGGAATATGCAGATGTTCCCAAACCATCTTTTTGGCTATCATGTCTTTTCGTCAGAAAGGCTTGCTCTTCGATCCAAGTTTGAGGTCAGCAAGTTCAGCATCTTTGAACATTTGACCCTCTTCTTTGTTTGGATCTGGGTTAACATCTTCCCAGTTCCTTCCCAGGCCCTTGACTTCAAGCCAAGATTATCCTGGGCAATGCGAGTCATGCTCACGTCCTACGATCTCATGCCAGCTGTTGAATGGAATCTGACAGGCTTTGCTGGGGTCAATCGAGCTCTGCCCCTATGTTGATGCTGGATGAAGCCCCCAAATTCCTCATACAGCTTCCAGACATTGGAGACCCCATTCCAGTGGGTGTCAAACCTCTCTGTAATAATCTTGTAGATGTCAACAGTCTCAATCTGCGCTACGATCCTTTGGAGCTCGAGGTTTTTGCAGGAGGTCAGACATGTTGCGATAGCTCAGCCATCGGAAGAGATACTCAGAGAAAAAAAACAGCTCCTGAAAGCTGCTGTCAAGCCTTCAAATGAAGCCTTTTGTGACCCCCCCTCCCCAAAAAAATGGCTAGAAGCATGACACGAATTGCCTCGAAGGTAGACACAAGTGATATCGCACTGCGCATGCGTAAGCACGTCAGACTGCCTCGTCACTCTCCCAAAGCAATTGGGCAGAGACTTTGTTCTGGCTGTTTATGGCAGAACAGACTTGCAACCCAAGAGTTCGAGTCGAGCCCCCAAAACTGAAACCATTCTTTTGGGTTGGGTTGGCTCAAGTGTGAATCCATCCCAAAGTGACAGCGGACAAGAGCTGACTGCTTTTCAACCACTGGATTTTCAGCACCCGTGGACTCAAGAGCTCAGTTGACTCGAACTCACCACATAATAGCTTATGATCAATATATAATGAGCTAAGAAAGGTTCGTAAACCGGAAAGAATCCGGAAATTCTGGTCCGGGACTACAAAATGGGCGTCCCCAAAATGCCTGAGTTTGACCTGAAATTTTCTTTTGTTCTTGACCTTCATTCCACGCCAAACTCTACAACGGGTGTGAGATTAGGATCCACTTTGTTTCACGACGAATAATTCAACCGATTTTTATCGCCAGGAGGCCTCGTCAAAGACTCTCCTTGTAGAGGCTTTTGTCGACTTCTCAGCAGTACCCTGCATGGTCTGTTTCAGTTTTGCTTGGTAGACAATGCATAAGGCAGATTATCCATTATTACACATAGGTGTGGCACGTGGGTACAATGCCAAATTCGGCCCCCCAAAAAAGAAAGTTACATGCATCATGTGGAATAAGGACAAACTTTATTCCACTCATTTCACTTTATGACCCTTGCTCGGCTGCGCGCCGCTCGTGTCATTAAAGACATTGGTGGAATAAAGGGCGTCCTTATTTCACACCCAATAAATAGCTATTACGTAAAAAAGGGTAAAAGACAATGGAGGATTTCTTGTTACGATGCACACAAGTACGACCGCACTTGAAATTCCAGTTATTTCCAAAATACAACTGAAACAGTGACAGTTTTGCCTTAAATATTTTTCTGTCGTCGTCGTTTGTTGCACAGATCAACTTTCCATGCAAAATGCATTGCAAATTCGGTCGAAATGACATTTTCTGCCATCATAACCTTACTGTTCAAATTCGTTTCCAGAAACCTGTGCAAAACGTCTAAAATAGCATATTGTCCTTCCCTAATAATTAATATTAACCAGGCAATATAAAAAGGGAGGGGCCGACAGGTTCTCTTTCATTTTCCAGAGTGCTTTTCCACAGGTCAACCCTTCCTGCGCAACAGCGACAACAACAACAGCGACAGGAAGTGGTATAATAAATGGCGTGGACATCTGCTGTACCACAGCTATCGAGGTCCACACAGAGCAGGGCTGCCAGCATGCAAATTTAATTACCAATGGCGTATTCATATGAACTGTGAACTGTGAACTGCTCACTACTGCCAAAACCCTGGGCAATTGAACATGAGGTAAATAAGTACATGGCAGATAAAGGCTGCCTCTATTGGAGGTTTCGTCATGCCACCAGCATAGAGGCTCCATCACACTTGGAATGGCTCTTGATCATGTCTGCACTGAAGGCATCTGCTTTGCATTGAATGGTCTGATCCAGTCGAGGCAGCGAGGTTCTGAGGTCCAGCAGCTGTTTGTTGTTGGGCGTCAGCAGCTACCACAAATTTTTGCCTGATGCGGCCTCGCCAAGTCAGGCCCATTGGGCCCAACATCTACTATATATGACGTCTGTCGGACACAGCTATTTTATAGCCTAGAAAACAACTATAAATCAGGGTTGACGGGGGAATTGAAGTGTGGTGCTCAATAAAGATATTAGAGGAATAAACTGGGGCCGTCGGAGGTCCCTGTCTGACCTTCTCCACCCCAGGTGTTGAGACTCATGGGGTCCCACACAAACAAATGGGGACAGGTAGAATTGAGGGAGCGGCGCAAGTCATGACTCATGAGTGGTCATGAGGAAATCAAACATCAGCATACGAGTGCGTCGGACATCAGGTTGACAAGTTGGTTGCAGTGCAACCGAGCCCTCAGCCCTGACTGTGAGACGAGCTCGAGCAGACCAGCTTTGACTTGCGTACACTTCGACGTTGAACCATACAACAGCTGCACTTTCCCCTTTTTAGTGGAACAAGTGAGCAATCTTTTGTGTGCGAACGCGCCTCGTTCCAGGCATGTCAACAGTTGGCCTTCATCGTTAGGAACGATTCAGGTCTTCTTGTGCACCTTTTCCCTCCTCTATGTTATGAGCACGTCTGACAAAGCAGAGAAGCAATCTTTTTTTTCCTTTCTTCCAATGATTCGTTGACCGGGTTTTTATAGCGTGGATCACAAATATGGCGGCTACCAACAGGTCCAGAAGTCTTCAGCCTATTTGGAAAGGTTACCTCAAGCCACAGAGGGGCTCGAAGGTCAAAGCTGGTGAGATATGAAGATCATAAATTTTTATGTGAGACGAGGGTAGTCAGACAACAAGTGCCATTCGACCAAAAAATGAGACACATTAAAAAGTGGCAACAGAGCTTCACCATGACTGATGCCAGTCCCAGAGTAAAGATGACATTCAATGACATTCTGAAGATGAGCGCCTTGCAGCAAAGCTCAAATCTCATCTATTATCCCGTGCTTCTACCCATCGACTGTTGGAGGTTTTGGCTGGTGCACCTGCTTTTTGAGGTGGCTTCGGAGGAAAAAGTCACTGGGTCAGGTCTTCTTGCTGGCCAAGAAGTGACAATTTGGTCTAATTGAGCATGGCCTAGTAATGGCTAACTGAAGTTGGGCAGCAATTCTGCTTCCTTACACTGAATGCTCCAGGTGCTTGGAGCAAAGCTTCTTCCTCCAGCCTGGATCTGGATGGCACCTTGAGCTTGGCCTTCAAGACCCGCGGGCGGAGACAAGCTGGATCTCCAAGGCCAGGAGCATCATGTGCTTGAGAAGAGCATTCCATATGCTTGTGGAGGTCAGAGCCACTTTTGCAGATGCACGGCAAAGAGATTTCTCAGGAGGCATCTTGAACGCTCCCCTTACTTGTTTGATCGCTTTCCTTAGTGTTTCAGGATGACCCGACCTTGACCAATCCCGTCTCATCAAACTTTCTGGTCTCGTTCTGGAGCTGAGGGCCAACTTCCTTAAGTGCGCCCTGAACCTTCTCTGAACCGTGGACGACGGGATGTAAAACTTGCGGACCGCCACCACTTTTTTTTCACCAGGAGTGTACATGTGTCTGGAGAGTGACCATTTCAGGCCAAGGTTTTGTGGCATTTCACACGGAAATTTCAACGTGTCTCTTTGGACCAAAGAGGTCTTGACGATCATTGTCTCACATGTAAAATGTGTGATTGTGTCCTCAGCATACGGTATTTCATTGATTAGAGCCCCAGGGGGCTATATTGGCAGACAAAGCGTCTAGGGGCGGGGCTCCAATAAAAGGGGGAGGGGGGCCTCTACAAGAAGACCAGGTGTCCAGGGGTGGAGCTCGAAACTCTTCTGTGTGTCCTCAAATGACACACTGTACACCTCTACTTGGGAGCACGACACTCCGAAGGCACTGACAGAATCCTGGAATTCCACTTTGACTCCGTTAGTATTTTATTTGACTTTTCCTCACGTGGAGAAACTACTACTAACAGTGCAGGAGTATGCATAAGAGTACATCTTTCCAGCGGCACCCTGATCCTACGTGGGGCTCTGGGTAAAAGAAAGGGGGCTCAAATAGAAGACAAGGTGTCTGGGGATGAGCCTCTAACAGAAGGGGGAGGCGGTCTTTTTTGGATAGGTAGATGCATTTTTTAAAACATTTCATGACTGAATCAGTGGGGTGAGCTGAAATTTTATCAGTCAAGGCAGTTTTGTGTAACAAATTGACCTGTGATGGCTTTAGACAAGAGTTCAAGCATCTCCAGGTTATAATTCAAAAGTTGTTTTTTATCCTGTGCTCTTTGACATCCATTATACTGTGCTGAATGGCTTAGAAATCGTGGTGCAGAGGAAAAAAGTGTCTGTAGCTTCAGAACAAATTATATGAGAAAGGAGAGAATAAAATGAGCCTGTGTTCAGGAGGCATTGCTGCATCTCTTTCACACAAGTTATTTGCCCTTGCACTCATCAGCAAGAGCACGATTAGGCTTGCTGGAGCTGTCCAGGTGCTTCAGTAAATAAGCTTACTACATGCAAAGGAGACTTTCAGTTGGCAACAAGTTTTTTCGGATTTTTTAGGAAAGGTATTTTGGTACAATGAATCTGTCCCTTTGAAGGTTGCGCATATTCACTTAATAATGCAACTTTTTCACAACTCCCAGTGCAGTACACAGCATTGTACGCACTGCACATCAAGAACGAAAAAGGCAAGAAGCAATTGTAGCAAAGTGTCAGCTAAAGATGGTTGAAGTCATGTCGATCCCTCACACAAAACTGTCTCGACTGGCAAAATTTCACCTCACTGACTCAGTCAAGAACTACCTTTTCTTGTTTTTTTTTAAAAAAAAAAAACCATTTACCAGTCAAAAAAGAACGCAGTGTATAAGCCTGGGGCTCAGAACGAACAATTATGGTAAGCAGTTAGTTCAGCTTCGATATCTTTGGGAGGCTCCAGAGAAAACTGTGAGGAAAAAGCACATTTGCTTCTACTCACACCCAACAGCTGCACTAAGGATTTAGTTATGCTGTTGAACAAGAAAACTGGAGAAGACACGTTGCCACTGCCAAGATCGGTATTGTTTGCTGAGACCACATTCCTTATTCTCAACAGCGGCACCAATACCGAATCTGACAGATAAAGGTTGTCGTGTTGGTGTTTTCAAGTAGTCATATCGGTGTTTGTATCAGTATCCCGCACACGTCTGTGTTCTGCCCTCCGTTCCCAAAAAAGCGAGACATTCCTGTACTTTTCGGGGTCCGAAAAAAAAGCCTGATACAGTAGAACACGCTTATATAACGGTTATAGCGGTCACACTAATGTGTCGGTCAAGAAGTCACGTTTCAGTGCTTGGCTGTAATGCGGCTAGAGTGGTCACGGGGATGAAACGATCAAATTCTTTGGTCCCAACGTGATCGTTATAAGAGCGTTCCACTGTAGTAACGGTATGATTATGTACAATCCAGAAGGATAGAGTTTCGTATGACAAATGCTTGTGGATTGCATGTGGTGTCTGTTGGCAGTTCCCCTTAGCCCACCAACTTGTCTTTGGACCTGTGAGACAGCATGTACGTGGTGCCCCCGTTGTTCACCCACGCGCCTCTTGTGGTCTGCAGGAGGGACAGAAACGCCTCAATCAAGGTTGTCTTAACACCAGCATCAGCAATAACAGTCAGAACATGATAACTCGACTTCAGTAAAGCCTCACTGTCACGGTGGCAGGTGACAACTTGATTGGCAGCAAATCCGTAGTTTTTGTTGGAGGTAAATTTGTTGGCAATTGGGAGTTACGGAATCGAACAAACAAGTACAGGTACTCTTCTTCAAACTCTTTTGGATATCTTTAAAGCTTGGTTTTCCTTCCAGATCTGAGGGAGGTAATATTCACATATTTACAGGCACAGTGCTTGCCGTAAGTCATTGCAGTGGGGTGCAATGGGCTCCCCACGCTGCACTGACAGCTTTGGAGGTGGAACCTTCATGAGGAATCAGTGACCCAGACAGTGCTTGACAAAATGCAGCATCTTGAGCTTCGGTGTGACCGCCCATTTTCATGCTAGAGTGCTCAAAGTGCAGCAACCCCTAGAGGGCGCCATGCCGAAATGCACTGTTCTGCTCCTTTCTCATTGGGTTTTCATGAGTAAAGTGGCTGAAACTTTCTGAGGTTGCTGCCATCCCACCTCCAGTGCTCCTTGCCAAAGATGGTGTCCCCCAGGTCATCCTTGGACTAGCTACCTTCCAGCACAAAGGCATCATCATGGTCAAATGACAAATGCTTACACGCAGCAGCAGCAAAGTAAAGGCCAACCTTCTGATTTCGCCCAACTTATACAAAATTAGAATACCTAAACTAGAGTTTAACTAACGAAAAAAGTGCCAGCAGCCGCGCAAATGGACGCCCAATCGTTTGTCAACGTCCTCTCCCTCAGTTCCCCCAGGTGATTTTTTTATTTTCATGTTCGCAAATTTGTTTTTTTGTTCTTTGTCTTCTCGTGTGATGATCCGAGTAAGTCACCGACCCCCGATTTCACGGATGAAAATTCAATGTCTGACCTGTCCAGAGAGATGCAGATAAGAATGTTGGATGAGAGAAAGAGCCCGAAGATCCTGAAGAAGGCGAAGAACCTGCAGAGCGCGTCTCCGGCCTTCCACTGGACCGTGGACTGCCAGCCGATCTCCGTGGGCATCATGAGAAAGGTCACCTGGAAAAAAATGAAAATCTGATGGGTAAACCTGCCTTTCGCTTCGTCTTTAAGAACACTTCCCTTTGGGGGGGGGGGGGGCACTAAAACAGCAGAATGGCTCATATTGAGCCCATTATGTAAGCGCAAAAACACACGAAAAACGTTTAGTACAACTAATTGTTGAGGACGATTTGGGGCCAGAGCCATTACGCTCTATCGGCTGGTAGCAGGACAGTAAAGTCTCGATTAGTGATACTTTTCAGTCGTATCGTTACATCAAGGCTCATCATGAATTTGAGACCTTGCGCTACTTAGAAAAAATTAAAGGAGATTGAAAGCTCTAACCAAAGCAGTCTGGTTTTGTCGAGACTTTACTGTACCGTGAGGTCTCCTAAATTATTCTGCCCACCCAACTTCCGCCAGACCTCCTTGATCGCTTGGATATTCGGGAAAGAGTTTGAAACAACAGGGTGAATCAGCAGAAACAGTTTACCAGCAGGTCGGCGATGGCCAAGTGGATGAGCAGCATGTTGACCCTGGACTTGTTCTTCTTGTACCTCCTGAGCAGGATGTTGAGCACGGTCAGGTTGGCCACAGACGACACGACGAAGAGGATGCTGTAGCCCACGATCGAAATCACGTTCGCGCTGTTGAACTTCATGTCGTCGGTCATGTCTAGGTGCAACAAGCACGATGTCATATACATATCTTGGTCTAAACGAAAGTCTGGGTGATTTTTTTTTTCGGTTCCTGGTCTGTTTAAACACATTTCTTTTTTTTGGGGGGGGGACACTTTTTGGGGTACCCACAGAAGTTGGCAAGTTCATGTACGAGGGGCAGTACAATAATGGGCAGTTTCACACAGCTTGTCTCACCAAAAAGAACTAAAGAACCTTCCCCAATTTTGGGGTAACCTGCTGTTTGCCCCAAAATAACTCTACGCGGGTCGCTGCTTAAGTGGGCCTTTGATTGGGCCCTAATGCGAAAGCAGAAGTCACCATTGTGTTGCTTTCACCTTACCTTTGTACTCTCGGACGATGGAGTCGTTCATGTTGCCTTTCCCCAACTGTGTCTGGTTGAGTTGAGTATTACGGTCGTCCAGGCTGAAGTTACCCAAGGGCATCTGGGTCTCCATTTCAGCCAATTACTTTTTTCCAGAAATAAAAGTGCTTCATGGACCTGTAAAACATCATTTTATTCGACTTTTCGTTTTAGAAAAAATGAGCAACGGCAAAGCCACAGGATCAGTAGATTAGCTTTTATTACAGTGCGTCCCTAAAGTCAGGTCCAAACTGCTGGTACAGAGCATGATGTTTAAACGTTAATAGCGCTCATTGAACGTCATTTTCGTGAGACGCATATGAAACATAAGGTGCAGAGTTTGGTCTGAGGTTTCCAGAACAGTGCGGCAATGGGCAATCGGACCAACGGTTGCTGAGGTATGAGTGTCTAAAGCTCCATGACAAAAAATATATACTTGGGCCTGTTTTGGGGGTGGCAGCAGATGAAGGGTAGTGAGGATTTATCAAGAAACATGAAAATAACATTGTGCAGAAAGCTGTATAGTGCACAACAGGGTGGCTCAATCACTCTTCTACAAGCAATGCCTTAATGGCGGCATTCAGCGAAGGCTCCAGGTCCGTCCACCCATCGATCTGTCTGTGGTTTCATGGGGACTTCACACCACTGACGAATCCAGATGCACGATGCGTCCTCGCTCTGCTCTCAAGCTCCACCAAACACGTGCAATGTTTATCCGAAAATAAAGGGGGGATGCTTGCATGCCGAGGGAGGACCCGGTGGAGATGGGGAAGGGGGGGACACACTGGTGTGCCTCCCTCCTGAGGCCGCTGACTTTCGAGTACTAAAGTACGAAAATGGGCAGTCATGACATTGAGCTTCCCTACTCAATCTTGTGTCGGGGACTCCGAACGACCCATCTGACGCGCCCATTCTGCACTAAAAGCTGCCATGGCTGTGGGTGCGGCCGCTTTCACTCGGCCGAAATTACTTGTGGCGAAAAATGGGTATGTCAACCGAAGCTGAATAATCTCCCCACTGTTCAAGTGAGCTTGTGTACATGCTGTACATGATTGAATGATCCTGGCGCCTTCGTGATATTCTAATAGAGATGCGTGAGTTTGAAACAGGCTCTCCTGGCGGAAGTTGTGGCCCTGGTGGATGAGGTGGCAAACCTCGACTCAAGATGAAAAGGCCACTTTCATGAATGAATGATGCCAACTGCGGAAAAAACGGAGTCAGAGGTTAGCAGAGCAGCTAAACGCTTTCTCCTTTGCTTTTGGCAGCCCAGGGCAGTCCCACTGACCCGTGGTTTTGGCACTGGCAGATGGACCAAAAGTTGAACCGAATGATAAGGCATGTGCCACGCATAATGTCATGGCAGCACTACAGTATCTTCCATGGCATGACCGTCCTGCCACGATCAAGTATGGGTGGAATAATGAGGGCTCCTCAAAAAAGGTCGCTGTATAATTAATGAGGATTAAAAGATATAATAGTAATGGATGGGTTACTTTCTCTATAGCATTCAGCAGAATCAATAAAGAAGTTGGCTTTTAAGTGTCCCAGCTTGTCAAGGAAATGTTCCGAAAGGAAGAAGTAATCAGGGAAACGCACGATTTTTCTCTGACTTCATCAGGGGGCAACCAGCTTTTGAAATTTTAGTAGTTTTCACAAGAAATAGATATTTAGTACGTTGGGTGAAAGGCTGAGCTTCTTGGAGTGAAATGATGTAGTGAAAACGGCCTGCATTTATAAAATAAAAAATTTAACTGCTTTCAAAGCAGCAATCTGTGTAGCGGAGTCTTCTAAATGGATAATTGCATTCTTCAGCATGCAATTATCCATTTAGAAGACTCCGCTACATAGACTGTTGCGCACCAAGCAGTGCAAGCACATTTGCCAAAAATGTCTTCTATAGTTTTCTTTCCTTGTTCGAGCAGGGAAGCCATGGTTGATGATGCAACTTCGTAATCAACGGCCCAGCACAAGTTATTCACTTCCAAACAACTCCATCTTACGGGCGGACAATATTTCGACAAAATAGCTCGGGTAAAAGTGCCCAATATCCTTTAGATCGGCCACTCCCCGCCCAAAATATGGGTGAAGGAAAAAAAAGTGCTGAAAAAAGTGACGTTGAATAACAAGTGATCGTCACGTAAGGAAGCCACACACCCTCTTTGGGCCTTTCACCCACACCACCCGCCAAGTCTGCCTTCTGGTCGTCATGACTCTTGCGCTGCAAAGCTCAAATCGGCCGTAGGGATTTCGAACTTGACTGTAGTCAACGTCGGTTTTGCGCCCCGTTGGATGGGTTTATCCCCCCACAGACTCACAGTTGCCACAAAGCAAATCTAAATGTCCGCTGTTGCGTTGCTCGTTTGGTATCTTGATGATTGCCAATGTGGACCCAACGACAGCTGACAACGCCACGTCAGTCAACGTTGAAGGTGAGTCTGTCAGGCAGATTTCAGTGGACAGCCGATATCTTAAGGTAACATGATATAAACGGTCCAACCTCACCTCTTCTGGGCTTCAAAGGTCAACTTCACGTTAGTCAACAGTTTAGTTCAGTCAGCTTTCTCCTCTTTCCTGATGACTCGACCACATCTCAGTTCGACCACAAAAGCAGTCTTCTTATTTACAAAATTTAAGATGGATAAAAAGTAAAATTGGATAGGTAATAAAGTATTCGAGTGATGGTTTTATATTCACATAATCCTGCTCTGAGGCTTGGTCAGTAGGGTGGCCAAAATTTTGGTGATGAGTTTGCTCAGTCACCAATGCGTAGTCATCAACCCCCAATTGTGTTGCATGGTTTTGTTTTTTCTGAATTCCTCAAGATGAACATGCTAGAGATTGCCAAAGTTTTGCAAAAATTGCTATGTAGTGGAGCACCCAGTAGGAGTCACTTTAGGAG
>JAAUXU010102174.1_pt1 | contig 12900 bp, 14 predicted proteins | sample 7278151 | NCBI WGS metagenome assembly JAAUXU01 (sample SAMN14350113, study PRJNA611818) | marine sediment metagenome | isolation source: surface marine sediment (1.8m) | place: French Polynesia: Moorea | collected 2018-08 | reverse complement strand
TAACAACCAAACTAGTGCATGGTGAGGTCGAGGCGCATGGACAGCGTGAAGTACGTGGTGGACGAGGAGAACTTATAGAATTCTCCCGAGCAAAGCCGGGTGCAGGTTCAGCTAGTTCTGAATATTCTGAAGTTCTGAATTTACGGATGAAAGATGTAGGTGAAAGAATATATCTTCTTCAAAAGAAATTCAGATGGAACTCTTCACGATGTGTCAAGTGCCACACATTGAAGCAATTTTCATTCGTGCAACCCACATTACCTAATGTTTAACTAAATTTCCAATCTCTGTAGATTGCGGCACATGGTAAGATAGATCAATGCGCCACTGGAAGTAAGGATCGCTTAACATGAGGGGATCACTGCATACAAGAATCACTGGATGTGGGAATCACTGAATGTGAGCATCACGAGATATGAGGATCACTGAATATGAGCATCACGAGATACGAGGATCACCAAATATACCAGTCTGAGGGTCATTTTCTGAAGAGCCAACACCAATGAACAAGAACGGCATTAAGGGTCAGAAGAATCAGTCTCCCGAGTCCCAAAGTCATGCTTACACCGGTTTTACGATCAGTGTTCCACACGCATCACTGAAATTGAGGTTTCGTGATAAGTTGACCTTGTTTCCGGTACTTGAGTGAGATATCGATCACACAACCTCACTGAGATCAAAGTAACAAAGTGCTACTGCATCTACTCCCTCCACCCGAGAATAAGTGACGTACTACATCAAACGTACATTTATAAAGCAAAAAATTTGAGTTCCTCCGGGAAAAAGTTTCACTGGGGAGGTCTCTGTCCCCAGACCCCTAACCTAACTTACAGTGGTGTAATGTATTTTTTCCATGTCCACCCACTTCCTATGTCTTCCACGTATGCAATGCACCTATGTGAGAAGTTCACCTACAACTTACCTAAGCCACATTTTCTAAAAGTTAAGAACACTCTTCATTATCACCATTTGGTCTTGCATTACAGAAGCTTTTCAATTCCAACCCATCAAGCTGAGAAACTTTGTTTCACAAATCGGGGGACTGATCATTTTGGAATTCTGTAAGGAATTCGGTTTGTGAGTCAAAAGCTGGAGTTTATTAAGTAACCCAACAAATTTTTTTGAGAAAAAAAGGGGGGGGGGGCGCAGAGGGGTTGTTGAAAACTTTTGAATTTATTTCAATTCTTGAGGACTGTAGTGATCACCGAAAGTTTGGCCAAGATCGACCCAGTGGTTTTTGAGATCTGGGTGGTGACGGACAACAGACAAACAGACCTAAGCTTCATTGTTATTAGATAGATTACTATCCTCAGGCGACTTGTCTTCCCTCCTTCTTCAGAAACATGAAATGTACAAAGTTGCAAAGCTTTAGCTTTGATTCTTCTCTGTGAAGGTCTCATCACAGCCACCATAGGTATGAAAACAGAGCCAGCATGAAGTGGGGATGCAAAGGCTCGCACATTTGCGTCAAAACTTTTTCAAGTACTTCACATCGAGAAGGCAATGTCAAAAAGTTATTAAGATGTCAGAGCATTGGTTTAATTTTTGTCACGCAACCTTCCAAAACTGCCGCACAAGAAGTCCGAGAGCCACAGGTTTGAGTGAGAGCAACAAAGGTGTGAGGGGGGTGACGCGCAGTAGACTCTCCCAACCAGCTGCTCACGTCTTATGGACGTACTTGGGCATGAGGAGGATCTCGTCCCACTTATCCTCAGTCAGAGCCATGAGGTCCTCCTGGTTCTCAGGCTGATCCGCAGTCCTGGCCAACACCCACCCACCCAAAAATGAAAAGTCCGGTGGGAGGGGGGAGGGAGTCAGTCTGGGACCAGAAGAATGCCAAACCTCCTTGCCCCAGGAACCGTTTGGATCCAGCTCTTCAAACCGACATTGCTGGTTAGCCCGAGTGTGAGGAGGGGACAGTGAAAGACTTGGATAAGTCCAGACTCAGTTCTATTCGCCAAATCTGTCCTCTTCTGTCTGTCGTTGAGTCATGTGAGAAGGATCATGGACAATCTGAGCTTCAGGACGAATGGTTGCAGCTGTCGCGAGGTGCGAGTTGGGCAGTTTTTCTTCTACAGACGAGAATTGTGTTGAAAAAGGGTTTTAAATTACTTAAAATGTGTCTGCGAGTGCGTCGGGTGCTCCGCGTCAAGTTCAATGTAGTCTGCCTAAGCAGAGAAAAACACAAGTGTGCAACTTTTGCTGAGGAATTTCATTTAGGCATTGAATTTGGAATTGAATTGATAAAGTTCTTGAATATCCTCGACCCGGACAATGGGTACCCACCTCCATCCGTGCCGTGCGATTGACCTTGTCCTCCAAATGCGGCCTCATCCTCGTCATGGGACGAGCCCTGTCCTTCCTCGTTCACGGCATGTTCATCCTCGCCATGGATCTGGTGACCTCGTCATCTCTTATCACGGTAGTTCTTCTGCCAGATGTTCCGCCAAACCTGGTACTCGAGAATGCAAAAAAAAACCAATTCCCCTAATAAAAGTGCCATATAACACCAAGTATTTTATTACACATCACTAAAAGCCTCAACACAGTTTTCTCGTCTATACTCATGGCTGAATTGAATTTCTGAAGCATCGATGAATGCTCTTGCAACATTGTCCCTTAAACTTGAGAGCAAGTCAAACTCTAGTGATGACGGTGAGCAAGTGGAGGTGCTAGCCCAGGTGACACGACTGAAGATCCATTCAACAGTAACATTACTGACAAGAATAGGGAGTGCACACAAAGCATAACTTGTCAATATACAGTGCGCTCATCCTGCCTGTTTTAGTCGCTTACAGCTCGGCAACCACAAACTCACGGACAACATTAAAGGCTTCAAAATTATCACTTATATAGTGATATGTCGATTTTTAAGGACAGCAAAAATGAAAGATTCATTTTTTTGGAAACCAGGACGATATTAATGGCACCAAAAGAATCATGAAGAATGTCAATTTCATGCCATTAAAAATATGGACCTTTTCTGACCGGCAGAAATTACCCATTTATCAGCAGTCCTTACCTGAAATTGATCAGCAGGCAAACTTATTTTTGGCATTTGCGACTATTTCTCATAATCATTATTGTATTTTTATTTTTTTTTATACGAAGCTTACTATGACCAAGGTCGACTGCATTGAGAATTGTTCTCCGTTCTGTCATTTTACTCTCAGCCCAGCAGCTCGGGCGAAGGGTGATTATTCGCTCTCGTACCTTTGGCACGTGGGGGGCGACAATCGAACCCAAAAAGTATGAGTGATATCCCTATCATCCATTACAAATCACCCTGCTCACTTGCCACGACATTGGCTCCCATCGTTTTTGGCGCTACTTATGATAGCGCTAAAAACGGAACCTCGATTAAGGCCACCTTTTTGTTCCCCCCCAGGATATCTAAAAGCTGTGACCGCATGCCTTGTAAAGAGTTGGAAGTCGAATAAAAATAAGAAAAGAAGAGCTTTTTCGCTTTGCCTAACAACATTTAAAGTTTCCCGATAGAGCAAGCGCCGAGTCTTCGCCAGCCCAGTCCATAACTAACCATTGACGATTTCCGATGATTACTGACATGGTGGGTTAAGTAGGCCTGCAGACAAAAGAAAATGACAAAAAGCATCTCAGTGCTAGCCTTAGAGGTTTATATATATTCAGCTCTCTTAGCACTGGCGCTTGCACTGGCAACTTCGTGGCTCCGATGGCTGAAGTGCAGTACTTGCGTATAAGAAAATGGCATTTGTTTTCGTCGCCATTTGTCTGGGCCATGACCAGCGCCATGACAGCCATCTCTGGGCCCTGACTCTGCGTAGTAAACAATCTACTTTATGTAGTGAAACTCTAACACTGGTTGGGCTTAGCTAAATACAATTCTCTTCCGAGAAAGGGTCTTTTTTTCTACACGTCCTTCATATGACCTTTGTTAAGTTATAAACCTCAAATGCGCTCAGTCAAATTCCAAAGGGCATTAATACATCTTCTGTCGTAGTCTTCTGACGGTATCGTCACTTCGAGCTCTGACTGAACCTACCACTGACTGATGCACGCTAAGGGTGAACTTCTTTGCGCCTCACATTGCTGCATCTTCTTGGGTGCTTCCATCAGGAACTTTCACTGATTTTCAGATCTCAGAACAGAGAGAAGGCCAAAAAGGGTCGTCTTTCTTTTTGAGCTCATTCAATTTCCCTAGCTAATTCTATTAGTTCCTATAACTTTTCCATTAGATTCATGCCCTGCAGGGCCTACCTAGGCCTTGCACTCTTCTCTCTATTGCCCCTCCGAGGACTGTTAAGGCGCGGAACTTGTTCGAATATAATTAGAGAATAAATTAAAGTTGGGCTCCCAGAGGTGACATTCTATAAAATGAGATTTCACGCCTGCAGCATCGCAGCGTATGTAGTGGATCCACTCACTACACATAAAAGACCACGACCAACCCGTGCGCTGAGGACGAACACTGAGTACATAAGGAAGACAAGTACACAAACTTTGCTAGTTTTGCATCGTTTTACGTGCAGTGGGAGCCTTCCTCTCCTCTCCTCTACCCCCCCCCCCCTTGTCGTTATGTACGCGCAGTGAGTGGCTACGCAACATTCGGTTGTTGTGAATACAGGGTGAGAATTAATTAGCGTCAGTCAGTTTTGGGGCCCGCAGTTTGTTATTCAGCTGCCGAATTCGCAGGTGAAGCTTGAACCAAGCTGGAATCTTCATAAATAGCAGAGAGAACTCGACTATTTACGACCCCCAACCCCGTGTTTGTCGTGATTGGGACAATCAATCGCGTGCCTGGTTTTGATTCAGCCAGTGTGCGAAAGGTCTCAAAAGTGTGTTCAACATGTCCAACTGAGGCAGGTCCACTCAGGGGGCTCTCCGGAGCTTTCCCAAAGCACTTTGGCCTCTTCTCCACTGGCTCACCTTGAAACATCAATGGCAGGTCGACTTCAGCCAAGTAACTAGCGTCCCGCAGGTACACAGCTCCGCTTCAGGCCCTAGAAAAAGCGTGTTCACCGTGTCCAACTAGAGCAGGTTCACTCAGGGGGGCCTCATCGAGAGCCCTTACATGCACTCATCTCCCGTGTGCACGTCAACGGCAGTTCGAATAAATCAAGTCCTGATCTTGTTGCACTTGAGCCTTCATTGGCTTTCATCCATCTGTTAAGCATGGAGAACTGATGGAAAAAGTACTAAAAAGTGAGCAAGAGAGAGAGGAGTTTGTTCTTCTGCCAAAAATCTTCTCGATAAGAGGAAAGCAGAGAGAGAAAGCAATTTTCGGGCTGGAAGAGAGAGGACCGTAAATATATCAGAAACAATTTCTGTTCTGATTTACAGCTGCTCACAGGGGGGGGGGGGGTAGAAGGAAGGGGGGCATAAACCATGATACGCCCAGATTCTCATCTCTGGACTGCCGCATTGTTTTCCTTCCCTCCCCAACCAACCGAGGGGACCACGAAGAAATATTTCAATGTATGTGACTCGCTACAAACATTTACCATTGTTTGGCGTCTTTTTTCTCCCTCTTTCAAATAGGAATCATGCCTCAAAAGCAGCGATTCAATTCTATTTTTTTGCCGCCGCTATAATCGCGTGAGTCAAATTTTATTTCTTCTCTGGTAAGCGTCTTCCTCCTCCTCCATAATGGTTTTTTCTGCATGGTTTGGCAGAGTTTGAATCTTCTTTCTTCTTCTTCTCGATTGAGACTGTTTCTTCGGGGGCCCCCGGACAGTCTAATTAGCTTGTCAAACAAAATAGGCGAACCAACGAGCATTTCCTGCAAAATTCGGCGCCAACCTTTGACTCCTTCCCAAAGCCTCGAACCATCTCCCATTGTTCGTGCGCGATTTACGTGCCAAATTGATATCGATGTCTTGGCTGGGGTTCTGCATTGTCTTGGCGAATTTTGCCGGCAACCTTGACTTTCTTTGCCTCCTTCCCAACTCTTTTGTTTTGAGCCGGTCTCTGGTTCGTCTGCACCCGCCCGTGCCGCGTGCGTGTTTGTTTAATTCGTTGTGAAGTAAAATCACATTCGGGGGCCGGCAAATGTGAGAGACCGAGCAAAAAAAAATTGTCAGCGAGTCACGCACGCCATTGAAGCAAATGACGGCGAAAATGAATTTGCAAATTTTCGCGTTCTCTTAATTGCCCCCCCTTTTTTTTCTTCCCGCCTTATGTACCACACACCGGCGTGTACACAAGGATCCTCTTTGCCTTGACATGGCCAAAGTCTCCGCAGTCAAGCCAGCAAATACGACCGGGTGTTCCGGATCTGTTTCCTGATGACGAAGTGCCAATAATTAAGGAAGTAGCATGCTTATGAGTGTGTAATTTTGCACAATTAGCCATTTGGGCTACTGGGTGTGAGGTGGTGCAGAATGACTTCAGTATGACAGCAAAGACAGCCGCGAAGACAGCGTCAATGTAAGGCCTGAACTTTTGGGCTGCGGTGGGGATAATTTCCGGACTCACCTGCAGCAGCACTCTGTACTCACACATATGAGGATATGAGTTTATATATAACATACCGTGTGCACTGCCTGGTCCGCCTGCACAGGCGAGCCTCTCCAGATTGTGCTGACACAGCACGCCAGAAGTCCGATGTCTCTTCCTGTGGCCTTCTTATAGAAAAAGGTAAAATCAATGGTTGGCAGTTGTGATGTGTACCTAACACGATGCATACAGACCTTTCCTTCATCTTTGCTTTTGGATTGTGTTGACAGCAAAGGAAATTGGTTTCATGCTCAAGGAAAAGAGTTTTTCTTCTCTTCATGCAAATGCCAGGAAAAAGAATCAGTGACACTTCAAGGAACCAACTGTCTCAGAGTCCTCTACAATTGGAATTTTGTTCTTGCAAAAAAAAGAGGCTCCTGCTAGATTTGCTTCTGCCGAGGTGACAGCTTCTGCCTTCCCAATACGTGCAGACCCATCGTGATATCGTGTCCTCCTCCTCCGAAACACACGAACAATTACCTACAAACTTACAGTACAAACATGTTCTGACGAACTTTTTCGGAGTCCAGTGCCCGGGTTAGCCCGGAACCCGGTGCCGGGCACACAACACCTTTGGCCACCTGAAGCTGGGGTTTGCAGTTCTCAATCACTCTCCCTCTCTGATCTGTGTTAAAAAGCCTCACACATTAAACTGACATGACTGTCCCGTCTCACAGGCTGTGCTGCTACTTCTAAAATGTATGAAGTGCCAGCTTAATGTTAAAGAAATGCGCCCCCCCCCCAAAATGGACACAAATATAAAGGTTCTGCTGCATGTGTGTGTGCCTTTTTAAACGCTGACCCCTCTTTTTACCAGGAGCTTCATTCAACTGTCAGACAACTCTGCGCATGGCTCGTCATGAACAAGGAGTTATGGAAGCAAAATTGCCTTAGCTCATTTTTGTATTGACTCTTTAGGACTCAAAACGAATATAAACTCCGAAATCCGCCCGGGTACGTCTGTTTTTGGTCTTATCCCACTCAGAAAAGCTCTCTTGAGATATGAAGAAGCCTATTAGAGCCTAGCGTGCATTTAGTGCAAATCTTGGGTGACCTCACTACACAGTGTCCAAAAGTAGTGCACTTTCGGAATAAGTCGAGTACTGAGGAGATTTTTACAAGGAATCAATGTTTGACTTGTTCAGTACCACGTGCGTGGATAGGACTTCGAGTGGAAGAACACAGCTTAGCAGAAGAACATTTGAGACCAGTCACTGCGGCCACGATGAGGTCAGACACAAATGTGGACAGTGCTCGTTCTCCTCATCCAGCCCCGCCAGTTGCCTCAAGCGGATCAAACCCTCACGTGTCTCTCTACTCCCCGAGACCCCAGCCAAGCAAAGGGTTGGCCTGACACATTTCCAGAGCAAAGCCCCCACTTATGGATGTGCCGCGCAAGTTAACTCCTTGGCGCTCGCCCCCTCCAAGGCTACCATTTGTTCCCGCTCATAATGTGGGCTTCGCATGCACGCGCATATTGACAATTGGGATTGCTTTTCGTTCCTCTCCTGCTTTTCCTGATATATATATATTTATTCTTCTCCGGATGAATAATGTGCAGGGAGGGGCCAGCACCCCGGTGTTGATGAATGAATGCTCTCCGGGGCGGAAACACAATAGGCGTGTCATTGACGGAGAAGGAAAGAAAGAAAGGATTCTTTGCTTTACTCAATTTGTGTACACACTAACGAGAGAACGAGGGGCGATGCCACACTTAAGGTCTCATTTGCCTCAACACCTGTACAATGTGTAATGATTCGGGAGGAAATCACGGGCTTGCTCTGTTCACGCGGGGGAGGAAGCACTATTTTTTAAACGTAGTGTGCAGTACAGGGTGCGGCGCCAGAGGAGGCAACAAGAAGAGAGATCACAACCTGACCGTGCCAGTGTCAGCGTTAGCCTGGACAAGCATCAAGGCTCATCTGCACTCTGCATCTAAGTGCAGGCGAATATCGATATGCCGGAAACGCAATTTTCCGTCAGCAGGGTTAAGAACGCTGGATTGAGATATGTTATACTGAGAAGTAAAAAATCGGTCAGCTGGAAAAGAATGTTGAGGTCATGCGTTTAAGCTTTATATCCCTTAAATCGAGATTCAACTGCAGTTATCCATATATGATGAGACTTTTTGGCATAACTGTTGGGACTTTGGAATAGCAACCAGGACAAGTCTCTCTGCCTGAGTGTGTGATCTGCGTGAGGAAAGAAAAAAATCAGCAGAGTCGAAGAAGTGAGAGCAGAAAAGGACACAAAAAAACAGGCACCAACGTCATCCCGCATCTTTTTTCAACAAAGGTCCTTTAAAATCTTGTTGAAGTTGATGCTGATGGACTGTGGATCTCACGTGATTCTGAGATGTTATCTGTATTAGACCGTTCGATTCATTTTATGGACTGCAGCAATCACTTCCTCAGCGTCAACGACATCACAAATACTGTGAATGATGAGACAAGGTGCAAGGAGATCATAGGGCTTATCAAGGCAGGAAAGACAGATGCCGAGATAATTCACGGGAACAGGATTATACATATATGAACTGTATCACTTAGTGCTTTTCATCTCTAGTCATATTTATACAACAACCTCGATTGAATCCCTACTTATAAGCCACACAGTATAAGATCTGCAAAACGCTATCTATCAGCCTGGTTTTTGACTAAAGGAACTTTTTGAAAAATAAAGAATAAAAAAGTAAAAAAAAACATCCAGGGTGCCTCTTTTGCCTCCATTGCGATGGCTTCTAATTCGATTACTAGAAAAAGTCGATTAAATCGAGTCTTCAAAGAGCAATTTGTCACGTCTTAGCAGTGTGAACACGGTGATGGATGCACTTTCAAAGATCCAGGGTTGCCATGTGGCGCCAGCTCCTCGGTCGATTCTCCTTGGCCTGGTCAGAGTCTGCGTGCAGAGAGACTCTGAGCCTGGGTGGGACGCAGCAGCGTGCTTGGCAACCCTGGATCCGTGATCGATGTCTGCCTTTAAAGCTGAGTGAGATGTGTAATTTTGGGTGCAGCATTTTCCGCCAGGCGATGATTACGTGAGTGGAGCATGAACAGGTGATCAATGCACAGACACGGGGCTTCTTGCTCTGGTCAGCGTTCCAGGAGACAAGTTGTGCAAATAAGAATACCGACACACGATCATGAATAGATATGTGCGTACAACTGGACGAAGTCAATCAAGCTCTCCGAGTTGTGGCACTTGAGTGCGTGCGTCCTTGGCACGACCTTTGACCCCTCTGTACGTGCCTATGGGGATAGGAGCAGCGCCCAAAATAGAGAATTGCATTTAAATTTGCGACCACTTAAAGTTTCACACATTATTGAGAGGAGAAGGAGGAAAAATAGACGATTTCGTGCATGGAAAGCGTGTCAGAGGTCTCTGATTCACACGACTTTTTCTTCTCGCGTGTTGTGTTTCACGGGAACTGTTGATTTCCTCAGTTTTTGCCCCCTCTCCCTGCGCTGGTACAAGAGTATATTTGTATTGTGGAGCTTGATTAGGCCGAATTGGATAAAAATTGACATGGCGCGCTTTGACGGATTGGGGGAAAAGACACGTTTTGATTGGACGAGGACCGACGCAATCAGAGCTTTTCTTCTGCCTCCTTCCGTACGCTTGAAGCTGGGTGCGTCTACAGGGTGGAGCAGAAGGAACATTCTGTCGGACGGGGGCGAGGACGAGGACGAGGACGAGGACGAGGACCCGACCTGCGCGGAAAGAGAGAGGAAGAAAAAGCAGCAATTTGGAAATTGGCTTTGTGTGCAATATGACTTCTTCTGGTCTAGGATCCTGTTCCAAAGCTGTAAGACCTATTGTAACTGTTGGATTGGCACTAGACGTGAATTCCTCTGCAGAACAGAGTCTGTTGTCGATCATCTCGCTTCCAAACTTCATTGGGGGACATCACTTTTTCAGCCTTGCACTAGTGAGGGATCTCTTTTGCCAAAGTCCGGCCAACTTGCAAGGGGGAATTGACAAACAAGATGCTCTTTTTTCAGCATTCTCTAGCACAACTTTACATTGTGGAAATAACCAATGACCCAGAGTCAATCATTTGGGACGATCGTACACACTTCTGGTGATCCACCCTGTACGTTACAGGTTGACTCCCCCAGCACGAAGTGAAAGATGGCCTTGCTGAGAGACTTGTACACGCATGTACACAGTCTGTACCTGTTGCAATTATCATTGTTATGTGTAGGTACACTTGCCCTGCATCCAACATGTGAGAGAAGAAACTTTCAGGGAAGAAGAAGAAAAATGTTTCCTTGGCTCGCGAAAATGATTTCGCCATCATGCTCATGTTCCGCCAGGCTGACTCCATCCGACGGCCCGAAAGTTAGATTTCCATTAACTGGAGGAAATAGATAAGCTGGAGGGAGGCTGCGAAAGCTAAGAGGAGAGGCATTTTATGAAGAGGGAAAGTTCCCCAGTGGAATTAGCTGCAACAGAAAGTCCTGGCGGAAAGTCTTTGACATCAATGTGCCTTAAAAGTGGGAGAAGAGCATTGTAAATCCCCGGGACACGCACAACGGTCGCAATAGCAGGTCTACTGCTGAAATACCCTGTGCGCAGGCATGATGTGTAATTGGTAGCAACAAAAATGGAGGGAAAAGCTCAGCTCTTCTTCCCTGTCTCACTTTTGCTTGGCTGCCTCAGCTGATGCAAACTGAAAGTTTAGCCTCTTGTTGAAGTTTCAATCCCATCGGGTCGGAACTAACGTTCGTTGGGGGAGGAGGAGGAGGGGGAGGCAAATGGGCAACAACTCCCTGCTCGTCTTTCTTGGCTGCCCCCCCCCCCCTCCTATGTGCCTTCATCCAGTACGTGTACATGCAGGTGCAGTCGTTGTTACTCACGTTCAAGGCAATGAAGGTTAAGGAGATGATGTCGATCCTAATCCTCTGTTCTTCCATCTTCTTCACTCCCCTTCTTTTTCTTCTTCGTTCTCCTTCATCTTCCTTCAATTTTCTTTCTCGCATGCCTTGGCAAAATAAATTTGAATCCGTTTTGAAAGCCACTGAGAGGGTGCAAACTCCATCGGATCGCAAAAGTCAATATCTTTGAAGAAGATTGAAGGAAATCGGAGCTTCCACCAGCAAGCGAAGACTCAGGTGGTCCTGCCAAAATGTGCAATAGCTGTCGGGACGAGCCTTAAACGTTAAAATCTTTTCTGTTCTACTGCACGTTCGTCAAGTGCGAGCACCCACTTGACTTAGGCCATGGTGTCGGGAGCTGTGACTCCAAATGTGGGAGATCCATGAGTGTTGACTACGAGCATTTCGGTGAGGATCATTCGTGACCCGTCTATGAGGAGTTTCCGCTAAGAGAACGTTTCTCAGTGGTCCACAACAACTTCCCAAATGCGTCGCCTCCGCTGTGTAGCAAGGCAACATAGCTCGGGCAGTGCATTGAATGGCACTTCTTTGAAACTGTACTGTGGCATGTAAATAAGTAACTCTCAGTACTGCCAGAGAAGCTTAATTCAGAAAGAAACCACGTCAAATTGCTGAGTCATTTCTCTACTGCCGAGCCCGACGAACACGAACGTAGTCTAGCAGTAAATAGAGTTTTGCTTGCCTGTCTCTACTTACTAGTAGTCTCGTACCCTATACAGACAATCGCCAAATCGGTTTTTGCGTAGGAGAAAGTCATTCATTGTGCTTGGTCTTCACCTAGTTATGGCGGTAGCTGTGGTTCTCCTTCAGGCTCTGGCTCAACTTTAGGCTCTGATTCTACTGGAGGCTGTGCCTCTTCTTCAGGCTCTGATTCTACTGGAGGCTGTGCCTCTTCTTCAGGCTCTGATTCTACTGGAGGCTGTGCCTCTTCTTCAGGCTCCGGCTCTTCTCCAGGCTCTGCCTCTTCTTCAGGCTCCGATTGTACTTCAGCTTCAGACTCGTCTTAGCTCTTCAATGTTTTCGTGCCAGGCAGTTGCACTTCCTGCGAGCGAGATGATGGCCCTTACAGCAACTCAAGCCCCCTTCATTACCAATTGTCCGATGAGAGAGCGTGAACTCACGAAAAAAATGAATTCACCCTCCCTGACACCAGAAATAACAAAAGTAGCAGTGTCTACATGATTTCTTCAAGTGACAAGTTGGACAGTGTTGATATCTCTTCGCAGTAAGTGCGATCAAGCCTCAATTAAAAGCATATTTACACTAGCGTTAACAGTAAGTTTTGTGCACTGCAGCTTTGACTCGGTCAGCAGTAAGGGTGTCAGTTTTCTCGTTGGTGCAAAAAAGACAACAACATCTTTTTTACCTTTAATTATCTCTACCTATTTAGTTGTCTCTTCCCCTCCTACTCTTTCGAAAAGATCACGCACGAAATTTCCCCCCCCCCCCCCGAAAAAAAGTGACTGAAGTCGAAGTCACTTTTTTTTGTAGAGGTCCAAAGAGGCAAAAAAAGAGAGACAAAAACGCG
>JAAUXU010033406.1_pt1 | contig 12901 bp, 10 predicted proteins | sample 7278151 | NCBI WGS metagenome assembly JAAUXU01 (sample SAMN14350113, study PRJNA611818) | marine sediment metagenome | isolation source: surface marine sediment (1.8m) | place: French Polynesia: Moorea | collected 2018-08 | reverse complement strand
GACACAATGTTCAGTACACAGGTTAATGTACACTGTAGGAGGTGCCGTCATGCCCGACGCAATTACTTACGGCCAGGACTGTATTTGTGTGTTGTGAAGGTGACCCCATTTGTCAAGAGTAAGTATATTTCACTGCACTGGAATTGCAATAGCCTCTATTTTAAATGGGTGCAGCTTGTTCGGGTCCACTCTGTTACTAGTGAAAATCACAACTACGGTTTTTCCACTCCAGACTTTAGACCATTTGCTTTGTCAAAGTCTACTACTGCCAGCCTCCTGTCCTCTTGGGATCAGGGAGGCTATATCAGAGCCTGCTACCAGAAGGGCTTAAGTGTCACATTAGGCTGAATGTCATGCTAATTGGGATATATCTTTACAGTAGTCCATAATACATCCTAGGTTTGAAATGTTCACAGTGTCAAGCCAACCCCACTGGTAAATGAACCACTTTCAGTTTAATGCCACCAGTTTCCCCATTTGATATGTGACACACTGTGAGCACGATAAGCGTGAGCACGAGCTCTGAGTCAGGTAATGGAGGGGCCAATATTGGGAATGAAACCCAAATTAAAGATGAAGCCAATGACCTCCTTCCCATGCATGCAAGGGCTAAGACCTAGATAGTACAAGCTGATCGTGACTGTACAGCCAGCATGAATGTTTTCAAGGCTTTCGGAGCACCTTTCCACTGTTACGGTCTGTGCGCATGGGCCTGGACGTCTTACGTCTTACAAATCTTGACTATCTCCAGTAATACCAGTGCCTCTCAAGCACCTTCAGCTTCAGCTCAATGGGCAACAACCAAATTAGAAGGCGCGATACCATCGTTAGGCAGCTCATACTTCGGCGCCAGAGGGGGAGGGGAGGGCACCCATTTCCGAGACAATTTCCCGCACAACTTTTTGGGTAAGCCCTAGCGCAGGAAGTTGGTGGAGGGGGGGGGGAGACATTTTTCTCCCTCTTTCTTCTCGCTTTATTGCGTGTGGACACGAGAAAGCAGTTTGGAGGATACTTTTCTATGCATGGAAATCTTCTCCCTCAGTTTCTCTCATTACGCAGCCTTTTTTCTCCTGCTTTTGTCTGGCAACATCCATCAGTGCCACAGCTCTCGTGGCACTTGCCTTAATTGGTGCGGGGTGCAAACAACAGCAGAGGAAGTGACGAACAGAGAGGTGGGGATTTGGGGCACTTTCCCCCTTCCACTGGTAGGGATGGGCACATGATGAAGGACCCCAGCTACTGCGAGGAGACCACGTTCACGACTTCTCAGCTCTATGCCAAGGATTCAGTCATTCTGATGTTCATCTTGAGAGATTCCTCTGCCAAATTTTGGGTGCTGCCGTATTGAAATACTGAGTGTGAAGAAGGTATTTTTCTTTCCCCCACGTTTTGCATATTTGGTGTTTCAGTCGATTCTCGATAGAACATTCTTTCTCGCTTCAATGTCTTGTTCGCTGATTTCTTACCTTGTGAGATATCATAACGTCATTCTCGATACAGCACCCAAGACACCCCCGACCAAAGTCAACGTTGTATAGGGAATGACTACGGTTTGTTTTTAGACATTCCAGTTGCTGGAAATGCTCGTCCTCAGTGACGAAAATACAGTAGCCTCTGATGATAGTCATCACATCGTGACCCAAAGTTTTGAAGACTTTCACCAACCCATTCTTAAAACAGACATGAGCAAAAATTCACTCAAGCCAGTTAAAAAGCCTTAAAGAAGACTTCATGGAACTTTGATTATGCACCTTGAGTGCAAAACTCGTCCATTTTTGGCTGCATTCCTCTTAGCTAAGAGAGTGATATCTTTGTTCCGACAAGTCACTGTGGTCAAAATCTTAATGAAAAAAATTTCTGATGAAAGAAACATTGTAACTTAAATTTTCTGTAGGTAACTTCGAGACTATAAGCAGGTTTGACGACTTTAACTCATAAAAATGCCTCTACTTTATAAAGTCAGAAACTGGAACTGGGAATAGTGATGAGCACAAGAGGATTGTGATTGATACAGGTATGACTATAACCAGGGACTACTGTACCATATCTTTTCCCCTCTAGTATTCAACAGTCAGACAGAGCAAGAGGTAAAGAGTTTGCGCGGAAATACCTGAGATGACCTGTGAAATCGCCAGAAAACAGCGAAGGAAGTGTAGGGTATACCGAAAAATTCATCTAAGAAAAAACTCCACCGTGTCTACTCCCGATTCAAGTCGAATACTACTGCGCCAGGAGTCTCACGGGACTACCAATGACCTGGTGGCCTCTAAGGAAAAGAGCCACGACCATGGACCTTGCACAGAAGACCCACACTGCCTTCAACTCCCACACTGAGACCGCGGGCGTTCTGAGAGAAATAAATACACAGAAGGTATCCCCTCTTGCTGCGTTAAGGTACCAATTTTGAGTGAAACCCACCTTGTGCTTGCTTCACTTGAGCAGCTCTTTGGGCGCGACACGGTACAGGGTGGCCAAGAAGTCATGTCTCACAAAAAATGTTTGCCACCTGAGTACAATCTCATCTTTCATTGTACATCACCTTCAAATGGGCATGTCACTGCAAGGTTGGCTTTTTCCGAAGCTGACATGGACTTTTTGGACACCCTCCCTTTCAGGTCCATGGTCAGGCTGTCCAGTGTCCTGATGAAGTAGCCTTGGCTCCTGTTTGGGGCCTCATGGCAGTGCTCCACACAGCCGGACGAGAACTGTTTCGTGGGCAATCTTTCACTCTCTGTCCGCAGCAACTATTACATACTTGCTACATGTGCAGTGCCAGAAAATGTGGGGCACTCATAGCCTTGTGAATAGTGAAGAAAAAAGAGGAAGCACAGAAAAGCTGTTCTCTTATTATTACTCATCATCTTGTGCTCTGCGAACTCACCCACACGAATGCTTTTGGTATGAACCTTTTTTTCTTTTCCTTAGAGTGTGCAACACAGGTACCGTGTGAATCGTGAAAAAGAGATCAAGTGGGCATCGCTTTATTCACACTGTACTGGGTAAATCACGTCACTCCTTTCCCCCATCAAATCGCGCAGTTTCGACAAGAGAGAAACTCAGGAGGACACACAAATGTCTTCATAGGTCAGAAGTTCTTTCCTGCACTGTCAAGTTCAAGTGTCACTCAAGCTCATAACAGTAAGGAGAAAATAAATTGAAATCGAGCACGATTTTCCTGCGTCTTCCTCACTTGAAGGCTCCACGCTACCAACTGGTGCTTCTCTCTCTCCCGGTGCGAGAGAGAAGACACCCTGTACTTAGTTCGGTACCAGGCAGAAGAGAGAGAGAGATGAATCGTCGAATGCGCTAGGAGACGGTAAAAGCGACCTCTTCAGGGGTATCTTTTTGAATTGAGAGGGACTTTGCGCCTGCAGAAGCTCCTCCAAAATGTTGTGGAGACATAACGAAACTGTTACTGCTCAGCAGCGACGACAAATGGCGTTGTCCTCCATCAGTCTCTGGGTCGTGCGGTTGAGGGGAGAGCGGAACTCCGCGTAACCAGCGAAGATAAAGTCAGAAGCCGAGTCAGAAGAGTTGCAGTTTTCTGTCCCCATGGTTTTAGTCCGATCTCAGATGCAGATACAGTGAACGAGGTCGACCACTGGAAGAAGTGCCGTCATGTCGACGGGGACACCGTGGAGGGCTGCGACGTGACGAATGGCATCAAGTTTGGGGGTCTCCTTCTAGGCGATGTGACCAAAACTGAGCACCAATGCAATCTTTTATCCGTTCCCGAACAAGCAAAAACAGCTTCATGTGTGCGTGCAGCGTGCGGACAGTGCGGAGCGTGGGTGCCGAAATGCACTCGGAGCACCCGGACAGCGGGATTGCCTGGACTGTCCCTGAAGATACTACTTAGTGTTCGAGTTTCGATTAATCTGGAGGACCAACTAAAGTTGATTATTTTACCTCTTTTTTGACCAATTAATCGATTAATTTCAACTAAAATGAGATGCTCATATTTTGGCCCCATGTACGTGTGTGTGTGTCTGTTTGCAGCCGATACCATCCTTACGAACATCAAACATCAAACAAATTTATGCTTGTGTTTGAATCTCTGCAAATGTCAAAATATCCCAACGAGCACAGAAGTGAGGCCACTCAAAATTTTGGCAAATGCCCACAAGCCTGAAAATCACACATGAGTTTAGTTATCCCTTTAATTAACCTCATTCTGGAGCAGACAAGAAAAAATTTGGTACCAGGAAATATACAGTCCTTGGTGTGTAAAGATTAGCTGTGGATATGACTTCACCTCATCTGTACACTGTACTGTACTGTAGGCACAATTTATTTGATTAAAATAAATTTGTTCGATTAGTTGGTCCAGTGAAAACCTCAACTAAAAATCGATCAATCGGTTAATCGACTCGAACACTAATACTACTGTATAGAGCGCTTCTCAAGTCACCTGGGGGTATCGGGCCACAGCGTGGGGATGTTAGTGGAATGCACGGAGATGTCCGAGCGGCATCCATTGACAGAGTGGAATGCATGTCTTTTACGTTCTATTTCAGTGTCGTCTTTTATCTGATCGGGGTCGCACCACTACTATGTAACATAGCCTGATGTGAATTTCTGGTGGCATGAATACGAGAATTCCGAGAAGCTGCCGCACCTTTGTCGTGCCTGCTGAGGTCAACCCTCTTCGGTTGAAGAAAAACCAAGAAGAACCTGTTTCAGCGGGGCGTATTCACGTTCAAGACGTAGAAAAACGTCTGCGATGCGTCGGGCTAGCTTTTTTTTTGAGCTCGGGTCGAGCCTTCGAGCTTGGGCCTGCGTTTGATGTATCTCTGGAAAAGAGGTGTTACCTCGTCCTTTTCTAAAGCTCGGGTCGGGTCGGGCTCGTGAAGTCGGGTTGGACTGGCTGAAAATAGCTTCAACCCCCTGAGCTGATGCTCCAAGCATACCTATCAAGTCGCCAATTGTAGCCCGTGAGATTAACACAATGGACGCTCGCCTTCTTTTGAGCGCCGTCGTTCTTATGGTTGCGAGTAAGTTACTGCACAACACGCTAAGTACAGATTCATTAGCCCGAAGAGCAACATGGTGAACAGCACAGCTTCATTTCAGCGGCATCTGCGAAGCCCCAGTCAGGACGCCCAAACGACGTTCGCTATTGTGACAATGGCGCTGAGGTCCCATTCGGCTATGAATACAAAAACGGAAAATGGTACAAGTTTTACTCCGACCGTCATGACTACTACGATTCGAAAAGGGAGTGCGAGTATGACGGAGCCACACTGGCCATGTTCAAGAACCCATTCGACCACGACGCCGTCAGGATGTTTAAAGGTAGGATGGATGTGAAAGGTTAACCAGGACAGGTATGTAAAAGACTGACTGCGCTCAAGTCTTACATTTTAGGCAATGTTGATTAATATGCAGATCGTGCCGATGCCAAGGACATGTGGGTGGGCATCCACAACCCCGACCGCAATCGCTGCCAGAAGGATTCAAGATGTGACGGCAAATTTGAATGGGTCGACGGCTCCAGGGTCGACTACCACGACTACTTCACCCCCGGGATGCAGGCCAATGATGGTGAAGAGTGCTTGAGGTTGAAGAAGAGCGGCGCTGTGGACGACAAGCCCTGTTCAAACAGATGGCCAAGACTTTGTCAATATGATTGTCACGACCATGGTAAGGATATAACGCCTTAAAGATGTACATGTTCACAGAGACACTGCATGCTTAGCTGTTAAGAATTGTGAATGCTTTAGCATTTGGAACAGTTGATATTAATTGCCATAATTACAGATACAAGCGAACCATCAGGCAAATTTTGTGACAATGGCAAGCGTGTCCCACACGGCTATCAGTACAAACTGGGAAAGTACTACAAACTCAAGTTAGACAGCAAGGACTACTATGACTCCAAGAATGACTGCGAGTATGACGGTGCCACCTTGGCCATGTTCAAAACTGAGGAAGACCATGAGGCCATCCTCATGTTTAAAAGTGAGTGACCATCCAAATTGTATTGAGATTGTCCTCGAACATTTGAGGCAGAGCAACATTTTCCCACTTGCAGAAAGTGCGCAAGTTCATGACCTGTGGGTGGGCATCCACAACCCCGACCGCAATCGCTGCCAGAAGGATTCAAGATGTGACGGCAAATTTGAATGGGTCGACGGCTCCAGGGTCGACTACCACAACTACTTCACCCCCGGGATGCAGGCCAATGATGGTGAAGAGTGCTTGAGGTTGAAGAAGAGCGGCGCTGTGGACGACAAGCCCTGTTCAAACAGATGGCCAAGACTGTGTCAATATGATTGTTATTACGAAGACTAAGTTCTCAGTCCTGTCTCATCTGCTCAGAGGCGAGAACTCCATTACAACACATTTTGTTGCTGGCAAATGAGCCAAGCCTAAATTTCTGTGCCAGCACTGTAGTTTACATGAGCAAATGTGGCAATACTTTCTTTTCCAACAGAAAGAAAAGAAAGTATTGTTCTTTACTTTATCTTGCTACTCAATGCATCAAAAATAGACTGAGATTTTGGTTCAAATAAAGATCAATTGGTTGCCCGGTGTTTTACTGCAACCACTTACGCAAACTCTGCTGTGCTTTACAAGGGAGTGAAAAAGGTTTTAGCCGCTTTGGCTCATCAAAATGTAGGGAGCATTTGTAAAATGGGTGATTTTTGCGTCGTTTATGAATGTTATAGGGAGAAGGGTGGAGAATCCCTTCATGCAGCAGACTCTAGATGTATATTTGAAACATGTCTATGTGAACAAACTTTTGCTTTTAACGTCACTCTTGCTTTACAGGACAACGAGGGTAATTTGAAAGTGACTTTGAGGCCTAAGTATTAATAGGAGATTGCAAGGTCTTTTTTAAAGTTGTAGGGAGACAGAGATCAAGCGGTGAAGTGTTTAGCCATCAACTGAAAACATCTCCTACTTCAGCAACATGTGGGCACAGGAGATGACTGCATCATCGGTGATCTGCGCACTGGACACTCTGTAGCTGGATCTGACCCTCGCAGTCCTGCAGATAAGTGCCAAAAATGGCAACTCTCGACATAATGAACTTTAGCGATCCCTGCCAGCCCTATCCCCCCTAATGCTCTTGATAGCTCCGCTACACAAGCAGAAACAAATTCTAAAAAAATCTTCTTGATAATGTTAAAACTTTTTACACTGTTAAACAATATACATATTGTACAAAACACTAAAGACGTTTGACCACCATTGGTCAAGTTTCCAATTTCCTAACGGCACAACAAACTTCCCCGAGCTCCACTGTCACTCCGAGTAGTTGAAAGACGATTTCTGGCCCACCCTGGACCCCACAACATGTCTGTATTGCTATAGTGAGCCTCTTACTGTAGGTAACTTCTCCTAGCTAACGTGCTATATCGAGAGTCCACTGCACTGCCTGCTTGAACTTCATCCTCCACTCTTCAGCACATGCTTGGCATGTACGTAACAGAAAATGCATGTGCTTTTCCTTCAAAAAGGAAGCCAACACTTTGGCAAAACCTTTTGAAGTGTCTAAGTTTTTCTCTTGTTGGAAATTTAAAAATGTTGAAGGCAGACAAGAATTACGAAGAAACCTACTGTAAATAAGAAATGTGACAGTTGACGAAGGACAATAGTGATTTTAAAAAAGATTTTTCTCATTATGACCTTGACTATACAGTAGCATTGAAGCGCTTGAATGAACGTCGGTCAGCGTTGGCCTTTGAGGTCGAGTCAGCTGTTGGTCACTTTAGCGACTGCCACAACTGTTGATGTTCACAGATCAAATGTCACGATTGTCGTCAAGGCCTAAAGCGAGTTTCCTCTGGTCGCAGTCACCAGGTGACAGGCAGGAAACGAGTTTTCCTCAGTTTTTGTCTCTTTGAGAAAAGTCTTTTCTTTTCATGCACCAAAGAATTTGTCTGAAATAAGGTTGTATTATTCCACTTCTCTCCGGAACTTGTGCCGAGTCAAGTCTCTCTCTAGTTCTGCCTATACGCGATGTGCCCGAGGCAAAACATCCTTGCAACTGCCAAGAATTCACTGAAAGCTCAAGGTTCTGTTGTGTTAAGAGGCAAGAGTTGTTTCTGTGCACAGCGTTCATTCTTGACTGAGCATTGTATAGTGGAAGAAAAGGTGTGGTCAGGACAGAAGGCTAAGCATAGGTGGAGGAGAGCAAGCCAAGCTTGTGTGACGGTGGCAGGAGGTGATTAAATAGGTCCCGTACAATGGGTATGTGCAAAAACGTGGATATGGAACAGGGTGGCTCTATGATATGTCCACGAAACGTGCCGTACCGAGCAGTTAAGAACTACAAGTAAACTAAGGCAAATGTGCAATAAGTCTTGGTCGTGTAAAAGCCCATGTACAAGCTGTGGCATGGTACATAAAATGGGGTATCTGCCAGCCCAGCACTAAAAACTGACAGCGTACTGCAAGCAAACAACAGATCTCAACACCTGTGATAAGTCTTGCTTATGAAAGAAGTCATACACAAATTCTTTTGATTGCTTGGTGTAAGAAGTCCTCTTCTCAACAGACTTATTACTGGTAACATGTGCTGGCTCGGGTTGGAGCAGAAAATCTGTCTGACTGGACTTTGCCACCTTTAAAACCGACCTAATGTAAACGAACCTCTCCATACCCTAACATAATGTATACCAACCTCAACTGTAAGTCCAACCTAACTTATACCAGCCCCTGACCTGACAAACCTCACCAAAACCCAGCATAAGTCATCTCAACCTAACCATCACTCAAAACAAATGTAAGTTATCCCAACACCACACCTGAACCAAATCCCAACCTCATCTCACCAAAAATTCACCTTACTTTTTCAAACCCTAAACCTAAGACATGTTCAAACCGCAGCAGGACTTTCACTGAGGCACTTCATAACCCTACCATTCTCCTTGAAAGCTGCTGCCTTTGTTCTCCATGAATGATTCAGCTTATTTGCTTACTTATACACGGGAACAATAAAAGGAGCGTGGAATCCATTGTCTGCATCAATTCTGTCACGGTGTCTTTGAGCTCCTGAACTGTTGCAGAGTCAGTTCAAAGTTACTTTAGAGTTAAATTCCGAACTTCGGCTGGTGAAGCCAAGACACTAAAGAATAAACTTTTGTTCTGCTCTGTTATAGCCAGATCCAGTTGCATTCAATTGCTGAATTGTACGTACAGTTCATAACTGTCTCCAGAGTTCTACCTTTGCATTGACTTCTGTTCCGAGGCCAAGATAAGTGAAATTAGAGTCCCTTTTGTAAGGCTCCCCGCAAGAAATCCCTTGCCGGGTGCATTTGACGCAATGCTAAGGTACATTGCAATGTGACAAGTTTGATGTGACAAGGGCTTCATACTTAGAGCGAGAGACTGCGTCAAGGCAATCCCAAGTGGTGACTCTTGTACAGCAATAGCATCTACCTTATCACAGCTCCACTCATAAACAACAACAGGGTGCGTCCGAATTAAGGGAGCGCTTAAAAATGTATTTGCTTCAAAGTTGATAAAGCAAAGGTAAGAGTTTTTGACATTGGTGGAAAGCAAATTTAGTAGAGACCAGTGTCACCCAGGACCATTTTGTCTCCGAGAACCCCAATTTGATGATGCTGAGCTAAATGTGCAGCGAGGTCAGGAACGGTTGTGCCCATCCAACTGAGGTAGGAAAACAAAAGGCTTTCTTTGTGCAAACTTTGCCTAAAAGTTGTTCCAGCGAATCCCTTATTTTTTTGTCGGGCCATAATTAGATGCACCCTGTATATATGTAAAAACCTGCTTTATGAGCTTCAAATCCGCCCTGAGCCATATAAATTGGGCCCAACACACACATACCTTTAGTAAAAAATGTCCTCGAAACTCTTGGTCCAGACGTTGTTGACAGCCTTGATCCAGGCTGAGGGGGACTCCCGGTCCATGTTGGACCAGATGCGTCCGTTTGTCGAGACCTACTGGGAGTCATATCTGAGCTTCCCGTACAACGCCGATACCTGCGGACAGATGATCGAATCTCCGGTGGACACGACGGTCTTCGCTTATGACCTGGCCACCATCCCCATCGCCACGGACACCGAGGGGGGCGCCAACGTCGTCAATATCGCCTTCGCAAGTTCCGATTATTCAACGTGAGTGTCACAAAATGGACTGCGCAGGGTGCTGTCCTGTGTCCTCTGTTTTCGGACCGATAAACGGTCAAAGTTGTTCTTGGGGTAAAAACTTTCGAAACTTCGAGAAAGACCCATAAATCTGACGAACGCTAGAAAATACATAGCAGTGCGTTATGTGCAGTCCACAGTTTATGTACAGTATGTAAAAGTGCACGAAACGTACAAAAATGGGCACCCTTTAGGGCCCTCCAATATGTAACTTGATGAAAAGTCCCCAGGAATGGAAGAATCCTCATACCGAACTTGGTCCGGATCAGTCCAATTGGCGTGGCTGTCGGCAAAATGGGCACCCTTTTCGACATCGCCCGCCCAAAGTCTCTCTCGAGGTGAAGGGCCAGTACTACACCAACTTTGGTCTCACACACACGCCGTTATTTTTATATATTAGATACAAACAGCAGTCACAGTTAGTTTCGAGCGCCCCTTGAAGAAATGCAGCCACATCCAATCAAGAAAGAATTTTTATTTTATGTTAATCCTGTATGCATAGCCAGAATAGCTTATACTTGGAGGAATTGTTCATTTTTGGTTGGGCCTTTGGCCTACTTTGTTAGCATCGCTTTGAAAGGAGTCACATAATCTTGTTCTGTCATTCTTTGATCAAAACATTTTTTTTGCCTTGACTTCAAAACTGCGAGCTTAAAAAAAATTAGCTGGTCCGTGTCTGTCAAGGTGCCTGTATGGTGGGGGTTTCTGCCAGCCTGAGGTGTGCGGCCTGCACTTGTACAACATGGGCGGAATCGACGCGCAGAGAATCGCCAAACTCAAGGAGGACATCAAGACGCTCCAGGCGAAAGGAGCCATCGTCAAGTTGGCCTTCGGTGGAGAAGAGTATGGAAACCTTCGATCTGACAAGGTCAACAAATGTTTAAACTAGGCATTGAGATCAAAAGGTTAAGTTGAGCTCATACATTCAGGTGAAGGACTAAATTGTCAATATCAGAGCTCCCGAAGTTGAAAAAAGTTGAGAACAGCAAAGTTTTTCAAGAACCCGCAAGATAGGCAAGTGGATGAGGTCAGATCACACCTTGAAGGTCATTTGAGGTCACAAATTGAGATAAACATTTTTGCATAACCACAAGACCAGTCTCAAATGACCTCCAAGGTCAGATCAGACCTCTTTCGCTTCCCCTTTTTGGGCTGCCCAGAACCACTCAGCCTTCATGGTTTTTGATCATTTGAGCCCTTTTTGACCCTCTTTTGTCCTATTTGGTTTTGGCCTCACATAACCCGGTCCTATAAAGGACGCATGAAAACTTCCACTACCCTGAGCAAAGCACCATTGAACGCCAACATTGTCAAACTATTCTTGGCCCCAGTCGGGTTGACCCTCCGGGTGGGTCTATCACGTGAATCCGCGTTTGAATTTAGTCTTCCTCGGGGACAACCCCCGGCCGGGGTGGACACAGACGTAACTATTTGGGGCGAACTTTTGCCAGCATATCCTGTTCAGGTAACCTACAGCGCCGACATGCTTATCACGAACATGGTCAACGCCGTGGAGAATCTGGGCGTGGACGGTGTGGATATCGCCAACGAGGAAGGGTGCGGATATGCCAACCTGAACTGTGGAGATCAGACCACCCTGCAGCTCTACGTCGTTGACCAGCTGAGGAGAAGAATGCCGGACAAGGTAAGTACTGAACAGGTGCATACTGAAGCACACAGGACCTCAGCGGGTGTGACCATTTAGATCATCAGTTACACGTTTCCGCGCATCTCCAGCCTTGGCCGGCCCTTTCGTGACATCGTGCAGTTCGCCCACCAGTGGCTGGACACGATCACGGTCTACAGGGCCACGCAGCAGGAGATGGAGGAGATCGTGCAAGAGCTAGGAGTTCCCAAAGAAAAAGTGAGCAGAGATGACCAATACATAGTTCTAGTTTGATTTTCCCAAAGTGTCAGTCAGCAAGATCATCTGCAAAAATAGAGAGTTTTGCAAAAACAGAAAGTCGGTCACTTAATACCGAAAGATAATTCAGTCAGCAAAATCTTGCGAAGACGTTTCGGACTTTGTGAAGTAGCAAAAATCTAGAATCGACTGCATGGTTTTTTCTCCTTATTAGGCAGGCAATGGTCGGAATAATTTGCAAAAATCTCAACCTTTGGGGCGTTGAGTATAACTGCCCAAAAGCCCAGCACTTTACCCCTGCATAACTGGCACTTGACCGATCGATTCGGTCTCATTTTTCACCTTCTTGCCAGTTATTTTGCTAATTTTCCTCTCTCGTCTGAAGCTCCTTTTGGGCTTGTCCATCGGCTGCAACAGCAGGGGCAACGACGTCAGCGTCGATCAGGCCCGGTCAGCGGCTGCATGGGTGGCCGAGACCGGCCTGGCCGGGATCATGACCTGGTCGCTCAACCGTGACACGGACCACAGGACTCAGCAGCCCCAGGGAGCCTGCTCAGACCTGCAGACAGGACAAGAAGATGGGACTTTTATCCAGGCAGTGTCGGAAGTGCTCAGACACCCAAAGGTTATGAAAGCTTCTGACAAAAAATAAAGCCGCTCGGCAAGGAAAAGCCTTGTCCGCGCGTATGCGCACATGTGTAGGGAGAGTGAAAATGGTTAATGCCTTTCGTTATTTCTATCGCCATCTCCATCATCATCGTGTAGTTTCATGTTCTATGCTTCGTGTTGAGTTTTTTGCTCTATCTTATGTACATGTATCAGCTGTGACCCTAGTGTGATAAGAATTTCTGGCTGGATCGCTCTGGTGAAGCAGCTGGATTGGACTCACGTGTACTCTGGTCGAGTACCTTTCGGATAG
>JAAUXU010180338.1_pt1 | contig 12902 bp, 8 predicted proteins | sample 7278151 | NCBI WGS metagenome assembly JAAUXU01 (sample SAMN14350113, study PRJNA611818) | marine sediment metagenome | isolation source: surface marine sediment (1.8m) | place: French Polynesia: Moorea | collected 2018-08 | reverse complement strand
TTAAATTTACACTAAAAGCATGCACTCGTTCTTACGATACTAGAGATGTAATTGGCATCATTCTGAAACGAATCAGCGTAATCTTAAGAGTAACTTAACATGAACATGGACATGATCTGATCAATTGGAACTGGACCTGAGCTCAGTACTAGTTCTAGTCTTAATGTCAAGCCTGCCCTTCACCTCGCTCCCCGTCCTGTCCATCTCGTAGAAGATGTTGTCCAGATCGTTGGCCTCCTCACTCCCCGTCCAAGCAATGCTGGTAGCAGTCCAGTAGACTTCCCTTGAATTCCCTTCCCTTGAAGTCTACTCCGTCGAGAACGATCCGCGTCCTCAGTCGGACCCCCAGGATATGATGTACAAGGTGTAGAAGATGACGATGTGGTCGGTCAAGATGCCGTATGACGAGTGACAGAGGTTCGCGAGGTGACGAGACACGAGGCAATCGAGTACTCAGACCATTTACAAAAGTACGTGAGCAACGTCCAGTCCAGATCACCTTATCACCATAGTACGATCCATCAAACTTTACAGTAGAACATACATTCAACGAACTGTACAGTAAGAACACAACTTAACCCCCGCACTGCGCATGCGCGTGTGTACAGTGACCTCCTGCATTTGTTCGCTGTAGTAGGCTGAAGTAGCGTTCAGAGCGTCAGAATGAGTCTGTACTCAGTGCTGACTTTGAAGTGAAGTAAACGCTGCTTTAGATACCGAGCAATGTCTCCATCTAGTCTTCTACAGAATAGGACAAAGCACAGATGATATTCTTAAGATGCATATCTGCTCCACTAGATGCTACCTTGTGAATGCATGAGGTTTGTCATGCCTTCTGCTGGCCAATCTACAAGAATCTTTACTAGTACGAAGTGCTCTTCCTACGAAGAGACGATCACCAAGTTCTCGCACTTGATCGGAGGCCAATGCGATCATCCTCGAGATGTAACGGACCAGCACCGTGTCTTCCCGGCTACTACGAGGGACAGGGCACAGTCAATCACCGATTTATGCACGGTGTTGCGCTATAAGACCTTCGTACTACTCGTAATAGGAACTGGAATTAATATACGTAGCTTAATTCTGTACTAGTTGACTTGTCAAGTCTGAGAAGAATCAACTCTGTACTCTCGAGTAAGTGACACGAATCTCAGTGAAGCTTTAAGGTAAAATTCCTTTAGCCAGTCTTTTCTGACTGCTAGTCTTGTGTCGATGTCTCAAATGGGCGAATTCATATAGACACAAAGCACTGAAATCTTTATGCACATATTAGATATTTCCTGTGAACTAACAAAGTTGTTGGCAATACCAAGTCAAGAGCTGCAAACAGTACTGAATTTTTGAACATTACTGAGCAGTAATGAATTAATGGTAAAACCTTTACCTCACAGATATCGTGCATGTCGAGATTGTCCATTGACTCTCAGAGTTTTAAAAGTGTTCTCCATCCAACACTTTGAAGTTTAGATTTGAAGAATCCAGGTCGAGTCGAACCTTTGAAATCGAATCCAAACCTACGCCGGTTCCTGATTCTTTGCCGGATCTGATCCTCGTCCACCTTGATGAGATCAACATTAGAAAGATGTAAAACAAACCATCAGCTCCGGCAGGAACTTCGTTACACCGAAAGTGCAGTGGAAAAAGTCTACATGCACTGTTTGGCCACAATCTGTAGATGACTCATGTCACATATAGAACAGTGATGGCTGCAGAGCATCAAGTCGACATCGCAGAAGTGTCCGCAATTGAAAGGTTGGCAACAGACTCCTCTGCGGTTTTAGGTATATTTACAAACACGTACAAATGACTATGATGCTGAAGACCCTGAGATTGGTGTTGACATGTGAGTCCATCAGGTGATCTGTAAAGCAGATATGTCGAGCATTCTGCCATCAGCAGCCTGAACATTAAGTTGCAAAAGAACGTGTGACTTTGGCAATGACGTACTAAAGTGTGTGTTTTGCGTAATGCATGCAAATGCGTAACGAGTTAGTTACCTTGGATTAATAAATGTCTGGCTGACTAGTTCAGTTGTTGCCAAGTGAATCTGAGTTCACATGAAACAACGGGAAGGACTCATCATCTGCAGATTTGGTCCAACGGTATGAGTCGGTAGGGAGCAGAAATACGCAATGGCCTCTATCCAACAGTTAACTCATTTTGTAGTGAAACTCCCATGATGTAAGGTTGCCAATGCAGGTTTTTAATGGCCACTTCAGTGACGGCGAATTTGGCTTGGAGCAGGAGAGGTCTCAAGGCACTATGCATGCATGAGCCTCGTGAATCTACATTGGTTCTCTTCTCTCCTGGATAATACCGACATTGTTTGGTGAAGCTAATCCCAAGTGTGTACTAACATTTGTTGAATGTGACAGATTTGGTGACATCAAATTTAAATGGAAAGAGACCGCGATTGGCAACTTGACCGACGCTCGAGTCAACAGGAGCGCCAACAAGAACAGCAACTAGAGGTCCCGTACAAATTCACTTGGTGAACTGCGTACGATTTGCCATCTCTTGTGGCGAGAGCAACATCAGATCAGTGGGAGCAAGCAAGTACTGGTCAGAGACATCATACTCAGAGTGTTTATGACGAGTGAGGAGGCTGCACTGGAGGTGACTGACAGAGACGTCTTGGATGAGGGCATCCTTGAGCAGCAGGGTTGTGCCCAATTCTCCCAGTCACGAAGTAGAAAAAACAATCAACCTAGGAAAAAAGAAATGCGAAGAAGAGTTGAAAAACAGTTCCTACAATGTGTTTATATAAAAAAGGTACTAAAACGATGAAAAAGACTCCGTTTCACTGGTTTTCCTGTTAAAAAAGTCTACCTGGAAAGCAGGAGACCACACGAGTTGAAGCTGCATGCAAAAACTGCCATAAGCAAATAAAAGTATGAAATTATTGCAGAACTGACTGAGTTTCATCTCACTTGGAAAGGCTTTGACGCAGCTCTCCACCCCGTGACAGTGATCCTGTCGGTTCTTTTCCTCTTTCCATCACAGTTCACCTTCTTTAGCTTTGACTGTGTGAGGTCCGCGGCCACCAGAGCTGCCAGTCTCTCCATGAAGTCGTCCGTTCTCTTTCTGTTGCCTGGAGGGGCCTCCATGGAGAGCCTTTCAACAGTTTCCCTCTCCTCAGACCTGGCCGCAAGCCTCTCCACGGTCCACTTGTAGGGGCCGACGATCTCAGCAAAGGTTTTTTGTAAGCACTTGGACACGAGCCGAAGCACAGGGTGGTGACCGCAAATCAGCGGTGCAGTTGGTAAAATAAGTGTCTAAAGTAAAAAGTAAATCTAAGCAGCTTTGTTGGAATTGAAAAAAATCAATCCTCCCTCTTCCTAGTGATTTCTCATCAAAACACCCAATTGCACGTGAGGAATGGACTTTAGAGAAGGAGTTGTGGAAGAGCCTTCAGGCCCAGGTTGAAGGATTGACGACTGCAGTGGACGACGGGTTTGCAAATTAGGAGAAGAAAACTCTTCACTAAGAGCGTGGAACAATATATAAGTGCGCAATGCTTAGATTTCAAGCAGCTTCTGGTTTATTTAAAAAGATACTTATGTTCAGGACTTTTTGAGGGGCAGCTGCTGTTGGGACGTGGACTGGCTGCAGTTAAAATATGTAGGTCATTTTAAAAAGTCAATGTGACCAAAACGGTCGGTCGCTCCAAAAAGGTGTACGGCGGATATGCGGTCACCCTGTACACATCATACGTCATTCATCGTCATGACACCAGGGGTGACCTTATCTAGTGAAACACTTGGATGTTCCTCTCAGCTTTGTCCAATCGGCAAGAAAAATATCTGTATGGTGAAACAATTTGGTGCTGGAGGTGGCCTCGATGCGACCTCGGCATGCGTCGGTTGCGTTTCACTAGATCATCCATTGTACCACAGTCACACAGTTAAACACACTTGAAAAAATATGTGTGGTTGTAACCGCAGAGAGCGGTTAAACATACAGGGTGTCCCCTTTGTTCCCTTCACACTTTTGGAGCTCAATCACTATGCTTCGACAGGGTGAGCGAGCACGAGCCATACGTCAAATGGAGGAGGAGAATCACAAGTTTTGTTGCAAAATAACAATTTTTTGCAGAAAGTCATGAAAAGTCAATTTTAAGCCGTTTCTCCAAGGACTGACTGACGACAATTTTCTCCTGGAGGAGTTATTTTTGAGGAGAAAAATGGCTGCAGTGATTAATTCAAAGATTTCAAATAATGTTCTTTTTACCCCAAGAGAAAGCAAAAGCAGCCAAGCTTTTTTATGAGTTGTCATCAATAGTCAAGACCAAAAGGACTTTCAAAGCCATCTTCAACAATGATCCTCCATCACATGCGAGCATCATAGCTTGAGTGAAGAAATTTGTGGAAAGTGGATCCATCTTGAATCAGAAGTGCATCGATCATCCCAAGATGTCCAAGTAGATGATCGAAGAAATTCAGGTTGCATAACTCACCAGAGTGGTCCATTCATTGTGCGTGTGCTGAGCATACTTGTGCAGAAAATTCGAAAACGGGCAAAGCCGAATCTTTTGAAATCTGGCTGATAAATAAAAGTTGAAGCTGGCCAGTAGTAACTGGTTCAAATAAGTTGTGATTCTCCTCTTTCATTTGACATATGCCTCGTGCTCGTACACCCTGTAGAAGCAGAGTTATTGCGTTCCAAAAATGTGAGGGAAACTATGGGATGCCCTGTAGTTTCCCCTGTTGCAGCCTAGCAAATGCTGGGATTCAAGCAGATAAAAAAAGACTTTATTGCAGTGCCCTGAAAAAGTCACCACAACAGTTCAAGCATCACATAGTGCTTCATTGTCGCTTTCATCTTGAAAGGACGAGAAAAAAAGTGCTTGATCAGCTCGGGGGTGAAGGATTTTCGTAGCTGATGAACTTGAACAAGTGTGCATTTAACCGCAGTCACGCGAAAAACTTCCGAGCGATTAAGCATGGCATTTTATGGTATGGGCGATTGGGAGGGGCGCGAAAAAGTGTGGATTTAATCGTCGTGTCGCAGGAGGCATCTGGGAAGTGCCCTGACTGAGGGTCACAAAGGATTCTAGCAGATCAAAATACTGAGCAAAAATACTAAATCCCCCAGTGTTTTTTGCCTTTAGGTCTTTGGGGTGACTGAAATAGTGTTCAGTCAGCTCATGAATGAAAAATTTTCTTGTCAGATCAACCCCAAAAGTGTGTATTTAACCGTAGTCCCGCCCCAAAGTCTGTGCGATTGAGCGTAGGATTTTATCGCATGGAAACAATTCCGAGATTTTCAACCGCGTGCGCGCACGCGGTTCAAAATCTTAAGGTGGTATCATGAAGCCTGTTTGGTTTCTGACTGGCTACAGGCTCGTGGGCGATAACTAGAAGGAGGTCTGGGCCACCAGGGTCCTCCTGTGAATCAAATCTAACCTCAGGGATGCCCTCCCCCCGGGTTTTAGGGGAGGACGGCACACCCACCCACACCTCCCAGCCCATAAGTGGTTCCTCACCAACTTGGCCTCCTAGCCAAAGCATTACCGTCCACTCCTTAGCCTTAACCTGAACCCTCCAGACTTCTCCCCCTAAGCACATGCAGAGACCAAGGCCTGCCAAAAGTGCCACAGCAGTGTGTGTTCCCCCGAAATGCACTGTCAACAAGGTGTAGGCCTGTTAGGGTTGGGTCGTGGCAAGGTCGAGCACTGCACTGAGCCAAGTGGTTAGTTCAAGTTGGCTTCGGTACTTGTCTGCATAGCTCAGCTTATCTTGTCTCTACTCAAACTTGTACATATGACCAATCTAGTACAGTGACATCCGGATATAGTGACAGCCCGCCTCTAGTGATAAATTACCACAGAACCAATTTTTTATGTGCATAAATCTGCTCGGATATACTGACAACTCGCCCGCTTAAAATGACATTTTTTATGTATCTAATTTCCCTCAGCAACAAATTACCTCCTTATCATAACTTGCCTCATACTCTTGAGAACAACCTTTTGCGCCTCAGTTTTGATTTGATGCGCAAAATGGTGGTTTTCTCTCCTTATCAAAGGTTATTTCTAAACCTTTGACTGCAGCCAACATCTCTTTGTTGGTCGGACAGGGCTGTTCCTCTTCTTCATCAGACTCCTCTACAATCTGAACTTTGCTACTCGTGCTCATTTCACCCAAAACTTCTTGTACGATGTCCTCATCACTCTTTTCGCTGGATGTGATGAGACTGTTGTGTATCGACACGTAATCTGCCCATTGCTGCGGCTTAAGGCACAGCAGTCCTTGGTCTATGTCCTTGTCTGTATCTTTGTCCTCATCGCTGTCCTTGTCTTTGTCATTGTCCTGAAGGCCTCCCTTGATCCAGCAGTTGCGAATCCTACTCTCCTTAACACTCTTTCAGGCCTTATCTACAAAACAAAGGGTACTAAGGAGAGTGATTTTCTTGGATAATTCCTTTGCTGTGGCTTCAAAGCCTGACCCCTCCATCTCTTGAAGGATTTTTGCACACATTTCCCGTCTAAAGTGCATTTTAAAGACTTGAGTAATACCCTGTATTCGGGGGGAGGGCAAGAATTCAACCTTTAAAGCTCTGGTCACATATGACTTGAAGAGGGGATAAAAACAGGGTAAAAACCCTGTGCAGGTTTTTATACCCCAAGTCACAAAAACCCTAAGTTTTACCCAGTGGGGTGAAGAGTAGAGATGACTTCTAATTGCAAGGGTGAAACTGATCAGTTTTACCCTTAGGGGTAGGGGTCTTACCCAGAGGGGTAGCAGCAGACAGCAAAACAAAGCAGATGCACAAGAGCAAGACAGGGTTTTTTGCTTGGTTTTACGCTCTGCTAGTGTGACCCAACAAGGGGAAATGCACCTTGGAGGGTCTGTGACTTGGGGTAAAAAAAACCGCACTGGGGTTTTACCCCTTTTTTATCCCGTCTCCAAACTACGTGTGACCAGAGCTTAAGTTCTTCAGGCTTGGCACTGGAGCATGGGCAGTCAAATTGTCTACAAGCAGGAGTGCTGTCTTAATGTGGTGTGCACGCGCCAAATTCCACTGTCTCAGCTATTCTGTGAAGATGGAATTAGTCATCCAGGCTGACTTGTTTGATTTGTAGGCCACAGGAAGTGACTTTAGGCCCTTGAAACATCTTGGTTTGGCACTCTTGCCAATAACAAGAGGAGGTTGTTTCTGGCCTGCAAAGAAATCATTTGTCTCCTTCACAAAATGTGACAGTGATACAGTTTTTACCTGTCATGGAAACACAGGGGAGCAGTGTCACTCTTTCTTTTGACCTTTTCCCTCCTGAAGAGTTGTTTGACTTAAAGGTGTAGCTTGAATCTGGTGTACACCGTGTATCACAAGTTTGGAAAGAAACTGAACACCCTCTAGTTCTATCATGCATCCAAGAATTGGCATGAAAATTTTAGTAGTGATAGACAATATGACTAAAAACATTTTTGCATTGCAAGTGCTCAAAAGGACCACCATTGTGAGCAATGACATGCTGAAGATGGATGTGCATCTGGCGGCATGCATCACCCACCACCTCCTCAGGAATCCCATCCCATGCCTTGCACAAAGAGGACTTGAGCGCATCCACAGTGCTGTGCAGTTTAGCACAAGCCTTGGCCTCAAGGATGGACTACATGGAATAGTCCATAACATTCAGATCAGGGCTTGACAGGGGCCAGATGATTTTCGCCCAGAAGTCAGGAAATGCTGTTTTGCACCATTGTTGGACAATTTTGGCACCATAGGCTGAGGCACTGTCCTACTGGAAGGTGAAATCAGTGCCCTGGTAGTTCTCCTGCAGCCATGGGACCATGTCATTGAGAATGTCAAGATATGTGTTCTTGTTGATCTTGACATCCTTGGGCATGACAATGAGGGGCTTTTCTTCCCATCTGTCATGACACCTGCCCAGACCATCACAGAGGCAGACTGTTCCATTTTGGGAGTTGTGGAAGGCCTCAACTGTGAAAACCTTCTCATCTGTGAAGAAAATTGGGCCCTGTGTGTTGGAGTTAAGGCAGTTGAGGAAGGAGCTTTGACCTTTTCTTTCATTTTAGCCTTGTGGCCTCAGAAAGCAGCTGGAGGCAAACTTTTTTGAAAGGAGCCATCTTGAGCTCTTTTCTGATGATCCTCCACATGATCATTTTGTCAACCTGCTCCTCTTTGGCCGTCTTCCAGATGCTGCAAATGGGGTTCCAGTAATTTTTTACCTTGACACACTTGATCCTTTCTGCCATCCTCTGAGATTGAGGTCGACCACTTCTTGGGTGGTCATCAGCAGAGCCGGTCTCTTTGTAGCACTTGACAGTATTGTACACCTGCTTGTAGGTCACACTAAGCTTCTTCAGCATCAATCTCAACATTGGTGTGGCCAGCATGATGAAGTGCAATAATGGTCTCATGGAACTCTTTGCAGTCCTTTGATGGTGCCATTGTTTACCTCATCTGAGCACACAGCTGATAAAGTCAACTAGACAACTAAACCTATCACCATTGAAAATTTTGTCTTCAAATGATAATTAAGGAAAAAGTTATGATGCTTTAAAGTGACAATTCCTGAACTTTTGATACATGGTGTAAGTCGAAAATATAATCCAGTTTCATCAGCATTGTAGATGGAATCAGGGCTAAACTCATCTCTTAAGCCTAGCCAGGTCTCTTGCTGCCATTTTGCACATCCAGGAGCATCAGCTTCACCAGCTTCACCATTAAATTTTTTGTACACAAGCTCATGGCGACAAATAAAACAATCAAACCAACCATTGGTGACTTTGAAGGGAATACCAAGCTTCTCCGACAAATCTTCAGCTTTTTCTGGAGCAATGTCCACTCAGAGGTGCTTGCTCAGCTCTGCTCTGCTTCACAAACTTCAGAAGCGCAGATTCAATGGCTGGGGACTTGCCTAAGGACATTCTCTTGCACGATCATGCCCCTGTGAGCTCAATCTTATCACGAGATTTCACCAGACTGATAAATGTTCGCCTCTTCAGCCCCAGTTGCTTGGCCACCTTCTCTTGAGTAAGATCCTAAGTATCCGACCATTTAACATGAGAAACTCTGTTTTCATTCTGTGTCTTACCTTTGATATGGCATCATATTTCTTCAGAAATGCTATCTTTTCATCATTGGAGTAAGATGTACGCTTCCTCTTCATCTCCATCGTGATTCAATTCTTGAATCGTGACCACAAAGTCCGACAAGCACGTGTTGCAGAATGTTCATTTACTCTCTTATGTACAGCTGAAAATCAGCATCGTTGCTTGTAGGATTCCCACCCAGGTATAGTGACAACCCGCTCATAGTGACATTTCACTTCGGCCCAACTGTGTCATTATATCCGGGGTCCACTGTATTGCTGGAGAGGTATCGTGTGAACTCACGCCTCACCGACATCTTATGAGGAGTGAGGAATTGTGTTGTCACATTACCCGTTACAGGATAAGGAAAGCCCGAAATTTTGAGTATCTGGAGATTTCATCAGAGTAGCACCGCCGAACTGCTGATCAGCATGTCCATATGAGTCTTCTGCTAGCTACTGAAGTTCACCTCGCTGCAGTAACAATTGTTTTGTCAATGCTATGGCAGTTAAAGTCACAAGCTAAACAAAACGTTTCTTGAACAGAGCGCAAGATCACAACTTCGGTCACCTAATTGAGAAGCAAAAGCAAGGGCATGTGCACCATAAGTAACAAGTGGGGCTGTAAAAAAATTATCCAGCGTGCAGTGGAACTCAGCGTACGAACATTTGCTGCTGACTTTGAGGTACAAGTACATATTGTTCATTCCCCCTTTTGTGTTCGAGCTGCTCTTCAGTGTAATGCAACACTGGGTTTCAACAGAACTCCATAGGGCATCTCAGTTTTGCATACACATTTGATGAGAGCAATTTTGAATATCAAATGTTATCACTCACTCATACTTCTACTTACGCAGAATTTAAGGATAGAATTCTATCAAAAAACAACGCTTTTGCGCCACTCACTTCGTTGGATGAAAAGAATGGCATGAATATGAAGTCGGCCGCAAAAGCTAGTAAAGTTGGAAATCAGCCCCACAAAGCTGGAAACCGGATACGATAGACTAATGGATTGATGTTATGACTAGCGTTCAGTTTAACCACACGTTGCTTATACCAATGTTAAAGATAAAATCTATAGAACCGCTATGATATGAGCAGACTGAGACAAAATCAAACGAAAACAACAGTTAGGGCTTAGATGATAAAATTTTGCTTTTGGACTATTCATCGCGCACTTCACTTCTGTGGCCGCCAGAAGTGACTCTGTTTCTTTTTTTGCAGAAAGCTGGGTAACAGTTTCCAGTCCATCATGTTGGGAAACTAAAAGCAATGACGATTTCGTTTTTTACCTGTAAATATTCTTTTACCTTTAGCATTCTAGCAAGCTCATCCTGGCTGGGGCTCAAGACTAAAGCAGCTTGATCCACCTGCAGTCACACCGGCTACTTTTGAAATTGACTAGTCTTGAGACCGACCAGTTTTGAAGCAGTTTGAAACAAGATCACCAGAGGGACCAGAATGCTCTAGGCGGACAAAATAAGGGGTGGCCGAGCAAATTTCAGGATGGAATGATTTTGTCACAGGAACAGCATAGTGTATTGAAAATAAAACAGATAGTAGTGTTGTAAATGACGTATCATTCACAATTCACTTTTGCAATATGCCTGCCTCATCATCCACCACTGTATGCAGGAATCTGTCAGGAATGAACTTGGCCAGCCTTTTCTACAGATGCAGATGCATTCACTTCACAGGTGTGTTCATGTTTGACTTTGCTCTCCAACCTGAACTCTGATTGTAAAAAGTATCTTGTGGCCAATAGAGCAGGTGTGGTCAATCCTCAACGAGAGGGTTCAGGAGGCAGAGATATGGAACAAGGCCTATTTGAAGAGCGTGATGTAACTGCAGTGGCAGGAGATCAATGCAGACAAGGTGCTCTCCAGTGGCAGATCAGGAACATCCCCCAGAGGCTGCAGGCTGTAATAGGTGCAGATGGCAGGCAGATCACAAAAGAGATTGGGATCTCTGTGTCAGTGACCATTATCTGGTTCATTTTCAATGAATTATGCTGTTTCTGCAACAAATTCATTTCATCCTGAAATTTGCTCGGTCACCCTTTAATAATCATGCACGACTTTGCATGGACCTTAACCTCTCCATGAACAGAAATTAGCTACTCGAGCTTACGGTTGATGTCTGAATATGCATTCCTCAGGTATATTTCAGGTTCTCCAAGTTCCTATCATGCACATAGACGCAAGTGCTGCTCTCTCCGTCCGAAAACAAATGACTGAAATGGCAGGGTTTTTTTGTTCGAGAACTAATGACTCATACTCCTGAGTACAGGGTGCGTGCGAATCCCTCGTTCACTTTAATACCGAGACAAAAACATGTCTGCAGATGCCAAATGGTGGGCAATATCAAAGAAATGTATTAATAATAATTCGTGAGGAGACTGTCAAGATTCTATGACTCCACGGAGGTCGGTGCTTCTGAGATTGTGGCTCGCTGTGCGTCCAAATTTGGGTGGCTGGTCCGACTCGAATGCCTCTCGGCTACTCTCTACCAGAAAAAGTCGAGAGGGTTCAAATCTAGGGATGAGGGGGCCCCAAGCGACTTGTCCCAAAAACTTATGGGCTGAGCCAGCACGGCTTGTGTTGATTTGGCAGTGCGTGGTGGTGCACCGTCTTGTTGGAACACCACCACTTTATTGCTGTAGTTGGACACCACCCAGGGTAACGCGTTCTTCTTGAGCAGGCGCTGGTGGAGTGCAGCATTGACCTTAAGGCCTTCAGGAGATGGAGGGAGGGGGCATGCTTTGCCATCAGAATGGATGACCTCCAAGACCACGATCCCCTGAGGATAGTTTGTTTTTGCTGAAAGCTTGACACTCTCAGGCATTGGAGCCTCTCCAAGGTCAGTGTACTGGTCATTTCTCTTGTTGATGACCCTGTCGACCATGAATCTCTTCTCATCAGAGAAGAGGTTTACACCAAGACCACCCTTCTTCACCTTGTTCAGCAAAGCTTAACTTCGCTTCATACACTTCTCATACTGCTCTTTTGTGATCAACTGGACTTTTCTGGTGACCTTGGACTTCCCTCCAGCTTCCTTAACAACTTTTCAGATCGTGGAGTCTGATACATGCTTCTCCCAGGCCATTTTTCGCATGGATTGCTGGTGCTCTTCCCTGATTTTTCCCAGAATCTCGGCCTTGAAGGCCTCTATGAGCACGAAAGGAGATCGACCAAAATTCTCCCTCTTCGAGAAGCCTCCTGTCTCTTCAAAGAGCCTCTTGGCTGAGTACACAGTGCTCGGGCTGATCTCCAATCGCCTGGCGATGTTGGCTGGCTTTTTGCCAGTGCAGAGTGTATTGTGATCCTCTCACAGATTGCATCCATGATGAAGGCAAAATGTCATTCAAAACAAACAAAAAGTCATGCAGCAGTCAGCTAGGGGTTATAGCAACTATATTTAGTAGAAATGGGGTATAAAAGAGGGAGAATTTGCTGCAAATTCTCAGTCATTTGTTCTGTCTTGAAAGGGCTACTCTCTTTAGACAGATTGACTCTTGTACCCAGTGCTCCCACCGAGAACCTCTCCAGGACCCCTCTCAGGACATCTCCCTGATCATCTGGAACATGGTAAAGGCCTGCCAAGCCAATCTTCCGGCTCCCCTTTCTGTCTGAACTCTTTCTTCCTGCCCTGTTGCTGGCTGAGTTGGAGGAATCCACTCCCCTTCAGGGTAGAAAGCTAGGTACAAACTTTGTTGTCTTAACTCTTTGTCATTGATAAGACATTTTTGTGTGAGTCCACTCCAGGTAGATGAATAAAATATTGTTATTACTAAAACCTCTGTGTTGGTCTCAAGTCATTGAGTAGTCTTAAAAGAATTCCAGTC
>JAAUXU010115448.1_pt1 | contig 12906 bp, 15 predicted proteins | sample 7278151 | NCBI WGS metagenome assembly JAAUXU01 (sample SAMN14350113, study PRJNA611818) | marine sediment metagenome | isolation source: surface marine sediment (1.8m) | place: French Polynesia: Moorea | collected 2018-08 | reverse complement strand
CCCCCCCCCCCCCCCCCCCCCCCCCCCCCCCCCCCCCCCCCCCCCCCCCCCCCCCCCCCCCCCCCCCCCCCCCCCCCCCCCCCGCCCCCCCCGGGGGGGAGCCCCCCCGAAAATTTCAGCCACTTTCACTCTAAAAAAAATGGTCAAAAACATCGAATTTCGGCATCAACCGGTCACACACTTAAACTGCTCTAGTGCCTTAACAAACATTCAAAACGGTTACTTGGTGTACTAAAAGTTCTGTCCCAGTGTCTGAACGATCAATTACAGGTTGAAATTCCACTCAGAAACATCCCCAGGCTGTGTCTGGCATCGACATGTACCATGCGACATTATTTACGGCAAGCACTGTATGTCCCTGTAGGGAGTCAGCCGTTTCTCCATCGTGCAGGAGAGTGTGAATCGAATTTTGCTGACTCAATTCCTGCACAGCATTTCCTTAGTTTGTATTTCACGAAGCGTACCTTGACGGAGAAATATGCCAAAAACGGGGGATTAAATTACACATTAACGATGCATAATGTGTTCTCATATGACCTTGTTTGTACATTCAAGTTCAAGTTGGGTGCACATAGTACTACATAGTTCATAAAGTTTTGAATAAATAAATTAAAAACTTATTTTTGGGCATAATTCTATTGGAAAGTCGGCGATATGTTCAACCTCTGTGTGGACGGCGCCGTCAACCAGAAAGTCTTTCCGAGGACCTCCATCTCTGATCCGAGCAAGGTTGTTTTCAACCCATTCACAAAAAGGGGTTTGCATAATTGTGGGTTAAGTTACAAATCAACGATGCATAACGTGTTCTTTTATGTACCCTCTGAGGACTTGACGGGCTAGGGAGCATTTTATATCCCAAGAGATATAAAGGGACGTCAAATGACCCTCATGCTGTCAAGTCCGGTGAGGGTACATATGAGTACTTCAATATGAGTCGTTAATGCATACAGGGAGTTAGCATGTGGCAATATGATGGAAAGTGATGTAATATGAGTAAGAATTGGGTCTCAACATTGTGAGACCCAATTCCTTAAAATCATCATTGTTGACGACCAAGATGGCCTTGAGAAAGTTGACATTGGGTGGGACGCGCACAGCGTGGCTGGCACAGACTGGCAACGAGGGGCAAGGGGAGGGTCCCAAGTCACTTCTCCTCCTCAATGGCTGATTCTGACACCTGGAAGATCAGTTACGTGAAATCTGCCTCCATTCAAGTAATGGCGAGGGCAGCAGCAAAATCGGGCAGAAGAAGAGCCAGAGTTGTCAGCGAGGAGAAAAAAAAGGAGTTGTGCAGAAAGTCCAAATTAGCACCCAGATCTGCCCCGGACGCAGTCGTTTCTTCGACGTTTGCTAAACGAGAGTCTCTCTGCACACAGTTGCGGCACAACCTCTTTGTCAGCTTCAGGCTGAGGTTGGTCCCGACCTGGGACAACGAGAAAGTAACGAACGTGGTTTTACTTACTCGCGAGAATGAGACCGATCTTGGTCGTGCTTTTCCTCCTCTGATGGCTGAGATGAGATGTTGGACTTTCACTTGGCCACTAATTGCACGCCAGCATTTAATCTTCACCCTTTGACCTTTTTTTTATCTTTGCCTTGTCACGAATCCCGTCAAGGTCGGCGATCACACACTGAAAGATCGTTAACCAGTGACCAGCATCTCGGCCAGGAGAAAAGTGCTGACGCCTACGAAAGCAAATAGAAAAGTAGGAAATCATCTTCTGGCCGAAAAAGAGGAAGTCTTGACATTTGCCGAAATTAAGGAAAGCTCACTTTCTTCTGCTAAGGTCAGTGCGGCGAGAAAGAGATGCTGCGAAAGCGTCTCTGAAAATGTTGCTCTGTCAAGCGCGTCTTAAGCTGCAGCACACAGAAATCTGTCGTCTCTGAAGTCGGTCCTTTCATTATTTGCCGAAAGATCTACGACTGCAGAGGCCACGAAGAAGATTTCTTTTCGTCTTTGTCTGACTATTAATGTCATTTTTAATGCACGGCCTGACGAGAATTATCTTCTGCTGACGAACAAACTCTTCTTTTTACATCGTTTTGCATAAATTTGGCAACTTCACCTTTGTCCATTCGTCACGAGTGTGATTGCTGTTGCAAATAGAGGAATGAAAATGTGTGAATACTGTAGCTATGATTCTCATGTTAAATGAAAATAAGTTATTACTCCACAAAAAAGATGATGGGGCAGTTATCAAGGTTACCCTAACCATAATGACTGCCAGCAATATTCGTTAATTCGGAAGCTGTAACTACTTTCCTCTGACCAGTTGAAAACTTTGCCTGTTGGTTCATCAGTGGGGATAGAAAAAGTATTGTGTGTGTGCGGAATGTGTATGACGTTCGGATGTTCCACTGATGCCGAATGTGTTGAACAATGTAAACTCCACATACTTGTGGTTAAATACTCTCTTTCCTGTCTGCAGAGCAAAGTACAGGTGAGGGAGGCAAGATTAAAAATAAAGTGTATGTTCTGAATTACTTAATTCGTTAAATTCCACGGTCAAAAACCACATTTTGCTACTAGGATCCATGACAAACTTCATGGCCGTCAGAAACTGGTGCAAGAAAAGGATCGTTCAACATCTGTCTACAGAGACAACTGGATCGTGTGAGAAGTTCTAGACATATCTAGAGACTCACCCTTGAGGACTGATGCGATCTTCTTCTGACCAATTTCAGGCGCTGAATTCCTCTTCATGAGGTTGGCCAACTTTTCTCTGCCCAGTGATGTGGTCCAACTGCATCCTGACGGCCTCCACCATGTTCACCTTGTGGCAGAAGGGAATGTCAGCCTGCTCCAGGGCTGCGTCCAGCCGGTGGTCAGGGCGAAAGAGAGAAAGAAAAAAGTTCGCACCCAGACAGATCAAGTCAGTCTTCTGCTGGCTGCATTGGAGAAGGTGTTGACATTTTTCCAATGGCCTCATCCTTCTCCATCTGAGTCACGGTTGTCTGAACGACCCTGAAGTTGTCACTGCAGCATTGGGCAGCCCTCACTCACATCATGACAGCAGCTGGTGACGAGGACAGATCCGGATGCATCTCTCTATTTGTCTCGGTTCTGGTGGGAAAGACATCTTCACTGTAGAGACTCCATCACTCACTGTCAGAAACAGTTCAGTTCGCAGATCCACTGCACTGTCCAGATACAGTAATCACCGCGTATCGCGCCACAATGCGCCCATGTATGATTCACACTTACCAAGTAACTTTTCACTGCTTAATGGGTCAACAGCGGCCGTCCAATCAGCAGGAAGACCTCAACAACAGCAAAATGTGCTCCCAGGTCAAAATGAACCACATGAACGAGGATGACGCCAACAGATTGCAGGAGGACGCTGAGGGTGGTGGAGACCATGGCGAGGCTGTGGACGATGGCGAGAGAGAGACAAGTGAGGTTGGTGGATTATACTGTTCCTACTTCATGCGGTGATTTCGCGAAATGGTAAGCTTGGAAATGTCGAAACTTCTGTCTTCGCTTAATGCGTCACCTCTGCCTCGACCCCAGCGCGGCAAATTAAGCGGTGACATTTGTAGTGACGACACCATATATGTAGTGAGCCATCAGATACATAGCCAAAACTCCCAGAAATGACGTTGTTCGGTCAGACATATCATAAATTTGAGGCATGAGCTTTAGGAGGAATGACAAAACATGGCGAGAGAAAAAATTACCATTACTTTGAGATGCATCATAGATTCGAGAGTCATAACTCTGAGGTTTAACTGCAGAAAATACTTTGGTGTCCACACATTTTCCTCTACACAAGTCGCTCTTGAACTACCAAAAATGGCAGCTCTTGACATGATGAACTTCAGATTTCTGGCAGCTCCTGCCAGTGCTCTTGAAGCCTCCAGAAATGTTCTGAATTTTCTCAGGACCTCGAAGCCCTTGAAGAAAAGTCTCACCGCAAAAGAAGCAGTTGACCTCAGCCACCTTGTGCACGACGAGCACAGTGGAGTTGAAGCAGTCATGTCATTTGATCATTGTATTATACCATATGCTGTAAAAGAAATAAACATACGGACGAGAATACTTTTTTTGTGTGAATGACACATGAATCGGGCCCCTTCTAATCAGAATCAAAGTAAAGGGTTGATTTAATCACTATGATCACGAGTAGTATGAAAATGATCGCCTTTCGACATTATTGTACGTACACCTATCGAGACAGCATCTGATTTGTTTGTGGTTATATGTTTTATTACTAGCACAATGGATGAATACACATATCCGAAAACTCGTCAATACCACTCCCAGCGTGGATCAATCCTATCCAGTTGGACATGCTGCAACAATGGAAGACTGAGGCGTGCAGTTGGCGTAAGTGATGGACGTGGTCGTGGTGAACGTGGTGCTGGTGGACGTGGTAGTGGACGTGAACAGGTAGAAGATGAACCTGGCCTGTCTGGACTTGCCCTTTTCTTTCTCGTACTCTGCCCTCAACCTCTCGAGCTAGATGAAATTGTGAAAAAAGGCAAGTGGTAACATCTTAATAATATTGGTGGCTCGGTATGTAGTGTACATGGGTACCGACACAGGAAGGTCAAACAAGAAGGTAGATTCTATCATCCAGCTATGGCATTTTTGGGGCCAGATTCATGAAATTTCAACTGTTGCCAATAACATGAATGTGCTCGAGCAGTTAATATTTCACAACTTTCAAAAAACGTAAAGAAACACTACGTAGTAGGCACTGGATACACTTAATGAACATTTTTTTTCTGTGTTCCGAGAGTTACTTTAGGAGCAACCTCGTTTCCAGTCAATGCAACCTTCAAACCACAAGAAGCCGAAGGCTTTGACTCAGTCAGACGTTCAGCTTGAATTTTACGTCGAGCATGACCGTTGAATGGCTCTTTTAACACCAACACATGTCAACCACAGCAGCAGACAAATATACGTTGATGCGGTCCCATATGGGTTTGCCTCCAGGCAGCAGGACGGAATCAGCTGATACTGGACCAATGTCACAGGTCCTAAATCCAGCAACCACATTTGCTTGCCGTCAATATTGGTTCACCCTGCTCAAGGGTTTGTCTCCGGAGTGATCCTGGGGGAAGACGCTAACCTCTTTCTCAGCTGCTGAATGCCACTGAATCTCCTTCCAGAAACTGTTGGTGGCCCCCAGAGCAAAAGCATCCAGGGATTCAAGCAGGTGAACAGACTTTGGAGAAGAGGACACAAATTGCATTTCCTTCTCTCAACGTTGTTCAGCGAACGCCATTGAAAAATAACTCCATTGAAAGGTTGTTCCTATGCTTCCCTTCGAAGCAGACAACTTGCCTGATCATGGAAATACCACTTTTGCAAAGAAATCAGCAAATAACAATGTGTCGACGCATGTGTGCAGCTACCTGTCCATCCCGTTGAGGCTTGGTTGGCCTTCCCCAATTTGAGAAGAACGCACTGGTCAGTGACATTGGCAGGACGCCCAAAGGCACTCAGAGTCGTGCTGTCGTCCAGAAGAGACACGTGTGCGTCCTCCAGCCAGTACAAGTGTCTTTGCTCCAGGTCTGTGCTGGTGGATTGTGGCAAGGGGGACTGCATAGAAATTGGAAGCCTTCCCCAAGGAAAACCTGCTGCCGCGCTGAATGCATTATGCAGCCTCCAGAGGTCGCTACTCGCTTTCCCTTTTTTTGGAGGACACGGCAATGTCTTTTTCAGATTCACCGCTCAATGACTCACTTTTCAGATATCTCCTGTTAAGACCGAGAATTTATCTTGGAGTCCGGCAGTGCGAAGGTACCAGAAACAGGTGCATTTGGGCGTGGCGCCTTCTCGATCGGGGTAACTGCACTTTGAACGCTCTAACATCAAAATACGAGTGGTCACAAGGTATCTTGCGATTGATCTTGTCAAGCATAGTCTGGATGACCGATTCCACGTCAAGATTCCTCCTCAAAAGCCGTGAGTGCAGCGATCAAGGGAAGGAGCAAGAAGTTCTTCGTCAAATTTTTGACCATCAAACTTCTCGCATATCCGGCATGAGTAAATACATTTGATGAAATTTATTCAAGGATCGAACTTTGAAATAAGTGTTCATCTTCATGCGATAGCACGATACACGAGACATCCATCAAGTAGAAGTCTCTGAACTTGTGCTGCTGTACATGCATGTTTTAGGCTACGCCAACACAAAAAGAAATATGACATTTTGCAGAGTGCCATTTAGGTTTCTTCCCTCAATGCCAACTGGTGAAGATGCAGCCAAATGTTTTTCAAAGAAAAGGTTTTTCTTGACCCCCACTCTTGCAATAGATGTTTGCTAGATAAATTCATAACATAACAAGATGTCAAGATTTGGAACACTTCAGTGCTTCAGTTTAGCGTCTAGAAAGTAACTAAGCTGGACCATATCAAATTTGTAATAATTCCTATGTACTGTGTCTATACACCTCTGAAGACAGAGAGTGGACTTACAGCAAGTTATTTTTTGTACCATTTGACTAGCGTGTCTTTAGACAACCTTGGACCACATATAGTGCGTCACAAGAAGTAAAAGTTAAAAGGTCTGCGTCTCTGTGTCTGTATGCATGCATGCATATATGCCTGTATGTAGACTATTCGCAAATGCTACACTTTTAAAGAGCGCAAGTTCAAATGCCACCACTTTTCTGATATTATGCGATAACTTTTTTTTTTTTGCCTCCCTGTGAAATACCTGGTTCAAATTCACTGGGTCCTTGGTCTGTCCTTGGCTCGAACTGATTTCTTCTTCTTCGTTGGCATCTCTTTTCTCCTTGGTGTTGGACGGTTTGATCGACTTGACAATGAGGCCCAAATCTTCCAAATCTGAGAGAGGTTATTAGCATTTTAGGTGATTTTTTGCTAATTTATCCTTGATGCACTTTTATATAATAATATATCTTTCAAGATTGCCTAAATCTCATTTTTTTGCCCTTGAGACTACGGTTTTTGCCGAATTTTTATTCGAAAATTGTGGACGCCTGAGGGAGGTTTAGGTATTAACTTATGTCTTAGGGGTTCTTTACCTAGCCAATCCAAGTTCTAAGTCACATCAATCAATTCAGGTTATGATTCACTAACCTGCCAGCGGCATCGTCTCGATGGCGCGCCTCTTCCTGCCTGTGCAGGCCGTCGTGATGGCGGCCGCCGCCGTCCAGCACACGGTGGCCGTGGACAGGACAGACGTCACCGTCGTCGTCGTCTGAGCAAAACGAGAGCCATGTAAGTCATGCGCATTATTTTGATAATCGTCATTCAACTGTTCAACCACATCGGTCTCACTCACCCCAAAGAGAAATCTTGGGTCTCTGCTAGCCGAGGACTTCGCCGGGGACTTGTCCACCCTGGACCCCATCAGGTCTGTGGCTTCTTTCAAATGTCTGCCCGAGCCGCCAACGGCAAAGAAAACGACCACGAAGATCACATCTAGTAAGCGCTGCAAGTTCAGTAAAACTTACCAAGTAATCCACGGTTACCATCTTCAAGAATGGATCAAAAGCTTTTGCACTTTTTCTGCAACCAACTTCTGTACCAAGGATGCCGCTTATTACAAAATTTACAGTTATTTTGATAAATTTACATGCCAACTCCTCTTATTTTGTGACAGATATATTCAAGTACTGAAGTTTTTGACCTACCGTAAAAATGGAGGATATTTTTTGGTAGAATGTTTTTCCGAAAGTGGAAGATCACATTTTTGAAAAATGACCCCCAACCAAAATTAACGGGTACACCCTCAACAGCTACCGGATGTTTCTACACAAAATATCCGCCCTCATTAATCATTTTAAATGGAAAATGATGCCTAATTGTTCTTCGGGTTATGTTGCTCTGAGTACCCCGATTCAACACAGTCGAAACAGACTGGGGAACAACGAAAACAGTGATGGGGACAACTCAAGAGCTGGAACGGGGTCCAAAGGAAATGGTCTACTCAGAACCAGGACTCGACACCGAAAATCAGACCTGGTTGAGACCAGAAGACCTAAAGATTGATGATATTTAAAGGCTCTGGCTATCAACGGCAACACCTTAAATCATCCAGGACCTCCTCACAACTGTGCAATGTGGACCCAAACTACAACTACACAGCGAACAATCTGATGTTGAGCCACCACTACGGACTGGTGACTGATTATGAACAATAGGTCATGGCGATAACTCGATAGTTGTTTGGAATGTTTCATCTCAGACTGGTTGGCATCCTCGGCCACTGCCGGCTGGAGTGACCCTGTGGCTCTGGCCTTCATCGTGCACAGTGGCAAGCGTGAGCCTGAAGCTCGGCCGCTTGAAGCTCTGACCAGTGTGACGTGATCCACCTCGGACGAGTCCCACATATCCTTGAGACTCGGTCGATCCTGCCTGCTTTTATTTCGTGACTCGGTTCTGCAGCGCGGGAAACGACAGAATTTGACACATCGGACGGGACGGACGAAATCCGCTTCCAAGGTCTTCTAGTGCTTTACGATGCGGTCGCGAAGGGGAAAATAGAGGCAGAGAGGGGGGAAAATGCTCCTCTTTCCCAACAGTTTAGAGATCCGCAAAAAATTTCTATTCGTCAGTCAATGGTCACTTTTCATCCATTGCCATTGAGTGCAAATGCAGTGAAGTTCTTTGCTGCTTTGCATGCAGAATATATGATTAGAAACTCAGCTCCCTTCTTTCTTACATTTGTGGCCAATGAGTTTGTGTCCCTGCCTCTGCTTCGGCATGAGATGGACACTTGAACAGTGTTGACACAGATGAGGAGCACAGTTATCCCAATAAGCAGGCAACCTGACTGTCGTCACGAGGTCCAGCAAGGATGACCGGCACAGCAGTGCTTTTCCACCACTTTCAACCCATACAACAGAAGGAATACCATGACCTAGGGAGGTTTGTCCTCCTGTAGGCTGGACACCAAAAATCAGAAAGAGATATTTGCAGAAAAAAACAAAACCAGGACACAAATTATATTTACAATGTCACGTCTGTCACTCGGTCCAACCACACTGCACGTGTGTCTCGAGTCAGACTCATTGATTCTAGGGAACAAAGGTGCAAAAAATGTCTCTCAATCTGAAGTCTTCGGTGGGAATTTTTCACGAAAAGGATCACTTGGCTCTTACGTAATTGCAGTTATGCAAAAAACCACCTCTGTGTCATCGTTTTTGCGCATTTGTCCGCATTTTGACAAGCTCTCCCGGTTTTTTTTGGCAAATTTTGCTGCCGCACGAAGTTTAAAGAGCGACAACTCTCTGTCTCTCTCAGTTTGCACATGTCAATCAACTCTCACGTAAAAAGTTGACGCGCACCCAGAGTTATTTCCACACTTTGGAACCCACGAGTTTTCGGCACAAAGAAAAGATTTCCCCTCACCATTTTTTAGCCGCCTCTGATGATGAGAAATCAGGGAAAGTATTTTTCTTTTTTCCTCTTCCTCTTCTATTCTTCAGACAAAGCACTTGAGAGCTGACAACTGACAGATTTCACGAGAGAGAAAACAGTGTCCAGTCGAGTCGACAAGATTGAGAAAAATGACGCATGGAAAAGCGTCACTTTGCGCTTGCTGACTGCGCGTGTGTGACGCCAAAAATGCGTCTGCGTATCCCGCGTCGCCTTTGCCGCACATACGGTACAAGTGAGGCCTGTGGACGCGTCGCCGTGGCGGGGCACACGGTACGGGTTACGCTGCTATTAGCGGCACGTACGGTACACGTGTGCTTGTGGATCGCGGGCGTCACGTGTGTGACTCTGGAGTGGAACTCCTCGTTAAGCCACGCACCATAAATAGAAAAAACACTCACATGAGAAGTCTCTATTTTAGAAATGTATAATGCATCAGAATCCTCTACGAAGATGTCCCAGAGCGTTGACGATTCCAATGCTCCTCAAATGAAGGGTAATTTGACAACGTTAATGAATTGATGAGAGGCAGTCAACCAGATTAATACGTCCATAGCCACTGAGAAGCACCATTTGTCGCGTCTGACGCCAATGACTTCATCGGCAGTGACGCTCTCAGGTTTGTTCTCCGTCCTACATACAAAGTAAGTCTATGATCGCGATGAAGCTTTTTCATCAGACTCCAAGTACAAAAAATCCCTATCATCACTTGGGCGGGTAATAAAATGACATATAATATACAATTGTGTTTTGACCTGCCGTTATGTGCTTGGCGTCAGCATATAGAGCAAAAAAAATCAAACAAGAAAAAAACTAAACCAGTTTGTTTGCTCACAGATTTGTGTTCAATGATTGAGTGAGAAAGTGGAGGCCTAGTGTCAGCTTTGAGCGACGCCGGACTCCGGACAGAGGAAGGACATCTGTGAACAGGAGGACGGTTCTCGCAGGCTCATGGTCCCATGGTCCATGTCAACAAGCTCATGGACATGGGTGGGCAAACTTCCCATAAGCCAGGCAGTAGGAGACCGAGGGAGGTGACAGAGAACTTTGTCATGGGTGACTTCAGCGAGATTGAGACCGGTCCCACCGTCAGTCAGAGTAACATGGCTAAGAGCCTGGAGATCGCCCGGAGGAGCATTGAGAGGGCCATTTCTGTCCTTGGCATGAAGTCCTATGTGCATCGGATGAGGCATTTTCTCTGCCCGAGGACCAAGGCAGCCAGGGTGAAAATGAGGACCCAAATCCTCAACTGGCTGAACAACAACAGGTTGTCAACAGTGAAGATTTTCAGCAGCAAGAAGCTCTTCGCAGTCGACCAGTCGAGGAGTGCCAGAAATGACTTGTTCCTAGCTTACCACGTCAAGGAGGTCCCTCCCATCCAGAAGACAAAGCATTCTCCATCAAAAATGACGCTTGGGGTTGTGTCCAGCGTAGGAGTCAAGGTGACCCTGCCCTGATTCCTCCAGGGCCTCAAAATCCATGCTGGGTCCTACCTGGATGCCCTCCGGATGGTCGTGAAGGTCAATGGATCAATGAGATATTCCCTAATACGTAGAGGCTAAGAATTACAGCAAGATTCCGCACTATGACCATGAAGCAAGATTGTCCAGACACGGTATACAGAGAATTTCAAGCAGTTTGGGCCGTGGACAGCGTGACTCCGGTCGCCGCCAAAATGCGAATCTTCTGATTATGCCATTTCGGGTAAACTTGAGCGGGAGGTTTGCTCATGCAAGTGTCAATAATCTCAAGACCTCTGTTGAGCAGCAGTGGGACAACTTGTTGGAGGAGCATAATGTGAAGTCGCGCTGAGCGTTCAGGCCGAGGATCCAGGTGATGCTGGTCAAAGCGGGGAGACACTTTGACGTTTAGATCGATCCGAGGCACCCAAAATGCCATAAAAATTTCAGTGCTCCATTTGCTCTCGTCATCAGGCTGACGAAGTTCGTGGGGAAAAATGTTAAGGATTTTTTGCGCCACACTGTACATTTGGGACAAACCGTCAAGGTAGACTTGTACACCAACCTGGAGACGGCCACGTGTGTAAAGTAAAGTGTAGCAGAATAAAGATCACTCAGACGATCTGAATACTTTTTGAAATCTTTGAGCATTGAGGTGTGTCTGTCCGTACGTAAAAGTCGATTTACCCGTGACGCCAGCGTGGCTATGACGGACAGGACTTAACTCTGGCCAGCCCGCGCCCATCAGCCCGACACAATCTTCGACCAACCTGACCCGATCGGGACACTCCAGGTTCGATCCTTGTCTACACGCCTTATGATTCAGCTAATCTGTAATAAGAAAGATTTATCAATCAGAACAAGCTTCTATCTCTATAATAATGCCAAAACAAAATAGGGAGAAGATGGAGAGGGACTTGAACCTGGCGTCGAAGGTCGATTTCATATTCTGACGGCGCAGTAAGGCGATCCTTTCTAACCTGCACCCACCTTAAGAGGTGTGACCTGGGCTGGATCACAGCTATCCAACGACTCCAAGATGAACAGATCACCTCACTTCCATTGAATATGAACAAGCAACAAGAAAAGAGGATGGAGCCCTCGGCCCCACCCCCCATCAGATCATCTGATGGACTCACGAATCAACACCAATCTCACGGTCTTGAGTACCATTGTCATTTTTAAATATGCCTGAAGCCACAAAAGAGTCTGCAGTAAAACCTCAATTGCAGATGCCAACTTTCTGCCATGCCATCACTGCTCAATATGTAAAATGAGTCACCTCGGGATTTTGGTCCTTCAGTGCATGAACCAGACTTGTGATATCTCAGTCAGGAAATGTGACGTTGATGTATTGAGGCACCAACGAATGCACACACACACACACACACACACACACACACACACACACACACACACACACACACACACTCTACGTATATGGGTCGAGAGTGTCTGAAGCATAGGATGCAGCTAAATCTACCCACAAGTGCTTTGCCCTTCTACGAATTGAGAGCAGCCCTTTCAACATCGACACATAGAACTTGAAACACTTTAAAAAATGACACAAAAAGTCAGTACGTCGTTTCTGGAAATCAACCTCATAAGTGTTGAAGTCATAAAAAGAGCTCCTAGGGGGAATTTTTCGGGCTATGGAAGAACTTTCTGGGGGTGGGGAAAGCCAAGTTTGAAAGCGATCATGTCAGCCACAGTCAGTAAATCCAATCTTTGCATTTCTTCACCGCAGAATTATCCTCCTTTGACACGAGATTAGCAAAGGACTCGTTGAATTAGAAAAGTGTTAAGAGAAGCTGGATTTTATTGGTTTCTCCAAAACCACTGCGGGAGAGAATCTATTGTTGTGTTTGAACTTTAAGGTCTGTCCGTGAAAAAATTCCGCAATGCTGGGGACCCGTGATCGACCAAACTTCTAAGCAATCCTGTGTATACGCGCGCATGCGCAGTACAAGGGTTAGGTTGTGTTCTTACTGTACAGTACGTTACATGTGTGTTCTACTGTAAAGTTTGATGGATCGTACTATGGTCGAGTGATCTGGACTGGACGTTGCTCACGTACTTTGTAGATGG
>JAAUXU010165371.1_pt1 | contig 12909 bp, 17 predicted proteins | sample 7278151 | NCBI WGS metagenome assembly JAAUXU01 (sample SAMN14350113, study PRJNA611818) | marine sediment metagenome | isolation source: surface marine sediment (1.8m) | place: French Polynesia: Moorea | collected 2018-08 | reverse complement strand
TATCTTTCCTCCTCATCGCTATGTGACTTGACGTTTTGACACGCGGGGACTTCGGTCGGAAACAACAACCAACATCCCTTTTCATACAAGTAGTATTCCGTGAAGTCAGATCGGGCTCCAGCAATGTGTTTCTTTCCCTATTCTCGACGACAAAAAAGGTGCTGTGTGTCCGAATTTCTAGGCCATCGTCGCCTCGATCGGCGGTTGACATTCGAATATAAATTTGCACCACTCTTGGCTTTTCTGTCCTCGATCCAAGAGCCCCTTCTTTTGTCGTCTTCCCGAAGAGGGTCGTTCAAAATAAAAGGGGGGCACTCACATCTCACAATCCCCACCATTCCATTCCCCCTTCCATTCCGGTCTCTCGAAGGTATAAGTTTTTCTTATCCTTTAAAAAAAGGCGCGTCTTCACACTCCTTATTTACGCTCTTCCTTTGAGGAAGTGCAACTGCTAACATTAAATATATACCATATAAAGCCGGACGGGATGGAACAACATTACAAGGAGCAACGGCATCGCTGCAAATACTCCAATGCTCATTACTACCAGGTAGCGCCAAAGGAAAAAACCCTCTTTGCACCAAGAATCCAACGCATGAGTAGGTGAGCACGAAAAAGGCGTTTCTTCTTCTCTTATTCTTTGAAATCGAAAGGGAGGGAGGGATACCACCCGCGACGCGACGCCGCCTGGCTGGAGACTCAAGAGGCCCTCCTACTCCTACTCCTCACAGGCGGAATTCCTCTTGGCATCTTCTTCCCCATTGCCCATTTCCAAAAGGAGGAGGAGGGAAAGGTGACCGACCGACCGACCGACGACCAACCGCCACCGTCATCGAAGGACGGCAGCGACGGACGCACTGACGCATTCTCCGCGTCCGCATACGCGCGGCGCAGCACGAGGAAGGAGAAGATGCGTCAAGGGCGAATTCGTTTCGAGGGGGGGGGGGAGAAGGCAACGCCGCCTCCGGCTCTTTCGTCCGTGTCATGTATGTCCGACCAAGAACGGCGGCGGCTTCGCGGCGCTTCGTAACAGCCTACTATTTTTCCTTTTGAGGTCGGGGCGGCATCGACGGAGGAAATGGAAAGTACACGATATTCCCTAATGTATTTTTTCGCTGGTTGGGTTATTAAGCCGTCTTCTTTTTCCCGCTCCTTTTGTAGACAGAGCTAAATGGCCCATCATCATCTCCCCCTCTTAGTGTCGTTAAGGAACCATCACCTACAAATTAGCGAGACGGGCCCCCGCGCACCAAGAAAGGATGGACAAATGGGCAAAAGCTCCCTCTTCAACTCCTCGTTGCGTTATGGCGCTACCGCCGCCGCTCGCGTTGCCAAAACGGGAAATATATTAGGAGATGTACAGGAAGAAGAAGATTAAGCCGCTCTCGCAAAAAAGCCCTTTTCTGTTTTGGCAAGTGGCTCCCGAGGAACTATTGCTGCTTGTCTGAATGTTTGTCAAGAGAGGGGAGAGTGCATGGAGGGACGTCGGCTAAAATTTGTCTTTACTGTCTCCTTGGTATAAATCTTTTTAGGCTCAGTGCTGCAATACCTGCGACGATTAAGATTGCGCCCCGAGTGGATCCGAATTAAGATAAGATTGTTGTGCACTCCGTACAAATGTCGACGACAGTTAGTTCCACTCTGGAAAAGCCCGAAACATCGAGCCTCTTCTTCTCTCCTCTCTCTTCTCCCAACTCCTCTTTTGTACCCCATCAAGACCCATTTCCAGGGCCAATTTGTATGCGATATAGTGGGGGGAAGGGGGAAAAGAAAAGATGGGAGCAGGCAGAGAGGGGAAAAGGACGGAAGTCTAGCCTCGTCTTCCTCCTCCTCTCTTGCCGCGGGCAATGCAGTTTAGGAAAAATGGTGCCTTTGTGGCAATGGCGGCTCGAGGAAAAAAGAGGAGGAGGTCCTTCAGCTAGGAGGGAGGCCAGACTAAATAAGGAAGCTATCGAACGGAGGAGTATGAACTTCATTTTCGTTCCTTTTCCCGGCCGCCTTTGCCTTCGCCCGCTGTTTTAGTATCTCCATTTCCTCAGCGTCTCGACCTGCTTGCGTCATTTCGAATTAGCGTTCCTTTGTATCCCGCCCGGGGGTCACAGACACTGCCACGAGAAGTTCCAAGAAAAAAGCGGAATCAGGAGAATATTGGGGATGCTGGTTTGAGCCAAGAGGAATCGGCGAGTCATCAGACAAATTGTTCCATGGCCCGCTCTTTTCTTTGTGGCACCTTGGACTGAGCGCCATCAAAGTGTGTTTTTAAGGCTTCTTCTTCTCCCCTCCTCCGCATCCCCCTCCTTGATCCAGACAAGAGATCCATCCTCTCCCTTCCAAGGATCGGTCGCTTGGATGAAGGAGTTCAAGTTCAAGGGTGCCTTTTGATCCTCCTCATGGATGGAGCAGGAACAACACAAGCACTTGAGTTTGGGGATTGCTCCCCCCACAATTTTTCTTCGGGATCCGATTATTATAAGCATTTTCTTACATGCATGTTGCCTCATGGGTGGCCCCGAAAGCCGCCCAAGAAAAAGTTGATTGGAGGGAGGGAGGGGGGAGGGAGGGAGGGAGGATGGAGCATCCTCCATCAAAAGTGTTTTCCTCCCCCGCGGCGGCAACAACAACGAGGAGGACCTGTTTATTCCGATCCTCTTCGATTCGACGCGGGTTGCCTTGACCTCCTGAGTACCTACTAGGTGGCACAATCGATATAAGGAGGGGAGGGGATAGATATTCTTCGTTGGAATATTTGCAGTTCCCGGAGCCCCACCAACAAATTCCTTCTCCTTCCGCAATTAATCAAACTGCCCCAAGGTCTCTCGTGCACATTTTCCTCATTTTGGTTTGACACCGCGGGAAGGCGGAGGAGGAGGGGAAATTGGTTCTGCCTCCCCTGGGGAACAAACCGAGGAGAAGCAATAAAGATTGTTTTTGCATCGACGAAGGGCTAATTTGGACGTCTTTAGAAGAAAAAATGAATTTATGGAGGGAAGAAGAAAGGTGTTAACGGGCAAAATTATGGGGGAGGAAGGAGGAAGGCGTTCCGATGTGAAATATGCCCGACGGCATACCTCCTCGCCTGTTAATGTGTGGGCATCTAAGAGAAAAAAGCGCATCTTCTCACACTGCGAGGAAGAAGAGCCTTTTTGTCTGGTGGGATGCATGCAGCTCTGAACGGCGACGGCGGAATGGGCACAATGGGATCGACCCAAGGCAAGGCGGCGATGGTGATGAGGGCGATGAGGAAGCGACGTGGGTTTGCGCATCTTCCCCTTCTTCAACTATTGTCCAGCTTGCACGTTGGCCGGGATTCGCCGGAGCTCCAAATGCCGTTGGGTCAGACGTCCCTCGATCCGACACTTTCGGTGAATCCCGCCCAAATACGCATATTGCATACAGCCCTCATTGTCCGCATGCTTCCAGGGAGAGAGACCCCAAAGCTCATCTCCAGGAAGAAGACTTCGTGAGCATTTCGGACTCATCTTCGTTTTCCCCATTGAGTCGTGCACGGCCAGGCAAAAAAGATGCGGAGAAGAAGACGAAGGAGGAAAACAACCTCAAGATCTGTTTCATCAAGGGCAGAACAACACCTGTCAAAAATTGTGGCTCCTTCGCTTAAAGAAGCGCTCCCTTTCTTATCTCTTGCCCGCTAACAGCCTTTCTTTCTCCGCTTGCTTGCACCTTTTTGCGCCGGAGATGACTTTTATAACTCGCCCCACAAAAAAGAAAGAGGAAAAGTAGACTTTTTGCTTCCTCTTGGTCCGAGCGCGGCTTTCAGAGCTGGACCGAAGCCGACTCTTTTTTTGCTGCTGTTTCAACTTTTTTCTCGTGACTCTGTTTCATCTTCCTTCAACACGTGGTCTCTAAATGCCCCCGGAAATATTTTTTCCTCTCCGTCCTCTCTTCCTTTTCAATCAGAGCCTTTTTGCTTTGGGTCTTGCCCATATTTGTACGCGTGTTGCACATCTTTGCTTCACCGCCTGTTCCTGGTTCTCTTTTGGCCGTGAGAATTCATATTCGGTTTGTTCACGGAATTAACGGATAATTCAAAATCGCCTTTTTGAGATGTGCTCTAGAAAGACCTTTTTAACGGACCCCCGTAAATCCTTTTTTGCAACCTCCACACACGGTGTGAATTTATTTTAATTTGCATCTCCAGATCCGTAATCTGGGAAATAGGAAGTGAAGGCAATATTCGGCATCCCGTGGTGACGGACTGTCGGGGGATGTACGAGGGATCGAGCTGCTTGCAATGCGACAAGGACTTTTGCACACATGTCGTGACTGTGCGAAATCGCACAGAAAGAGGTTGCAAAAAATCGTATAAGAAGGGGGCTATAGGAAAAGAGGAAACAGTGGCAGCTTGTTTGGATGCCTGCCGAGAATTTTGTTCCGTCTGTCGGAGGAGGAGAAGGAGAAGAAAATATCGACTGCAAACCGGGAAAAAAGAGGAAAGAGGAAGCAGACGATAGACCCATCTTCCCTTCCCAAAAGAGTTCTTTTCAAAAAGAGGGAGGAGCGCGGAAAAAAAGTTTTGTACAGTTCGAACTCCCACAGTACGACTTTTTGGGCACCTCCCTCTTTCTTTTTTCCTGGAAGTGGGTAAAAAGAAAAGGAGGGAGGAAGGAAGGAAGAAAAGGAAGAGGCGTTGGGCGTCGTCACCGTAAAAGTCGCCCTCACTCACTCCTCTTTCCCATATTTCGTTGCCTCCCCCCTCCCTCCACTTCATCCTACTTTAGGAGCGACATTCTTTTCCTCGCAGCGTACGAAAGAGGGGAAATACGACGACGACGACGAGGAGGAGTCTTCTATACTTCCTTGTCCATAATTAACGCAAGGACAGACAGGCGCTGGTCTAATTCGGGAGAGGATGCCTTCTTGCATTGTCGTCCTTTTCTTTCTGGCCACACAATCTGTGACCCTCATTGTTGGTCCACATATTTTCTAGATTACTCTCTCTGAGTGCTCACGACGGAGGCGGCGGCGGCGAGGGGCCTTCAGGTAATTTACAGCAAGCCTCCTCTCCCTTTCCGCAACCCGCAATCAGCAGCAGGACAATGGTAGCGCACACTTGAAAGGGGCTTTTTCGCCTCCAATCTCTCACTCACGCCTCCCCTCACATAGCGGAAAAATAATCCTTTCTTTCTTTCGCTTTTTTCATAGGTTAAAAATGAGTTCTGACAGCACAAATGAATATGACAAAAACTGCTGGAAAAATAGGTCGACAAGAAAGTACCCCCAAAGCAAAGCAAGAAAAGGCGTCTGTTTGAACACGAAGGCCTCGTTCGTATGAAAAAGAAGAAAAAGAGGATTTGGGCGTCGTAAAAATGGGTGAGTCGTCGTCGAAGAACGGACGGACGGACGAAACCCAGTCGGTTTATGGCATCTTCCTTTTTTTCTCCCCTCACTTGTTGCTTCTTTCTTCCCCCTTTTCCTTGTCCGAAACCGGAAGAAGAAGAGGAAGAAGAGGAAGGGATGTGAGGATGGGGGCAATATGAGAAGATGGAGTCTCTAGATCTCCTGTCCAGACATTCCACGATGGCGAAATTCATTTAAAGTAATGGGGACCAAAATTGGAGAATAATGCCTTGTCTGGGACTGCATTCTGTTGACTGTTTCCTTGTCAATAAAGTTGGTGAATCTCTTGCCGGATCCCCCCCAGCTTTTCCGAGCGGATGGCCTCTCGGTATCTCTCTCTCTCTTGGGTTGCGGATACGCCGCTTCCTTCCTTATCCTGATGGAACCTAATCTCGCATAATTGTTGATACGACCCGGGCCAAGACGGAGGGGGATCGCGGCGGCGAGGGGGGTATGGGGGCGGCATTTTTATGGCCGGGGAAGGAGAAAGAAGAAGTGTATGCGATGCTGATCGCAAGCCACCCCCAAAGCCTCTTGCAGCATAGTGGGCAAAAAAGAAGAAGAGGCATACCACCAAAACATCATCCCCCAACTCCTCCTCTCGGAGCGTAAAATGTTATGGGAGGCGAAAATGGACGTCCAAGAAGGGTTTTCCCCTTTCTTTCTCTCATTGTGGCCTGATGGGAATCTTTTTTAAAGCCCAACGACCTTCGATCGGAAAAAAGAAAAAAAACCTTACATGTTCCATGGGGACGGGTGAAGTAACAGCTATTCGGGAAATTTCACTGGAGAATCAAAGGCTTTGATCTCGGCCGGGGCCTGCTTGTGGTGGTGGGATTAATTTATTCCCTGTCTTTTGAACGGGAGAGAACAAATGCACGCATTTTCGTGATTCTAGCCCTTTCCTCCGAAGGTGAAATTTCCGAGCTCCTTTTCTCCCCCCTTTTATCCACCGAACTTTTACATCATCATCGTCCCATCCAAGCAAAAAGGGACAGAGGAAAAAAAATAACTCCGCTTTATTCTCGCGGCTCAAAAAAGACGAAGAAGCTTTCCCAACCAAGTAATGGATCATCGCTTTTTTTGAGCACGGTAACGCACACAGTCCCCCACGCGGGGGGGGAAGAAGAAGATTAAATTAAGTTCACGGCCGTGCGCGCGCAGATGCGAAGTGAGTCCCGACTCAAAACTAGGAAGTCTGGGGAGGGAGGGGTGGGTTGATCCCAGGGGGTCTGACCCCTCTTCTTCTATGAGTGCAAGCCACCCTATACCTTCAGAGACAGACGTGAAAGAAGAAGACGAAGTAACCCACGCTCGGTTTTAAAAGGCACTCTCCGCCGCACCCTTCGTGACTTTTCTGATTACGACCCCTCGGAACAGCACCGCGGGTTTGGCACAAAAAGACGATAGGGACAAAAACGAGCAGCATCTTTAGATTAATTTGCTGAATAAACGATTGAGTGAAGAATGACAATTTCAGCATGTGTCAATACAGCGCCGCTACCATCCGCTAGCAAGGGTGGTCGAGGCAAAAAAGAGGCAAAGTCGGAGAAAAACTAGCGCCGTCATTGTTCCCCCTTCCTCCTCTCCGTCGGCGGTGCCTTCAAAGTGTTTGCCGTTCGCAAACACGGAAAAATAGCGACGAAGAAAAGGAGGAAAACGACTGTTGACGATTTTTGACGCGGATTTCCGCAAAATGAAGTGTTGCACGATCGATTGTAAAAAGAAAAAGGAATTTAAGATGCGGCGCGTTTCCGGCGGCGAAGACAACAAACACATAATCAAAGACGATGACGAAGGCGCCGTAGACGTCGCAAAAGAGACTTGCGGGATTGGGACACTTTTGAAAAGGAACGGAAGGAAGGAGGGAAAAGGTTGTCCTGAGCAATTGGGAGATGTTGCTTGCTGACACATAGTAAGCCAAGGCAATCGAGGGAGTTTTGGCTACGATGGGCAAAAAAAGAAAGAGGGTGCAAGGGAAAAAGGCAAAGAAAAGATGCAGCTTCAGCTCCTCCTCCGCCTCCCCCCCTTTTGGCTTCCCCCGTAGCTCTACCTCCCTCGTTGGTTCTGTGTGGCAAAATGAATGTGGCGTCGCCGGCGTCGGCGGTGGCCAAGTCCTGGATTCACCGTGACAAAAACATCCCATTCTGGCTACGGCGGCTTGGGGAGAAGAGAGTCGTAATAACGAATGTGGCGGTGGCAGCTTTTGCCGCGAAACAAACAGGCAATTTCTTTTTCTTCGTCGAATTCCGTTCCGGTAGCGGACGGAAGGTCACTTTTCCCTCCTCTTCTTCTTCTTTGGCTCTTGACCTTGGAACAAAAGGGGTGATAGGAGGGGGAGGGGGAGGAGAAGAGGGGGATGGATGGGGTATGGAGACTTTTTTGTGCCCTTACTTTTTTGCCAATGTGGGAGTAGATGGTGGTAGTAGCCTCACTCACTCCCACCCCCTCTTCCATTTTGCTAAGACCATCTGCTTCTGCATAAGTCATGCAAGAGATGAAAGATGTTGGGAAGGGCGGATGGGAAAAAGAGGAGGAAAGGGATTCCGGGAATCCGTCGTTTCCCTGGAGGACGGACATGTGAGCGTCAAAAGTTTTTGTGGGGGCACAGAAGTTTTCACACCTGTCGGATTCAATAATAAGCTTGAGGTTTTTTACGCCGGTCTTTCTATTCGCCTCTCTTCCTCCTTGAAAAGTTTTGGGCACAAATGGAACAAGCTATGGGAAATTACTGCATCCAAGGATAAAGTTTTGTCTATCTAAAGCGCATCAAAGCTCGATCTTGTGTACCTCCAAAAATGCTGTTTTAAAGGAAACTACTAGGGGAGGCTTCTGTGTGTTCTTAGAAAAGTAAAAAAAACCTGTATGTTTTCCGTCCTCTAGTGTGCTAGACAGAAGCTGTAGCAACAACCACAGCACGTAACAAACATGCCAAACTTCTACCTTTTCCCCCTGAACTATAAAAAGTCAAATACTACATTTTCCATACATAAGGAGCAAACTTTTAGTCGGCGGCGGCGGCCCGAGGCAACGTGAGAAAAAAAAAGAAGAGGAAATATGGGCATTTCGAGTCGGAAGTGGGAGACAGAAGAAGAGGGAAGAGGGGGAGCAGAGGAGATGCCGGAATTTGTTTTTTCCTGCAGCTATCGAAGGAGGAGGTACTGACCGACCGACCGACGGCGAAGGAGGCATACTACATCATATGGGAAATAGACGCCCGGTCACAGGCCGATTCTTCTTCATGGGAAACGTCCAAAAGGGAAGGAGGAAGTAGAAGGAGGCCTCACCTATGGTTGACCAAAGGAGACGCGAAAAGTCCCTCTCCAAAAAAAGAGAGGAAGAGGAAAAGGGATTTGTCAAAATCCTCAGAAATTCCTTCTTCCCCGTCCCCCACATAAAAGGAGGGACCGATCGAGTGTTTGACCCCTCCATCTGTCCTCATCTTCTCGACAACGTAATCCAATGCAGACGTTTGCCCACACAAAACAGCCCAATCGAAATATGCAGAAAGTATTTTATTTTTTAAAAAAAACGTTTTTGAGGCAACGGCTGAGCTGTCCTTTTCTAGACTTTGATGGGAGTTGGAGTCGACCTCTAACCCTGAATGAATACTGCAAACGAGCGAAGAGGAAAGAACATGATGCATCGTTGTTGTTGCCGACTGTGATGGCATTTCCAAGATTCTCCTTCCGTGCGAGCCCTCTTTCAACCGAGCAACCCCATTTTGCCGTTTGCTCAGACAATAAAAAACCAACTCGAGCTGTAATCCGTGGCACGCTTCCCAGAAAGAAAACCCGCCAACATTCGGAGGCGTCAATTGGATCTTCCCATGGTCAAGACGAATGTCGAGAGGAAATAGTTTGGTCAGTTAGAACCTCCCCCATAAAAAGCTCTTCCAGCCCTGCCGTCGTCATTGTCCGACGGATCACGTCAAAAAAATCACGACTTGATTTCGGACGCTTTTTATTTGGAAGGGAAAGGTCAGCCCTAAGGCCCAAGAAACGACCGAGCTAACGTTTTATTTTTTTCAATTCGAAAGTACCCAATCTCCACCTTTTTGCGGGAAACGGTGAGTGGTTTGTCGTGACTGCATAAAACACGATTGGTTTATCCTGGAAGTGGAGGAATGTAATGTCGTTTTCTAGAAAAAAAACTGAGAAGGGAAAAGTAGTAGATAGCGATGCAATTTCACGGCGTTTCTTTTCTCCTCCACAAAGTTTTCTAACCTCTCGCATGGGAGGAGAAATTCGGACCTTGAAATTCTTTCCCCCATTTTCGTTCCGAGAATTAAAATGGTGGAAGAAGAAGAAGACTTGCGGGGAACGGTAGAGGGCGATGCCCAAAAAAGAAAGATATTCCCGCCAACACCACGGAGCCGCTAAATATTCACCCACGCGCCATTCCACCCGAAAAATGCAGAATAACACTGTACAAAGGAAACATGGCTACTTTTGGAGGGAATTTGATTTTTATTTCTCCCTTCCCCATCCTTCCCCTCCCTTTCTTCCCGAGAACACAAAACCCTCCAAGGCAAACGACCCAAAAAAAAAGAAATTTTTCCTCCACCTTTTTGCTTGGCAAAGTGGCGGGGAAGGATGGGTCGGGAGGGAGGGAGGGCGACACTGACCACCATAGTCACCGAGAGAGGGAGGGGGACACAACCGCCAAACATTAGAGACTCTTCTTCTTCTGGCTGATTTATGTCTGGCTTTGACCTTCCCCCCTGACCGCGAACTTGAAAGGGAGTTTGGGCCCATGCTCCTAAAGAGAAGGGGGGAAAGCGCCAAGGAATTCGAAGGTTAAAAAACAAACTGGCCGATTTTTAACCTGGAGAACACGAAAACAATTGTCTGTCGCACTAGCACAAGAAAATTCCCCCCTTTCCTCCATCCGCATCGGCGTCAGGGAAGTATAAGAGAAAATGGGTTCTCAAAAGTCTGTCCCGTCTTCAAAATATCGCAGCATCCTTGGCTCTTTTCTTTTTGTGCGCGACGCCTTTGAGTGAAATAATCTTCCTCCGCTCGAATTACGCCGCCGCCGAGGGATGAAGGGGAAACAAAAAAAGAGAAGGGACGACGAGGCTAAGAGTCCCCCATTTCAACCCATGTCCCCGCCGGTGCAATATGTGTAGCCCCCTCCCCCTTTCCACCAAGGGCAGGGGATTTAAATAAAAAAGTTTCTTCTTTTCTTTTCTGAAACTGCTGCAACATTATCCGACGCTGCCGTCAGAGTGGCAAAAGGCGCCGCCGCCTTGCAATGATGCGAATTGCACAAGATGACGGCAAGTACTACAAAAAGTAAAAAGGAAGGGCCAACATAAAAATGCTGACGGCACTCGCGTAAAAAACCAAAGTTGAAATTGGATGGTATGGGAAATGGCGTAGTGTCAGAATTCGTCGTCATTGGCTTACCGATCACGATCAGGGTCCGCATGGTGAGGGGGTGAGGAGGAGGATGGGGTAGAGGGGAAGGAGGAAGGAGGAGGAGTCTGGGCCTGTTGGACTCCTCTATCACAGATCTGCAATTGTTCAGGAAGCATATAAACCGTTGATAAACTGTTCCCGTTAGTCCGACTCCACAACAAATATTTTATAAGAACACTTTTTCTTACCTATGACAAGGGAACAGACAACAACTCACTCACACTGTAACTTTTTTCCTTCCCCGCCGATCTTTCTATTCGGCGGCCTGGCCAGGAGACAAGTCAAGATCCAACGAGGAGGAAAACCGCCTTTTATGCCTTTCCAACCATCTCCTCCTCTTCTTCTCCCTCGGGGCAAAAATTTTGGGCGGGCGAAAAAGAAGGGGGAGGGAAACGGCGGCGGCAACGGATCTTCTTTTCCTTCCCCCTAAGAAAGAAGACGGGTCCGACGCTCGGGCAGACCGACCGACCGACCGACCGGCGTCGGACCGCGACCGGCGTCGGACGCAACGCGACGGGACGGGCGGACGGACGGACGCTAGTAGGACGCAAAAAGAGGAGGAGGAGAGACGCCCACGGCCCGCGGCGGCGACGGAGACGCTTTTCTCGCGTACGATGGCTTCGTCCCTTACATGTTGCCTCTTCCCTGCATTAGTTAAGCCTCTTTTCTCGTTCGTTTGAATGCGGGTTCTGGGGGATTTGACGAATGCCCTCAATTCAACGTATGGCAAGATAGGAAGGATAATCTGCACCACGTGCATGCATATTTAACCCTGCTCTTGCCCCTGCAAACTTACAGTCCTGTTTAAATCCAAGACAAATCTTATACTTGTCGTATTTCCGACAGCGGTCGTCCTGGATTAAATTCCTAATTCCGTCAAAAAAAACCATGTCCCTTTCTCAATCTCATCCCATTTGAGCAAACATTTATTGGAATATAAATGCTTTGGATGGAAATGGCGGCTAGACATTAAGAATGTAATGTTTGCCCCCTTTTGAAAGCCTGAAAAAAATTCTCAGGGGCGAGAATTTATGATCGAAATGAAATGATCGTGTTTGTTTGTCTCGTGAGAAGCCTGGAGCCACGACCGGGATCCTATTTACAGGATACGCTAGCTGAGAATACGTTATCAAGCCGCTGCATGCGTGCACAACCCTGGAAGAATTTTTTTGTATTCTGTACTGTTACTGAAGCAACGGGTGACAGTTCGTTCACCTCCTTTGATACAAAAATCATAATGTTGCACAAAATATCCCTCTGCTTGGCCCTTTCCTTGACGGTTTCCCTGACATTGGTCAGGGGACAGGCGGAAGACGGAGACTCCCTCCTCAATGATGACTGCGGATGGTACGATGAACCCTTCAGATGTCATACGGGAAACCAGGTGAGGGGTTTTTAATTTTTTAAAAGTCCTCTTTAAATTTTATTTGTCCGAAATGTACTGTAAGTGCGTACCTTCGACTGGTCGCTGCGACGGCGAGCGGGACTGCCGCGACGGGTCGGACGAAGACGAATGCGGGCAGATCGAGTGCAGGTGTACCGATAAATTCATTGCTCACATAGTTTTCAACAAAATCTATTAAGATATTTGAAATTTATTTCTTGTAGCGAATTCATGTTCGCCTGCCCCGACCGGTGCGTTTCCCTCCTTTGGCGGTGCGACGGCGAAGAAGACTGCTCCGACGGGAGCGACGAGAAGGAATGCTGAGAGGAACGACATTTCTTGCCACGACATTTCTTGCCAGAGAAATTGTACATTCTGTTGTATTCGCAAGCGTAACGACGTTTCCTACACATCCATATCTGTCGGCTCTTCCTGCTTCAATTTTACGACTCTTGGTTTTATTTTCATTGCAAGTCCGTATGCATCAAGCGAGTGAGGAAATGAGGAAGCAGGAACAAAACTCACGCCTTTTTTGGGGCGTTGCTCAGCCTATTCCGAGAATAAAGGCGAGGGAAGGAAGAGGGGGAAACTTTTGCCTAAAAGTCCCACGGACATTTGGGAAAAAGGAAATGCCAGATTTCGGGTCTCAGATGTCTAGACGTTTCTTCCCTAACATATCTGCGCTTTTTTCCGTGCGGGCGTGAGAGAAAAAGACCCCACAAAACATCAATGCATAGGTCGTGCCGG
>JAAUXU010144064.1_pt1 | contig 12910 bp, 10 predicted proteins | sample 7278151 | NCBI WGS metagenome assembly JAAUXU01 (sample SAMN14350113, study PRJNA611818) | marine sediment metagenome | isolation source: surface marine sediment (1.8m) | place: French Polynesia: Moorea | collected 2018-08 | reverse complement strand
GGTTAATTCCTTGCTTTTTTTTGAAATATTTGACTTTCACCCATAAAATTTGCATACAACTGTTTTTGTGTTTGAGTCCTTCTGTTCCATAAGAAAGGCGAAGGTGGAGGAGGGGGAGGGGGGTTCCTTACCCCCCCCCCCCTCCTCCTCCTTCGCCTTTCTTCTGGCTCTCTCTCTCTCTCACACACACACAGTTGTCTGCTACTTTTCTCGTGGAAAGTCAATTCTTGCCAACAAGAGCACTGAGTTTACCTCACGTCGTCATGTCATATGGTCGTTAATTTCTCGTACAACCAACGCTTTGGGCTTTAAGACTCTTTGCAGGTGTCTTGAGGGCTCGGTATTTCTTGACTCAAGGTCATTAGACCTAAGTCACATTTGACTTTTTCTCTCTCTTCTTTTTGGCCAAACGATGCCAGACAGCAATTTGGCATTCAAGGAGCTTTGGCAGCTCTGTCACTTGGAGTCTGACTGACAGACAATGTCTGGTTCCGAGCAGTCCTGCAGCAAACAAACTTACGTTATCCACTGATAGATGCCTGACACCGTGAGGGCAGTTTTGTCCTTCAAGGCCATCGAGATGAGCTCGGTGTAGGTGTAGGGAGGCTTGCGAAGGCGTCTCTCAAATTCCTGAAGAAGTAACCGTTCGAAAAGTAAGCCTTAAAAATATTCGAAGCTCTAATTACTATGCATTATCGCCATTCAAGGCGAGGCGATTTGAATTAATTGCCTAATTACTTTGTACCCCTGAAATCTAGGTGAGGTTCGGTTAAAAAGTTTTTATAGCAAGTTCTCCAACGACGGGAGGCGGACGCCAGAATAACGAATGCATTTCGAAATAGAATGGAAAACAGACTGAGCCATTGTCAGTACTACTTCCAGAAATGCTTTCACACATAAGGTCAAATCGACATTTTCAGTGTTTGGTTAGTGACATTTTTAGCGACTGTGTCGACACTCGGAATTCAAATTTAACTTTCAGCTTCTTATTCATTGAAGAATCAATAAAGATCCGACAGAGCAAAGTTAGAAACCAGCGGCTAGAATCCGAGAATGCCAAATCCTTTGTAGCTTGACTCGAGTACAGACCGGTTTTGTGTGTGTCGATGCAAAAAGTGTTGCTTTCTCGAAAAGAAACTCTTGTCTACAGCGCGACACGAAGATTGTTGCTACTTCGTCAGTCGCACCTTTGGCATTGGCTGGATCTCCTGCAGCGAATCCGTTGTGTCGCGCTCCGATACCGTTGCTCTCTCCGGACTTGTGGGTGGTTCCTTGGCCGCGACGGACGAGGTCATCTTGGAGTTGATGTCCACTGAGGTCGAAGTCGTCGTCGTCGTCGTCGTCGTCGTTGTCGTCGTTGTGGATTCCAGGGTCTCCGTGGCAATTGGCTTCGAGTTATCTATAAAAAAAAAAGCAGGGTCTCGTGATACAAAGAACGCATGTCAACAACCTAATGGAATACAGTGGAACCTCTGAATAGCTTTGGACGTTTGATTCTTATTGTCGCAGAAGGTTCCATTGTAGTAGCAAGAGTATATTATTAAGTTGGAATGGTGGCAGGCATTAATAGAGGTACAGAGGACCTCTCCACCGATTGAGACGTGTAGACTCTCATTCTTGCTCCGGGCTTAAATGTAGTGGCATAAGTATTACATAAATAGAAGAGCAGTGAAACCTCTCCAAAGATTGGGACGTTTAGATTCTTATCGAGGGGAACCCATTATATGTAAGAAGTTTTTTGGTGACGGGAGGGCAACTCTTATTCAGAGGTTCCACACTACGTAAATAAGAGGTGGAAAGTTTGCACACAACAAATTGTTTGTACTCTGCTATGACCAAACCAGGACATTCCTAAGGGGTTGAGTAACGTTGAGATAAGTGCGCCTTTTTAGCTTTACTTGGGGTTAAACAGCACTGAATAGAGATCATTTGTTTGACCCGAAAAATGTGCAAACTTCATTCTAGCAAAGAGTGAAATGAGCTTCCCAAGTGAGCCCTGAAACACTTTTCCATTACGGTAAAAGAAACCACTTTTCTCATGAGGAACAAATGAAGAAAAGTGTTTTCGAGAGTAGCAGAATTAATTTGGCGAGTGAGAACAACTGATTACTTTCTGTCGAAGGTGTAACTTTCCTTCACAAATTGATGGGCCCAAAGCAGAGGTTTCCTCAGTGCTGTCGTGGAGAAACAGTGAAAAAAGTAAGGAAGCATTCGGGGAAGACTATGAATAAAATATAAGACTATTTTCTTTAAGTGATCGACCTGTTTTTCACTAAAAAAAAGCAGTTATTCTCTCTCCCAAACTTTACTCGTCAGCCTTGATCACTGTATTTTCACTTCAGTGCGTTCAAGGCCGACTCCAGAATCAGCGAAAGCGAATAACTTTGCTTACTTTTGGACACACAAAAAACTATTCCTTCCCTCCTGATTCCCATTGGAAAAGAAAGTCGAGTTTGCTACAGCAGATTCGTTTTCTTGGTCCTGTCTGATCTTCGATCATTGACTACAAAGCCCTTGTGTCAGTCAGAACAAAGGGTCTTCTGACCTCAACTGAACACACGGGTTGAAAAAAAACCAGGAGGTATTTTTTGTTTTTTTGACGTGCGGTGTTGTGATTTTTTTTCGATCACCATAGCTCTTTTTTTTTTGCTCCCCCCTCCAGACCAGACATGCGACGTTGTCCATCACGGAACGAGGAAGGAAATGAGTGCATGGATACGGTTGACGAGTGAGTGAGGGAGAAGAAGGGGGCCAAAAATTAAACCTCCCCTTCCCCCCCTTGTTGTGTGCTGCATGAAATTGATGAAAGAGGGAGAAGTGGACGGTTGAGAGTTTGCTTGCCGTGATAGCTGAGGCCGGTTTTTTTTTTTCAAGGCGAATCGGACACGATACAGGGTGTGCCAGAAGGCGCACTAGGCGTGCGTGTGTACAGGGCGTCTCACTTGTCATCAGTTCAGTGGTATTTGTTGAGTTTTCCAGTGATTGAAATAACCTATTGAAGCTCTGGTCGTATATGAAGAAGCTAAGATCGCGGATGCCGACAACCCCGTCCGGGATGACCCCCGCTTGTCTGGGAGGCCGTGTTGGAGTCCCAGATGATTCAGTGCTATAATGAGTCGAGCTGCTTCACCACATGCATCACGATGGACCGTGTGGTCCACAAAAAGTGCGCGGCGGCGACGACTTCTGGCACACCCTGTGACTCTCTTACATCGGAGCTGGGCAGGTGAGAAGCTCGGGCGCAATTATTTGCATCCAGCCTCTGCCAAAACCGCAGGAGGAGCGATTGCGAGCGCGCGAAATTGGCTCCGAACAACCGCAAAAAGTCGACCTCCCCCAATCAATAAGAGCACTATAATTTGCGCCGTCTAAAAGCGCCACTGGCGCCAAAAAACAGCAAAGAAAAGAACAACCGCCGGTCACCACCTCGACCGTGTCTCTTTTTCCGCCTCCTACGTGGAAAAAAAGGAGCCCTCAACCGGCGCTCGAGCCGCCGTTCGCCGATGAGGGGGGGAGAAACTCATCTGCATAACGCTCGGACGCTCTTGGCCAGGGTTGCCACTGGTCACACCACGTGCGTGCTCGTCACTTCTTCAGTAGTCGTACATGTGATGCTGCGTCCGTGCTGTTCTGGCAAACAGGTGTACTGCAATTTGTATTATATGCATTCTTTTGTCTGTGCTCCCATGCATTATACGTATTCTATTGTATGTGTTGCAATTTGTATTATATGTATTGCAATTTGTATTGTATGCATTCTATTGTATGGATTGCAAAGCATTATATGTGATATCACTCACAGTTTTGCTCCAAGGCCAATAAACTACTGCTCTCAACATACAATTGCGAATGATTGAATATGCAATTGCCGTCCTACAGTCAAAATGGCCTTTATCATCCACACACACACACCCAAGACTTCTAAATAGGGCCAAGAGGCTGGTAGGAGGAAACCTATTGTGCTTGGTCAGCATCAAGCCTGTGACTTATTCAACATTAAATGTGCATCCATATTTTTAAACACTCACCACCCACAATGTACAGATGATGCCTGAAACCAACCCGAGGCGATACTGATTCAACACTAAATGGTCTGGAAGGTGCGGAGACAACGGTTCGGTGGACAGTAAAGTTATCACTGATACACTATGACAAGTCTGGCATGCTTGACGTGACCAAGCGCACGAAGGATAAAGTCTCTTTTATGTGGTCATGTGTAAAGAATATCATTCCTTCATCACATCATGTCAACTATAATACGTAATGACAATATTATAGACATCTATTCGTGCGTTGTACATGACTACAGTCTTGGCAATGCCAGAGCCACCTAGGACAATACTGTAAAGTATCATGCTAGCTGCAATGACGAAACAGTGTTCATTTGACTCTTCCGTGGATCAAAATGATCGTTAAGGTGGTCAAATGAGTCTCCTTTTTTTTCCTGAATGCCAACAGGAGTTGATCCGGCTTGCCAGAAGCTTCCGTAACATCTTCAGCATTAGCCTAAACTAAAGCTAACCAAGCCTGACATAGCCAGAACTAAGTGGCAAACCTGTGCACCTGCACCACTTTCAGAGGGTGGCATTAACTGCCATCAAATTAGGTGCGCAATCACCATTTCCATATAGGTTCACTTCAATGTTTCCACCATGATAATCGCGACTTTTTCATCATCACCAATGATTCAGTCTTGACCTAAGTGAAACATTCATCTCTTAGGCCCCATTATTGTGCCATACGAATCCACCAGCAGTGAGCTAATAATGGTCTCAGCCACAAATCTGCTTTTCCAGACGCTTTTTTATGCTCGCCGCAACCGCAACTGCTAAAGTCGCGTTAATCGGAAAAAGAGGGCGAAAAAGGAGCGGGAAAAAGGAGGGAAAAAAAGTCACCCTGTAATGACTGAATCAAGCAGAGTTGGGGGAAATGATTTTTCTCGTGCAAAATGCAACTTTTTCTTTTCTTTTTTAAATGATGAACAAAACAATAACAGCGTCGTTTGGAAAAAGTCTCCGGTTATTTATTTACTGGCCATCTTTCCCTCTCTGTGTGTACCTGGGACGTTAGATGAAGCAATTCCGGTGTTGTCGTTCCGCGCGGTCGCTTGATTGGAGTGCAATAAAGTTTATGGCGTAGCGATGTTTCCCGAAAAATGAAGTCATCTGCCATAATAATGATACAATCATGTGCTCTCCCATCGCTCTTACTCTCTCCAGGCTGTGCTGCCGACAAGATCGGTGCGCCACCAATTTCTCATGCTGTTAACGTGTAATTTGTGTGATGCTTACTCCAGATGCAGGTCAGATGGCAGCTCTGCAGTTGGAAAAAGGGCGCAGGCAACTCTTTTTGGCTCGGTGGCGATGGGAACTCTGAATTTGAGGTACGAAACTAAATGGGGGACGTGAAACCAGAGCCGAAGCCGATTCAGATCCGATTTTTCGTTCCCTGCATTACAAAATAGTCACAACTGTGCCAAGATAATGTGTTTGGCAGTTTTCATAACAACTTTTCTCTCACACAGTTTTAAGTCGTTGCTTTCTAAGGAAACTTTTGACCTCAACTGCCCAAGTAGAGTTTACTCTTTTCCCAAATCTGAAGCACTTGGCTTTCACAACGTGAAGTAAAGTTTCGTAAATGCTGTGCAATTTGTGCCTGAGCGTTTTGATCCAAACTTTGTTTGGATAGAAATTGTCGAGATGCGAGTGTGAAATTAACAGCAGTTCAGATTTAATGACTGTCAAATGACCTGACCTTTTTTTTTTCAATTCTCAGTGATCGAACTTGGAGGCAAATGGACTTCATGCTGAGATCCGAGCCAGCAGCACAATGTGCACAAGTGACTGTTGGGAGCTGTCATTATCCTGTCTCTTGCTCGATCCCTAAGCACACCCTGGATGAGGCATTGTTGTACCAGCACGGCTGTTGCATGTTTTCACCCTCCCTCCCTGATCTTTGGGGCACGACACCTGCCAAAAATCCCTGCCAGCACAATGCTATTACCGAGTGCTTTGTCATGATGACTTGCCATTACTGTGCTCCTTTCTTTACAGTAATTACTCGTGGCATTACAATGGTACAAGCAGCAGCAAAAATAAATTAATAAATAAGTTCTTCTCTGCACCGTGATAAAAGTATGCATAGGTGCTTTTTTTCTATCAGCCATGACTTCGTTCAAGTCAGCTTCTTCCCACGAGAGCAAAAAGTCCCACAAGCAAATTGGACCGCGTCAAATCTCGTCCATAGCTGCCAATTTTCTGGGGAAGCATGCACGACAGACATAAATTTTTAATGCCGTTTTGCTCCTCCGGGACCTATTTGGCGGGAAGAGGAACAATTTGTCAGGCCAATCAAGGTGTCACATAGCTCTGATCATGATAATATACGCGGAGGGTGCGTGTATATGGAGTCACCGCCCAAAGATGCTCTTAAGCGTTTCAACCTCACTTTGAAGGGAAAAAAGAGGAAAAAGCTATTCAAAGGTAAAGTCCTACCTTATTAGGGTCACGGCCCGAGAATGACTTTTTAGGCGGATGAAAAAGTCAGTTTCAGGCCATGAGGAGGAAAAACTTTACTTTTTAAATACATCATTTTCTTATAAGAAACGGCATTTCAGTGGGACAAGGCTGTTCTTCATGAAATTTGCATTTCCTCCAGGATGAATGATGATGTAATAATATTTTTGTAGCAAAAATTAGTGGGGAAGAATGACGAGAGTAAAGTCTTGATCGACGTTTCAGGACATAGCAGCTGTATCTTTTGAACAAAAACATTTCCCCCAATGGGATGGGACCTAAAACCTTTGATGCCAGTGTACATCATGACCTGAACCGGGCCACAGGACGAACACCAAGTGTTGCTGTAAGTATAACTATCGTCTTAATGACTGACGTTGTAGTTGTTTCGTGAAAAGTCATGTCAGCTGAGGCAGAGCAGACAAAAAGTCCACACAGACAGAATCCTCAAAGCTGTTCAGGGGTCAAAAGACATTCTGGCAACGTGTCATAGGTCACAAAAGCATTGCTTTAGCCTTAGAATCATATTTTGCATGAAAACCTCATTGTACGTGTCCATCCCTATTAACCTGGCCCCAACTGTTGGCCGGGCGAAAATGCCTCATGTCCTCCAACATTTAGCTTGTAAAGTATAAGAATGTGGACAAAACGTAGGGGATTTTGTCGTCGGACCTGACATTAGAGCAGTCTTAAAAGTCATTTGTGTCACCTGCGATCAATTTTCTGTTGGTCTGGCCAGATCAAGAAGGGGGGAGCGTGGGGAAATCCATTGTCAGAGGTCATATGTGAATGACATGAGCTTCATCAATCGACATAACACACATGGAGAAGAGCATTCTGCTGTACACTTAATTGCCTTGATATTGTCACAGTCAAATTGGGGGTTTTCTCTCCTGAAGCATCGCTGTCAGAATCAATTATTTCACCCTTTGTGACACAGGGAAGCGTCGCGCATGTGTTGTTGCTGTTGTTGTTGTTGTTGTTGCTGCTGCTGCGGCGGCGGCGGCGGCAACAACCGGAGGTGCTACACACACATGTCATTAGCGAAAATGAAAAGACATCGTTACATAGCAAAATACGTGGCTAAGGAGAGAGATCAAAGCGTGGTGTGATTAAGCGAAAACCGCAGCTGCTGTTCCTATTGGCACTCACCCTTTCTTGCTTGTTGAACTTCCGCCACACGTTCTTGCTGGAGAGCGTAGTGTTGTTGGACCAGGGCAGGATTCACGTTAAGCATCTGCTGGTTGTGGAGGTGCGGTTGTTGTTGGAGGTGCTGCTGCTGGCCGTGGGCTCCTCCACTACCACCACCACCGCCGCCGCCTCCACCTTCGTTGAAGAAGTCGAGCTTGAAGTCAAGCAGCCACATAAGATTGCTGCCTCCTCCGCCAGCGCCACCAGAAGCCGTCGTTGCTCCGCCCTTGCTGCTTTCTCCTCCGACTTTTCTCACTGGCGGCGACGAAACGGTCGTGGCGCCGCCATTTATCGCGGCCGCCGCTGCCGCTGCCGCCGCAGCCGCAGCCGCGGCTGCGGCGTTTGGGGAGGCTCCCGAGGTTACCGCGGCGGCCGAGGAGTCCTCGACAGAGTGAGGGCTGCCTCCTGCCGAGGAGCCGTGCGTGCGGTAGCCCTCGTCGGACACGCTGTCGTCTTCTTCCTCGTCTTCTTCTTCCTCGTCTTCTTCCACCTCTTCGTCAATGACTTCTTCCTCGTTGGCCACTGCCATCAGCGGCTGCACTGCGGAGGCCGCCGCGGCCGTGGCCAGCGGCGGCAGCCCGTGGATGAGCTGATGCGCGGCGGACGACGACGAAGGCGGGGACTGATTCTGCCACTGGACGATCGGCGGAGGCTGGTACTCGTCTGTGTTGTTCCTGGGCCCCTCACTGTTGTTGCTGTCGTTGTCCACCTGGACAATGACCAGGCCGCAGTTCGACACTAACGGATTCGGGCGACTCAGCAGCTGATCCGGCGGAGAGTTGTCATTACCGCCTTGCCAGAAAGCCGAATTTCCCTCCAGACGAGTGGAATTCGACTCCTTGCTCTGATTCATCTTCACCACTGGTCAAGACTTTCTTGCGAGTCTCATGTACTCAACGGGAATTCCCTCTCCAAAGGATTTCCAATGACTGATGACGAAGAAGATCAATGTACGTGGATTTCCCCCCCCCCCTTCAGCCTTCAACCGGCCATCGGGCAGCAGGCATCCGTGCACGCAAAAAGTGCTGTCACACAGAGGGGTGCGAGCCCGAGAGCCCCGAGAGCCAAGAGAGCAAGCGAGCGAGCGAGCGAGCGAGCGTTCGTCGGAGTCGAATTTACGCGCACATGCGCATTCCTCGATGCAAACGCCGTCGGCCGCCGCCGCCTGATTGGTCGTCGCCACCGCGCGCAGTCGCTCGTCTTGACCAATGAGATCGCTGGGGGGAAGAAATGCGCAATCTGGTCACGGGCGACGCCCCCTTTGAGAGGGAAAGTCATGGAGGAGGGGGAAGAAGTAGAAAAAAGCCCTCCTGCCAAGCTAAAACTTTCATACCTAATGCTGAGCCCAGAGCCAAATATCTCTCTCTGCCAGACAAATTGAACACTTGTGCTAGGAATGTTTCCAGGGACATCCTCAGCGGCAGAGGGTGTTCAAGCTGGTCATCTGGGCCCGGCTGGACCGGACAGCTCCGCCAGTTTCTTGTCCCATCCAGACACTTTTGGCAGTCCCAACATGCTATTCTTCCCCCCTCTTTCTCCCCTCCTAGTTCTTGAAGGAGAGGAGGATCGGGGCTTCTACAGCAGGGGTTATAGGACCATCACCTCATCTACCTACGTAGGGGAAACGACGCAGAAACTTTGAAGCAAAAGTTTCTTCTCTTACATAAGGTTGTACAGGGGAGAAGAGCAGCTGCAGTCGTTAGGGGCTTTTTCCTTAATAGAGAAGACTCTTCTTGCTGGTGGCAGTCGTAGCTTTCTCCTACCTACAAAGGTAAGCAGGTCTCACAGTAGGACTGCATATATATGTAGTAGGAGTGGAAGCTATTATACTCGGAGGTGAAGGGGGAAATTGTTGTCAGCTCCTAGTAATGCCTGGAATGGAACAGGGGTGTTGTTTGGAGAAGAAAAACTCGCAAAATTGTAACACATTAAGGCCGTAACAGTCGACTCACAATATGTGACCAATGGGTTCTGGTCTAATAAATGACGTGCTCGTTTATGTTCTTAGCTCTCTGCATTTAAATTGTATTGTTTTCTTCAGCAAATTTCACTTATCACACAGAAAAAAAGTCAGGGTTCTTTTTCCTTCCGTGCACTAGGGACAGAACTTGATGTGATCCCGGGCCAGCGCCATGACAGCGTGACTTGACCTGGCCACACCCCCGGGCAACTCGTCAACAGCCTCCCAGGCGTCGTCATCAGGATCGTCGGGGAGTCCTTGATCGAGTCTCCAGACCCGTGCCGAGCGCTCACAGCGCTGCCTGTCCAGGACGTCGTCAAAGGTGCACTCCACGCCACCCAGCAAGTGGGGGATGCCGCCCAGGCCGACCAGGGCGCCGGAACGCCATCCGTCTGGGGGCAAAGAAGCCATTGGGTGCCACACGCTTTGATGATCAACGAAGAAGTCGGCCGAGGACAGCCCGCCGTCATGGTTGCCTCCACCCACGACGAATGCGCGCATTTCGCCGTTTATTGGGAGCTGAAATATAGCATATATAGTGATGCGCACATATACAATATTAATGTAAAAACATCTGCATTATTTCATAGTGCTAAAAAGTAATAGCAGATGACGGCATGATTTTCTGCCCACCGTCCCACAGACGTGATCCATCCGGGGCGTCTCCGAGGGCATCAGGTAGGGCTTCACGACCCACTTCCTAGTCTTCCAGTTGAAAAGTAGGCCTTGAGCGGCGTAGTTGCTCTTGTCGAAGCCGCCAGTGACCAGCACATGCTACACGACACAGGACTGGGTTAGGCACGTTGGACACGCACGAGGACGAAGTGCAACTTTACCTCGTCGTCCGGGGTGAGCGTGGCGCAGTGTCCGAACCTGGCGTCCGGCATCCGCGGCCCCGACTGGACCACGAAGTCCTTCGTCTCCTTGTCATAGCGAATGAGCTCCGTAGACGACAGCATTTTCGCCTCGCTTACGCCACCGAGTATCCAGAGGCGGCCGTCGGGGAGGATGACGCTGGCGGCGAACGCGCGTTTCTTCCGCAGTTGGAATCGCTCAACCCTGTGGTAACATATTTCTCATTGTTTTCACCTGCCCAATTTGGAGACACGCCAGCCAACTGTCAAACTGTTCTCTTTCAGACAAACAATGTCAGTGGGTTCGTTGGATTCTCCAGATCAAAGTCGACATAGGATCAAAATCCTCAAGTCACGATTCAAAATGCACGTTTCCCTAGGAAAATATTCGCGCTGCAAGGTCAGAAATTCCAACCATAAGGTCAAAATCTTCCACCATCTAGGATCAGAAAGAAGTAGCCAAAAAAGAAGAGGCTGAAAAATTGTCAGGAAGAGCTGCCAACTGTTCCAAAAACACGCGCAGGCATGAGAATGTTTGAAGAAAAGGCCTGCAACCATACAATTTTGACTTCAGCGAGTTGCGTTACTTTGGAAAAAGACGCGGGGAAAGGCTTTGAACAACAACTGGAAGTAGGCAACTCTCGACAAAATGATTGCAGTTACTTAAAACCCCTCATAGACTCTTGTGCGTACAGTTCTAATTTGGAAGTTGCCGATTTCAAGTAAAAAAATGGTCAAAATCTTCCTGGAGCTCATCATGTGATTCATCCTCGTCAGTGTATGTCTTCAAGAGGGTTCTAGGACAACTGGGCCCCCCGTAGAGTAGGCCCAGTTTTCCGAGGCCCAGTTGTCTTGTCATCCCTAGAAGAACGGCTCTTCTTCTTCAGGCATTACCAAGTCTTGTTGCCCTCCTTGTCGAAGACCAGACACTGGTCAACCTTAGGTCCGGTGCACCATTGTCCTCCTGTCGCGGTCTGGACGCAGTCAGTGTTTCTGTTACACAGCTGGGCGTTAAGGTGGTCGTCGACTTCGCATTCCTCGTAGCGCTCCACGGCCCCGCCGCAAATCACAGCCTGGCCAGAGAAGAAGGCCGCAGTTGAGCCGAAGAGCGGCTCGAGAAGGTCGTTGCCAGCGGGGTCACCGTCACACGAGTGGCCAGGGGCATACAGGTTCACGGCGCTAATGTACCTGAAAAGTTTACTTGCATATACAGTGGTACCTCTGTGTTAGTATCAGGTGATTCTGACAGAGACATTCTATTACATCCATGCTTAGGTTTATAATACGAGTACGTGTATATGCTATAATGTTGCCCAGCGCGGCAAGAACGGGCAGGCAGAGTAGTTAGGTGGAAATATGAATTAGATGCTCTAATACAAACGGGTGCTGGTACACAGATATCCTGTGTGGTCGAATCAGTCTCAGCAAAGGGGTCATGGTCAACTAGCATTTATCTACGGCAAAGACTCGTCAGTGCAAACGAGATCTCAAGGCACGGTACTCGTACCAGTTTCTCTCCTTCCCTCGTGTTATCAGAGAGCAACACGTAAATGACATACACGTACCTCAGGTCTCTGTCCATGCCCCCGACGACCAGTGTGACGGCCTCCACACACTTGAAGTCGTTTCTGATGTCCCTGTTCCACTCGAACTGGTCTGGAATGGGATGTCCCAGCCAGTCCAGGGTAGGTTGACAGGTGGTGTTCACTTCCAGCTCGGGGATGAAGCCCGGGTCGCACTTCAAGACGCAGCTTGAACCGACATCTAAGATGGGGGACTCGCAGTTGAAGTGGCCGTTTTGAGGGATGCCGTTAACCACGGGCTTTGTGCAGACTGAAAATAAAAGTGATAAGTTGAGAGAATGCGAGACATTAGTTCCGCAAGAGTAGCCCTGAATGTTGAGCCACTTGACACGGTCATGAAAACATGTAGTAAGCGAAAAACATGCGCGAGGTATGCACATATACCGTACAAAAGTGTACGCGTACTAAAAAGTACTTGTACCATACAAAAGCGTATGTGTACTCCAATGTACCGATACCGTACAAAAGCGTACTTTCCATGTAAGTACACTATACCAGGGCGTCTCTGCATCATACCAAACCGTACTGTAAATGTACATGGACTATTCAAGTGGATGTACTATGCAAGTGGATGTTCTCTGCAAGAAGACGTACTATGCAAGTGGATGCACTACGCATGTCGATGCACAGCTGTACGTGTAGATGTACAATGCATACAGCCCTTGCCATAAGTAAATGCGTCAAGCATGACGAGATCTGAAACACTGTACTGAAGCATGTTGAGGTGGAATTTTGATGTGGAACACGTAGATGTGATGCTGGGACACAATGTTGAGTACACAGGGTCAATGTCAAGGCTGCCCATTT
>JAAUXU010094183.1_pt1 | contig 12913 bp, 16 predicted proteins | sample 7278151 | NCBI WGS metagenome assembly JAAUXU01 (sample SAMN14350113, study PRJNA611818) | marine sediment metagenome | isolation source: surface marine sediment (1.8m) | place: French Polynesia: Moorea | collected 2018-08 | reverse complement strand
GGCGAAAAAAGCAATTATTGCTCAAGAGCTGGTATTTTCTCTCCTTCCTACACACTTCAACCCACAGCAAATTTTCGTTGGTACAAAGTTCAGAGGTGAAAAGAAATCGAAATGTTAATTGTAAATCTTTTTAAAAAAATCTTTATTTACTTACGGCTCGTGCGTTGCATTCATGATTGGAAAAAGGGCATGTCACGCGTAGAATACTTCATTTATCCTGTAGCGACAATGATACAAAGATTTATAAATACACCCCGCTGTGCGGGGATGGACGGAGGGAGCAAAACACAAAAAATATGGCGGTGATTGCCGGGCATTGGAGATTCGTCGTTGGTTTTTTTCTCTCTCTCGGATTTTTGTCTTCCTCTTTTCTTGCTCCCGACCCTTGCTAGTTAGGCCGGGTTCTGCGTGGTGGTGGGGGGCGCGGTGGAGGGGCCGCCTACCTCGCCGGTGCCACCAATCATCTTCTGGTAGAAGGAGAAAACAACCACCCAGAAGTAGATCCGGAGAACTAGAAAAAAACAGGAAAACATAGCTTTGATTTTTTAAGTTTCTCCCAGTGAACTCACTGAATAGCAGCGACCAGATGAGTCCTGCGCCGAAGGAAGCAGAGAAGATCTCCACGATGAGGTCGATGACGGTGAGGAGGATGCCGATGGCCTCCACCACCAGATAGAGCTTAATGAACCAGCTGTTCTCCTTGGTGACCCCGATGTAGAGGAGGACGGCCACGGCCAGCACGAAGCCCGACAGGATGATGCCGAAGATGCTGAAGGACAAGATGTTGCCCACGACGCCGAGGACGCCCAAGATGATCATCATGATCGAGATGACCCTGATGGCAATAGTTAAGATATGTTAGTTACCGTTCCACGCAGCAATTCAGTTTTCTGCTATGAGGAAAATAGTACTTTCGTGCATGATACTTGTACCTATTTTGACTTCATCCATGAAAAGTAAGGCTTTTCAAAATTTGGCAGGTCTTGCCAAAAGGTTTAGTATGACTTGATGACTCACCTGCATCCCTTCTGCAGCTCAAAGCCGCAGCAGGTGTCGACCATTGGAAGCTTGACTCCCATCTTGGCGTCTTCTTTGGCTTTGGTGTTGAAGTATAAATCTAAAACTCACACCGTTGCTTGATTGGCGTCGGTATCTAGTGTTAGATTGCTGTGTCCAATTATCTGCGTGGCCGTCGCTCGCTTTTTTAACTGCAGCTGGTGGACGTGAGGAGCGGTATGTGTGCAATCGTATGTGAGGATCAGGACGCAAGATGTGCTTTGCTCTTGCTGTCTCTCCAGCAGCTTCACTCTTCACACCGTCACACACCCCTCACGGGAAAAAAGGCGGCGGCTTAAGGTAACCCGGTCGGGAGAGCGCGGTCGCCGGCGGCGGCGTCCCGTTCCTCTCCCGTCCGTCCTGCCTCCTGTTGCTCCTCCACCTCCACTTTTCTCCACCTCCTTTTCTCTCTCCCTCTCGGGTCCTCCTCCGTCGCATATTGATGCTGCTGCTACCTCTGTACTTGGTACGGTGTGTGTGTGTTTCTCGTGGAGTGCGTTCCTTCCCACACTCGCAGTGCAGGAGGAGAAGAAGACTCTCCAGCCAGTTTGGAGCTCTCTCCTTCGTTTCAGGTCCTCTTCCCCTCCCTCGTTAGCCGAAGCTTCCACCCCCTCCCTCCGCCGGCAGAAATTGTAACGAATACCCCAGCGAAAAAGGCGGCAACCGTGTGTCTACTTGCGCCCTACTGTACAGTATGTTTTATTTTCAAGGCGAGGGAGGGAGGGAGGGAGACTCTCCTATGCAGCACATGCATGCAATCCGAGTCGGACCCACGCCGGCGGCGTTGTCAGTAGGATAAAAGAGAGTGAGAGCGGGGGTGGTGGGTGGGAAAAAAGTACAAGTGGGTTGAGTTGAATGGCGGAGGAGGAGACTTGATGCCTTGTCCCATTATTTTGCTGCAAGTCTTGCTGAGGAAAATCTTTTTTAAAAGTGCCCTACCTACGTGCGGGCAACGCATTTGGTTGGAGGCAGCAATGCATAGATGTCGCATCCTGAAGAGGCTAAATCAAATCAAGAGTTTGCTTTTTGGGGTGGAGTGGATCGATTGGCTTTGATGCACCATTCGCCTCTCGTCCGCCTCAAAAAAACCGGCTCTGAATGAGGAATGAGGAATTTTTACCACAGCTCACGCAGACTCGTGTTAGATTTATATCTCCGGTCGTGACTATCTGTCCTTCACGGTGGGAGGAAATCGAGGGGTGTATAGTTTTTTTCCCTCGGGAAAAACAGCTTGCCTCATATGCCTTTGCAAACATGTTTTGTTTTTCGTCCTCGCAAAATCCCCGGCTCTGCTTGGGCCTTTCCGCCCTTTCCGGGAAGATTATTTTTGGGCCTGGGAGAGCCTTACAATCTTGGAAACGAATCGCGAACGTTTGCATTTAGGTTTAAGAGGAAGAAAGCCAGGCGCGCCGCAGACCGCAAGGAGAGATGAAGAAAAAAACTTTTTTTTGTCCACGCCCGGCTGCCCGCCTAAAGGAATAGGGGAGGCCCATGCACCCCTCCACCGTGGTGTCATCTGTCATTCCGACTGTAGGAACTTTTATCCCCAACCTCTCAACTCTACTTGTATGCTTTTGCAGACAAATGGTTCGCATTCGAAGTGCGTCCCAGAAAGTATTGCTGGCCTCATTTTTTTCTCGCTCAAGCATTTGAGGCCGATGCGGTTTGCTGTCCTCCTCCTCCGTCCGCTGAGAGCAGTTCCTTGCAGCAGGCGTAGGCCGCCATCCAGAAGTAAACCGACGCCCCTGTAAGGAAAGAAGGGCGGGGCAAACACACTTCTTCGTAGTCTGTTTGCGTTAGTCAGCGCCCCGCAAAAAACGATGGGGGTGGTTTGCCCACTTACCGAAAACAAGACAAGGCTTTTGCCTTTTTTTCCGTGCTGATTTGCGCACCTGCCACCTCGAGTATTCCGACCGTCGTCCCCGCTGGCAAGGATGCTACCATAAATTTCTCTCCGTGCCGCGAACAGGATCTTTGGGGAAAAGATTGGGGAGTAAGGAGCTCAAGCCTACTTACACCTTTTAATTAAGTGTTGTTGCTCATCAGCAGAATGAGGATCCCTTGAGCCACAAGGTAGGTCTAGAAATACGAACCTTAGAGGAGGGAGTTGACAATGCTTTTTCCTTGCCTTGATGCTCTTAACGCCCCTCTTGAATTCCCCGCGGAGCGGTATCAGGATGCAGCCTGGTCCCAAAGCGGTGACGAAGACTTAAGGACGGCGCTTCCCCAAAGAAAACTGCGCAGGAAGTATAGGCACACCACGTTGAAGACGGCAATGAACCTGATAACAGTTTTTAGATTAGTAGACCTAGTCCAATTATGAGCTTTGGCTGTTTTTCCTTACTTGCAACCTGGCTCAGTGGCCAGGCAGGTGGTGAGGCGACTCATAGCTCTCGAACAACAGAATATTTTTCGCGGGATTGTTTGCCGTCGTCCTTCCCTCTTCCTGCCACCTACGGAAAGCCACCGCATCTCCCTGGATCTCCCCCATCCACTTTATTTCTTCAAGACGCAGAAAGGTGGAGGTGATTGGCAGTATTATAGCAGGAGAAAGAAGCGGCTCTATTTCTCTTTCCCGCGAGTGTTTACCCCATCCCCCCCCGAACAAGTCGGGCCTTTTTTACCAAGAAAAAGGCTCTGTCGGTAGACTGAGGTATGACGACGAGAAGAGTGCTCTGAAAGCCGTATTTTTTGCACGGCTTACACGAAAAGGACAATCTTTTCGATGGTTCAACTGTTAGGTTAGGTTGCTTCCCCGTCGCCCCTCTTTAAACCCTTGCAGCAGGGGAGGGAGGACCTGTGACTCCTTCATTGTGACTTTCAGGCGGGCTCGCGGGTTTGGTTGACTTTTGTACAATATATTTCATGCCTTGGGAGAATTCCATTGGTTGCCTATTTAGTGTTGTGACTGCTATGGAGAGAAATCGCGAATAATGGTGCGCTGGCCCAACTAAAGTGTACGTACAGTGAGCACACTACATGAAAAGACCATCAAGTTAATTGGACCAATTTTGCCACAATTCCAAAAGATTTTCTTTCTTTTGTGTTGGTAGTCTAGCACAAAAAAGAGATAAATGAGCCAAAGGGCCTTTTATCCTTCGGTCCTGGAATCTCTTCACGCCGACGAGACGATGGCTGGTCCGCTGTCGATGCTCTTGTAGTAGGAGAAGGCCACAACCCAGAAGTAGAAGTTGAACCCTGAAATTTTTGAAAGGTTTCAAGGTCTCCTTGAAGAATTTCATTTTCTGATTCTCACCCATGCCGATGAGGTAGGCGATGATGAAGATTGGCACGGGGTTGATCCCTTCCTCCTCCGCCTGCAGGATGGCCTCCCTCTCCCTCTCGGACTCCACCACGTCCTCCAATTCCACCGCGCCCGTAGCCACCAGGAGGATCAACAGCAGACCGAGGCCGATAAGAACGGCCTGGGCGATGACATAGGTCTGCGCGGGTGTGTGGAATGTTTTAGAAACATTTCACAAGAGAAGTCAGGAGTGGTTTAGCTTCCTACTTTCTTACCTTGACCAGCCTCACATTCTTTTTGATGATTCCCCTCAGGAAGGCGATATGACAGGCCAGGAAGAGCACGTCCAGGACGACGATGAGCAACTTGTTGCGGATTAGGCTGGCCAGGAGGTAGAGGCTCCACTTGACGATGCCGAGGATGGCGAGGACCCTGGAAGAATTGGAAAAAGAATGGATGCTTCATGATTTTCCCCGCAATTTTTCTCTTACTTGCATCCCGGCTCCAGGTCAATGCAGCAGCAGCACCGCTGAACTTTCAGCATTTTAATCTAGATATTTTGCGGCCCTCCACGATTTGAACTTGCTCTCGGGATATTAGGCCGTTCGTCACCTCCGCAGGGAGGAAGAGGGAAAGCGACTGAGATCCGTCGCCCCAGAGAAAACAAAAGATAGGAAAGTAAGCTCGGCTCTCCAATCTCTCTCTCTCTTTCTCTCTAGCACGTCTTTTGAGCTATTGTGTTGTAAACCACCACCACCACTACGCCCCCGTTTGGCGATGTGGGTGGGCTGGAGCGGGGATTCCCGTTTAGAGGCCTTTCCTCGTCTTTTCCCCTTTCCCGCTCTCCACATCTTTGCTTTCGCTTCGCGGGCATGTTTGTGCGAAGTGACTTGCGGGCGTTGCTTTGACAACGGGAAGTAGTAGGACTTTGAACATTACTTTGAAAAAGTATTGCATTACAAGACTCATATCATTCCCATAAATCATTGAAAAATGCAATACCAATATCAATACATTGCTTCCAGAAATTTTGAATGGCAATACGTACATTTCCATTAAAATTTTGTACAAGGTAGTGCTTTAAAAAATGGAGGTATGAATGTAATTTTTTTAGTATTCTTCAACATATATTTTTAGCCTGGTTGCAATATATATTTTTTCGAAATGTTGCTGTCAACAAATGTATTTTTCTTTCAAGAAATTGTAATGAGTATTGCCTGACAAATTAAGACAAAACATTACTTTTTGAAAAATGTATTGCATTACAGTATTGGCAATACAAGTATTGCATTACTTATAGGCCCTGGGAAGTACCAACATTTCAAATCGTACCTACTATCGACAAGCTTGTTTAAAAAAGTGTGTTTGTCCTAATTGGCTTGCGGGCGCTTCTGCTTTTGGACAACACCGATATGTAATTACGGCATTAAAACTTTTGTGTACCATGGTCGATGCATCGACATGCGTACATATAGGCTCTCGCAAAAGGATATTAATATAGGCAGCGTAGAAACAGGGGAAATTGTGTCCTCAGGGCGTCTTTGGCGTCGTCGGACCGTCACTCCCGCCTCCTCCTTCCATGGCCGCCCTTGCACTGATCGCCGCCTCCTCGTCCCGAAGGTTCATGTAGAACGAGAAGACCACCATCCAGAAGTAGACTTGCAGAGCTGATTTGTTTCCAAGTTATGGAAACAGAAAGCTTGTACGGTAAATGATATTTTTTGGGAAAATCGCGTACCGATGTTTAGCAGGGCCAGCATGGACGCTGCCAGGGCGTGGTCTCCTCCGGCCGCCGCCACCACCACCAGGTGCACGGCGCAGAGCTGGACTGCCAGGAACGCCGCCGCCAGCCAGGCCAGCAGTAGCAGGACGCGGCGCCGGACCACCGCCACGTAGAGCAGGACGCCCAGGCCCAGGAGCAGGACGGCCAATACCGACCCGCCGGCGTCTCCCTGAGTCAGGGCCACGATCAGGGCCAGGCACTGCAGGATCACGACGGCGACGGCGATGTGCCTGGGATGTTGTGTCCCAGGAGGTCCTGGATTTTTGTTGTACAAATCATTTGATTCTTACTTTGATCCCTTCTCTACGTCCGTGCATCCGAAGCAGCAGCTCCTGACGCGGAGGAAGGCCAGCGTCGCCTCCGCCTTCTTCCTCGCTTCCTCCATCCTCATCGCAATGGACCCGTCGCTACTACAAGATAGGGTTGAAATAGGAATAGGGAAAAGGAGTCTTCCCGTGTATGGAAGTAGAGGGGCTTGAACTTGGCCTGCAATTTAGCGTCTTCGCTCCTTCTCTTTTCTCAACTAGTAGGAGGAGTAAAAGAGTACAAGGAATCGTGAAGGGGGATGCGTAAATTGGGCGACAAATGCCTTAAGGAGAGGGAGGGTGGGGAATATGTGGAAGCGCCGCTTTCCCTCCCTCGAACGTTGGAAAACTTGAGCGCCTGCGTTGAATTTTTAAATTCGCTCTTGGGAAATCTACGTTATGGGGCCTGGAAAAAGCTGGATATATCCATTGACATGCTTGTTTCCTCCTCGAACGTGCATTTTTTTCATCTTGATGACGTTTTTTTGAGGCATGTAATAAAAAGCATTTTTTTCTCCCACAGGGTTACGGAGGAAGACATCCATAGGAGAATGGTTGAGTTCGAGGACAACAAACCGGGCAAAACCAAGCGGGCGCGGGATAAGGACGGAAAGGGGGGCGAAGACAGCTCGGAGGAGGAGGAGGAGGAGGAGACGCCGAGTCCGAGCAAGAGGGCCAGGGATGCAGGAGGAGACGACCTGGTGCAAAAGATGCCAATCTTTATTTGGGAATTTCCCCGTAAACGTATAAACTTTTTCCAGCTCTCGAGTGAGTCAAGTGATGACGACATTCTGGACGACGACCTCGACTTGCAAGAGGAGGAGAAGGAAGCTTCCCCTCCGCCGCCGCCGCCGCCGAAGCAGACCACCATCACCACGTTGAGTTTTGCGGCAGCGGACGAAGACGAGGCGCTGTCGACAGAGAGCGAGGAGAGCGACGACGAAGACAGGTGACGATTTAAAAGATGTTTCTAGTGCGTATATGTTTTAAAATTGACTAGAAAATGCGTTGCAGGTCGGTGGCGACCACGTTGATTCCGGCGAAGGTCAAATTGGGCCCCGCCCAGGCGTCTAGGGGCAGGAAGACCCCAGTGGCCCAGAGAAAGCGGCAGCCGGGGCCCGCCAGCAAGGCGAAGCAGCAGCGGCAGCAGCAGAATGCCGTGGACTTCACTGCGCAGGTGGAGGGCGAAGACAGCGAGGAGGAGGAGGAGGACCTGCCGCTCAAGATAAAGCAGCAGGAGGACTCTTCCCCGTGCAAGCCCAAGGCCAGCGCGGTGGAGAACGTGTTCTCATGCCCCGAGTGCGGAAAGGGATTCCCCACCACCACCGGGCTGCAGCAGCACGGAAAGGACGAGGGCCACCGCATACTCGACGAAGACGACGAGGACGTTGATTTCTGATCTTCGAAACTTCGCATATTTTTTGCCGCTTTTACACTTGCCATGGCAAGCGTCGAAGAGAAAATGCCTACTTGCAGTTTGTTTTATACTCACTCTCATATAGCTATTGTAAGGATCACAATGGCACTAGTCTCAGGGATCCAATGAATAAGCGCTTAGCATACTGTACTAGTGCTGTATTTCTCCATCAAATTTTCGAGCGCGGTAGAGTCACAAATCTACCTTTGTTACCTGAATCCCTCTTCTGTATTAAAAAAATTGTACCTTCTTCCTGCCGCCATACACCCCTACGCTACGGTCTCCCCAGACTGTCTCGATGTGCCTTCAACAATTGTTCGACCTGAGAGAAGGGAGGGGGGGAAAGTCAATTTCAAAATTGCTTCATAAATAAACTTTCTCTTTGTTCACTGCTGTACCAGCTTCTCTGCCGCCTCTTTCCTTCCAGTTTCGCCCGCCGCGCATTCCCAGAGGAGCGATTCGATCTCAGGCCACATCGGATCACCTTTCCTGAGAAGATCTATAAAAAAATCCCTAAAAAACCGAGGACAAAGTAAATTACTTTCGCGCCCACCTTCTCCCATTATCACTTTTTTGCAGACAATAGCAGCCATGTATCCTAGGCGGTCCCCGGCGCTGGAGCACAGTTCGCTGTTGAGATACAAGGTTTTTCCCCCAATCCATTTCACCAATTACTAAGCAGCTGTGATTGCAATACCTTTCATGCCCCACGCCTCCTCCTCCTTGCCCGGCAAGTTTTTGGTAAAAGTCCTCCTCACACTTGAAATCACAATCTGTACAAACAAAGTCTTGTAGTTTCGAGCTTATTGTTTTTTTAAAGTGCTCAAACCTTCTGTCCCTTTACCACCCTCGTGAAAGAGATTCTTGTCAAGAACAATGACCTGACGGGAAAACAGCAAAATGTTACCATGTTTTATCCCAGCAAAAGTTGGAATACCTTTGACAAGTCCCACAGTCCCACCTAAAATTAAGCAAAAAAAATATTCACCCGCAACCAGTGGCTATTTTGTATTTAATTTACCTTGCCGTCTCCATGGAACAATTCTTCGCACATTTCGAAGGGGACAAAGACTAGATTCTCCAGGGAGAAATCGTCCGTGAGGAAGGCCCAGTTTGCGTCGCTGTAAGCCATGTCCAAGGCCGCTTGCAGCGACAGGGCAGCTGGAGGAAAAACATTATTGAAATAAGTCCAAAGACTATTTGGAAATTAATGTACCTAGCTTCGCTCTCGTCCCCAGGTCCAGATTTGAACGCGCCGCCAGCGCCAAAGATATCGGAGGGACCTTTTCGGAGAGAAGTGCCATCTTCCCGCAGGCTCCGACCACACCAGGAAAAAAAATGCTTGAGCCTTGACTTCTCGCCAGACGGTGTACAGCCATGTGAGGCCTAAATAAAAGGAGGAGATATAATTTTCAAACTTCTTCCATTTCACAAAATGTTATTTCGAAAGAAAATTACCAGGTGGCCAAAGTTGTGAGCAATACCGACTTTTCAGAGAAGCTCAGGGTGTCGTCTCCGTCCTACAAAAATCGAGACCCTATTTGAAAAACAACTTTTAATTGTGACGAAATATTTCTATCATTACGCTATCAAACGCTCGGACGAGCGATTCCACAAGTTTGACACTTGAGCACTTGGCGATGGTAGGACTCTCCTGAAAAGTAGCCCACAACAGAAAAGTTGTTTTGCACCCAATTTTGATATCGACGATGGTTAACCGTTAAAATGTAATTAACGGTTAAAACGGTTAATATTTTCATTAACGGTTAATTTTTTTGGACCTCATGGCCAAAAAACTAATGTAAAAATCAGTATTTTTTGGATCTGTTTTTACGATTTTTAAATTTTAACAATAAATCTTTATTACTTTTTAAAAGGGAAGGATTTTTTCATCTGAAATTATTTAAAGACAAAGTTTGTTTTAACAAAAGTTTTTCATTTTTCTTGCCGCAAAAAATATTTGGTAATAAAAATGCAATAAAAGTAACTTTTCAAAGGTTTTGAGCTTTTAAATTTTAACCAAAATTAACGGTTAATTAACGGTTAAGACCCCTCAAATTAACCGGTTAACCGAAAGGCTCAAAATCCATCAAATTCCGAGCCCTAGTCGAAATCATTATTACCCCGAAAAATCCGTCTTCAACAGATCCCTTAACGCTGGCAGTGCGGAGGAAGCTCATCTTGGAGGCGGAGGAGAGGTCGCAGCTCGAAGATTCGTCCTCATCCTCTTCGTCGTCATTGCCCCCGAAGGCGAAGGTGGCGTTTGCGCAGACGAATTCAGCGAAATTGTCGTGGGCGGCCTTTGCCACAGGGAAACTGCTGAGTGATTGGAAGAGATGTTGGTCGCCGTCTCCCGATGTTACCTGGGTTTTTTTGCTCATGTAAATAAAATACGTTCTTGTCTGTAACTCCATCGAGCTGTTTTTGATGGTGTACAGCATATTGGCTGTATTCTGTCTAGCCACAGCGGAATGATTATGTGGTCGCATCTGATCGGCCTTGAATTAATATCTCGCATGTACTGTGCACATGTCCCTACTCCTGAAAGTACACTACAACATGCGTGCTTACCTTGAAAATGTAATTGCCATCTTCTCCTGTCACAGTCACCACAGAGCTGTTGGGGTTCTGATGCGGAAGGCGAAAACAAAACATAAAAAGCTAATTCAATTGACAGAGACGAATTTCTCGCCATTTTCTTACTATAATGCCGCAGTAGTCTTGTCCGAAGCAAATCGGGCAGTCTTGCGAGCCAGTCACCTCCAGCAGAAAGTCAGTTCCCGAAATGGCGCGTGATGCATCTAAAATTAAAAGCATGAAGCACATAGATACACAGCAATAAATGAGTGAATTATTTACATCGATCGTAGTTGCTGCAGTTTTTGAGCAAGTTGATTAATCCCAAGGTGGTCACCAGGCTCAGAAGGATGTGGCGGACCTGTTTGAAATATGAACATGTAAATACCAGTACAGTAGTATTTAATGCGATGAACACATAATTTTCTGAAGTTAATCGTTAACGCTGTACCTTGATCCTTGGAAACCCCATGGCGAGTGTCACATTTTGTCGTCTTGGCTGCTTTCGAAGCTACGTCTTCAGGAAAAGCAGAAAAGCAGTCAAGTGCCTTCAATTCACGTTTCGCACAGTTTTTCTGCAATGGAATTTGGGGAGACAACGTCTGAGAACAATCCGCTGTGCCTTCTCTCCTCTCCACCGGTCCCCGGCAACTCAGCCAGTGTGTGGATTTACCTGCGTGCATCATTCGACCTGTTGTTGCCAAGACGGGAGAAAACGGACGAAATGGAGGAAGCAGCAGCGAAATGGAAAGAGAAATTCATACCACATATAGGCCTGGCTCGGTAAGGGAACTACGGACGAGGAAAAACGCAAAGAACATGCTACAATGTTGTGTTTGAGCGTGCAATTAGAAGTGTTCCGTAACATTTATTGTCTGTGAACCAACTACAGAGAAAATACCTACCACATGCGCAAATTAGCGAAAAGTAAGGAAAAATATCCTGTTAAAAACTTGAATTCCTCTAGTTGGATGACGAAGAAACGATGTGCACAAAAACAGGAGGAAAATCGAGGAAAACAGGGGCGGTCGAGAATTTCTCTTACAGTAGCATTTTCGATCTTTTTATTCTTCACATCTACGCAACAATGACATTGAGCATGCTTCTTTTCTTTGCCAAAAAACAGCGCGTCGCTTCGTTAGAATCTTTTTCTGCTTATCACACTTACAGCTTCTTTAAGGCGGTCAAACAAGGCGTATAATAGTAGAATTTAATGCGGCAAAAAGGATTTAAACTCAACGCGTGTATAGTGTATTTGGTATTTCGTGCAACAAATGGTATTGGACTACGCGAAGAGTCAAATATTCTTCTTGTTTTCAAAGCAGCACTTCTTGATTCAGTCGAGTTCCCCTGAGAGGAATATCATATGTAAAAACATATTTTTCCCACTTCGACGGGAGTTGGGGACAACGGGTATCCCAACACAAGCTTCTTTGTAATCTTACATCTTCTGAAAGCCTCTTTTGTCCATTAATGACTAGTCTTCTAGATTTCTACGTATTCAGCCTTAAGCACACAAACTTGTACGAAAAGTCACTTACACAAAGGCGATTCGTGAAGAAAACTTGTTCGCCGTCGATAGCACGGCACTGACGGCATCGCCGCCGTTGCCGCGGCCACTTGAGGGACCGCCGCCGCCGCCGCCGCCCCCCTGCCGTCAGAGGAAAGGGTTCGTCTGCGCCGTCCCTCCCCCGCCTGCTCCCCCTCCCCCTCCCTCCCTGTGGTACTTCAGGTTCTCTGCCCTAGGGTGCGCCCTGGGCCTCTGCCCTGGCCTGGGTGATCTGGCCCTGGCTCTGGACTGGTGGTGGTGCCCGCCGTGGTGCGAGGAGGACGGAGGGGAGGACGGGGTGCCCTGTTCGCCTATGGAGTGCCGTGGGGAGCGGGGGGAGCGAGGAGAAGAGTGGTGAGGGGATAGCGGCGTGGCCTGAAGGTGGGGGAAAATGTATACTCATGGACATGGTAGATAAATTAATTTGAAACATATATAAATAACAGCAGTACAGCAGTATATACGTGTACAATAAGAGCATCTACAACTACGGTTTGTAAAAGAAGAAGCACTAAAAAAAGGGGGGGGTGAAAAATTACAGAGGTAAGAAACAGAAGTAGTAAAAAGAACAAGAACAAACTTTGTTCAATGACCTGCGGCGGAATTCTGCAAGTGGAACAGCATGAAAAATTAAAATATCAAGTGGAACAGCATGGAAAATTAAAATATCAAAGGCTTTCCCTTCTGAATTGGGAGGGGGTTACACCCCATTTTGAAATCATTGTGAACACCAGTGTGAACTGACCACATTACAGTTTCATAAAGCAGAGGCAACCCCCCAAATCACTCAACACAGTCCAAGATTTTATGAGCATTTTGTCCTATGATTTCAGAATGAAGAGGGACCCCCCTTTGACAGGGTGACAAAAATACAGCATGGTTCATCTCCCACTATGATTTCAGAATGAAGAGGGACCCCCCTTTGACAGGGTGACAAAAATACAGCATGGTTCATCTCCCACTATGATTTCAGAATGAAGAG
>JAAUXU010126936.1_pt1 | contig 12914 bp, 19 predicted proteins | sample 7278151 | NCBI WGS metagenome assembly JAAUXU01 (sample SAMN14350113, study PRJNA611818) | marine sediment metagenome | isolation source: surface marine sediment (1.8m) | place: French Polynesia: Moorea | collected 2018-08 | reverse complement strand
CACACACACACACACACACACACACACACACACACACACACCTGCATTTTGGTCACTTATTCGCACTTCCCACTTATTAAATTACCTTTTTCTGTTGCATTTTCTGTTTCCCCCCAGGAATGTTTGCCTTTGAAATGTCACCCAAAGCCTCTTTTTCCCTCTTTTTTATCTGAGGAGGAAAGGGAAACTAGTAGAAGAGGGCGAATAATGAAACTGAAAGGGTTTTTATTGGTCTTCTCCTCTTCCTTCCTCCTAAACTCGAAACGAAAAGAAAAGAGGGAGATTGCGATACCGACTAGTTTCCCTTCAACGTTTTGCTTTGAATTTTTTTAAACAATATTTAAATGTCTTTTGAATTCGGCAAACAGAAATGAGTTTGGAGACTTTGTTTCTTTTTTTTCTTTGGCTTTTGCGCGTCTTTGTCGCGCCCATAACTTTTTGGTGCCACAAACCATCGCGGCGGCGGCGGAACTAAAGAGCCAACGGCGCCGACGTAACTAAATGGCGAGTCTTGGATTCACCAAACTGGAGAATAATTTCATCTGCACAAAGACTCTTTATTTCGCATAAGTTACTGGGCAAATTCGAAAACAATAAATGCAGGCAGTTTGACAGATACAACATCACAGAAGACTTAATCGTCGATTCCTCGTCCTTGACACGTGTGGGCCTTCCTTCCAGCAAGGAGACATTCCACAAAGTCAAGGGGAAGAAAAAAGAAACGAAAGAGAGAGAGAGAAAAGGAGTGACTTGTGATATTTTTATTTGCCAATTTCTCTTCTTTCCCCTTCGCGTTCATTATGAGGGGCTGTCAATGACTCTAGCTCGCACGCTGAATTTCAATTGCCTCCTTTTCTTCCCTTCTTCTCTTTTCTTTTGGGCCTGGGAAAGGTGCAGAAATTGCCACAGGTTTTGCTTTTAAAATGCAAATATTCATTGCTTTCGTTGCTCTCTTCACCCTGACAAAAAAGCACAATAATTTCTGCTTTCCCAAGTATGGGAATTTTCGCGCCACCGTTGCGAAAATGCCGTGCTCTAATTTATGATGGGGGGAGGGGGGCGAAGGGCAACAAACATCCTATCTTTTTGTCTTCCCTGAAGACATATCGCGTTTCCCCACAGCTCTGCAAATTTTCGAAAAGAATGAAGACGGTTTCGTCCAGTGAAACACTTGTTCTTGATTAAAAATTGTTGAGGAGAAATCACGATGCTCCAAAGAACAGAGAAAAAAAATCCAGGTGCCTTTGAACCCAGGTTTTCCCAAACAGAGAAGGAAGAAAGGGGGAGCAAAGTTGAGCTCATGAATTATTCAGAACGAAATAAAGGGAGGGGAAACGAAGGGCAGGGTGAGAATAATATACATAGGCGGTGGTGCCCAAAGACGCCCATTGAACCGAAGTGAGCTTGGCTCAGATGTGAGGGGGGAAAAGGAAGGAAATAGCAGTTTTATGGGTCAATCCGCCAAGGGAAATTTTTTTTTCTTATGTGGGAATAATGAGGCAATGGAGCGGATCTTATGGCCAATTCTTTCTCGTCTGCAATAATTTCGGCGTCGTCGCATAACCCAGTTTCCCACACAGTGTGTAACTACATATACGTCGCTTTTCCTGTGTCATGCGTAAAAAAAGAAGGTTTGCGCTATCGGATTTCGCAACGGGAGGAAACGGACAAAAAATGGGTAATGGAGGCGAGGGCGAAAAAGGGCCAGACAAAAAGGGCGTTGTTGCAAATACAGTTGACGCTCCTGTGCCAACATGTTTTTTTAATTCTGCGATATTCGCTTTCAAAAATTGTTTTTCTCAATCCTTTCCTTTCTTCTTCTTTTCCCTTTCCCTAGTCTGAAAGCAGGTCAGTCAGTCCGTTGTTTCCCGTCCAAAAAGCCAATCCGTCTTAATCTGCCAAAATAATTGCGGGCCTTTAAGACGGAAGGGAAAGGGAAAGAGAAGAAAAATCGAGGCGAAAATTCAATGCATTTCCCGTATGAAGTAACCCTTTTACTCTATGCATTGATTTCTCCCTCTTGTCGTAATAGCTCTGAGTTTTTGAAGAGAATGCCTTTTTAATGGGGGAGGGAAGGAGGGAGAGGTCATTTTAATCGAAATGGTCGCCAATTAAAGTGATTTATTTTGCACCACTTAAGATGGGAAAGTTACAAAATGCATCCTTCTTCCTCCATTTCTGACTTTCCCAGACAAAAAACATCTTCCAAAAAAGGGAGGATTGGGTCCAGACCGATTGCATCCAAATGTGTCTCCTCCAGAAAACGAACGACCGACGGTTTCCCAGAAGAAGAATAGGAAAAATATCTTGGCTATCTTAAACGCTTTTCTCCCCCTGGTCCCAAAAAAGGGAGGGATTTACATTTGTTGGCAGTGCGGGGTCAAACGACTTACCACATTTTATATAAAAAAAGAAATTGTAGCAAACTGTGTTTGAAACACCCAAACAAAAAAATTGTACCCAGAAGAAACTCTCTTCCAGGTGTGGAGAACCATCGAACGAACTCACATAAATTGCTATATGTTCGGGAGAGCTAAACGTATCTCTACTCTGTCTGGGGGATCAGGGAACGGGATTTAACGAGGCACCAAACTATTTAAATAAAAAAATGTTTCATGATTAATTCTAATGGTCGTTGATTTTAGCCTTTTCCAGTTTTGTTCCACTTCGTTGGTGAATTCCTCCCCCGCCACCGTGACTGGCGCCACCCTCTCCCTCCCCCATGCTCTTTTTTGTGGGACCACATGGGTTCCTCCTCCTCCTCCTCCTCCTCCTCCTCCCCCTCCTCCTCGATGTCTAGGTGTCGACAGGAATGCACAGAGTCATCATCCTCAAATCCATCGCCTTTCGTCCAACCGAGATCCGACTGTGATGCCCCTTTTTTGCCACCACCGCCTTTTGGTTAAATTGTCGGACAAGAGGAACATTCCTTCATGCCCTAACATGGATGGGGTATTAGCGTTGAGGGAAAAAAAGTGCGCTTGCGCTATCTGCTACGGGGATTTCGTTTTAAAAAGTTGCAACTTAATATCATTGAAGGGTATTCGTGGGAGAAGTTCCGTTTCGCAGCTCACAACCACCCGCAAAAGACCGTTATGCAAAGTCAGAAAACAATATTCAAAAAGTAAGCCACTAAAAAATTAAAATCATACATCGTTATGATTATGCTGCACTATACAAGATGTACAATCAATTTTGCACATGCGCACACACAATTCGAACACGAAGACACGTCACATATGCTGTTAAAAAACCGTTCTTTTGATGGTAAAAAGAACTTTTGCCGATGGAGCAAATGTCAACCTTTCTCCAAAGAAGAGATATTTTTGGAAAGGTTTATTTAAGTTTGCCTTCCTTTCCCACAATAGATTGTAAAGATGGGGGCATATTTTTTCTTGCATCTTGGGGAATTGTATTCAGAATATCGAGCAAACAACGGAGGATTTAGGGGGGTAAAAGATGTCCTCAAAAAATATTTATGAATAGCCTGAAAAAGAAGGCCCCAGGTTTATTTGTTGCTTACAAATTGTAAAGAGACAGCAAACAATTCTTTTAAAATCTAGTTTAGAAAGAGCGGTTCTTAAAGAGAGTCAAAAACCCGAAAAGTATCTTCAAAAATTAAGGAACGGGAAACAACAGTTACTTTGTAAATTCTATCTTTCCTCACATAATCTCTCAGAGGAAAATAACAAAAACCAATCATTCGTACGTATTTGTACATAAACGAGGATTCGGCTCCGATGTTTGCGCACAGAAGAAATTCAAACAAGAACCCCATATAAAAGAGCCACGATTCGAAACTTGAGGTCACAGGCAAAATCTTTTCCCTCCTTTTGCCTCTTCAATATCTCAAACCGCCTAAACATGAAGTCCTTCGCCGCCGTCCTCCTCCTTTGCGGGGCCGCCGCAGCCATCGACGGGTCCGACATGTACCCCATGTCCATCGAAGTGGACGCCACATCGGTAAAATCATTTTCCTCCCCAAAAAATAACTTTTTAAAAGTAAATTATTTTTTTTCTTCCCTAGATCATGTGCCAGTGCCAGCCCGCCTCCCACATCCTGGGCGAGCTCTCCGCCGCCAAAGAAATGTGTGCTGGAGCTGGATTCCCGGTAATATTCCACCTAGGGTTCGGAATGGTTAGCCGGCTAACCGAAGTTAACTGCTGTTATAAAGCTGGCTCAAAACGGTTAACTGGTTAAATCTTTAACCGGTTAAAATTTTAACCAGTTTTGCTCAAAAAATTAGATTATTTTTTTCTTTTTCAACTTTTTAATGCGTCAAAAATAGCAACAATACTCCCTATTAGTTATGGCCTTTTTAGGTCATGCTTAAGGTTTAAAAAACTGTCGAAATTTTTTTCTTTGAATTTTTGCTCAGGTGAAAAATAATTGTTAATAAAAATGCAATAAAACGTAAAAGTTTGGCAGATATTTGGCAGATATTAAGGGAGGTACATTAACCGAAATTAACCGGTTATTAACTGAATAGACCCCCCAAATAAACCGGTTAACCGATAGGTACAATTTCAGTCGAATTCCGAACCCTAATTCCACCTGACAAAAAACTATTGCTTGAAAAGTTATAATAATTGCAGTCTGACCCTATGGACCCGGCTTTCGGCAGGCCCGGAACCTCCAGCTGCTACGTGGAATGGCTGGTACCAACACTCACCTTGATTACGCGCGCACAATTCCTCCCGATAAATATTGCCGCCGTCTCAACAGTTCGCGCCCGGCAGCCTTTGGGGCTACGTGGCCCCAGAGGAGATCCAGGCCATGTTTGACGTCGCCGAGTTCCACGGCATGCACGAGAGCATCGGCAACTGCATGGTCAACTTTCCTTACGAGGCTCCAATGGACAACGGGGTCTTCAACTGGGGAGGGGACTTCCAGTGGGAGGAGTACGACATGGCAGTGCAGGCGTTCCTAGAGTGCACAAAGGGAGAGGTACACGCCATTTCTCAAAAAGAATTCACGAGCATTAAAAAAATAAGCGCTTTCCCACATGAATTTAAATGTTTCTATCAAAATAATTCCGAGAAACCGGTTCTGTCTTCAGATGCTTACCGGCTGCACCGACTGGGTTAGGGACAACGTCTTCAACGTCTGCCCCACGGAAATGGCCGGTTAAAAAAGGAAAGACGGAACAAACGGAGTTCCGACAGCTTTTCTCTTCTTTCTTACATTTCGTTGAGCCTGTTTACTGTTCCTCGAACTGTGTTTTCTTCTCCTACTATACAATTGACATGAATAAATTGGCTTCCTCTCTTGCAAAACAGCGGGGCGCGTTGTACTGAATGTATGGATTTGAGAATGATAGGCAGGGCAGTACTACACATAACTTCACACAGTCCAAGGGAACCCTGACCTTTGGGCCTTCCGCTCAAAGTACCTCTTAAGCGCATTGTCCAGCTCCTCCCCCACCGTCCTCTTCTTCCATACGAGCTGCCTGGCCTTCCTCTTCTCCTCCCTCCTCTTCTCCCGCTCCTCCTCTTTCTTCTTCTTCTCCTCGGCCTCCCTCTCCTCCCTCTTCCTCTTCTCCTCCTCCGTCTCCTTCCCGTCCTTCTCCTTCTCCTCCTCCTCTTCTTCGCTCGAGTCCTCCCCCTCCTCTATCTTCCTCTTCCTCCTCTCCCTCTTCTCCTTGGCCTCCTTGGCCTTCCTCCTCCTCTCCGCCTCCTTCTCCTCCCGAGTCTTCTCCATCGAGCCCTTGTCCTCCTGCTCGTCCTCCGAAGAAGAAGACCCTGAAGATCCGGAGGAAGACTCTTCGCTCGACTCTTCTTCTTTCGCCTGTTCTGACCCTTTCCTCCTATATCCCCTCTCCTTTGCAGACTTAACGGGCCTCTTGATAGTCTTTGTCTCTTCCTCCTCCCGCGGCTCCTCCTTGAATTCTTCTTTAACCTCTGCTTCCTCCTTCTGCCCCTTCTCCTCCCCCATGGTCTGCCTGTACAGATGCCTGTAGAACCCGCCCAGGTCCCTCTGCTTGGTGACGTCCAAAGCGGCTTCGATCCTCTCTCTCCTCCTGTCCTCCTCCTCCGCCTCCTGCATCTCCTCCATCTTCTTTCTATAGGCGGACGTGACGAAGACCTCCTTGTCCCTGAACTCGTCCCCCTCCGCCTCCCTCTCCCTCTGCACCTGGCGCTCAATCCTCCGCTCGTTCTCCCGGTTGCGCACCTCAGCCTGCTTCAAGAGGTTGGCGATGTACCTGGAAAAAAGAGGAAGGAAAGGTTTGAGTGCCCAAACCGTGCGATAGAAAATGGCCAGACAGTGGCTCTCTAGAAAACATAGGAGCTGGGGGAATAGAGCAGTCCCGTCCTTTATGCTATGAAACCTAGCTTAGGAAATTAACATATAAAGTTAGAAATACTTAGCATATGGCCTTATTGGCCTATATTTACCTCGGCTTCCTGTCCTGCCCCTCCTTCTTCCTGTCCTTTGCCTCCTGCTCCCTCTTGGCCTGGATGTCGTCGTAGACCTCGTCATATTGGAAGACGGAGGAGTCCTCGTCCTCCGCCCTCTGCCGCGCCAATAAAGTCTGCTTCTTGATCCTGGCCTGCATGGAGGACTTGACGTAGTCGGTGGGGCCAGCCTTGGAGTCCCCCTCGACGGAGGAGTCGCTGTCGTCGTCGCCAAACACGTTCTTCTTCTGGAAGAAGTTGGTCTTGGCTGTGGCCGAGGAGGAGGAGGAGCTGGCCTTGACCTTTGCAGCCTTTGGGTCAATGAGGCCGTACTGTTTCTGGGAGGAAGACATGGCGGAGCGGACGACACCAACAACAACTTCGAGAGCAACAGCAACGTCGTCGTCGAGATTTTTTTCGTCTGCTATTATTGTTTACCTTTCTTGGTTTAGTGCGCAAGCGCAAGGAAAGGATTTAATAGACCACACGAAACCTTTCGTAACTTAAAAATGTGTATTTGCAAAGTTAACTATATTTATATACAAAAAGCGTGAAAAATTTGCAGACAAGTTCTGTAATACATTATCCACTGTTGCACGACGGCAACTTGGAATATTATTACGGAGTCCGAAGAGAAAGTATTGTTTCAAATTCAAATTTAGCGCCTTTAAAGAAGTTTGTTTTCTTGTCCAAATTTGTTGCGGCGGAAAAATTTCAAGAAGCGTCAAAAACTCAAAAGCACATATTCAATTCACAATTTTCACAATCACATTAATTAATTTTGATAAATTGTGCAAGAGTGCCACAGCCAAGGTAATTGCAAAACCCCTTTTTTATGAGTGCAGACGTGCAGTGCCCCTCTGTGACCTTTCCGTGTGTTCTTGACGGTGGATGTCCTGTCGGCGGGGGAGCCCTCACCCTCAGCCTTGCCTTGGTGATCCTTGCGGAGGATGTCCCGCCCGCCTCCGCCCTCCTCCTCCTCCTCCTCCACGACGCCCAAGGTGGGGAGACAGACCACCCTGCTGCAGACGTGGGGATATAACAAGAGCAAGGACAGCAAGGTCTCCTCCTCCGTGTTTCCCGGTGATGAGGACGTCTTCGGCGGGGAGGATGGCGGCAACGACGAGGAGGACGAGATGTTGTCTAGGGCCATGGAGGAGAGCGTCAGGCAGTTCAAGCTGGAGGAGGCATCAAGGAGCTTCCAGTCCATGCAGGAGGAGGAACACATCAGCCCGGGCCCCTCAAGGCGGCCTCCCTCCACTTCCACCTCCACCTCCCTCAGCGTGGACAGCCCCTTCCACCCGGGCCCCTCTGGGATCCGGGCAGCGCCGACGGGCGACTTATCAGGCTTCGACCGCTCCTCCGGGGATACCTGGGTCTACCCGACCAACTACCCGGAACGCAAGTACCAGTTCGACATCGTCCGCTCGGCGCTCTACCGCAACACCCTGGTGACGCTCCCCACCGGGCTGGGCAAGACCTTCATCGCCGCTGTCGTCATGTACAACTTTTTCCGTTGGTACCCCAACCACAAGGTCATCTTCATGGCCCCGACCAAACCGCTGGTGGCCCAGCAGATCGAGGCCTGTTTCCGCATCATGGGCATCCCGCAGGTGGAGATGATGGAGATGACGGGCGAGGTCAGGATCAAGCTTAGGGAGAAGGCCTGGCAGCAGAAGAGGGTGCTGTTCATGACGCCGCACGTGAGTGGAGAGAAAGCCTCATTCAATTTGCATATTTTCCCATACGTGACAGTACTTTATTCTTTCCAGATAATGTCGAATGACTTGAACCGCGGCCTCTTTCCAGCGGACAAGATCAAGCTGGTGGTGGTGGACGAGGCTCACAAGGCGCAGGGGGACTATGCATATTGCCAGGTAGGGAAGAGTTATGCAGAATCCTTTTCGCATTCGTGTAAACTTTGATCCATCCCGTAGGTGGTGAAGGAGCTGAACCGGCACGGCACCACCTTCCGCGTCCTCGCCCTCTCCGCCACCCCGGGGACGGACCTCAACAACGTCAAGCTCATGCTGCAAAACCTGGGAATATCTCGAATCGAGCTAAGGAGCGAGGAGAGCCCCGATATACTGCCTTACACTCACGAGAGGACCATACAGAAGGTCGTGGTGCCGCTGGGACAGGAACTGCTGGTATGTTTAGGAGAATTTTCGAAGTGCACTTTACCAAAAGTTTTCATTACTTTCTAGGGTTTCAAGCGAAAGTTCCTTGAGATCGTGGAAATCTACGTCGGTCGCCTTGTCCGCTGCGGCGCCCTGTCAAGCCGCGGAAGCAGCCGCAATGTTAATCCCGAGGCCTACTCCAAGTACGGCCTCATCATGGCCCGGAACGAGTTCCGCCAGAACCCTCCGCGCAACATCCAGCCTCACCAGCAGGGCCCAGTAGAGGGGGACTTTGCCTCGGCCATATCACTCTTCCACGCCTGCGAGCTCCTAGTCTTTCAGGGGACCAGGGCTTTCAGGAACTTCATGGGTGGCATCGTGGGGCCGGATTCTAAAAACAGGAAGCTGAGGTTCGACTTGGGGAGGAACCCCAACTGGCTTGACATCAGGGAGAGGCTGGACGCGAAGTTCTCCGGCGACGCAGACAACTCGGTGCTGAACTGCTCAGTGCCCTGCGTCTCTCTAACCCAGGGAGGGGAGGTCAGAGTCAGCCAGGTGGGGAGCGACGACACCCAGCAGCAGACCCAAGGCACCATCCCGCCAGGGCACCCAAAGGGGGAGAAGCTGAAGGAGTTGGTGCTGGATCACTTCAGGAAGACGCGGGCTGCCGGGGCGGAGACCAGGGTCATGATCTTCTCTCAGTACCGCGACTCCGTAACGGAGATCGCCGCAGTGCTGAGGTCATACAGGCCGCTCGTGAAGGTCATGCAGTTCGTGGGACAGGCTGGAACCAAAGGTCAATTTGACTATTCAATTTTAATTCACCAGTATGCGGGGATTTTTTGTTACTTTTTTTCGTCCAGGCAAGAAGGGCCTTACCCAGAAGGAGCAGATGGAGGTGGTCCGCAAGTTCCGCGAGGGCGGCTTCAACACTCTCGTGGCCACTTGCGTTGGCGAGGAGGGGCTGGACATTGGCGAGGTAGATCTCATTGTCTGCTACGATGTCTCCAAGTCCCCCATCAGACTGGTGCAGAGGATGGGGCGGACGGGAAGGAAGCGGGCAGGGAGGATTGTGGTGCTAGTGTCGGAGGGAAAGGAGGAGCAGACGTACAACGCCTCCATGTCCTCCAGGAACTCCATCAACAAGGCCATACTCGACAAGGACAGGCTCAGCGGATTCCTCGTCCCATCGCCCAGGATGGTGCCGGGAGACCTGGAGCCAAAGGTGAGGATAGTGATATGTCGCTGTGAGTCTTGTTCCTCACAAGGTTCTTTTGCAGTGCCTCAAAATGGTGATGGAGGTGCGGAGCTTTTCCAAGTCCGCCGACGCCGTCAATTCCGTGGCGCCTGAGGGGAACCAACGAATCAGTTGCATGCTGAAAAGTGCCACTGGATCTACGGAAGATGGAGGGAAGAAGAAGGCGAAGAAGAGGGAGGCCAAGCAGCACTGTCAGAGGGAGGCTAAAAAGAAGAAGTTTAAGGTGACCGACAATAATTATTTCCCCAGCTTAATATGTTCATTGGGAGTTTTCCTAGGAAGAGGACCAACAGCCTGTGATGCCCGATGTGATAGACCTCACTCAGGAAGACAACAAGGAAAATAGCCCTGGGGCCAAGAATACAAAGAAAGGGTCCAAGGTGGACCTGCTCAGTTGTCTAGGTATTAATGCTTCCAAAAATTCCTCTACCAGGGTTTTTTTTGCACTTTTTGCTTTATCTGTAGAGCGAATCGAGGCCATCCCCGACACCGTCGAGGAAGGAGGAGACTTGTCAGACCTGGAGGCTGAGGTGGTTGCGGATCTCGCGGCCAGGATAGAGCGGGACGAAGAGGGGAGGAAAGAGGAGGAGGAGGAGAGCCTGACGGACTTTGTTCCCCCTCGCTCCTGGGAGGACTGGGACGGAGTGCCTCTGCCGGGTTGGATGGTGGGGGACGACGGGGAGGCATGTGTGAGTGGAAATTCAAACGTTAGTATAGTTCTTCGTTGTGGCTACTGGCTACTAAAGCATATTTTTAAAAAATTCAGGAGGCTCCTTTTTCACCGATACGAGCTCCCCCTGAAAGTTTGGGGCCTCCGTCTGTGCCATGCCTCTCGGCCGACGAATTTGCGGCCCAGCTTCAAAAGTGCAGAGAAAAGTACAGAAAGGGCCGAAGAGGAGGAGGCGATCGGAAAGACAAAAGTTCCGTCAAAATCAAGTGCAAGAATCCTTCCGCCGCCGAAGAGAGGAAAGTTGCCGAAGATGACGACGTGTTTGGCGACGACTTCGAGTTCGACATGTCAGAGTGGAACCCGGATGACGTCGACGCGAAGAAGGAGAAGACCAAGGTGGAAGAGGACGAGCAGGAGCCAGCAATCCCCGATCGATCTCCTCCCCGGAACTCACAGGAGGCTCCTGATGTCGGCGATTTCTCCCCGATTCTACTGACACAGTGGAAACACAGCAGGAACAATGGGAGGGTGGGGAAACTTGCGTCCGAAGGCATCGCCGCTCGAAAGACCTCCACCCCAAATGTGTTCGCTGGCAACGGGAATTCCGTCTCGGATACTCCCAAGAGACCAACGGGGCGCCAAGAAGATGATTTCAAGGCAGCCGCGGAGATGCTCTTGGACGATGGGAGCTTTGGAGCCGCTCCTGCTGGAAGGTCCGCCGCCGACACTTCTGTCAGGAGGAAACTTCTGGGATCGTTGGTCGGCGCCGAGAAGAAGGGGCGCGATGGCTCCCTGCTGTACACGGCCACCCAACTTACCTCTTTCGTCAACAGACCCACACAGGAGAAGCCTCCGTCCCAGGAGCAACAAGTTCATGATCAGAGTAGCAAGACTGAGGAGAGCGACTTGTGCGGTTCCAACGAGGATCTCTTCCGCAGCGAGGACGATGCCATGTTCCTCGGACTGGACGACCAAGTGGGCGGAACCAACAATAAATTTCCTGATCGGTCAAGCCGTGATTCTCCCCGCGGCGCGCCGTTCAAGCTGCCCAACCTGGACGCGTTTGAGGCCGCCGTGAGGACTCCGCCAGCTGTTTACACTCCGAGGACCAATCCACCCGTTGCTTCCACTTCTACGCCGAGGACCGCGACTGTTTCTACCTCGGTTCTCTCTGCTTCATCTTCTTCGTCAACCAAGTCACCGCTCAAGTCCCCGCAGGATGAGGACTCCCCGCTGGTTCCCACCGGATGCTGGAGGGCCAGGTTCCCCGCAGCAGGAGTTGCTGCCCTCGAATCTACCCGAGAGAAGGAGGAGGAGAGCAGTCCGGAAATTGCCGCTCCCAGGAATAAGGTCAGCGGCGGGGGCAGGATCCAGACGAGGTTCGTGGGCAGCGACAGCAGCAAGGACAGCAGCAACATCTCCCCGCCCGTCAAAGAAAAGAGCAAGAAACGCAAAAGACAGGCGGAAAGGAGGAAAAATAATTTTGTGGTAACTTTTAAATCAAAATTCTTCCAATTTAGCAAAATTAAACTCAAATTCCTTTTTTGCAGGTGGAAGAAGCTGAGATGTCCGACGACCACGACGACGACTTCAGCGATGACTCCGAGGCCGGGTCGGACCTCGACAAGATGGAGGGGAGCTTCGTGGACGATGTCAGCATGACACAGGTAAGCAGAGTCGGTGTACTATATTTTAAGTGTGCAAATATATTTTTTTCCTCAATAGGGTGTGTGCACGCAGCAGCACGCAAACTACCTCCGATCGGTCAGAAGTCCGCCTGTGATGCAGTATGTATCTTTACTTCAGCTGGTGTTTGAGCATGGTAGTTGGAGTGCTTCCGAATCTTCATCCTTTTCCATTACCAGGCCACGCCGTCGCCTCCCGCCCATCACGGCCGACATCTACTCCCAGCCCGTCCGACCGGGGGAGGAGGAGGAGGACTCCTACCGGATGGACGACGAAGACGACTCCTTCGTGGCCGGAGACGGCAGCTCAGACGTGGAGGAAGATTCCAGGCTAGACACGCTGGACCTCATCGAGGAGGGGGACAGGACATGCGTCATGTCCAAGGAGATGTCGCGGAAGAAAAGGAGTCAGGTATGAAGCTTTTAATGGTTTGATATTCGGTTTGTTATATTAATCCAGTTATCTGCAGAGTAAGAAGATTATCGCCCGCGGAATGGCCTCGTCCAGTGAAGAGGAGGAGGAGGCACCCACCCAAATGCCTGCCGCGGTACCTGTAAAGAAGCCAAGAATGGAGAAGGTACACGTAGTCACTCCGCCTCCAGTGGATCCGGACTCTGACAAGGAGGCCAGACTGAGGAGGCAGAGGGAGCTGCAAGAACAGTTCAGGCTAGGGTTGGGAATTTGGTGGAAATTTGGCCCTTCGATTAACCGGTTAATTTTAGGGGGTCAATTGGTTAATTAACCGTTAATTTTGGTTAATTTGTCCATGTAAATAAAACCCCAT
>JAAUXU010098310.1_pt1 | contig 12915 bp, 14 predicted proteins | sample 7278151 | NCBI WGS metagenome assembly JAAUXU01 (sample SAMN14350113, study PRJNA611818) | marine sediment metagenome | isolation source: surface marine sediment (1.8m) | place: French Polynesia: Moorea | collected 2018-08 | reverse complement strand
TAGAAATGCAGGTCCTTAATCCAATACAGCCCAGCTGTCCCGCCTTCCTGCCATAGTGTCAAAGTGTCCCTCCCTCCACACGATCGATTTCTACTGCCAGCCCAGCAGCCCCGGCTTTTTCTTTCACCGCCGAGCCCGTCGCTGTTGCCGTCGCCGTTGCCGTCGCCGTCACCGTCGCCGTCACCGTCGCCGTCGCCTTCGTCGCGGTCTCCCGGAGGACAGACGAGCGTAGAACGTGCTCGCTCTGCCGGCGGTCGCTCGGTTTTTTGGCGGCGATAGCAAAAGCGAAAGGACAACGTCGTAACAAGAATGACTGGAATGAAGTGTAACTTGGTACGTAGTAAATGACTTGAAAGGGCGAAGTCTGCGAAAATTGTGCAGAGGTTGATCGACGCTTTCTCCTTGCGTGTTGCTGCAAAAAGCCCGTAGCCATTGGCCATTTCAGCTTAAAAACATCTCCTTCGTTCTTGGTGGACGTATTATCAACAACTGCTGGCTCTCTTGACGGACGTATTTTTTTCTCCGCTGAGTATACGAAATTTCGCCCTAGAAAAAATAGACGCAGTCCTGTATACCTAGCGCCAACAAGCAAGCGATTCAGACTGGTTTGTAGTCTCTGGCAGTGTCCTGGAGACCTCCCTCCTCTCTTTTCAGTGAAGCGTGGCACCAACAGCGGCGGCAGCAGCATAAGTGATAGCACAGCTGGCCCAAACGAACCGAACCACCCCTCTGCCTGAGTACCGTATACTGCCGGGGTTGTATGAAGTAGACGGGGGGTGCGCGCGAAACTAAATAGCGTGCGTGCTATATGTCACAAAACGAACGGCAGTAGCAGTCTACTCTGGGAGAGCTGACCTGTCGGAAGGTCCGCGGGCGACTGATGGTAATTACCGCACCCGGAAGAAGGCAGACACCGACGGCAGGAAGGAAGAGGCGCTTTTTCCGTCTGGACTTTTAAAGACGATCACTGCTCCATCCCGCGTGTTGGGATGAGTGCCGCCAAACGCATCCAGTTCCCCACCTCGCCGTTGAGGCCGAACGTGCTGCAGCCAAGCCCCAACGGCATCGGCAACTTGCTGAACAGCGTCGGGGGCGTCATGAATCTGGGAAAGTCCTTGGACGCCTCCGCAGCCAATGTGGCCTTGCTGAAGCCGGCGCAAGTACTGACAGCCAGCGCCGACTCCACCGAGGGAGGCGACGGCGAGGAGAACAAGAATAAGAACGGCGGCAACGGTTGCACCAAGAGGAGGCAGCAGCGTAAGAGCAAACGTGACGAATTGGCCATCGCAGGGTCGATCCCCTTCGTGAAGCACCACCACAGCGTGAAGAAGCCGCAGACCCCGAGTGTTTCGCGCCGAAATGCTCGCGAGCGCAACCGCGTGCGGCAGGTCAACGATGGCTTCTCCACCCTCCGGACGCACATCCCGCACCTCAAGGCCAAGACGAGCAAGGTGGACACGCTGAGAGCCGCCGTCGAATATATTCGCGCGCTCAGACAACTGGTGGGCGAGGATGACGCCGCAGACGAGTACTCGGGCCCAGTGCTCATCACGGACGAGATGTCGTCGCCATCACCCAAGCGATCTACATCAGCTTTGTCCGGAGAGATCAACCCCATGGTGTATCAGTTACCTAGCATGTCCTCTGGAGCAGGCAACTCTTTCACAATCCACGACCACTCTTCCCCACGACGCTCTGACTCATCCTCTCCGGAGTCGGCGGCGGCCAGGGCGGAGATGTCATCTTCCTCCCTGCTGTACAACAGGCAGGAGGACGAGGAACTCGAGGACGAAGAGAACATGAGGTTCCTGCCCGACGACTGGTGGCAGCCGCAGGCTTCAGCTACTCCAACGACTGCTGCACAGTGACGTCAAGTAAGTTAACATGTTTTCTACAGTCCCTACGAGAGAGTCGTAGCACAAGCTCGATTTCTCTCCAGTCTAGTCCCTCTTTTCTTCTCTGGTTGCTGAAACTCGTTCATTTCCGGTGGGGAAGGGGGGGACATTTCCGAAATTTGTCGCTGGCGCGCGCTGCTCAAAAAATCTCGCAAACAGATTCTATTGAGGTGGAATGCACTGCACTGCAGCATATCCTGTTTACTACCCTTTTCTCGCTCTCCTTTCACCCTCAGATCTATTTGCGTCTCTCCCCAGTCTTTCATCCAGCTCTGTTCCTGCGCTATGCACACACCATTCGTTAGAGATCGTCTTTCTTTTGTTAAAGGGGATTCATTCTGCAGTTCAGCCCAGGGAGAGAGAATTGCGTCCCAGAGAGCTGAGCTAGTTAACGGCCCACGGGCGACTGAGCATTATTCACTTCTCCGGCAGTGCAGAGCAGGACCGGGTGAGAGTGAGAGTACCTACGACAGCCCGAGGTCCACGTACGTTTGAGGTCCTCGAAACAAAGACGCGTCACCAAATCGGAATAACCTCCTTAGCCATGTTGGTCCGGCTTAGACTGCGACAGCGCTAATAGACGAAGCCTTACACAAGTTTAATTAGGGCTGGTCCTCCCTCCCTCTGTCGGCATCGGCTAACATGATAATTCGATTCCTTCTGCTCAATGTGGTCAGGAGCTCTCTTTCAATGGCTTCACTCCAAGCTCCCGCTTGTGCCCGACGACTACTCCGTGGATGCGTGTGTGTGCGTGTCCGCCCGCGCCCGCGCACACACAGTCTCTCTCCCTCTGGGTTTTTGTGTCCTCTGCCGACGCCAAAGGTCCAAAGTCGAGCCTATTCAATGGGGGGGGGGACAGTAGCACATGGATCGAATGGGCAAAGTGAGAGAGTAGAAGTAACTGAAGAAACAGGCGCACGATTGACGGGCTGTCTGACATCGCCGAAGTCGGTGATGAACTCTTTGGCATCTTCTGGAAGTTCCCCGTAGTGATAGAAAAGTGCGATGGATGCTGGATGGAGAAAGTGGAGTAAACACAAAGTCTGTCCTTCTGACCTTTTGGTAGCACGCGTACCCAATCGAAGGTGACGCAGCACCTATGTCGCTTCTCCATTATTCCTAACAACCAAGCCAAAAGTCTCAAATATAGCGTAGAGCTGCATACTTCATCATTCACGGTCATGCCAGGCTGAAACTGCTAGAACTGCAACAGCTCCGATAAATAAGCGTAATGCCAACTAAATGGTGAAAGAGAAGCCAACGGTCTCCTCTTCAGATGCATCCATTGTCAGATTAAATATGAGCAGAAGGAGAAGGATCAAGTCTGAATGCACAGATGGATGATGATATGACAGAGCCAGAATCACCGGCCCCGATGCCGAGACCAATGATTTATTCCTCTCTCCATTTTTTGAGGGCGCGGGCAAGCATTCAGGTAATGCTGTGTTGTGGAAAACACGAAAGTTTGGTCTTGCTGAAGCTCACGTTCAGGACAATCTTGTGTGAAATGCTGCCAAGCTGAGCTCAAGCCTTGTAAGCTCCCGTACTTGTAGTACGACCATAATTTCGCACATCTCTTGGTCGCTGCCAACACACCTGCCACGTGATTGTTCATCGCTAACCCTTTCCTAATAATAGGGTTGTAGAGATACCTACTGTATGTAACCCGTACAAACGATAAATCAGTTACGGACAGCGAGAATTGACAATCATCCTTTGACATTTCTCTCGCACGCGCAGCCTTCAAAACCATTAGAGCACGTCACTCTGAACACTTTTTGCAGAAATTGTGGCAATGGAGGAAACGTTTCTCCTTGAGTAAGGGTAGCTTCTACTTGACCAAAATGGCAACATTATTATTATTATTATGGGGCTGTAGTAGTAGATTCTCTACTGCCCAATGTGAGCGGGTAATTCCAGTAGCTCAGTTGGGCCAACAAGATTTTATTTTGAGCACCGGCTTCAGACCTAAGAAAATGGGGGAGCGAGGAGGGGGAGGGAAGAGAAAAAGATGCATATCTTTTAGCGACAAATCTCATTTGCATATTACAGCGCAATAGCCGCAATTGTATTATAAGGGACGCCATTCGAGCAAAAAAGCTTTCTTCCAAAAATACTCGTTTAAAGCCATTTCACCTTATTTATGAAGCCAACGCTCCCTGACGCGGTGAAATGCATGTGCTTTGACGTACTGATCGAGCTGGTAGATGTGGAAAGCGACGTTAGTCACGGATAGTAAATGAACAAAGTAAATAAGTCAGTTCTGTACAACAGCGGAGAAAACTTTGACAACTCTAAAATACAAGTAGTGAGCACCTTATGCGCCGTAAAGAGCTTCACTTGGAGCCCGCTCTGAGGCTGCAATAGAAAAAAAAGCTGCTTCTAAAAGCTCCAGTTAACGGTTTCTTTGAGCTTTTTATGCTCAGAACTGCGCGCTGTCTATTCCACATGTTCAGTGTTTGCTTTGGCTGATCGCTTTCAGCATCAGTGGTCGCGATGCTTCCTTCCTCCGCTAAAAACTCACTTGTCAGCTCGCATAAAGGCAAACGGACTTTGATTCAATGTGACCCGGCCAGAAAAAAAGAAGGGATGAGCAGCAACTTGGAAGCTCCTGTATACACACTGTGCTTCATCAAAATATTGGCTGGGCGGCTGGCACACATGAGCGTGAAGTAGCTCATATGGTAGTCCAAAGTGAATGCTTATTTTGCTAGCAGAACGAATTTGATTTATGCTCATGTACTGCACTGTGCACATTACCACATCCAGTCACGTATGAGATGCCGCCGGTGCTTGGTGATTTCAACGCTTACTCATTTCAATGCAATTCAACAGTTTCCACATTTCTTCTTTCAGGTTGGTCACTCGGACGGAGAAGCAACGTCTCCAAGTACAAGGACACGCGCATCAGCAAAGATTTGTCGAACGAGTCATGATTATTTATCTACTATGTGGGAGCGATGTTGATGGAGGCAACGACGCAGAAGACAGTTACAGAAGACTGGACGGGGTGAGGGAGTTGTCAGTTGAACATTTGTTTCACTCACATCGTAGGCATCTGAAAGGCTTATCCAAAGTTGAAGAAACCATGAGTGTGCAGGTAACTACGTGGAAAGAACAGCTTGACGCTCTAGATTCTCTTTGTTAGGAGTGCCCTCTGCTAGTCACAGGCGATCGCAATAGTTGCGACGGCTGTAGCAATTCAGTATCTTATCATATTTTATGTTCACAATGTATAGAAAACAACTTCGGTATTTCCCTCTGTATTGTACGATACCTGCCTCCTCCCCCCCCCCTCTTATTTCCCGTGATTTTTTGAGCCTCACGCCGTGACAAAATCTCGGAGATCGATTTACATCTGTCCGCTCTAAGACCACGGGACCGACTGCGACAATGTACGAGTCGTATTTTGTATAGCAGTTGTTGTATGCAAGAAAGACGCTCCAACTGAAACACAATGAGATTTGTGAGCTTTCGCAGAGATTTTTTTTTCTCCCACTGGTTGTTGGTGCATTTCCTTGAGAAATCTTCAGATCGGCCTAGAAACCAGTCGAGGATGAAGTGAACAGACAAAAGAAGCATCCCTGGTTGTGTCAAAACTACCTACTACGATGCAGCTGTTCCGCTCTTCTTCATTTGATTCCAATACAACAATCCCATTGACTAAAGGTCGAGAGATCTTCCAAACACGTGATTAGAGTGGAGGCGTCCAACTTTTGCTGGTGTGTGACCACCACTCAAAATCTTTTCAGACCCGAGCAAGTAGCAAAAATTTTGTCTTATAAAAAAATCCCTTCACATGCACACAAAAGAAGCCCCCGTTTTTGTCACAATCGAAAATCTCGGCATTCTTCTGGTTCTCTCTTCTCAGACAGAATTTATTGCCCTGCCCTGCCCTCCCATCTATTTTGAATGCCTCCCTTCGTCAAGAGGAGAGAGAAATTGACACGACCGAGCAAGCCACAGAAAATTCCTCTCTGTAATGATCGAGCGAGTGAACGCGGTCACCTCAAAAGAGGACCTCGGCCTCCTCTCAAAACCACAAATCCCAAAATTTTCTTCATTCTTGAACGATGGGTGTGACGAAACTGGACTGAGCGATGGATTTATTTCCGCGTGCCCTTTTTCGGTCTCAAGCAAATGAAAAGTGTGTACGTGTACACACTGGGTCCGCACGTAGCTTTTTCTTTTTCGGCACGCAGTTGACTCAATCGATTTTCACGCTCCAACTCATCCTTTCTGGGTATCTCTCTTTTTTATCCCCCTTTCAGGACATTATTGCATTTTTCTCTCCCAGAAGTCGGCTGTGCCTTGATCTCAAACGATGCGAAAATGCAGGCTTTTTTTGGGCCGGACCCTCTCTCCCACGGGTGCGCCCGCTGCTCCGGCTCCAGAACTAATTTATGCCAAACCCCCCACCTCATTCAGATGTTTATCATGAAAATTGCTACTCCACTGAGTTTGCTGTGTCCATTAAATTGCTGGCTGGGAAAAACTTGCATGATGTGCTTTATCGCTGCGATCGCATTATTTATTATCGCAACGAATGATCTCACAAACATGGCTGCATCATTACGCTTGACGCTAGGACACGACCAATGATGGACTGTATGTATCTGTTGGTATGCACTCATAATGTTTTAATAAAGACACGATTGGTTATCTGTACGTCGGTCTTATGATTCATCAAAAAGAGGTGTGATTCCACACGCTCTCGTGGTAGACCTTTTCTGGAAGGATTGATGTGCATAGTCCCTTTTTGGCGTTTCTCTGACTGGCAAGAACAATGCCAAACTGTAACATCTACGCTCTGATGGACGCGTTCGTAAATTCCTCAGTGGAGGTGATGCTCTCGGCGTAGGAGGTTCTAAACTCGCTGTCCTCGTTGCCAAACGGCAAGGAAGCCTGATTGATGCGAATACAAATCTGAAATGACAAAGTTGGTCAGCTTCTGGGCCAAGTTTGAGAGCCAGACCTATCCTACTTTTGGCGAATCCAACGTGACTTTCTTGAATTCTGGCACAAAGGTGAGGAGGAAGGCGTTCAACGCTAAGGCGACCACCCACTCCGATACGGTGCTCACCAAGTGAAGATTCCAACCACCGTCTTCAGGATTCCACTTGGTCTTATCTTTGCCTGGGAGAAACATTGACTGTGAGACCAGAGTACATCAGCGAGAACACCAAAACCAAAAAAGACTTTTTTTATGCGTGTACCATGAAACTCGCTGGAGGCGATCTCCATGGTGACCATCATAAGGAAGAAGCCCACGGTGCAGATGCAAGAGAGAATCACGCGTGCCCACTTCAATGGCTCGCCATGGGTCAGCGGACATAGGATAAAAGACGAATAAACCTAAAAACGGCATACTTCCAGTTCAGTAAATGGATGGTTGTTGTTGAGACCAAGCGTACCTGAGTCCACAGGTACAGTGCCCCGATTCCAAAGGCCATGACGGCCCCAACTAGGTGAACTGACTTGACCTGGGACTCTGGAAAGTTTGCGACGATGCTGATCCCCAGAGCTCCAGTCCAGCCGACCCATCTGGACAAGGAGTTGAGTAGCACAGCTTGTCGGGAAGTGTGATGACTGCGATAGAACTCATGAACCTGGCGAACAGGGAGCGTCGTCCTGTACGTAAATTCTCATTCACCACGCACAAATGGCAGAGCCTCACTTGTTTGTATCTGATGTAGACGACGATGCCAAGGAAGAGGGCGCCTACGTTGACAAGCTGGCTGAATATGCAGGATTCTGGCGGGGAAGCTGAGGTGTCGGAGATGTAAGGCCAGTCCACTTCGGTGTGATTAAGCCCAATTGCTACCAGGTACGTGGCCAAGAAGGTGAATGGCAACAGGAGGGCCGTGAAGAGGGGGTAGAAGTGCAGAGGCGGCAGGTCCATCGTGAAGAAGACGGAGAGCAGTCACATCACATCTGCGCAGTACGTACAAACTGCTCCGCACTGCAACCTGCTCTCTGTATGATGTAGGCCAACAGCAGACACTCCAAGGTCGCTGGATTTGACGTACGGAACATTTGAGAACGCATCAAGAAAACTCTCACCGCGTTACTCTGCTGTCTTTCTCTTCCTCACTACTCATAAACGCATTGCGGCAGGCGAGCAATGTTCTTAAGAGGGCATTAATAATATGTAGACACGACTTTTCTTTTTGCATTGCTGTAAGACGAATGTTTAAGGAGAAATCCGCATATAAAAAGCCACCGAAAGGAGCGCCATCTGGAGCGAAAACAAATCTCTCCACATGGTGTATTCGGTGACAGGAACTCTTATAAGTTGCTTCCACTATTACTTCGAGCTTGCGCATGCACTATGTATCTATTCCAGTGGGATTTGCGACAAGACTACTCTTGGGCAGGTTCAGCTTACAGATAGAGAAACGGAGTTTCTCCAAATTCGAAGGACACGTGCCTTGGAAGGACCAGTCCATGCGGGTGGAATGAGTCATTCCCTGGTTGACCTCAAAATCCGGGGTTGTTTAATAGAATTCACTCCATGACATTTGCTTGTCGGTGAGAGGTCTACCTTCTCTAACGCAGAAAGACATCCTCTCCGGGGGGATGTCTCTCTGTGTTGACCCGGAGGTACCGGTAGGTCCAGAGAGAGACGGATCATAAGTACGTTCGTGCCGCCCGGGGTTGGATACGTTCATCAGTTATTTGAAGCTGGTCCTGATGGACACTGAGGCAGAAGTGCTGCTCTCCACATATGCAAGCTGCCCATGCTTGGTGTTCTGTGCTGTACAGCGAGTAAGTGCGTACAACATTGGTGTCGTCACGTACAGTATAGGAAAAGAGTGGTTGTTATTTGTGTGTCCGCACGCTGCTCACCTGGGACAATTTTTTTAGCGTCACCTTCCTCCCCTCCCTCTCCTTTCCTTTATTCGTATTGTCATGACTACGCGCGCGCGCCAATCCTTACTTGTTGGATGGGGCCTATCAAAGCGCCGAGGAGCTGCAGCCCGTCCAATAACTTGCAGTGTGTACAATATAAAAGAAATTAAGCAACATGTGTGATAACGTTGTCGGTTGGTCGCATGGGCAGTCATTCTGGCCCGCTCTCGTGGGACACTGGATGCTTGGAACGAACCGCAGCTACCTGCTCATAGGGGGCAGCGCCAAATGAGTTCACAACGCGCTTTATTACATTGTTGTGGCACATGGAGTACGAGTGTAGTCGTCGTAGGTATCATATTTGACGCAGGAGTTTGTACACGAACTTCTATAGTGTACACAAGTTTTCTGACTTAGGTATACCCAGAAAGGAGGGCACTCGTTAAGACACAAAACGCTTTAGTCGCATTGCTCCCGTCGAATTTTCCTCTGTAGTGAAAAGAAGGGTCGCTTTTGATTGTGTGTCCCCGCCTTAAAAGTAGGTGGAAGTACTGACTATACCTGTACGGCACCTATCCCGAAGAAATGACTTTTTGAGTGGCCCAGCCGGGAAAGGGGTGCTAATCAGGCGTAGTAAACCGTCCTTTCGTCCACCGCAGCCAGTCCTTGATAGGCAAGCCGAAAGTGAAGGAAAGTCTCTTTGAAGTTCGCCAATATAAATTCCCGAGAATCGAAAGAAGTAGAACGACTGTGAAAAGCTGTCTGAGTGCAACCCCTGTGGTTCATAAGCCTGGTACTTCAGTGTTTTCGGTGTATGCATACAGATCTGCAGAGTGACGCCACTGACTTCAGGATGAAGTCCGCCGAAGTAGGTGAGTGTAGGGAGACCACTTTTGTATAAGTACAGTGTAGAAAAAAAAGTTTAATTGCTTGAAACTACTGCTTGAGAAAAGTATTTTGCTTACTTACTTCTTTTACTTTTACTTACAATACTTCTCTGCTTGTGACTCGTCACCCAGCTCCCGTGTGTACTACGTCACGTATGTGTGCCCTCCGACACACATGCTTCGTGGTTCGAGCTTGTGTTCGCCCCATTTCTTTGAATCATTGCGTTAACGTGCCCTTTTATGTTATCATCACTTTTTCGTTATCTGGCCTGTAATCTATTTCAGCGATGAAAAGAGAAAGCTTGGTGATTGATTGGATGAATCAAATCAAGCCAACGGGCACTAAAGCGCCAGTTGCCTGAAACGCTGTGCGACTGCTTTCTTGTGGGTTACCCCGTGGATTTTAGACAGAGCCCGGAAAAAATTGAAGGGGTGTAACAATGACGTAAGTAGGGACCTAATGTGCACCCGCCCACACGCACGCCTGTGCACACATTCATGCACAGCGTGGGTGCAAGTTGCAGCTGACTTATTGAAGGGTAAAGGTAATAAGGAGTAAAAAGCTAATGGCTAATCATGGCATCATCAATGGACCTGAGTTGTGACTCCAACCACGCTGTTTCACTGTTTAAACTGACACACCTAGTAACAGTACAACATGCATGCACAATACATACTCACTTACTGTACAGGGTAATGCACAATGTACCATTGTTAGAGAGAATCGCACGAGGTGGCCATCTAGCGTCAGAAATTTTAATTCGACTCTGATGGCTCACTAGGGCATGATGTAAGTTTGAGTTGGAACTTAAACTTCTAAGGCCCTCGACCGTAAAGAGGTCACCATTTTTTGGGCCACATTGTTTAAGCAGGACATAGTACTTGTATATGTCCAGCAAAACGTGCATTTTAATCCACTCCAGAGTGACAACTCGAATGAGAATTGTTAAAAGTTTCTTTTTAAGCTGTTCATTTCAATATCATGTTCTTTGCTGTAAAAAAAATTGTCCAAAATTTTGTCCAAAAGTTAAGTCATTTTCAAGGTTACAGTTCTTTGGTCATGTCAATTGCAAGATTTGGTTCCAGCAAACTCATCGTAGTCTCAAAATGTTGCCGCCTAAAGGCGAGCTGTTTATTGTCTGTCGAGTCCTTTTTGAGCGGGACAATTAGTGAGCTGATCGAAGACTGGGACTAAAATAGACAAATTCTATACGGAAACACATTTCATACGCATTACACACCTATAATAAGTACAGTATCTTCTCCAGTGTCTGAAAATCATAGCTAGTTGAACATTGGTGCTCATTAACCAAGCGAAGCAGAATCACGTCAACGATTTTTGCACATTATTTACGGCAGGACAATCGATAAAGCTTCGCGAATAATCCACCATACGCAAAGGTCACAACAAGAAATTCCGATAGCTGCATATGTTCGCATGCACATTGAAATATCTCCTGAGACCTCTCATTGCTCTTTCCAGCCCACTATGGGATGTGGGCCGAGTCGGGCTGATGGCTGGGGCGGTGGTAACGACGGCGTTGTCAGCGGCGTTGGCGGCCACCGCGAAGAGGAAGACGCGATAGGCGGAAGCATTGGCAGAGAGGCCTCTGCTGGCCTAGAAACTTCTCCTCCTCGACCACCCTCTGGTCAGGGACGTGGTATCGCTAAAAAACTTATCAGGAAAAGAAGCTGGCGAAAGAGTCCAAAAGAATTTGGCGATGATGACGACGACGGCGTCGAGCTGAGCGCCAGCGCTGTTGACCGCGCCGCCAGACTGGCCTGGAACCGAGGAAACATCGACGAGATCGGCGCTGGCAAGTTCTCAGACTTGGTTATCCACCAGCAAAAGTTTCTCAAACAAGTGAGTAAGACGTCGCGTGAAATGCATTTGGATACGAGCGATGTCCATTGTCATGCGACAAACAATTCCACCCAACCTCTCATCCCCCCTCACTCCAGCTCAAGATTCATTTTATCAGGCATTACTCATGTCAGTGCGACCAAAAAAAGCACTGCCTATGAGGAATGGCACACCCATCCAGACAAATGCTAACGTACGCGCTGTGTGCAGCACATTCATTCATGACTTTCCAAAAGCATTTTGAGTTACCCTCTAGTACTTCCTCATCAAACATTCAACCCAGCGAGTATCAATAACTTTGGAAGGAGTCCTGTTGAGCATATCTTTTCCTCATAGTGGAGGCCTTTGACAGCAAGTACTTTAGACTAGAAAGTTCTGGAACTTCTGGCAGGCAAAGACGATGTAAAATTAATGTCCGACGCTCACGTGTCACCCTGTTATAAATTCATGGGTCTGTGTTCAGGTGGCTTCCAGAACCTATCATCCAAATGACGACCCTCACCTGGGCGACCTGAATAATTTCGGCGATGGCTGGGGGGACGGCCGAGCCAGTAATCATGACAGCAGCGAAGTCAGCGAAGGAGGGGAAGATGGCGGTGGCGGAGTGGGTGGCGTAGAAATAATTGACCTTCACTCCGAACTCTTCCACACGGTCAAAAACGTGAGTGTCCAAATCCAATTTGTGTGCAGCAGACGTCATGCGTATATACATTTTTATATATGGGTACCCAATAACTGCATGTGCATGACTACTATACAGCCTGGCTTGCAAACAATTAACAGATTAGCAAGCACAGCATAATCGATTGTGAGCAATTCTGCCAAAGAAGTTTGGAAAGCCCAAATGAATAATTCACTTTTTCAAACGGATATTGCATTAATATTGTACCATAACAATGATGCTAAACGGTTTCTAGCGCATTGAACTACCAATATCAGCTCTCATTGACCATGTAGCGCGTACTTGGCTGCCAGGATCACTGAAGGAGCTGGCGAAAAGTCGTTAAAGGCCATGCATGTCAACGTGCAGGGCCTCGACTATACCTCCACCTGTCCGTACGATAACGATTCAGCGCAAGCGACCCCGGACAAAGTGCTTAAACCCAAGCAAAGTACGCTTACACCAGACCTTAGAGTTACGTGCCGCGGAGCTCGAGTGATGGCTGGTCTTAAACTTAAAGAATTCACTCGTTCTTAAGATACTAGAGACATGATATAATTGGCATCATTCTGAAACGAATCAACGTAATCTTAAGGGTAACTTAGATGGTAAGAACGTGAACGTGTACATGGGATGAATGACTGGAACTGGATCTGAGCTCAGTATGATCTGATTCCTAGTCTTAAATCACGCCTGCCCTTCACCTCGCTCCCCGTCCTGTCCATCACGTAGAAGTTGTCCAGATCGTTGGCCTCC
>JAAUXU010071323.1_pt1 | contig 12922 bp, 10 predicted proteins | sample 7278151 | NCBI WGS metagenome assembly JAAUXU01 (sample SAMN14350113, study PRJNA611818) | marine sediment metagenome | isolation source: surface marine sediment (1.8m) | place: French Polynesia: Moorea | collected 2018-08 | reverse complement strand
TCCCCCCCCCCCCTCGTACTTTCCTCTCCTGTCCTTAGAACTGTTACTGGTGCTGCTGTTATCGAGGAACGGGACAAGGGAGCTGAAGAGCAAAGACAATTTTTCCGGGACTTTTCTACGCGCCACCAGTTGGCGGAAAACTTTTAAATGCATGAGAGGAGAGAGGACAGGAGTGGGAGGCCTCAGAGGAAGGCCTCTCCTCCCTTCTTCTTTTGAATAGCTGGCTCTGCTTCCTTCCTTTTCTACTTTGGCGATTTTAAAAGCCTCTCTGCGTGACACTTTTACTAGTGCAGTGAAAGTGGTTTCTCCAGAAGCCATTGCCACTGTGGACGAACGTGATACTACTGACGCTTCAGCAGTCATACGGGACTATAGGAAACCTGCCTTACATTCTAAACAGACCCAATGTTATTCCTGCCCATGTAACACGTTCGGGGGGGGGGCTAATTTTAAGCACTCTCCTCCTAAGACAGCAGCGGGGCCAACCGGTGGAAGTGGGGCCACCACGACGACGGCGGTGGCGGCTGAGGCGGCTGCGGCCTCTCCTCTCTCTCGACTGTTGCTGCTGCTGTCAGATTAAACTAATTTCCCACAGTTTGTATTTTGCTGGAAAATTAATTCCGGGGTCTTGGCAGTGTATTACGTAGCCGAGCTCCCCCCCTCCTTTCTCTTCTCATTTTCTTCTCATGCCCTCTTCTCTTAGTTTTCGCCAACTCCGGACATTGGAGTTTGCCATCTTTTGAATAAGTGAGCGCCAGAGATCAGGAGTCGTGCGCTTACATGACCGCACTGAATATGCATGAATGCGCGACGCTCGTGGCAACACTGCCTGGATATTCATGATGCGCGTGCTGAAATTTTCAGCACTGTCCAAGCGTGCAATCGTGCCCTGGCTGGCGCCACAAGTGCCTGGCACAACATGCGGGAGTTCCGCGGACAATGATACTTTTGCAAATGTTTTTGCAGACGCGCGTTCTGCCAAATTGGGCTCAGAATTGCACCCGCTAATCCTCATGAGAGCCTGCCTATCTGCGCACAACACCCGCACGCTCTCCACTGAAATTAGCCGCCTGCCGCCGCCCACCAACACCGCACTCTCTCGACCTTAGCCTTAAAAAAATTCTGCAGAGTTCATTAGTTTAGAGATGAAGTTACTAAAGAAAAATCCGAGTCTTAAATGTACGTACGGCAAAAGAGCGAAGCGTGGAAAAAAGCTGCCAGTCCTGTACTTTGCTGGCTGATCTGAGAAACATGAAGGAACCACGTCTGTACTATAGTACTTGGTGCACTCTTTCTTTCTTTCTTTCTTTCTTTCTTTCCTTCCTTCCTTCCTTCTCTCCCTCTGACAAGGATGGATTGTCACGTCTACGGAAATGTACGTAATTTATGCTCTCACTTCCGAATACGAGTTATTCTCGTGTCCGAGGATGAAGCAGACAGGCAGGTCTATTTTGCCATGCCATCTGCTGCAGAATAGCCAGGTTGACCTTGTGATCTGGTGACCTGGTGACCTGATGACCGGCTGACCGGCTGACCGGCTGACCGGCTGACCGGCTGACCGACTGACCGGCTGACCGGCTGACCGGCTGACCGGCTGACCGGCCGACTGGTGTGCCCAACAAGTTATGTCGAGTTCCTCATGCCAAGACTGCATGTTGGCGTGTAAAGACAAAAAGAGGCTTTTTTCACTTTTCTTCGTCTTCTCGGTGACTTGTGTAGAGTCGTCCCTTCAGCTGCGTCATGCAGTTTGTGGTAAAAAGAATTCCCCATTGTGAAATTATAAGCACGATCGAGAAAAACATGATTTCCCCCTCCCTGAACATGTGCTTTTTGACAAGAATCAAGTGATTCCACGTTTATGTGGCAGACGTTTCATGCAGTCGTTATTTTACGACGCCTCGTAAGTAAGGACATCAGGCCTTTGTATTGAATGGGCAATTTTGCCGCGAATGACGACGTTTCCCTTCCCCCCCAAGCGCTAGGTCATTCTTGTACATTTTTACATAGGGGAATTCTATGATGAAGCACTGGAAAAATACGAGGCCAATGGTTTACTCTCGTCAGAAAGCACATCGAGGCTGGAGGGAGGGGGGGAAAGAAATCTTTTGAGGGGGGAAGAAAGATACTTAGTCTGGCTGGCAAGGTTAGTACAGTCCTCCCTCCCTCTCTGCCAGACAGGCAGGATAGACGTTAGGGCGGCACCATTGCCGAATTTTCCCCCTGGGAAATTCAGAATTTTTGCTCGCCGCCCGCGTAGCCACAAACCCTTATCATTGGCACGCATGCGCGAGAGACATAATGCATTGGCAGGAAACTTTTGGGCATGATACATTCAGATTTGGGGAAACTGTTTAAGAGATTGCTGGTGGTGAAGGATCAAAGACTGCGAGTATTGGCTGTAATTGTCCTCGATAAACATGAGCCCGTGTAGCAAACAGTTGCCAGGATCCAGGCAGGAAGACAAGAGTGTTATTTCCAGCTCCTTTCTTCTCCTTGCCAGTCCTGTCACTGAGGAAGTTCCTACTCTGTCCAATTATCGGAAAGAGAGTTACGAAGTTACCCAAAACGCGACTTGACTTTGATGAGGTGCAGTAATGATGAAGAGGACGGCAACACGACCAAGAAGTCGGACTCCGCGTAAAAAGGGGGGGGGAGGAATTCTTGTGAAACCAGTAAAAGTCAATGAGGCGTGAGGAAGAAGAGGAGGACTTCTCAAGTCAAATTTTCAGTGTCGTGGTGTCCCTCCGCTAGTTGTTTTCCCTACTCATGAATAAATTATTGGACTATTGCTGCTGCAGGGCTCATTGCCAGAATTAAGGACCTTCCGGAGGTGTCGTCATGGATGGGTTAGTCGGAGAAAGGAGGAATGGAAGAGATAAGGAATGAAATTTCTGGCGAAACTCAGACTTTTGAAAGAAATAGAAGAGAAATCTGAGCCTCAAACGAAAACTCTGCGCTGACAGAAGCGAGGCACTTGGGCGAGATGTAGGCAAACACCGTACTACAAAGTCCTCTCTTGAGGACGGCCATTGCGGGCTGGGAGGTGGTGGAGGAGGAAACCATTATCTGCCAATGCAATTATCTGTCGAGGCATGCAGACACAGCATATTGGCAGGAACTTGGAGTGTCAGGACAACAAAGGCTGTCTTTTTCCCCCCCTCCGCTATAACCATCATCTCCAGTTTTGGGGAGAGGGGGGGGGACTTTTTCTGTCCAACCGGGGGAAAAAAAATTGTCGCTCATTAATCACCTTTTGTCTCTCCCCTTAACCCTTTTCCTTTTCAGTCCTGTGAATCTCGGCATCCTCTCAAGTGTGCCAATTCTCCATTGGTATGCATCGAAAACTAATCCGAGCTATTAGCGAGTCGCTTTCGCGCCTGTTGGTTGGCTCATTACAGAATGGATGCCTCAGGAGAGTCCGGGAAGAGAGCATTTATCGATAAAGAGCAGCCGAGGATCTGAGCATGGAGAAGAGATAAAGAAATCCAGCTTCAGGGTGGTGGCAGGCCAAAAAAAAAGAAAACCCCAGAGAGATGTGTACTTGCTGCGTCTGGATCTGCGGACAAGATTCTTTGTCATCATTAAGATGGTGGGCAAAGCCAAGGAGGCGGCCAGAGTTGGACAGCAAAGACTCCGCCGATTTGCCGTACAAACAATACAATGATCATTAGCTATTCTCCACGGGAGAGGCCAGGTCTTGGTGCGCAGCTGATTGTCCATCAGTTATTCCTGCGTCAGTAGTGTTCTTATTTCCCCAGGCTGCTAATACCAAGATGATGGAGGCTGCACAACCTGCATAGTACAGAGGGGCCATCTGCCAGGCAACCTCGTGTCCTGCGTGCAAGCGGGCGGGCGGCCGCCGAGGACCGACCGGGCGAGTCAATCTGAACCACGACAGCCTGCATGTTGAGTTCAAGTTAGGTGGGAGTCGTTCAGCCCCCTCGGCTGCTGCTCGGTCAGACACTGCTGAGAGTGAGAGTCGATGGGATGGATCAAGTCACGGGGGGAATTGATTTATTCGGCAGACAACAGCAGGCTCGGCTACCGACTTCTGGAGGTACGCGAAGGAAAGAAAGTGAAAGTGTTTTCTCGGATCCCAGGCGTGACCATGAAGGCTTTCGAACCAACTAATCGACCCCTCCGGTACTCAGAGCAACTCGAATATCTCGAATTTGGTTCCTCTTCGATCTCTGACTGATTTCTGGTGCTCAAAGCAACTCGAGTATCTCGAATTTGGTTGGTATCGCTGACTTCTGCCTGGGCTATATAGAGACAGTGGCTGAGATCGGCCTTAGAGAAATCTTAAGAGATTCAGATACCTCTAGTGATTCAAAAATAGCGTGAGAGAGAGAATGGCCATGGGTGGTTCTCTAAAGAAGGCCTCTCACTGACTCTGAAGAGACTGCCTAGTGATTCAACAACAGCTTTCTAGAGAGACACTCTCCAAAAAAAAAACCTTCTAGAGTCTAGAAGTGAACGTACGCAATGTCTAGAAAACTTCTTCGCATGAATCTTTCTCACAATACTTCTTCAATATTTTTGAATCATGAGAGAGGTTTTTCAACCTCCTCTCGCTCCCCACTCCATTGTAGTGGGGAAGCAAAGCTCAGAGATTGCATGAGCAATCTCTCACCTTCCAAATCTCATCTGTCTGAGCGAGGATGTTAACTGTACGCACGCACGTGCACACAATTGCGGTGTGTAAAAGTGCAGTAACTTCCTCGTGTTATGCATGAGTGGCTCCAGCGGCGCCAATGCACTTCTCCTGGTGAATGACGTCACTTTCACTCCTATATTCTGGAAGTGTACGTACAACCAATCATTATTCCAGCGCTCACCCCCCCTGCATCTCTGTTCCCTTTTTTTTTTCTCAAGCATCACTGGGCAAAAACAAGGTTAGTGTATGGCAGAGAATAAAGGAGGAGATAAAAGAGAAAAAGAAGTGACAGAGCAGGGTTGTATGGAATGGATGACGTCGTCGTATGTCCTGCAGTCAGTCTTCCTCTCCCCACTTTATTTTCATCATATACAAAGTTTCTCAACTTGCCAGCGCTGGTCCTCTTTTCGTCACGCCAATTTGTCAACATCACACAGTTTTTACTTACTCACACGTTTCAAATTGGCCTAAGCTCTCCTTTATCCGGTAGGGGGAAAGGCTATTAAAGGCCTTGACGCCTACCTGGGCCCCAGGCCCCGCTTTCACACAGTCTTTTTTTGTCACAAAGAAAGTGTTTAGCATGAATGGCCAGGTTTCTTCGCCAGCTCCTCCTTCCAATTTTTCTGCGCTCCTTCGCATGTAACCCTTCCCCACACGCGAGACCGGATATCAGTGGAGAAAGCAGCAGGAAGGAGGCCTTGAACGCAGAACTTCGACCCCGTGGTCACTTTTTTATATAGAGAGAGAGACGAGCCAATCGTGTTTGCCTTGTGGTGATAATGACTCATATTGTGACGGAGGCATGGGCGTGAACGCGACCATTGGGGTGTGCAAACTCTACATGTGCAGCACACATCACCCAGTGGATACTGAATATTCATGCCATTTTTGTAGCGCTTTCTTTCAAAGGACCACGTGCACACGAGGGCGAGGCAGGCCAAAAACATAGAGAACCTTTTTTTTTTCTTTTTTCGTCATAAAAAGGGATATTTTTTTCCCCTCCAATTTTGAAAGTTTGGGGATTCAAATTTGAATATTCTTGATCGCCGTCAGGCAATGAGTCAGCACTTTTTCACTGCAAATAAACTTCCCAAGAGTTGTTCTGGGACCCCTGATGGCACTTTTGTTGATGCCACCACGGCAGACCAATGTGGCCCGACCAAATCCTGAGGCCTGGCGGGAAAGAGGCCATAAGTTACGCGGTCAAAGCGTACAGTGACAAGGCCTTCAGCAAGGTATTGACTCTCCGGCTCAAAAATTCGACATAAAGTGGACGCCAAAGGAGCATTTAAAGACATGTCAATACTTTGGGAAAGTGGCGCAAGCACCTGCTGGTATGTATGGAACAAGGGGGACTGCAAGAAAAGTTAATGTTAGGGAATTCTCTGTTTGAACAGTCAACAGAGGAAAAAGAGTGCATTATGTTTTGTTGTTTTTTTGCTTGCCGCGCCCTCGTACATTCAGTCAGGCTCAACAGTAGTCGTCGCAACTCTAGATTTGCACACTTTCGACAATACCTACAATAACAGACACCTGGAAAAATGTTAAGTAAAGATTGTGATGCTCTATTTCTAGAAGCACATTCATCCTTCATCTTATGATGGTGTTTATGGCACAAAGATAGCCAATTTCTTGCTAATTTCTTCCACGACATGCGAATGAGCAGGGATCATCGCTTTTCGTGAGCAGGAGTATTTTTCAGATTCTCTTTCCCTTAAAGACATTAGTCAATATAATAGTGGGATGGGGTGCACACCAAATTCTGATGGCATTTACGGTCCACACTGCACGGCTTTGGATGATTTTAAGTTGGTAAAAAGTCTTCAAAACTTCGCTTTTGGTCTGATTTCCGTCTGAGTGTACTGTACAACTTCATGTGGAAACACACAAATCCAGGTATTTTCTAGCTCACCAGAAGCCCTAGAATCGTCATTGCTTTGTTGGTTTTTTTTTCCAAGTGTCTGTTACAGTGGCTATTGTCGAAAGTGCGCAAATCTTCGAGGTGCGACGACTGCTTTTGATCCTGGCTGTACAGACACACACGTGTTTCTCGTACACACCTCTGAGAAATCCCCTATCTTCTCCTGCGGGCACGTTCGGTGTCAGTAATCTAGAGCGCAGATCATACAAGAGAGGAGAAAACAGGCCCCTTGACAGGCCCTGCAACACTACAGCAACTGGTCGACAATTCGATTTCTCCCGTCTGACCTGGCCAGTTGTGGAGGCCTAGTTCATGCCTACATCGCACATACGCAGCTCTTTACAGTGTCAACAACATGACACGCATCCTTTCGCTCTCTGGAAGGTAATTGGACGCCCGTGCAGAGCACACAGTGAGCGCAGACCCTTTATCAAGGAGAGGAGCAAAAGAAATTTTCCAATAGCGAACAGGGAGACAGATTGCCGGTCTATCTTTTCCTTGTCTGTTACACAGCAAAAGAAGGCCTAGGACGAGCTGAAAACAAAGTGCCTGCGGGGTATCTGTCTTAACTTTGCGGCTCACTAGATCTACTGCATCTCTGTGGATGATATGTCCGTCACTCGTGCACAGCGCCAGCGGCACCGACGCGCGGTCCGCGCGCCTGCAGTGCACCGAGTCTCTGCCATTCAGTGTGAGTTTCGGGTTCTGGCACGAGTCGTCGTTTATCGTCGGATCTCCTAGATCGATTTATTTTCTGCTCCCTTCCCACCTCACCTACCGTGGTTTCGCGTAACGTAAAGATGGGAATGCTTCTTTCTCCACTTGTGCGATACTTTCCTTGTACGCGGAGCCTCTGGAAAAGGTTACCGGGTGCGCAAGAATGAACGCCAACATTGTTGAGGATCATCGGCACTGATGGAGAGTTGGTCTTGTTGCGATCGAGGGTGAGGGCAAGATTATGAGCCTGATCATGACAGTGGGGAAAATGCAATATCAACATTAGCCCAGATGCAAGAGATTCGAAAGGATGCAAGGAGCAAAAATTGCACAACACTTTTGCAATGGTCAACTTGTCGAATGAGGGGTTGACAGGTACTCCCCAAATGAAACATTGAAGCTGACATTTTAAAATGTCAACACCTTTTTTTTAACTACTCACTCAAAAACTTGCACTTTGAAATCTCTTTTCCTTGCTGATTCTCCCTGACTTCACTTTTCATGGCTGTAAAACGAACCTGGCAACGCCCCCTAGATCAGCTTGAGCCATTCGATTTTTTTTTAAAAAAAGAGCGCTTTTTAATGTCACATAAAGTCATGGTTTGAAAGTGAAACTTCCTACAAGGTCTCTACTTGCTGCTCAAGTTGATCCTGCTGCAGCAGTACACATTTCATCACTGCTAGAAGCAGTTGACGTCGATCGAAAGCCAAGTCTTGCGCACCCGGTACAGCACGTACGTCAGTACGCAGCTTGGTAGGTCGGCACGACCCCAACTGTTTACACCAAGAGACACTCTAACCTACGGTAACCTCATACTCCCACCCGTTGCACTACTTTTGACTGGCGCTGCGCACACAGACTTCTTGCACATACACTGTTGGACCCAAATCTGTAGATAACACATTTTACATCTTGACCAGTGATGGCTACGGAGCAGCAAGTGGGCATCTCACAATTGAGGCCTCTGGTTCTGTGGCTTTAGGTATACTTACAAATGACTACGGTACTCGCAAGACATGTGAGTTCACCAGACGATCGGTTAACGAGACTTGTCACGCATTTTGGGCATCAGCTGTCTCGACATGAGTTTGCAGAAAACCGTGTGAGGTGCAAAAGTCGATGTTTTTCTGCCAATGAAAAACAAATTACCTTAGATTACTGAATGTCTGGTGGAGAAAGTCAGCTGTTGCCGAGAGAATCTGCCAGCACGTGAAGCAATGGACAAGGAGTCATCTACAGATTTGGGTCCGACTGTGCCAGACTGCGGATACCGCAGATATCTGACAACATTGACGTGCTTGTTGGAAAGAAGAACATGTGTTAAAATGTGCTCGACTCAGCAGTGCACTTGGGTGAGTACATGCAGAGAGCTCTGGAGGCACCTTAAAACAGCTGCTTGCACATTGTTGTATACGGAGCCCTCTTTTTTTGCATAGGAGATCCGGCCATGACCATGCGACACAGCCAATTTGCATACGGTTATTGTGCAAGTTTCCCCCTTAAGCGGAGTCTCCGCCACAGTCCTTTTCCACAATTTTGTGCTGTCATGTCCGTCCTCTTCTTTGTGGAATGCCACAATTAAAATACAGCTCTGGACAGACAATCAACTGGGACAGAAACCATTCTTTCTGGTCAGAGGATTTCTTCCCTGTTTTCTTGCTGTGGTCCCTTCTCCTTTGGAAATCCGCTTCTATTAAGATAGGCTTACGCGATAAGAGAAAAAGGAGACACCACCGGCTTTTACACGCACAGCACACCTAGCAGAATAGTCTGCGTTTAAGATCCTTGGCGTTACCCCCATTATATCGCGTAGCCTGGTACAGATGTACAAGTACTGTATGGTATTGACTCGGCAAGGAGGCCAACGCGTGCAGCAATTCGACGCAATGGAGGCGGTACGACTTTCGCTTACTATCGTTGTATCTGGTGAAGCACGTCCGGTAGCCCTCGGTCTCCTTGCACGTGGCGATCTTCTTCGCCTCCACGTCTGTGTAGCACTTCAGGCCGTCCACTGCGGAGAGAGAGAGAGAACAACTTGTGTTATACGACCATTGTTCTGGGCCCCATAAAATGTGGCGGGAAACCAGTGGGAGGGAGGTTTTAATAATTTTTGCAAAAGGCAGTCTTATTTCATTTGGCGCACATTCTGACACCTTTTGCCATCCATTATGTTCTTTCTTTTTCCCCCGCCCTTGCTTTTCAAGGAGCAACAAACACAAAGCTTTCTTTCCCCCCCCCCTCCTCTACTGTAATGGCAAAACAAGAAATGGGCGGCGATGAAAAAGTGCTTTTAACACGTTTGCTCAAAACAAGGATAGAGGGAAAAGGGCGACGAGAGGGAACAACTGTGTTTCCATCTTCCAGATGCTAAATTTTTGAAAGTCTTCTCGCTCAAAACTGAAAAAAAGGCAGGCAGAGGTGACTACTGAAGATTTTCTTTGAAGGAAGAAAGCCAGAAGACAAAGTTTGTGCATCGGAGCTGGGCCCAAGTTGCACTTTCTTTACACGCTGCATGCAATTCGAGGCTGCACCAAATTCATGCATCGCGGATACCTTCGGGGAGCAGCAGCTTCATTTGGCGGTCTCAAACCCGACAAATTGTTTAGCAGACACTCCTGCCATTAAATCAGACTGTTTTGACATTTTTTTTTTCCAGTGAACACTTTTTTTTTCCCAGTGAATACACTAACTACATACACGAGCAGTGCATACGAGGAGGAGGAACGCATTAAACCCCCCCTGGCAAAAGAGCAATGTAGTAAAGCCCTTTCTTTGTCGGAGAAAACACCTAATAAAAATTCCTACTGCGTCTACACAGACAGAGAGAGAGGAAGCGACCCCCGCCCAATCGAGATAGATCGCAGGGCCAGGTGCATGTGCGATGATGGCAAGAGAATAAAAATATGTCTGGGCGGAGGAACATGGGGCTGGAGGGAGGGGACGACGATAATCCCCAGGTTTGCCAATGCGTGGCCCGGAGGAGCTTCTTAAGCAGGCTACATGTGTTAGCATTGGCGAAAATTGCCTCCAGCTTATTAGCTGTGACAAAAACAGTGCGCAGCGCTTAAGTGCGACTTTCTTGCTTTTTCTTCCCCCCCCCCTCCCTGGTTTTACGAACATGGCAGTGAAGAGAGGCAAACTGGCTTTCTCGCCTGCGTATTATGGTTTGCTGCAGCCATCTACCAGGGTTTTATATTTCACTATTTCACTATTACGTCAGTCGTATCGTTGGCTGTTTTTTTGTTGTGTGCAGGAGATGTAAAAAGTTTTACTGCTAAAAAATGCCTCTAGGAGGAAGAAGAAGAGGGGTGGGTGGAGAAGGGCTCTTTTTCGCGATAAGACCTCTCTCTCTCTCTCTGTCGTTTTTGTGGCTTCGTTATTAGGCCTGATTTGCGATAATGAGCCATCCTCTGGCGAGGCCACAGCGCTTTTTATGACTAGTTGAAGGGAGTAGCAAGAAGAAGAAGGGTGAGCTGACACTGAAGGAGAGCGAAGGCAAAGCCATGCAAGCGTGTCGAGCGAGCAGCACCGCTCTGTGTCTCTCTGCCAAGGAGGAGTGAGGAAAAGAAGAGCTGTGTAATTCTGCCCTCTTTTGAAGGAAAAGAAAGCAAGGGCTACATGGACGCGATGCTACGTAAACAATGCAATTTGTAAGGTGCTTTAGTAGGTGCAACTGCGTATTCTGGCCCAGAGGAAAGCAGGGACGCTCACCGGAGTAAAAGAGTAAACTTCAGAGGATGAATGGGGCTCAAGCATGAAATAATTCATGGCTCATTACGCCTCACTCTGTGTCGACGCATTAAGAAAAGTTTCCTTTACGCCGTCTGCGTTCCAACCATTAAGCAAGCTGCGGCGGTAGCTGGCGCGCTCACACAGTCACTGTGCCCGGACCAACTTTATATATGCGGCGCATACTGCGCTGCTGAGAGCAGCGCAGCCCACATCTGGCTCCGATCATTGCTCCACTTACCGAATTCTTGTCCAATTTGCAATAGGATCAGCAGCAGACAAATCAACCTGGTCAGCGGCATCGGCGCCGCCAAGGCCAGGAGTCCACGCCAGGCTTTCCCCCACCACATCTCTTCTTCCAGTGAAAGGAGTAGCGACGACGGCAAATTCAACACCTTGTCAAGGAGGGATTGGTTTTCCCCCCCCTTCCCTTCCCAGAGCAACGCACGAGAAAAGACAAGGGCTTTTTTCCCCCTCTTTCTTTCTTTTTTTTCCTTCGGCCGAGTGAGCAGTGTATGGAAACAGAAAGAGGTCCTTCTACCTCCTTTCCCTGAGAGATGACAAACGATCTCACATACCAGATGAGCAAGCACCACTACCACACATCTCTCTCACACGCTTTACTCCTCCGCCATCTTTAACTCTCTGACGATTTAAACTTTCTGGCGCTTGGTGAATCTTCATCCCCTCCTTTTCCTCGTCTTCCTTCTTCTCCCCACACTTCTTTATGGCTTCCCAATGGCTGCAATCTCCCCCACTTTTTTGCCACCAGGCAGGCGGGCGGACGGGCGGACGGCCGGGCGGGCGGGCAGGCCAAGAGACTTCAATGCCCCTCAGAATATGTAGTGGATGGAGACTTGGAACCAATACGGGCTATATATGACATGCGGATCAGAGTTATGGTACGTCTTGGTACCTTTTTTTTCTTCGTGCTCGCGCTCTGTGAAAGAAAAGGAAACCGCGGTGCGTCTCTCACTCACTCTTGATCGATTGAAAATGATTGAGATATCGGGTGACTGCTTCTGATGGCAAGGTCTCGCGCGAGAAGACCTTGCACTGCAGAGGGCTTTTTTCCTGGTAAAAGTCCACCAAATCCGATTGCTCAAAACTTGTTTCCACTGCCTTCTTTTTTTATTTCTTTCACCGCTGTTACCGAAAATCTTCTCCGATCTGACACACGTTCAAATGTATGGACGTGAGCGCGCACTGTGTGAGGCAGAATTCACTTTTCCCCCCCCCTGGTTCAGCCTAGTGTCCGGTAGGTCCTGCGGGTGTGGCCAATGTCCATCGCCCAGGCAGACGTGCGGCATATGTGAGAAGTGCATGGACTACTTGGGGTGCAGGACGCGCGTCATGGCGGCCGGTGCCCAGGAGAGTGTGGCATGACGCATCCCTGATAGAAAAGATCCGCTTCATCCGTCCGGTCAGGCTTGGCACTGTCGATGTGCTGCGTGTGCATGTAGACCACGCAGTGCTTCGTACTACACTCCGGACAGAGAGAGCGGGAGTCCCACTGGTTGGACCCACGTACGTAGGTGAGGCTGCTGCTGTGCTCGATCGGACTGGGCACCCACCTCTCCCCTTCCCAAATGATGATGATGATCGGACTCAGGAGAGGAGTGCTGCTGCCACAGGCCGCCGTAGCCGTCGTTGCTGCTCCTGCTGCCGCCGCACGTGTTCCGAGGACGGCGCGGCCGAAGAAACGGGCGAATTCCGCCCGCAACAACAAATAATCGAGATCGGCCGGCCAGAAGCGTTGCCACTGTATTTTTTTCCTCGACCACGTCGATACCTAATGGTCGGGATTACATTCATTTGGTGGCCTCGGGCGGTAACAGCAGCAGACGTACTTTCTCTTCTAGTCCTCTCATGTTTCGAGGGGAGCTAGGGGGGGGGG
>JAAUXU010053889.1_pt1 | contig 12924 bp, 14 predicted proteins | sample 7278151 | NCBI WGS metagenome assembly JAAUXU01 (sample SAMN14350113, study PRJNA611818) | marine sediment metagenome | isolation source: surface marine sediment (1.8m) | place: French Polynesia: Moorea | collected 2018-08 | reverse complement strand
CTTCTGATGCATGTGTGGAAATGAGGGGAGGGAGGGAGCGACATTGCAGATAAGAATGAGTAAGGGTCGCCAATTTGGCTCAGGCTAGGGCCTCTCCTCTCCTCTTCCTCCCCCATCTTCCAACCCTTCAAGAAGTCCCCATGCAGCCAGAAAAGAAGATATGGGGCCGCCGAGGGATGGAGAAGGGATCGGGGAAGGGGGAGCGCCGGCGATGCCGCTTCCCCTCCAGTACATATATATATACATTTTTTTCTCTTCCTCCCCCTTCCTTCCCCGCATAATAGTGTGCTTTTAATTAAATTTGTATTCTTCTCTCGTGCCCCGTCGGCCCTTCTCTCCCCCGTTCCGTTCTTCCGTGAAAATGCTGCATTTCCTCTCCCTCGGCCGTAAGGAGGAAAAGTTGCTCCAGCTCCTCCGAAGACAAAACGGGGGAAAAAGTGCCTCCCAAACAAGAGCCACCAACCAAACCACCATGATTTCCCCTAATGCATTCCCGAAAAGTTTCCTTGGTAAGAGGAGGCGGGAGGGCTAAACTGAGCGGAGGAGGGGGAGGAGCCTTTTGACATTTCACATCGGATTAGAAAACTTTCGGCATTGTTTTCTCCCCGGCGGCGGCGGCGGCGGCGGCGGCGGCGGCGGCGGCGGCGGAGGAGGAGGAGGAGGAGGAGGAGGAGGAGGAGGAGGAGGAGGAGGAGGCCCCCGAAAGTTTGGGGTTGGTTGGGATTTGTCCTCCCCCTAGCAGTTGCAGAAGAAGATTCCTCTTGCGGGCATCAGGGGCAATCGGTTCTGCTGGAAAGAGGAGGAGGAGGAGAGCGGAAAACTTGGGAGAGATTGAGGAAAGAGTTAAAGGAAAGGGGTGGAGGATACCGTTGGGAAGGAAGAGTTGGAGAGCAGGAGAAACTCTTTTGCCTCACATTAGTTTACTCTTTTTTCCTTACTGTCGCTCGGCTAAGACTAGAATCTGTCGAGTGTGACTAACTCTTTTTTTGCGAACGGATAATTGGAAAGTTTGAGGGAATAGTCACAAAGTTGTGCAAACAATGTCTCTTTTGCCCCCCCAAAAAAGCTTCAGTCTCCTCCGCCTTTGTGAAGTTGCTGTACAAAAAAGGACTTCGTAGACATCCTAATCCGCGGGCTCTGAATGGAAAAGGAAAGAAAAGAGTTTTTTTAATGAAGGCGAGGCGGGAAAAAATATCCTCCCCTGTATCGACTGTAGGGAATGACACGAGCCCTCCGCGTCCTTTTGAGCTCCTGAATGGGTGAGAGGGGACGAAACACGCAAAACAGGCCACTTCCTGTGCGTATCTGGCGTGTAGAGTATCCTGATAGCTTTCTTCCGCGCCATGCCCCCCGCCCGCCCGTCGCCGGCGAATTTGATTTATGGAGCGGACGGCCCCGAGCTCCGCCAATGGCTTAATCTTGTACAGCACAGGCACTATACTCCCTCTACCTCTAGCTAGACATGCAGCGTCATACTCTGCTTATCAGTGCTTAATTCAATTTCTGCGTGCATCCTGCACGGATGTAAGGGCCATGGGAGAAGATGTATGCGAGACTCCGCAGTGGTTTATTAGAAAGGAAGTTACTGCGACAACGAACACAGCACCATCCAGACTTCGTTTCTAATATCAGCAGGATTTTCGTGATGTTTGACCAAGGGTAAAAGGAAGGGCCTAAGTCGATGGCACTGTACATTTGTCCAACTCACTTACGTACATACTTCATCGTTCTGAAAGGGGCCCTCTCCTCCCCCGGGCATGTCGTTCGTCGTCTTTCCTGTTTGCAAAGGACCTTCGGAAGTGGGTTCGCCTCCCTTCATCGCCCACCCGCAGAGTCAAACAGCCCTCCCCCCCCCCTCCCCCCGTTTTCGCCCATAGGCAAATTTGCTCCTCGTCTCCCTCTCTCCCTCCTTCATCCGCCCACCAATTCTCGCAGAATTGATGGGAGGTTTTGGCGGGCGGGTGCGCGGGCGGGCGTGGCGGCAACGAGAATTGGTTGCTTGCAGGTTGGGGTGTGGCTGCAAGTTTGCGAAAGAAGGGAGAGAATTGCTATTAGGTTCGGGGGAAAGAGAGGGGCGAACTAGGCCGAAATAAATTGCACGGGGAGGGCGTGGGGGGAGAGAGGAAATTTGTATCGGCTTCTCGCCAAGGCCATCGATTTTCTTTTCGCATGGAAATTGTCCGAAAATGTCTTTTTTTCTCCTCGCTTCGTCCCCTCTTTCAGCCAAGTTTTGTGAGACGCCGCCTCCGATCGCCAATCGCCCTAAAAGCCCCCTCAACAAAAAAATATCTACGGAAGAAAAAGGGGGAGGGAGGGAAAGAGACCGAAGGAAAGTTTTCTTTTTTGACTGACGTGCGATGACAAGGGAAAAGGAGGAAGAGGAGCAAAGGAGTTGAGGACAGCGATCGAGGCTGCAATTGGAGATACGACTTCCAATGCTTTCCCCCCAATCTTCTCATCTACTTCAAACGAAAATCCGTCATGGCCTTGAATTTAGCTTTCTACTGGGGAATTACTAATGCTCTTGTCACATCCATATAGGCGAAAAATATTCGTACTTTTTTTCGGCCCGGAGAAGTCAACAGAATTAAAATTCCCACCCCCAAAGAGACGAGCAATCTTATCATTTGTTATCCCAGGTGGCAGCCGACGCGCGCTCCCGCCCCTTGGAAGGGCGTTCTCCAAGCTGCGAGTCCTGGCCCGGTGTGCCCTCAGCGGCTGCCGAACGTCGAGGACGAGAGGGAGGCCATGGAGAGGATGCCAAGGGCAAGGCTGAGGTCAGTCAAAGACGTTTGTGTACAGCACCATGATGAAATTTTAATCTTCACCGTTTTCCCTCTCATTTAAAACATTGGGAGGGCTTACTCTCCCTAAGTACGCGCCTGAATTGTTATTAGAGTCAACGACGTTTTCCTACTTTTTAAATCACGGTGGTATCCAAACTATCAAATTGGCAAAGTCGAGCATTAGTGCGGCACTGAATTATCTAAATAGCCAAGAAAGAGTAGCAGTCAAATACGAATTTGTCAAATTTGTTTTCTTTTTTCAGACACCTTCAGTTTCTCCGCCCTCACCTTTCGAGACAGAGCGAGGACTGCCTCTACCTGAATCTCTTCGTTCCTCGAAAGGGGGGAAGCAACCGCCGCCGAGGCCAGTCGCCGGGAGGTGAGTGGGCACCACATTAGGGATAGGGGCGAGCAGAGATCGAGATTGGTGGAATGGGGGGCGAGGGGCGGAATTGATGGGGGGACATTCCGGGTTGGGAGAATTGCCTCCTCTTGGCTTCTTGCCTTGCCTTTATGTCCCCGGCGTCGCTATTAACGGGAGATAGACATAGAGAGCAGCAGGAAAAAGCTCTCTAATCTGCATCACAACGGCGGCGGCGAGGAATGGGAGAAGAGGCAAGAGGTTAGTTATATGGGACCCCTCTTCGATTTGCCGCTACTAATCCAGAGGAGAACGTATTCCGTGTCAGTCACGGCAGGCAAAAGGAGGAATCTTAATCCTCTCCCGGAATTGAACATGCACGTGTACTTCGATCCTGCGGAAGGGGAGAAGCCAGACTGGCAAAAAGTTCTTTCTCTTTTCCAGGCCCCCTTTTGGGATTTTTCTTGCCCCGAACTTTGGGTGGGGGGCACCCTGCCAAAAGAAAGTCTCCTCAGTTCCTCCGTCTGTTGCCTTTCTAATGAGTGCGACGTCGGCCCGTCCTTCCCTCCTTCCTTTCCTCGCTTGCAAACCCGTAATTGGTCCTCGTCTCCGAGTTTTCTACTCCAAACCTAAGCCGGGTTCTTTGCCAACTTCAATTACCTCCTACTCCTCCTCCTCTGCTGGGACCGCGGAAAAGGAAGAGGTATTCGTTGTACGGTGAGATAAGACTCTCTCACATCACAATCCTTTTTCTCCTCAGAAAAGCGGTTTTTACTGCTCCCGCCGTGCACATATTTCTTTATCGCGTAGTACATCTTTTTTTTCTCCTCCTCCGCTGCGGGGGCGTTTTCCTCCCCCTTTTTCATTCCCGCCGCCGACCCCTCTTGCTGATATAATAAAACTTGGGTCCTCCTCCTCCTCCTCCTCCATTCGCCTCTGACTGAGAGGCCAGTCCCTCCCTTCCATCCAAGGCCATTGCGTGGGGAGGCAAAGGAAGAGTCCCCCCCTCCCCCTTTGCATTGACCAGTCCCCCTCCTTCTTAATCCCTTCCTCCCACCCTTTAAGACTGTCTCCCCCGGCGGACTTCTGACGGGAGGAGTAACTTATCCAGCCAATGCAAGGAAGGAGGAGGAGGAGGAGAGTTAATTCTGGGAGGTAGCGGGGGGGCCGGGCTCCTCTTCTCCTTCTCCTTCTTGGCCTGACAGGAATTACCATCGCTTCCTCCTCGTCCTCCTCTCCTTTGGCCCCTATAAAACGGGAGTCAGAGGAGGAGGAGAATTGCCACCCTTGGACGGAGGAAAGGGGAAGGAGAAGAGGCACTAGAAGTGGAGGTGGGGGTCCGTCCGTCCGTCCCCCCCCCCTTCCTCTCTCCTGCCCGATTGAATATCCCACTCCTTCCAATTCCAGCCAGCCAGGACCTACGTAGAGGCAGCAAGGTTTTTGGCCGGCCAAGTCTCTCTTCCTCCTCCACTTTCCAAGTGGGACACAAGGCTGTAAAGGAACTCGGAAGAAAACCCTTCCCTAGCCTCTGACCTAAAAATACATTTTCGACCCCCCCTGCAAAAGGTGTCCAAAAAAGCCTCTTTTTCTCTCCACACTTTTTTCCCCGCGGTCGCTCGTCGACGCCCTTCTCTTGAAGGGAACAGAAAAGGGGATTTTGATAGATGATGAAAAGGGGGGAGGAAGGGGGGATTCCCTCACCTTCCGCCTGACCGACCGGAGTGGGGAGGAAGGGGAAGAAGGGCGATCACTGCGGGACGGACGGAGGGAGAAAACCGTGGGAGGAGGGGACCTTAAAGTCCTCCGCGGGAGAAGAGGGGAGATAGCGCTGGCGGAGGCGGAGGCGACGCTGATGACCTGCGCTGCGGCAAGGGGTCGTGGCGTATAGCGTGGGGAGGGTTTTTAACAGGTGCATCATCACGCCCTTTCCCGTTCTTCACCAGGGAGATAATTGGAGTTTTTAGGAGGTGCAACGCCCTTTTTTGTCCCCCTTCGAAGACAAGTGGCGGCCAGAAACCTCAATTTTCTTCCGTCGTCCGTGCAATTCCTCCATCAGCGTAAACTTTTTTACTGAGATTGGACGGGGCGAGGAGGAAGGGGAGGAGAAAACTGTTCTTCTTTTTATTTTCGAACGGTTTTTTTTCCTTGCTCCAAAAACCCCTTTCTCCCCTCTCTTTTCTTAACGGCAGTTTGATGACCACGTATCCCGACTAGGGTCAGCTTTCTGTAGACGCTCGAGAAGTTTCATTTTTTGAAAAGACTTCCTTCGCTTCTTTTTTTCCATTTGTCCCTTACCACCTCTTTTTCTCTTTGCGTGCGCCTGTGAAATCACAGGCCGTCGTTTGTACGTCGAGCGAAAAGGCGTCGGCGTTTCCATTAGGGAAACGTCGTCGTCACAACAGAAATATCCCCCCTTCCTCCCTCTTCTGATGCGGCGGCAATTTCCTTCTTTTACTTTCCCCCGGTCCAATTCCGTGAGGTGCATGCCACACGTGCGGCGGCGGCGGCGGCGGCGGCCCTGGATGGATGGAGCAGCAGGTATGCGTGATTAATAAGACCCGCAATTATGGCGCTCTTTCTTCCTCCTTCCTCCCTCCCTTCCTCCTTTCCCCGTCGCCGCAAAATGAGGGAGGGCCCCGCTCCCTTGAGGTCGAAGCATAGACATACAAATACTAGTAGGGTGCGACAAAAAATATTTTTTTCATGCGAGATCTACATTTTCAAAATGAACAACATAAAAAGAAGAGTGCTGGAAAAAAGCATAGGCCAAAAAATCTTTTTTTTGTCCATGCTCGTAATTCTCACTTTTTGATGGCTTGATAGAAAGGCGCAGTACATAAAATAAGGGGGGGAAAAGGAAATCCACGTAGAGAAGCTCTTAAATTCCTTTCCGTCTTTTTTGTGCGTTTCCCACCTCCTCCTCCTCCTCCTCCTTCTTCCGACTCTTTTGTTAGCACCCCGCCACATTATTGTAACGGCAAGATTAAGTCATTTTTCCCGCGCTCATTCAGCAGAATTAAAATGATTATTTTAATGGAGCCCATTGTGCGTGGCCGCAGCCACGACCTTTTTGACGAGTCGGAAATCCCCCCCCCCCCTCCGCCGCTCCCTTGAAAAGGCTGTTGTTAAGAACGACCTTTTTCCCCTCTTCATTTTCATTTCATTTCAAAAAGTAGGCCATCAAGGGCCGCGACGATATTTTTTTCCTCCTCATCTAAGCCTGTAAGATTGGATCAGGGGGAGAGAGAAGACTGCATGCAGAAAAAGTTTAGCAAGGTTTTTTTCTTGGTACTATTGCAGATTTGGAAGTCGCTTAAGGGGGTAATAACTCTAGGAAGAGGCACTGCGAAGAAAAGATCCCATGAGTGGAAGAGGAAGGCGGGGGGTCAGGACAACAGAAAGGGGTCCTTTGGCGGTCCTCCTACTACTTTTCCTCTTATTTTTCGCGATACCTCGCGCAGCAGGCAAAAACCCTCATTTTTTCGCGAGGTGAAGGAGTGGGATAAGAAAGTTTTTATTGGCCTCTTCTCCCACTTTTTTAACCCAGCTTCCTGGCTGCTTGGAAGGAGACTGCGCTGAATGGCTCCTGTTTCTGCTGTCCGCATCAGGAAGGAGAGCCAAAGAAGGAGGGAAAAAACAGAAATTCAGGAAATGCTTTCCAATAACTCGCCTTCTCCCGCCCTGATTATAAATGGTCTTCTGGGTTTTTTCTACTATACTCCACTACGAAGAGCCCGTTTTCAATTCTGCTAGCGAGCCGTTTCTTCCGCTCTTTCCACTTTTTTGTAATTACTTTTTTGGGAAAGATCTCCGTTTCTTTCCGTTTTTCTCTCCCCGGCCGCTATCTGCTACTCCCATAGCGGTAGCCGCGCCGCCGGAGGGGAAGGCCACCAGGAAACCCTACCTCCGCCCCCGCTCCCCGCTCGCAGCCGCCAGTTTTGGAGAATTTCGCCCGAAACTTGATCTTTTTTCCCTCGAATATATATATTTTTTGGAGGGGCCGCTGAGCGTACACACCTCGTGTCCCGTTTCTTAGAAGCCCTCTCCTCCTTTTCACGGGGGTGCCTCCTTCGCGAGAATAAGACGTCGGTCGGGGTATAAAAGGGGGTCCGATTACAAAGAGGAAATTCGGAATGAAATGACGGACAGGCGAGGAGAAGAGAAAAAGGGAGCTTACTGCATAAAGGCACTCCTTCCTTCCCCTCAGCGGCCGCGGAAGAAAACAGGTTTCTTCCTTTTCCGGCAACTCTTCTTGCTTCTTAAAGCAAGCGCTTTCAGTCCATAGAGAAAAGAGGGGGGGGGATAATTCAGACTGGAATTCACTTGCCAAGTAGTGCACCACATGCCTTTTATTATTCTTCCCTCCCCCAATCCTCACATGTCTCCCAATGCCGGTTCCTTTATCCCCCGTCCTCCCCTGTGCATGTGTCAAAAGGGGGAAAGGAGAAATGTTGGAGAAAAGGAGGTGGGTTGTCTGAATTCTCTATTGGTATGCCGCGGGCGTCGCTCTACGCTCTCCTCCTCCACCTCTCTCCCCCGGGCGATGGGGGAAAGAGAAACTGAAACCTCGAGGTTGGAAAAAGGAAAAGAAGGTGGGATGGGGCCCTGCAAGGCGGGATGGCAAGCCCAGCCTTCCTTTTTCCATTTTCAGTTTCGACGTACGTGGGGGGGGGGGACTTCCTCTTCAAATAGGTCGCATAGCGCGAAGCCACTCTCTCTTCTTCCTCCACTTCGTACACCTTTCCTTGCAAGATCCTGTCTTACAGTTGCATTTTTCGCCCTTCGTGCTTTTTGCAAGCAAGGCGCAAGCGCCTCTTAAAATATAAATAATAAACTCAGACACTGAAGGCTATCTGGAGAAGAGGTCCAGAGTGCAGACGGGAGGTTGTTTATAATTCAATCGAATTAGCGAGGCCTCGAAACTTTCATTCTCTCTCCTCCAAAGTACGAAGAGCCCCTCGATCCCTGCCCCCGGCCTTCTACCAAGGGGGAAAACTCTTTTCCTGATCCCGCCACCATCCCCCAGATCAAGGTCGCGATCAATTATTAACCCAATTTGGAGCCTTTTTCTTTCTTTCTCTCGGCCACCTTCAACCGCTCACGGTCACACGATATGGCTAGTACTATATAACGTGTGTACACTGTACAGAAAGCGCAACTGGCCTTCCTCCCTTGGCACCTGCGTTGATGCATGGAGCGGCGGCATGCGACAATTTCTTTAAGGGTTCTCCCCTTTTTTGCACGCGCGTGTGTGGCGAGGGCACGTCAGCACGAAGGCATTCACCGCCCCGAATCCTCCATTGCCGAGATCAATATGGCAAGAAATACGGAAAAGAGAATCATTGGTGATAACGCGAGTCCGGAAACCGAAGCAAGAAATACTCCCTCCGGCTTCTTCCTTCCTCTTTTTTGCTTTCTCACCTACTGATACAACTTCAGCCCTCCTCCGTCCCCACCCCTTCCTCATTCCATTTCTTATCCCGCCGTCAGATCTCCTTCCTTCTCGCCAATTTCGAGACTGGCTGCAACACTGGGGAAGGGAAGGATACAACGAAATGGGAAGGTGTGTGTGTTGTGTCTTCCCTCCTCCCCTTCCCCCAAATTGTCTTGAGCGTTTATGGAGGGATGTGCGACGTAAAAGGGGATCGGGGGACGGCGCGGAATTGACCAAAGGAGTAGGGAAGTCATTCAGGGACCGCTTTTTGGTGACGCCAAATTGTCGAATGTCGCTCCAACGAGAGGCGGCGGGAGAACGACATGAGGAGGGGGGGTCGGGGGAAAGGATCTCCTCTCCAAGAAGAGTGGCTGGCTGGCTGGGGGCGTCTCAGATTGAATTGCCCATGAAGGCGTGAAATTTTCACGGGGTCTCAGACCTCAAAAGCTGCAGCCGCCGCCGCCGCCGCTGCTGCCGCTGTTCCACCAACTAACTAGGACATGGAGGGTGTCGCGGTTGGTGGCCCTGACACTATCGTGGATCAAATCCTTGTGTGCAAGCCACGCTTCATTGGCAGATAGAGATTTGACTTTTCGAGTGAAGGTCTAAATATTTATCAGAGGGTCGCCATTGCACTTTAAACAGCTGCAGGAAGGAGGAGAAGGAACGGTTTTCATCTAATCTCCTCCTCTCCCTCCCGGGCCCCCTACTCCAGCTTTTTTATGCGCGGTGGCTGGAGAGAAATCATGGGTGAGAGATTGGATGGCTGGAACGCGGGAAGGAAAGAGGAGGAAGAGGGTTCTCGATCATCAAAAAATATCCCCCTTATCTTTTTTACGGTCTAACAACTCCTCCTCTTCCTCCTCGCACACTGAAGCGAGGCTGTCGCGGCTCTCAAGAGAGAAAAGAAGAGGGCAAAAAAAGAGAAGGGGGAAAGGAGGACGATGGAAAGACAATCCTTTGGTGCATTTGTGGAAGTTTTCCCTTTCTTTCCTCCTCCTCCGTCGCCGCTGTCAGCTGGAAAGAAGAGGAGGGGGCGATCAAGTTTTGGCAGCCCTACGAAGACAAGGAGAAGAGGGCCGAAGGGAGAAGGAGGCTGTAATTGTTGACAACGACAAAAAGAGAGAGTTTTGCTCCTTTTCCTGCCGACCGACCAACCGACCCACCGTGGCGACAAGGGGAAAGGGGGAAAATACCTCCCTCAATAATATTGCAGGCTTTGCCAGCTCCCCTTCCTCCTTCGCCTTGGAGGCCCCTGCGACGGCGGCCTTCTACCTTCTCCTCCCCCACTTCCTCCCCCGCCGTTCTTTCCAATAATCTGGCCAACCAAGCAAAGCCAGGCCAGCCCCACCGCCAGGAGGGCAGAGACACCCAGGGGAGGGGACGAAGGAACCTCGCGAAAAGTTTTCGGAAGGAGGAGGAGGGGAAGACCATTGCCGGGAGTGTTTTCTGCCAGGTTCCGGAAAAGTTGTGGAAAAGTGGCATAAAGCGACGAGCAAAGGCCACTAGAACAAAGGTGAGAGCGACTCGGAGGAGGAATGAAGGGAGGGAGACAGCCAAAGGGGGCCTATTTTTTGTTCGTAGGAACGAGAGAAAAAGGAGTAATTTCTCTTGCAGGAAGCCAACAGAGAGGGAAGAAAGACCCGAAAAACTTGAACTGCACAGTAGAATTAGCTTTGTCGTATCCCGAAGATGGAAAGAGGCCCGTTGGCGGATATAGCATGAAAAGGATAGACAGGAAAGGGGAAATGAATTCACTTGATGGAAAACATCCCTGACTTGTTTTATGGCCAAGACAGCAGCGGGAGCAGCCTAGCTTCTCTTGACTCCTCGGCCATTCTTAAGCCAATTTCGCGCCAACAGCCAAACTAAGAGAAAAACCCAAAGTTGGAGAAGGAGAGGAAGGCTCCTTCGATCCCTAAAGGAGGAGGAGGAAGAGTAGCAGACTTCTCCACTTTTGAGCACCTGTGTCGCACCTTCTCCGGCGCCACCCCTTGATGATCCGAGTTTCTCAAAAGTTTGCAAACTTGTTCATCTTCCTCCCCCTCCATGCATCATCAAGGACGAGCTTGCAATGTTCTCCCCATGACCTTGCCTTGCTCAAGTCCACACACTTTAGTTCCTGCTGGAAACTCTCGCCCTGATGATGCAAAGTAGTGTACTCCCCACGGTCAAGAGTTCTTGAACCAAGAACCCTTGGCCCTCCAGGCGGATCAGCCGTTGTTGGCTCAACATTTCAGTATTCAACCGGCCTGTCGAATTACCCTTTGTTGCGGCTGGGTCCTGTAAAAAGTTTCTTGCTTCCAAGCCGAGGACAGTCAAGAAGGCACATAGGACGGTTGCATTCGCGCTGATTGCTTTCTCCGGAGAGGCAATCGGGGAGAGAAACCATTAATTGTGGCTGTGAGGGCGAAATAGAAGAAAGAAAAAGGGGCCCACCAAACCAGACTCGATCGGAGTCTGCGGCGGGGACGGAGGGAGGCGGTCTCTTTTTTTTCTCTGCTATTTATGCCCGTCGCCGCAGCACACAGAGTCTTAGAAGCGCTTTAGGAACCAAATGAGACGGAGGGAGGGGACTGGGGGGGTAAGGACCTCGATTTCTTCGAAGAACCTGCAACTCCGTTGCCGACTCCAGTCGTTTTGGGACTTGAAAAGCATGCAGTATCAAACGGGTCACAGTAATCCGTCTTTTCACCGCGGTGCTCTTCACGGACTTCCCCTTATTCTCGACGAAATTTTTAAACTAGCACAATAGAGTAGGGGTGGGTGCTTGAGTTGGGGTTAAAGTTTGGGGCTTCTCCCCCTGGGGCAGAAGAAGGGGCATTTAGCAACTTTGTTGCCCTCTTCTTCCCACCGCAGCCCACCCCTCCCTAACCCTTTCCCTCGCCCTGCGCTCAGTTCTGATCTTCCTTTCCCAGCGCATGAATATAAGGAAGCTTGCAGGTCGGTAAGTCTGGATAAAAAAGGGCCGAGTCACAACTATTCCCCCTCCGCCGTTCCAGCTGGCATCGGAATTCGAAAATCCCCGTCCCTCGTAATGTGCAGCGCGGGGGAGCGAGGCGAGAAAAGTGCAATGGGGAAAAACCATGTTTGGCGCAACGAGGAAAAAATATAACGAGACGTGCCCATCGTGTGTATGTACTGCACTACTTTGCCTGCCAACGAAATGAAAGCGGCAGGAAAACGCCAATCATACCGTTCCGATCCGAACTGTGTCCGCGCTGAGTCAAAAATCAATTTGTCCGTGCCCGCTGTGGGTCGATCGCTCCTCTCCTATCATTGAGCAAAAAGTGAAGCAACAACGCTGTAGCGCCTGTTGGGTGTCTAAGCGGCAAAAAAAGAGAAAAACCAAGCTTGGTTCGCTCTCTTGGCACAAACAAACCACTCCCTTCTCGCTCTTTCTCTTTCTCTCTTCCTTTTTTCCTTGTCTTGCCCCGTGATGGATGGGCACCGCTTCAAAAAACTTTTTCCCACTGCCTACTTTGCATGTCAAAGAGGGAGGAGGCGCTGCCGGCCGGGATGAGGGGGAGAAAACGGCGTGCAATTTTTCCTCCTCCGTCTTGTGCTGGCGCAAAAAAAGCGACCCTTCTTTATCTCTTATAGCTGGTCCGGCCCAAACACGCTCTGTCGCTGCATTTATGTACACTACGGTGGATAAGACAAAAGAGTGGAGTGGAGTGGAGGGGGCAAAAAAGGGGAAGAGGGCGTTTTAAACGGCGCGCGAATTGGGGAAAAAGAGGAGGAGAAGGAGGAAGCGTAGGGTCCCTTTTGCCTCCTCTTCTTCCCGGGAGGAGACTTTTTTGGCCGTATTTTTCATCGGAAAACTGCCAAGGGGGGGGGGGGGGAGAGGGGGAGGCCGTTTGTGCACGCTTCCTCTTCGAGTTTTTCTCTTCCTCTCCCTTTTTTTCAAGGACCTCGTTATCGCTTCGCTCCCCTTTTTCTTCTTCCTCTTCTGTCTTTTGCTGGCCCTCCAGTCCTCCTTCTGCTAGTATACTATATACTACGCCCTTGCCCCCCTTCCTCGTTCTTGTGCTGCAAAAAAATCGACTTTGTGCGCACACATTTTCCTCGTTTCTTTCCTCCCTGGCTTTGCTGCCTCTCCCTTTCCCTTTTAGCCATTCTCTAGCCTTAACCGTGTTTGGTCTTCAAAAGAGAGCCCATTGTGGGGAACAAAGCAAAGAAACTGTTTTTCCTGGTCTAAGTCGTCAAAAAAGACATCGAAAACATCTGGATGCTCTTTAGAAACGGGAAAGTACATATTTCCAGGTTTATTCTATCCATCCCTCGCCCGTGGCACTGTTCCAACTTTTCCTTCATTCTCCACGCGGAAGTCTAGACCTGAT
>JAAUXU010031002.1_pt1 | contig 12924 bp, 13 predicted proteins | sample 7278151 | NCBI WGS metagenome assembly JAAUXU01 (sample SAMN14350113, study PRJNA611818) | marine sediment metagenome | isolation source: surface marine sediment (1.8m) | place: French Polynesia: Moorea | collected 2018-08 | reverse complement strand
TACGTCCTTCAGGCTTCCCCCCGGTCGGTCACCACCACTGGCAGGGGCAGCTCGGGAGTGGGGCTCACTGCGGCGGTCACCACTGACCAGGTGAGGAAAAACACTAATCACGTTGATGGAAATTAAGGAAATATGGACTGCTAATGTGCAGATTCCTTTTTCTGGCTGAGCAAAGTGGGGTTCAGACAGGGGCGCTTTTCTAGACTGTTTTTGTTGGTGTGGAAAGTGGTATGAAACTTTACTTTACGTGAATATCTAATTCAAACTTTGTGTGATTTCGTTTTCTCAGGAGAGCGGTGAGCGTCGCCTTGAGGCTGGTGCGATGGTCCTGGCCGACCGAGGGATCGTGTGCATCGACGAGTTCGACAAGATGACCGACGTTGACCGCACCGCCATCCACGAGGTCATGGAGCAGGGAAGGGTCACCATCTCAAAGGCAGGGATTCACGCAAGGCTAAACGCAAGGTGCTCAGTCCTCGCTGCAGCGAACCCGGTGAGTCGAGCGATTTGCAGGGTTATACGGAATGAGCAAGTTTCCTTGACATCGCTCTGCGCCTCTTTTTGCGTGGACGGAGCAAATGTCCAATTTGGATTTCCTCTTCCTTTCCAGGTCTACGGTCGCTACGACCCCTTCCGCACCCCAATGGAGAACATCGGCCTCCAGGACTCCCTCCTCTCCCGATTCGACCTCCTCTTCATCCTCCTCGACACCATAGACGTGGACAACGACAGGAAGATCTCTGACCACGTCGTGGGCATCCATCAGTACAGGTCCAGCCAGGAGGTTGACGGCGCCGTGACCACCGGGGGACACATCGGGGCGCTAGACGAGATGGACACCGCCAAGACATCCAAGGGCTCCAAGAGGCAGAGGGACGACGCAGCAGTTTGGGACAAGAACAAGTACCTGCAGCACAGGGCGGGAGGGGACAGGTGGGCTAATTTCAAAGCAGGCACTTCATTTCCCCGCTTGGATAAAGAAACATTTCAAGGAGTAGAAATATACTTTTTCAAAAAAATGAAATTTGGAACTTGGATGATCTTTCTTAATTTGTATGCAAAATGAAGTGTTCAGCTCCTAATTTGAATTTTTAATATTTTTCTTAGGCGGGAAACTAACTGTCTTCTTGTTTTCATCCCACTCAGGTGCCTGACCCTTGACTTTGTGAAGAAGTACGTTGAGCACGCTCGGTCCCTGCGCCCTGGCCTGACCGAGCGAGCCTGCGAGATCATTGGCGACGAGTACTCCCAGCTCCGCTCGCACAACATGGAGGGGACGGACGTGGCCAAGACGCAGCCGGTCACCGCAAGGTCGCTGGAGACGCTCATTCGAATCGCCACCGCACACGCAAAGGCCAGGCTCTCAACAAAGGTGGAGGCCAAGGACGCAGAGTTCGCGGTGGGGCTGGTGCACTTTGCTTACTTCAAGAGGGTCCTGGAGAAGGAGAAGAGGAAGAGGGGGGAGGAGGAGGAGGAGGACTCCGAGGAGGAGGAGGAGGAGGAGGAAGAGGTGGAGGAGGAGGCAGAGCCGGCGGCGAAGAGGGGCAGGGTGGTCGCCTCAGCAGAAGAAGAAGAGGAAGCGGCCGAGGTTGACTCTGTCATGGTCTCTTCCTTCACCTCCAAACTGTCGGACCTGTTCAAATCCGGCGCCTCCCAGCTGCCAATGTCGGAGGTGCTCCGCGCCGTCGTCCAGGATGCCAAGATCTGCTCCAGGGCGCAGGCGCTAAAGTGCGTAGAGGTCATGGCAGAGCAGAACAAGGTCATGCTTTCGGGAGACGTGCTCTACAGGATTTGAATTCATTGTACTATATTCCTTTCCAATTTATGTGGACTTGTATTGTATGCGTTTTAATTTTGCGTGCTTCTTCGAGAAATAAATAAACTTGAACGTTCTCCATGCTCTGGAGCATTAAATTCCTTTCCGAATTCCTAGTATGCAAGAGTGACGCATCGACGAGGAAAAGAGAAAGAAGAAGAAACCTTCTTCGTCCTTGCCTTGCTGTCCGCCGACGACGCCGACGCCTCCTCCGATTTCCCGAAAGAGAAAAGTTTGAAAGTCATTCATTATCTTTCTTTCTCCTTACCCCTCCTTCGTGAAAGCTCCTCTGCCCATGCAGCCTTAACTAGGCTTTTAAATCTCCTTCTTTGGCTTGAGCAGTGTCAGGTTCTTTCGTTCTTGGGCGGCATCGAAGGGAGGAGGCGTAGGATTGTGTAGTAGACAGTAGTGAAGGTGGGCGTGGCGTGGCGTGGCGGTGGCCTCACTGCATGGATGGACCGACGCTAAATGGGATTCCTCAAAACTATTTCCAAAAAATATAATTTTAATTCACATTTGCTAGTTTTTTTGTTTGCTCATAATTTTTGTTTCGTATTTGGCGAATTGCGGCCTTTTTTTCGGGAGATGAAATTTCTTCTTCCTCCGTCTTGGCGCCTCCTCCTCCTCCTCCTCCTCCTCCTAAGCCGGGCAGACGACGCAATGACTCTTAGTTGTAGCCTGTAGGGGATGAGTAAGAAAGGAAGGAAGGTTTTTTTTTAAAAAAAATTCGCTTTCCGCTCTTTTTTTGTGGGAGGTGACGGAATGCCTCATCCATGCTGCATGCACTAAGTTTTCCCCTCTTTTGGCCTTTCAGAGGCCGCGGGAAAGTCCGAAATGCTCTCTTCTAAACAATTTGTCTTTGCAAATTCGCTTCTGCTGCGTTTTCCCGCAAATGGATAGGAAAGAAATCTCGATTTTCAAAATACCTTAGGAAATCCCTTGTGACTGTGAGAGAGAACCCCATTGCGAAAAAAAATATCTGTAATGTAGTAGAGCTTTACAAACAGTTTATTTTGTGAGATCGACGTACCTACAAGAGGCTGGTTTGCGTTTCCTGCAAATGGGGAAAAAAGAAGTAGAAAAGAAATCTCGCCTTTCGAATTTCGGTATTAGTTTTTCTCTTCTTTCCCGGAGGTATTCCAAGGCCAAACGGGGAAGAAGAAGAAGAAGGAATAAACAGAGAAGGAGCGTGAAATTGAGAGTGCAGCAGAAAGCCGTTCAGTATAACGACGTAGAGGGAAATATTTTCGTGAAAGTGTGGGCGTTTTCCCCTCTTATTTTTTAGGGGGGCTTAATGCTGTGACCTCACCCCTTCTGGAGAATGGAGGGGGGTTTGGGAGCTCCTCGTCGTTTTATGCTGATGCTCCTTTCAGGAAGGGAGGGAGGAGGGGTTGACAGCAGGAATATTGGCCTCTGCCTCTCTGCCTCTGCCATTGTGCAGGGAGACGGGAGGGGGGCATGTTGCAAATGGGCATGGGAAAAAAGGCTTGAAAGGTTGAGAAAGTCGATTTTTTCCGTCTCCTTTTTCCTATCTGTCAATTTGTATGTCGGGAAGAGGGGGGAAATTGCTCTCTGCTCTTATCTGCGTCGAAAAGATTTTTTTATCGAGTGCTTTCCAGGCAGGGAAAATGAGGCGATAAATCTGAAAGGACATAAAAGGGTGAACAAGTTTTGTAAAATATTTCTGCGTCACGTATTTGCTCCTATAGCTTCACCTCCTGCAATTTTCTATCCATATTGTTGCTGTTGCTACAATATGTGGTTTTATTTGCTTCGAATGCTTTTGTTGCTGCTTCTCGAGTTGTAGTTGGTGTGAATGCTCCTGCTCCTGCTTCTTTCACTGCTGCTGCTAGTCTTGGTGGCTTTATGGGTGTTGCTTTTCTTGCTGCTGCTGTAGTTGCTGTTGTTCCTGATGCTGCTGCTGTTGTTGCAATTCGTCACAGTAGGTGTTGCTGCTTCTGCTGCAGTTGGTGTTCTTCGTGCAAAAGCTCTTTCCATACAATGAAAAAACATTTTAACAACCAAGTCAAGGCGACAAATGTATCTGGAAAATACTTTTGTCGAGAAACCCAAGACTCATTAACGGTTCGCTCCCATTCCCAATTTCCCAGACGAAGAAAGAAAGAGGAAAAAGTCTTCAAGTATTAGATCGGCGGAAAGAAATCTAAGAACAGGCAAGGATACTTCTTTCCTTCTTTCCTACATTGAGTCATGCAACAACGTGGTGAGGGAGGAGGAAAAAATGCGTTCGCAATTGCAATGAATGGGGGGAGGGGGCAAAGGAAAAAAAGTTGGATTCCATCCAGGTGTCAAAGTGAAGGGGTCACATGGAACGGAAGAAAAAAAGAGTGTGCTAAAACTTAACGAATCATTTATGCAGTTTCCTTGCAACTTGCGTGTATTATGACTTTTTTTGCTTGTAAGTTGTAAACTGCAAAAAGCATTTCCCCCCCAAACTGCACCGTAATAATAGTCGCGATGCATGTGCAAGTGCATGTTGTATTCTTTCTCTTTTGTGCGGGGGTGGTTTTCCCCTTTCCCCTCTTCGTAGAGTTAATCGATAGTAAATGGAAATGGGATGGAGGAGGAGAGGAGGGGAGGGGATCTTTCTTTCTCTTTCTCTTTCCCCCTTTCTCCTTCTCCTTCCCTCGTCCATGTCTCGGCCGCTGCTGCCAAACAAGGGGGGGAAGCCGCGCAATAGGAGAGGAGCCAAAAGAGAAAACTTTTCTCAGGTTGAAGGATTTTGAAACAAAATTTTCAATAAAAGTGGGTAGAAATCTTTTAGTACAATAGAAGTAGAATGCGTACTATGTCGTCGTGGACTAATGAAATTACTTTTTCCTCGTGAAATAATACATAAAGTAACGGAGAAACGGAGTGCATGAGCGACCTTGTTGTCATTTTCGAAGCCCGTTTTGTTGGCCTCGTCAGCTGCGCCGCTGGTCACACCAAGGAAAAAAGCGCCCCGAAAAAAATCTGCCCCCGATCCCCGATCCCTACCCCCCTGTGAACCCGTGCCCCCCGGGCGCCCCCCGCCCGGCCCAGACCCCGACGCCCCGCCCGGACGCCCGCCCCGACCCTCCCTCCGGGCGCCAGTCCGGGTCAAAGGGCGCACCCGGAGAGACGCAGGAGGCAGGAGAACCTGCGGACCCCGGACGATTCTTACGGTGAGTTGTTGAGAGTGCATGAGGACGGAGGGGGAGGGGAAGGAACGAGAGAGAGAGAGAAAGCACTTTGACATCGTCCTCCTGAGGCAAGGACAGCCAGAGGGGGGGCGGAGGCCGGGGGCGTGGAGGGGGGGTGTTCACGTGCCTTCTTTAAAAGCGGGGGTGGGGGGGATGTCGGGGTTCAGTCAGTCCAGGCGGGCACCCTACAGAGATTAGCAAGATGCCTCCCGTGTTCGATCTAGCAAAGGTGCTGACAGTCGTTGCAGACGTTGGAATCGCTCGTATTAATATTTCAAATTGCTTCAATTTCAGGTTCGCTACCTCGCCAACGCCTTTGACAGGATGGAGATGGCCGCCTCTTCGTCCTCTTCCTCTTCAGCGGCAACGACGACGACAGCCTCATCGTCGTCGTCCGTGATCCCCCCGCCAAAGAGCAAGGTCCACAAGAGGAACCGGAGGCAGAGCGGAGAAGAGGAAGAAGATCAGACCATGAGGGAATGCTGCAGGTCCTCATCATCCTCGTCGGACACTGCCAATGCCGCCAAGGCCCGCACTGACGCCATCTTGTCCTGCTCTTCCGTGATGAGCGCCGGCGGGGCCGCCAAGAAGCCTCGGCCGGAGGACAAGAAAGAGCAGCAGCAACAGCTACAACAACAACAGCCTCAACCGGAATCCGTATCAGCAGCCAATGAAGACAGTGATGACGACGACTACGACGACCTCCTGGACGACTTTGCCGTCCCCACCGACATGGACGACTACCTTGACGACGAGGACGTGCCCGACGACGGCGAGGACGACATCAGCACCACCTCCACCCGCACATCGGTCTCCACCGGGTCCGTCGGATCAAACACCCCCTCTCTGGTGGGGGAAAACCTCGAGAGCTTCTCCTTAGAGGTGGGAGGGGAGGGAGGCAAGGGCAAGCCTCCCCAGGCCATGGTGGTGGGAGGGCCGGTGGTCAAGAGCACGGAGCCCCCGCTCCGCCGATCCCTCTTCTCCCACGTGCCGCCCTCCATCAACTTCGTGCACCACAACGAGGTGCCGGAGACGCCGCTGCCGCCGGAACTGAGGCGCGCACTCAAGTGGAAGCTCTCCTCCATCACCCCCGCCGTCGTCAAGAAGGTGGTGACCAACACCGGGTTCAGGCTGATGCGCAAGTCTTGCGCCTGCGAGTGGGGAGGCACCTGGGGAAAGCACATGCGTTCGGCGGCATTCAAGGAGGCGGTGGGCGGCGAGGCGCCGGGAAAGATCAACCACTTCCCCGGCACCTTCAACGTCGGCAGGAAGGACAGGCTGTGGAAGAACTACCAGAAGCTAAGGTGCAGGTTCGGCAAGGAGGAGTTTGGCTACTTGCCGAGGACGTTCTGCCTGCCGGGGGACGCAAAGATGCTCAGGAAGGTCTGGGAGAAGAGGGGGGTCAAGGCAAAGTGGATCGTCAAGCCGCCGGCGGTAAGAAAATTTGAATTGGTATAGTCAGGATTCAAATTTAAACTTATTTTTAATTTTAAAAACAAAAAGGGGGGTAACGGAGCAAATGAAACCAAATGGCTATCAAATCAACTTTTCCCACTTTTAAAGTGTGCATTTATGAAGGCGGATTTAACGTGCACAAGCCAAAAAATATTACCGCAGCAACAGTCTACTCTGGCCTTCCTAACAGGATTTCTTTCTTGAAGGGGGCCTAGTCCAAAGAGGAAGGCAATGGCAGTGCAGGACGTATAAAAACAGTGTCCAAGGGGCCTCCTCCATGTTTGCCTTGCTGATATCCACAGCTTTTCCTTCATCAGAAAGGGAAACAACACAAGCATTAATGCAATTGGAATTGCCGTTCTCCCTCCCTTAAAAAAATCACTCCATTGGGGCACGGGTCGCAGTGGCAAAGCTCAGCAACTGAGCAGGGCATCGTTCTAGTCCTGGCAAGGAGTGCTAGTGGTCTGGGAACCCTGATGTGCATTTGCCTTTGGGCCAGGAAATTTCCTCACAGAGCACATGGTAGTGATGGGGGATGGATAGCACATGGTAGTGATGGGGAATGGATTGATGCATGCCTCACTATATCAGCAGGGAAAACCCACTTGGTAACATTCATTCACCACTGATCTATCTTTCAAGCGGCCGGCTAGATAAATCTGCAGATACAAGATTACATAAAGGTACACTGTGAAATGGCTAGTATTAAACTACTTTTCCGTCCTTTCTCCTGCCTGTCCTAGATGGCCCGCGGCACCGGCATCAAGGTTGTGAACAAGTGGAGCCAGATCCCCAAGTCCTGCCCGATGATTGTCCAGCGCTACATCGCCCGCCCGCACCTCATCAACGGGACCAAGTACGACCTGCGCATCTACGTGCTGATGACCAGCCTGGCCCCGCTCCGCCTCTACCTCTACGACGAGGGCCTGGTGCGCTTCGCCTCCACAGAGTACGCGGCCGACAACGACACTCTGGGCGACGTCTTCATGCACCTCACCAACTACTCCATCAACAAGAACTCTGCGTCCTACTGCCCGAACGAGGACCCCGAGGAGCGCAAGGGGCACAAGTGGACTCTGGGCTCGCTCTGGACTCACCTGGCAGAGGCGGGAGTCACGGCGGAGCAGAGGGCGGACATCTGGGACCGCATTCGGGACATGGCGGTCAAGACGGTCATCTCGGGAGAGCACGCGATGCAACCGCTGTGCAGGCAGAACCTGGGCTCTCACTACTGCGGATACGAGCTCTTCGGATTCGACTTCTTGCTGGACGCCGACCTCAGGCCATGGCTGATAGAGGTCAACATCTCCCCCTCCCTCCACTCGTCCTCCCCGCTGGACCTTGACGTCAAGTCGCCGCTGGCCACAGAGGTCTTCAACGTGGTCCGCTACCACGTGCCAAACAAGATCCCCCCGCGGGCGCAGAGGCAGATCCTGCAGAAGCTCGGCATGGAGGACCTGAACGCGCCCCTCTGCTACGACCCCAGGATCTACACAAAGGACCTGAGCAAGGCCGACAGGGCAAAACAGCTGCGGATTGCAGATCTGGTCTCTTCTGGCGGCTCCGGAGACTCTTCCTCCTCGCTGGACGGTCCCGACCCCGACAAGTACACTGACGCCATCCTGGAGCGCCTCACCCCTGACGACGTCCGGTGCCTCATCCGGGCTGAGGACGAGCTGGCCAGGCTCAACCACTTCCAGCGCATCTTTCCCGGCGCAGAGACCAACCGATACCTCCGCTTCTTCCAGCCGCGCCCTCCGCGCTACCACGACCTCCTCCTGGACGCCTGGGAGCGGAGGTACGGAGACGGGGGAAGGGCGGCAGGCATTGACAGGCTCGAGAGGCTATGTCAGGACAAGGTGCACCTAAGGTAAGACGGAGTTTTTAATTCTCAAATCTGTAGGTTCTCACACCATTTGCTTGTTCCTTTTCTTTTTGCAGAGTCCCTCAGCCTGCCGGATCCTCCTCCAACCCCACTGCCCCATCGTCCAAAGCAGCGTCGAATTCCTCCTCTTCCTCCTTCTCGATGTCGTCAGCATCAGCAGCTACCTCTTCGAGTTCTTCCTGCTCCTCGTCTTGTGTCACTTCCAAGCCTCCCAAGTCTTCCTCCTCAGACTCCGGCGGCGGCATCGTCAACGTCAACATGCTCAAGGCCCCAACAGGGCCATCCTGCATAAGGCAGCCAGTCAAAAGGTAAAGATAATTTGAATTTACCATCTCTTTCTTTGCGGGAGACTGAAGTTGTTTTTCGAATTTCCAGTACTTCCGAGGCCAGGCCTTGCTTCGAGGCCCCCGAGAAGGCTTGTTGCCCCAGTGCTCCCCCCTCTGCCGTCGGGAAGCGTCCCTCCTTCGTTGCCCGGCCCTCCCACATGTGCAAGTCCTCCTCCTCCTCCTCCATAGCAGCGGTGGCAAAGGCGGCCTCGGCCTCGGCCTCGGCCTCGGCCTCGGCGGCGACCCGGCCATCCTCCTCCTCCTCCTCCAAGTCCTCGTCGCCAGAGCCAATGTCTGTCGACAACACCAGCGAGGAGAGCGCGGGGGATGAGGACACTCGGCCGGCCGCTGATGCTCCCCTAGACAACGCTCCATCCTCCTCTTCCCCCCCGTCCGTGTCCAAAGCCTCCTCGACGGATACGATAGAGGAGGAGGCCGCCAACAGAGCCACCAATTCCATCTCCTCTTCTGTAGAGGACTCCCAAAACAACCTGGCCAACAACAACAGACTAGCGGCGTCCGTCGCCACCCAGCAAAAGTAGCAAGAAAACGTCTCACAAAGTTTATCATCCAAGAGAGTAGTGGTGAATTTGAATTGGATTAGCGCAATTCAATTTGATTCATTATGGGAAAGACCGGCTTGTGCATTGACTCATAAAAAATACCTCCGAAGGAAGAAGAGAAATTCAAAGCTTTTTACGCCATTGTTCAAACGATTGCTGCATACCAAGCAGAGGTTTTCTTTTTTTATGGAAATAATCACACATTGATCTTGCGTCTATTTCTTCCAATTTTCAGCGCGTACATACTTCAGTTTCCCTCACAAATTTTAGCGGCGCCTATTTAAAAAAATGATTCTTTTCGTTGTAGCGTCGCTCCTGTGATCGAGAATTACCGTATCCAACTCATACTTATTCAGCTAACAACTCTCTCAGCAACAAGGAAAGGCGAGAACAGCAAAAGTGAGAATTATTGTCGGATTTTTTTAGGTGATCAGAAATATAGCAACGTGGCTGACTTACTGAAAAACACGCCTGCTCTTTATTTCCGGGAATACGTTGTGAGTTGTGACCTTGGGGTGCATTCTGCAAGCATTTTAGAAAGGCGGCAGCTCTGTGTGGGGAACAAACACGAAACCCGCCTCTTTCCCATAAAAGTAAAAGCTCTTTTATTTTTTGACTTTCCTGAGAGGGAAGGCAAAGGGCAATAAAAGAACCAGCTATATAGAAGGCGGGAGCAGAAAAGCCTTGGAAGAAACAAAAGGGAAACACGGAGTGACGGGACAATCAGTTCTCTTCTAAAACGGCATTAAAATGTTTATACTTTCCCTCTTTTTTAAACGAAAATTCGTGAATGGGAAAGCAGTGTCTGTCCCCAACTGAGATTTGACACATACTGATGCTCTCATCCTTTCCCTCTTGGAGATACTTTGAAAGAGGAGACGGAACCCATTTGGCCGGAGAAGAGGGAAGGGAAATGTGATATTTACCTTCTCGTTGCTTACGTAAAGGGAAGAAAAATTTCAAAAAGAAGTCACCGACCTTTTTTTCTCTGCATTATATTCGAATGCCACATATACGCACTTTTACAACATTTCCCCTGCATCCTAAAAATACTGTTTTTTTTGTTTCAATGCATGTAGTCCTTGTCGTGCTCCCTTAGCATGGCCGCCGAGCTCTTAGCGTCTAGGAAGAGCTCCCCCGTGTCCCTGACGTCCTCCCTCTGTATGGCTGTCCGCTTGGCGAGCCGGGCTGCGATGGAGGCAGGGGTCAGCAGCTGCACGGCGTAACGAAGGGTTGTCTTGGCGCCAACCTCGCTCAGCACGGTCAGGGCGTCCTCCTCAATCTGGAGGAGAGACAAGGTTTGTAACATTTATTTCAGATTCTGGCCAAGATACGTTACTGTCTTCGTCTCAAAAAGCTTTGATTAGGTCTGAGGCGCCAAGCAAGCGCTAAAATCATTGGAGTAACTCAAACCGACTAATCTTTTTTTAATTTTTTTTGGAGCCCTTCTGACCTGTAATCCCTCTGTGGCCGCCCTGATCTTTATGATCTGCGCCATCTCCTCCTGCGAGTATGGCAGGGTGCGCACGATGAGTAGTCTGTCGAGTAGGTCCCTGGGCATCCCGTGCGGGGAGACGACGTCGCCGGTGCCGCGGATGACCGTCCTCCCGCGGTTGGAGGCGAACACCACGATGGGGGCGATGGTAGACTCGAGCGCCCGGTGTAAGTAGGTGAAGCACTCGATGTCAAGCATGTGCACCTCGTCGATGAACAGCACTCCGGGCACCAGCTCGGCCAGGCCGTCGTCGATGTACTTGTTCACAACCTGCAAAGGAATCAAAAGAAATAGTCCGTTAAGCATGAGATTCCCTCGAAGAAAAAAGAACTCAAAAAATAAATTCGTACTCTGTGTGGGAAATCGTTGGTGCGCGCCAGCGATGCCAAAATATATTATGACACGAAAAGCTCGAAAAATAATTTACCTTGTTGATCTCCTTCCTGAGCTTGTCGGTGATCTCCGTCTTCTTTGGCTTCATGAGCTGTCCCATCATTGATAGTATGTCCTGTCCTCCCTGCGGCCTTGCGTTGGCAGCGTCGAGGTCGTGCAGGGTGACGTCCTGGACGACCTCCTTCCTCTTGTGCACGTCCCCCTTGGGCAGGGGCACGTACTCCTCAGCCTCCAAATCGAACTCGGTGGCGAAGGCGTCGCTCCTACCCTGCCGCTTCACGGCACCAGAGTTGGCCTCGATGTATATCACGTCACCCAACTGACAAAAGAAGAGGTTACATATTTAGCAAAACATTCAGATCCCAAACCAATTTCACAAAAAAGTTTTCCTATTCTTCTCTTTCATTTAAAAAGTTCCAGGCGGGGCGGCTGCTCGTTGCGAATCTTTCATTTCACAACGCTTTGAAGAAGAAGCGGTACTTTCCCCCCCTCTAAAACTGCTGATATTAACACTTTGATACTCGTCGGGATCTCACCTCCACCCTCTCCTTCTGCATGGACTCGTAAATGGTTGGGTCTAGCTTTAGCTGCTTTGTTCCCTTAGCCGTTTTGAGCCCCATTACGAGATGTGAGACTGTCTTTCCGTATCCGGCGGCGGCGGCCCCCCCGCCCTCCGTCTCCACCGGGGTCAGCTCCACCACCTCTCCCTCGTACACCTCCTTGGTCTCCTTGATGCGGAGGCCGATGGCGCGGCGGAAGTTCTCCATCAGCACCTCCGTCTTCTTGATCTCGGAGGAGAACACCTCGGAGCCGACCATCGGGCAGAAAGGGACCTAAACAATGAAGAATAAACTCCTGTTATCCATGTTCATACTTTCGCAGAGGAGGTAAACACGAATCTAATCGTTTCTGCACTTTCTCCCAAAAACTGAGTTTCCCCCCGTCCGTCTTTGATTCAAAACAAGTTAGCAACACAACCGGCATGGAGAGGATACTCGGCAGAAAAGCATGACTCGATTTTCTCACCTTGGATCCTAGCTCGTGCGCCATTGCTAGCGCTATTGCCGTCTTTCCCGTCCCCGGCGGCCCCGCCATGAGCACTGCCCGCCCGGCCATGCGCTTGGAGCGGATCAGGTCCACCACCACCCCGGCCGCCTCGCGAGCCTGGTCCTGGCCCACCAGACCGGAGGAGGCCTTCCCGGCCTCGCCGGCCTCGTTCAGCCCCAGGCCCTTGACGTGGGAGTGCGCGGAGATGCGCTGCGTCTTGACCGTGCTCTTCACCTCCTCGATCTTCATCTTTGGGGCCGGGTTCAAGTCCGTGTGGTCGATGAACAACTTTGTGTGGTCGATCGACGAGCGGTCGATCGCAGAAAATAGAAATCATAGGAAACAAAAACAACGCGGAAAAACTCACAGGTTGCCACGGAAAGGGATGCTAGAAATTTAAGGAATTCTTGCTGGAAACACATGCAGGCAAAACTATACAGCAAACTACTGAAATATAGAAAAAATGATACCATCAAAGTATAAAGCCTTAAAATATATCTTAACAGTCCTCTCATAAACACCACGAAAGTTTCACTTTTTACGCTAGAAATTGAGAGGTTTTGTGACATAAAAGTGGCATAATGGTAAGCCTGTTTTCATGGACAACCATAGTGAAAAAATTAAATAGTGGGCGCATGCTCCACTTCCCCCTTCTTTTCTGTGGTTTAATGAATCCTTCACTCCTAGAGGGAGACACCGACACAGGAGCGCCGTTCCCCCTCCTTTTTGGCTTCCTCCTCCCAGGCAGCCAAGGCGGAG
>JAAUXU010109684.1_pt1 | contig 12926 bp, 16 predicted proteins | sample 7278151 | NCBI WGS metagenome assembly JAAUXU01 (sample SAMN14350113, study PRJNA611818) | marine sediment metagenome | isolation source: surface marine sediment (1.8m) | place: French Polynesia: Moorea | collected 2018-08 | reverse complement strand
ATAATTTTTTTATGAAATGTGATCCTTCTGAACAAAAAGGTACTAATGAACTTTTTTCAGAAATTTAATTTTTGGCATACTTTATGTAGTAATGTCATGGCCAAAAATGAGGTAATTATTACTTATAATTATGGGTCAGTGCTATTGTCACCATATGAAAATTTAATTGTGAAATGTGATGCTTCTGGGCATAAAAGCACTAGTGTACTTTTTCAGAAATTTAATGGTAGTAGTAATAGTGAAGTATACACATACAGAGTCCTCATGCTCACATTGCTCTATAGCTTGCACCAGCTGTGTTGACTGCGCTGAGTCATCACCTACCCTTTAACCTTCCCAGTGTAAGAAGGCCTCTACAAGCCAAATTTGGTCCAGATGCCACCTGTGCATTGGCCAAGTTCTTCATTACAGTTATTCTTTACACTGCAGCCACAAAAGTCATGTCACTCGTGAGATTCTTGCACCCTTTTGTGCATATCTCAGGCACACTGCAAAATGAAAGCAAATGTAAGAGAGAGACGTGTTTGGGCTCATGCAGAGCCAAAACAGTATTGTAAGTCGTCTGTTATTTTCATTATTTTCCAGTTGCATGCATGCGGTTGAAGCAAAAATGTAGGGGACAAAAATCAAGACACCCTGAATGAAAAGAGGGTGGAAATACACGCCGATAAGACAGAGGCCTGAAAATTGGGGCCCTCTTGCCCATAAACTGAACTTCTGGGGAAAAATGAGGCTGCCAACCCCGACCACCCCACCTACACCAACACCAACACCATCAGACCGAAAGGCATCAATAGCATTTACCTCTGTTGAGATCTCTTGTGATCTCCTGTACAATCCATTGCTTGCTTTGTCGTTTGGTATAAGTGATTGTGAGTAAAATCCATATTCCATACATGGCGACCAGAGGTCCGCAGAGGCCAGAGGCCATCATGAAGACAGGTCTTAATCATCCTGGTGAACGCATCAAAGTCGGCACACCTTGCCTAACCTTCTTGTAAGATATGTTGGGTTCTCCTCTTTGCAAAGCTTTGGCTTGACTTTTCTGATCTGGCGTATGGATGACTCTTGTCAAATGACTGGTCAGTCAAGATTGTGATGGCTGCGGCATTGTGTGGGCAGCAGACGATGGCAGCTACGAAGAATGTGCATTGGACATGAGTATTTTTTATTGGGTCGACAGTGAGTTTCATAACATTGCTGCTGCTTCCAGGATGCCACAATCTTGATAAGTAAGATTAATAGGAAATGTAGCCAACAAGCCAGGCAAGACATGCATCTCGTTAAGTTTTTTGGAGTCAGAGACAGACGATTTGAACGAAATGCCCCTTCCTTAATTTACTGAAGACAGCCCAAACTAGTTTCTTCTGATTCTCCTAGGTATTTTTTTAAACTGTTTCTTCTTCTATTACCCAAGATGTTGGGGGGCAATAATACCGTGTTGATGCACAATAAGCGGCCGAGTCAGATAAACTGACAGATACTACATTTTAAAAAACCTACTTCAGTCCTATTTCCGGCTCAGCTCGTGTGTATGATTGCTACCTGGTACTTTTTGAAGTTTACACAGTATGAGCATGCGCAAGGTGCCCCACGATTACCGTCAAATCTCTTTGATCCTCATAAGTATTTCTTTGCGTCCCTCTCTTTCAAATGAGTTGCGCAGGCAGAGGAATGTTGAAACTTTTGTCCTAGACACACCGACAAATCTCTCTTTGATTATACCAGCCCGGTCGTTGTGGTCGACTACATTGTTAGGACTCATCACGAGTGCGGCAGTTCTATGTCGTAAGGACCTGCAAGGTGATGGGCAAGTCTTACAAAGAAATACGAGGCAAAGGCAAGGAGAGAAGAGACAAAAATACAAAGAGCTTCCTCGTTTGTCGATGCCACCTAATCTCTTCAAGAATTGTCTCCAAGTAAGATGAAAGTTGTTCCCTCCAGAAGAAGAAAAACTTTCGACTCTGTCCCCTCCGCTTCATTCAACCGATAAAAGGCATCACAAGATGATGCTCATTGTACTTTTTCCTCGTGCAATCTTGCGATTATCTCTTGTTTGCCACAAACTGAGTTTCCATTTATCCCCATCCTTATACAAGTATATACACATTAAGTTTGCACGAGTTATGCAAGTTGATTCTTATATACTGTGGTACTTTAGGAGACCACGTAAGGCAGCTCGCTCTTCTTGATCTGCTCAATCTAAAGCGCACGCGACCATCAATTTCTTCTTTGCCGATTAACTAACTTTCTAAATAAAACTCGTGCCGCATTTTCTGTTATTCTTCAATTTATTCACGCTTGATGAAATATTGTCCTTGCTTAATTGCAAGACGCTTCCATAATAAACACCTGGCCATTGTCTGAGTTCCACTGTATTTCTGTCGCACGTGATGCACCAAGAGCCCCTGCATGGATGCCTGTTATTATATTTTAATGTATCGCATTAGGCTACTGGGTAATTCAAAGACTATGTTGAATCAGCTTATTTCTCTAGCACACAACGGTTCTGGACGACTGGAATCACCATCAAACTGCTGAATGAGATGACTCCAAAAAGAATTTTCTTCCCCAATGATGTGAAGAACAACGAGGACATAATTCTTTCCATAAGCCACTTCCTGGGGCCACTAATCTTGCTGGCTTTGGGGAGCATCATTGGATCAGGTGCATTTGCCTATGAGATGACGCAAAAAAAGCATCGCGTGTCATTTGATGCGTGATGAAAACCGCGTGAACTTCTGTCCCTTACAAACTTCACTGTGTAAACTTCGCTGGATTTAAGAGATACTGGTTGGTTCAGTTACTGTGGGTTCTCTCATTGCTCATGTGACGAGAATTGTAAACTTCTGATTTATTCAGTTCGGTGATGTCTGTATACAAAGCATCCCATCTTACAATCGGATAGTTTGACAAGAGACATCAGGGCAGAATCCTTACTGTGATGCCGATTCCAGTTTGTCAGTCTCATAATGCTCCTACGGATGCCAATTATAACACACAATAAAGGGACACAGAAATAAAATCAACTGTACAGTGCTAAATTTTGTGCAAAATCCTCCTGGACGCGTCGAAATTCTTTGTGATTATTGGCTTTGGTCGTTCCTCATGGTGTTAGGTCTCTGCGTCCTGAATGGTACAAAAAATTAGTGGCAAGTAAAGGAATCATTTAGGAGTCATTATCTGAGGAGGTTATTTCACATCCTTAGATGGGTCAAGTCCTTCAAGTGAGTAGTCAGAGTAGTCAGGTGGTGCTACCTGGTCCTGGGCCCCTGCGTCTTCTCCGGCAGCTGGTTCTACTGCCGTCGCATCGTCTTCTCCGGCCGCTGGTTCTCCTTGCTGTATTGTCGCTGCTGGTTCTGCCCCTCCTGCTGTGTCTTGATCCCCTGCTGTCTCTTGTGCGGCTTCTTCGCCTCCTGTCTCCTCTTGGGCCTGTGCTGCTTCTGCTTCTGCTGCTGCCGCGGCCTCGGCGGCTGCCGCGGCCTCCGCTGCCGCCTGCATGGCCGCTTCTAGTCCTCCGATCTCTTCTTCTTCATTCTCATCTGCTGCTTCTGGTGCTGCAGTCACTTCGAGGGAGTGGATGCAGTTGGCGTGGTCTGGAGGTCCGCTCTCAAGCACGCGCCACTCCTTGGAGCCTGAAGGTTAGATTCATATTTGCAGCTGGCGTCGTTAAATAAGTTGCTTAAAATGATATAAAATCCAGACACACCGTAGCAATCTTCCGTCCTGTCCTCGCACTCTCCAGTCTTGCTCCATCTATGAAAATAAGCAGAAATTATGCCCACTGGAAAAAGCAATGCGCTTACTGCCATTTGAGGAATAACACTAATCTTACCTGCACTTAGATACCTTCTCGCCGGCAACGTTGATTTCGGGATATTTTGGGTTGAACTTGCAGGGGTTGGAGCACTCAGAAAACTTCTCAAACTCGGGGCCTTACGTGGAGAAGTCATATTACTCATCCGCACAATTTTGTTCACCTCCTTGCATTTTCTCACCATTGATGACCTCCCTGTTGCACATTTGGTCTGGGTCCGTGACGTCTTCAGTACAGATGCACTGGTTGGGCTCATTGCAGGTGCCACCAGAGGGGCACTCCCAGTAGGGCACGCACTCGTTGCAGAGCAAGCCCCTATAGCCCCTCTGACACAGACAAGTTCCAGGCTGAAAAGAATCCGCATATGAGACGTCAGATTTCTTTTCCCACTTGGGCAATAATAACATTCCCCAAAACGTTGCACAATTGTTCATTATTGCTGAAAGTCATAATCACCTCCTCGCAATAGCCGTGGAGTTCGTCGCAACCTTCCGAACACTTGGGCTGGTCACAGAGGGTGCCCTCGTAGCCTTCGTGACACTCGCATGTGTCGGGCTGCCCGTCCTTGCACCCGCCATTCAGGCAGCCGGGTAGGGGCAGGCACTTGCTACAGTCATCGCCTTCCCAACCGTCATGACATCTGTCATTACAAGACATTTTTATCTTTCCAAACTCAATATTTAAGCTCTTTTTCATACAACTCAGTCGGAAGTGTCAAGATTACTGAAGGAACAAAATACCACTAGTTAAAAGCGGAAACAGACCAAACAGTTCTGAGATGATTCAAATATTCAGTGTCACAATAGGTGCAGTTGTCTGGTGATGCAATGAAAGGACTCATTCTTACGTGCACAGGTTGGGCTCGAAGCAACTCCCGTGCTCGGCGTTGCAGTTGGGGCATGCAGCTGTGAAGATGCAAGGATTGAGAAAAAAAGGTGCAGAGCATGAGTGCTGGGCACAACTCACGGATGTTGCAGAAGGCTCCCTCCCACAAGGCGATCCCGACTTCGTCCACCTCGCATTTGCACTCATTCTCCTCGTCGCAGGTTCCGTGCTTACAGCTGGCCTTCGTCACGCAGCGGTCGCACAGGTGACCTTCCCTGCACAAATCAGGGTCCAAGCGTTAAGGTTCCATTTTTGCAGTATATTCACAGGCGTTTTAACTCCCAGTGCTCTGGCCTTCGGGTGCATTTACACTGGAGAAGTCAAACGACAGATGTCGCGGGGCGATTTGGAGCAGATAATCTCCGTGCAGTCTATGCTATTGCAGAACATTAGGCCTGGGAAATGCCTCTTGAACCGTTTTTGACTTTCTACCTACTGTGTTTTGAAGCCTTAAGGTTTAATTTTCGTATGCTATGTACGAAGACTACATTGACTTTTCCCGATGGCAAAACATAGATCTTTGAATCCTTGGGTTGACGTTCACGCACCGTACGTACAGTACGTCAGTACTTACCATCCCACCTCACACGCGCACACCCCAGGCCTGACGCACACACCGTGCCTGCACGTCTCCCCGTTGTACTCGCAGATGGGCAAGGGGCACGGGTTCTTGGGGTCTCTCAGGTGCTCGTCCTCTGGCTCTTTCCAACCGCGCAGGCAGATTACGTTGGCGTCTTTGTCGCACAGGTAAGTGTGGCTCTCCTGAATCAGACAGTCGCCAACGGGTAAAGGACGGTGAGGATGATCACGTCGATAGACAAACAGATAGGAATACCGACGACACACGTGACGTCCGTCGCAACAGAAGTGTCGCAGAAGAAATGATGTTTATGTCACCACGTCCGTGCATAATCAGGAAATATTCACGCCTCACTGTACTGACAGGAACTCGGCGAGACCCAAAAAAAAGTGGCGATATGCGAGAGAAACACAAACCTTCAGGTTCTCAGCGACACAGGGGTGCTCGTCGTTCTTGAGCGGCGTGAACCGCAGGACGCCACCAGAGCCGGACGGGAGCGAGAGGGACACGGCCGCCGAAGGTAGCAGCAACAGCAACAGACCGTACATTTTTTTTTTAGATCTTTACAAGAAAAAACAAAAAAAATGTTCAAGTTGCTTCTCCCAATCCCAAGGTCTCACTTAGGCCGTTGGAGTGACTTTTATACAATTTTAACCAGCTTTCTCCGTAAAACACCAGTGATTTACAACTTGCAAACGGTGGCAAAACAGACCTACGGCCAACCTTGAATTTCTCCTATTTCGTAGCAGTGAATGCGCCAGGCGAAGCTACACCTGCAAAAGCGCACGTTTAGACCAGCAGAATTTATTGGTCAAAAAGGTTAAAAAAAGAGATTCTCCTTCAGTGTATTTTAAGATGACGTCATAACATGTAACGGCAAAGGCTGTTTTACTTCTGAGCACGTTCTTACGCCAAATTGCGCCAACCTTTTTTTCTTCCCAAAGCGGAACAATTGCGTTATTTTCGCCATGAAACGAAAATACCATTTTTCGGCTTTCGATGTCATTTTAGAAAGCCTTGATCAAGAAATTACAGAGCTGTGAATAGCCTAAGATATCTTAAAACACCTCGCAAGTGTCATTAAGTCAATGACAAATTCAGTCTGTAAAGCCGATTGAAATTGCCTCATGCGAAGGATAAAATACGACCTGAACGCAAGTAAGGTCGATAAACGCGCCTGGACGAGCGAGGATGAATAAATCAACACTTCTTTATTGCCCAGACAGTTTTCACAATGTTTTCACAATGTCTGACACACAGACCAGGATCTCGTGGGTTTGAGGGAAACAAAAGAAGTAACAATCTCATTGCTGTCTGGAATCAAAAGGGGTCAAGCAGAAAACGTAAAACTGTAATCAAGCTATTTGACGATATCGTTTAAGGATGCGACTAATTTCTCCCTGGAATAAATGAGAAATTGCTGTTGTTCCACTAGTAGACAGGTTTGGAGGCCTCCTGCAGCACCTGGTCCAGGCCCTCTGACAACAACAGTAGAAGAACAATCCTCCCCGAAAATCCCCGGTGTATTGAACAGTTTTACAACAGATTGAAGATAGATCCTCCTGCTCCTCCAGCACCTTGGTGTCTGAATTGATCTTGCTGTTGCTGCTGCTGTCTGGCTTTGATGGCCTCCTCCAAGGTGTCCTGGTGCGCAGTCATGTGCCTCGTGAGGTGGTGGCGCTCTTTGAAGATCTCGCCGCACACCGAGCAACGCAGGAGGCGGTCGCTGGCAGCGGCCGCCGCCACCGTAGCTGTCCCGGTCGAGCAATCGCCACCTCGGCGTTGCTTGTCGCTAGCCACAACTTGTCCTGATCCACTGAAAATGAACAAGGACAGACTCTGTTCAAGGGCCCACTTTCCTGGAGATGCTGCCTGAATGACAGCTGTAACATACGTAGTCAGTCTTCTAGAAAGATTCAGCAAGCATCTTTCAAGGCTACCCAAACACCTATGTAAGGCAAAGTGGGATCTTCATGTCTTGTGTGCCCCAGAGAGCGACGACATCTCAACTTGGTGGCCTGACTTTTCTTCAGACTGTTATTCATTGAGTAGTTGTACCTGTCCTTCTCCTGCCTTCCATGGTGCGTCCTCATGTGATAGACGAGGTCGGAGGTCATCCTGAAGGTGATGCCACACTTGGCACACGTGTTGGACGCGCCGCCCAGGCCAAAGGCGGCAGTCAACAAGCCTGCGTGGACGACAACATGACGCGTTGGCAGATTTAGGGGGAGGGGGGACATTCAACGACAGAAAGAAAGGAAGCAGCCAGTGAGGAAAAAAGTACTCAAGTTCTGTTGACACTTCTTTCCTTTATTGTGCCTCCTCAAGACATCAGACAAGCGTAAATCAAGGACTTCAGGGGGAAGGGAGAGAGAAGCAACGTTACCTGGGGCCGCTCCTAACAGCGCGGGGGCCATCATTGGGAGAGCGGCTGCAGCGGCCGCGGCGGCCATCGCGGCTGGTGGCGTCTGCGTGGGCGGCTGATGCCGCAACGACTGTGGCGGTGGAGGCGGTGGCGGCGGCGGCGGCGGCGGCGGTGGCGGCGCCGGCGGCGGTGGCGGCCCCACCCGCTCTCTGCTTTCGCCGCCCGCGGCGGCGGCAGCGTCGATCATCTTCCGCAGGGCCGGAAACGGAAAATATTGTCTGGCAGAGCCGGCGCCTGGCGGAATCTGACGCAAATCTGACGCAGATTCCCGTTGACGTTGAATTTTGGGTGACAGCTGGAGTCCCGGACCACGATTTCCCACACCACTGGATTGTCATTGAGTAGTCATAAGGATAAATTGGCGAGAACTGCAGCCAACCATTCTCACTCTCTTTACCTGTTCTGCCCCAAGATTTGCCAAGCTTCTCTTTCAGAAGCCTCCGGGTGAGGCCGCTCCGAATCCTCTCCCTCCGCTCGGGACCTGCTGGAGGCCGAGGTCACTTTGGTGAAGGCGCTGCGCGGGAAGCAGTCGTCATGCTTGTCAATTTTCCTACTTTGGTGTTGTTGATCTTGGACCGTTTTAGGGTTTTCCGTTGACTTTCTCAGGGCTTTTCCTGGGAATTCCTCGTGGTGGTGGTCCTCATCCCCTGTCAGGAAGGCCACGTCGAACGTCCTCTTGGAGGACGACGCCGGCTTGGCAGATTCCTCTTTGGGTTCCTTACTGTCGTCTCTTTCGTTCTTGGTGTTGTTATCGTTCTGATCCGATTTCTCCTGCGTGGAGCTCATTTTACTCTCCTTTTTTGTCAACGTTTCCCCCTGGAAGTTCTGGGGAGAAAAAAAAAAGATAACTCATTTGTTTTATTAAAGCCATGACGGATTAATCAGGAAATATTTAAGACGATGACCACTTCGTGCTTATTTATTTAAAACGTAGGTGACAAAAGGCCTTTATGTTCATTGCTTGAGAGCCACATTGTGATGCCCAGCACTATATCAAGGCTTTGCATCGACCTGGTAGTGGTCGTATACAGTATATCGTAGTTGTGTTGCACTTGTTACCTGTTTCTTTCAAGTTCCACAGTAAAAGAGCGAGAATATAATCAAACTCAGAAGAGTTTCTTAAACTACAACAATATCGACTACGAAGTCTGAGGGTGTCATTCAGCAGCCAAGCTGTGGCTCTCGAGGGACCGACAACATCCCTATGGGCAATCACTGTACTCTAAATTTGCAACTTTCCTGATTGATGAGACAGAAACGTATGTACGACTTTTTTGTCACCTGACAAAAAGACAGAGATTTATATGTCTGCTTCTCTGTCCTCGTGCTCGACTGAAAAAGCTTTGCAATTGCAAGTTTGTTTTGTTTTTGGTCCTCTGCAACATCTTTCTCTTGAGCAGACTTTCAATTAGTTACGGCTCTTGCGCACCCACATTGATTTCCCATTTTTTTCCGTCTCTTCGTGGTAAACCCACGTGCACGCGCACATGCACACGACCACGCACGCGTGCGCGCCCGTTAGCTTCTCGCTCAGACACAGTTGCGATTTGTCTCGGCCGGTGGACGGGGCTAACAGAGAAAAATGGATGTGGCTCCAGACTCAGTGCATATTCATTGTGCGGGGTGCAATTTATTTAGCTTCAGTCGACCACCCATTGATGCGGTGTTCACGGGGTACAAGGGGTACACTGGAGAAAACTCCAAAATGGTTGGGAAGGTCCCTAGTGGCCCTGCCGTCGTTGGACGTGTTAAACTCACTCGTTTCACACACCAGCCTGATCAAAAAGGGTCCGAGAGGTGGGCGCGGCTTTGTCCCTGGGCGATGACAGTGGGATTGGCAGCATAAAGGTTGATACAGACTATTGGTGGCTGACGCAACCGGTAAATGTGCATTGGAAATGGCTGATTGATCAACTTATGATAAGAAACCCTGGCTGAAGGTTAAAAAAAAAAGAAGAAGAAGAAAAAAATCCCCCTGCACAGCCGCACAGCGACTTATTTGTTATTAACCCCCCTCTTGAGCGTGGAATGACATGGTGACAATTCTTCTCACTTGTTTGCAACCACTCAAAATGTGTAGGAATAGTGCGAAGAATCGGACTCAAAAATGCCAATTTGACCTTGTATAGAAAGTTTTGTGTCTTTCTCTCTCACTGATTTAGGTCTTAATGGACTCAACGTGGCTCAAAGTTGCGCTTGCGGATGTGAGACTCGTGTTCAAGACCATCCCGGAGAGATCTAAGACTGGGAACACATTGCTTGTGGCCGCAGATTATCTCTTCGGCTGAGCTTACTGTGAAGAAAAACAAACAATCTTTCTCTTCTCTGGATGCCACAGAGGGTCATGACCACCTTATCACTCTTGTTGAATTTTGCTTCAGCCAATGATGGCAGCAAGTTCAAATGTCTCTTCTCTGTTGTGTACATGCCAATTGTGACCTCAGAGTCACCAGAAATGGGCGGAAACTGTCAATACCTGACCAGAATAAAGGTCAGCTGGCAGCAAAAGGTAGAGTCGACACGAATGAGTCCATATTTCTTGGGCAGGCAAGACAGCACAGTTTCTGCACCTTGGGCACAGGCATGCAGACAGTGACAGCTTGATTATCACTGGAAAAGGAACCCCTGCCAATTTCCCAGTCCTCAGGAGTCACTTGTGCCGTGCTGACTTCAACTCCCTGAGACATTAGGTCTATGTGAGATAGGCTTTATGACTGAGATATAGAAGAAATATGAGTGTATCTGCAGCTCCTCAGCTCACTGAAGTCAAAACTGAGCACAGAAACAGACAGAGAGACAGACAGAGAGACAAACAGACAGACAGACAGATAGTTACCCGAGTTGAGTAACACCTACTATGACACCGTGACAGCTGCACGGCTGTCCTTGGTCCAGGCTCCAAAATTCAAACTGAGGTGGGGGGAGATATTTTTTCTCTTTTCCTTTGGACCCTGTTTTGTTGACTTGAACCTTGTTGCAGATGATTCATTGATGAGATTCTCGAAGATGGTAGATGAAAAGTAAGAAACTAAGCTCTAGAGCAAAAAATTGTCTGTTGCTTTCAAGAGTAGCTAATATTTCCTGAAAACTTTGGCTCCGTCATTAAAACCTGCGGGATGAAACTTTTTCCTGGTCCAGCTGAGCAAATCCAAGTCTATTTTTGCAGGCGAAAATCTAGATTTATTTTTTCGACGAGGACCTGCTTGTGTCAGCCTGATTGGGCACCGCCGAAACGCCCTTTGCAGAAGCCAAAGACAAATGGTCAAAGAGGCACGAAATGAAGTACTTGAAGTCGTTGATACCATCACGAGTCATCAAGACTCAAGATATCTGTGAAAAAAAGGGAACTTCTACCAAAGAGCGTTAGCTCAAGATCTTGAGGCTGGCGGAGGGCGTTCTACTTCTTGCTGTTGGTGGCCACGTTGGCGTTCAAGATGTGTCAAAGACAAAAAAATCACTGCCCCATTCTCCCCGGTCAAGATGCAAATTCGGATGCAAACTTTGCTTGACGAGAAAAAGAGAAAAATTTGGATTCATCCCAACCTCCATACCACTAAAGCAGATTGTGCCAAGACTTGGGATGAGGGGTAAACGCCCCTTACTTACCCTGCCTGCCAATCGACGTCCGCACAAATATAGATTTGTCTTCGGGGATCCCGCAAGTGCGTACACAAAGGCAAATAAAGTTATTTCTTTTACTAACTCACGAGCTTATTCACTCTCGCCACTCCCTTGGGCTCTGCTTTCTCTCTCTCCGCGCGTGTCTCTCGCTTAAACCCACTAAGCACCCCTCAATCCTCAAGATCTCGACCAGACAAGTGCAGAAGAGCAAAATCACTTTGTCTCTCTCACACATTCAGTGCGGTGACTGCACAGTCGGCCGAGCCAACGGCGGTTGGACCCGGAGCCACCGGGAGAAATGGAAGCGCCTGAACGCAATGGTTTGCCTGACAAAATCACTCAAGTTCGTGGCTGAAGTCAATTCTTTCCGGCGAATTGCGCAGAAATCACTTCCCGTCTTTGTCTCGCCGAGTTCCCTCCTGATATCCACGCGCGCGTTCTCTTGCCAAACCATGAGCTCTGTGATGATACATACATCCATATAGCCTGAACAGTCAAGTCGTCGGGGACTTCACAAACTCGGGTCAAGGCGCAACGTATACACACATACGGGAGCACCGCAAACTTTCTCGACCCAACTTTAGGACACTCACGATAAGCGCGCATTTTTTTGGCTCGCACGGTAGCAGCGTTGTTGCGCGCTGGATATCCGGGGAGAGAGAGAAAGAGCCCGTGACTGGAATGGGTGACGAGAGAGAGGCTCAGCGAGACCATTGCTTTCCACACACGCACGCACGCGCGCGCGCACACAAGCGCTACGAAGGAGACGAAGAAAGAGTCCGATTCTCTCCAGGATTGCTTGATCTTGTCCCAGCCCAACGTTAATTTATATCAGCAGCATTTTTTCCCTCTTTTGGGTGTGCAAAATGGGTGGGGGAAATCGACATGCAAATTGGGTGAGCCAGGAACAAAAAGAGAGAGAGAGAGATGTGTGTGGGTTCTGGCTGCTTCGCTGTTGGTGGCCCCGACCTCTCTACCTCACTCTCGGTCTCCGCGTACACGGACGCGTGCGCGTGCGCGCATCCTTCATCGTTCTGAGTTGGATGACACCGTTTTTCTTTCTCTCTCTCTTTTCTTTGCTGTTTACAAAGTATTACTACACATGACTCGGTTTGCCCAAGGTATAGAAGTTTCGTGAGCAATGTTTATTTTTCTTTGGATGACGGTTCCGTCGAAGGTGATTTTTGACTGTGCACGCTGTTTTGGTCATGTGATCTGGGCGCAAATGCTAGGACACTTGGCAAATTGAATGATGTGGAAAGCTTCTCTCCCTTTCGAGTCCCACTCGGCGAGCGACACAGCAATGACGAGGTTGAGAGAACCGAGAGAAAAAGTACAGTATACGCAGTACAGTGGCAAAAATTGGTAACCCCCCCTCCCCCCGTTTTTTGAGCGGAACTTTTGTATTTCAGGAAGTTTCACTGGCTCGCCCCCCCCCCCCCCCAAAAAAAAAGTCGCAATGTTCATTCACAAAATTTAATACATCTTCTATTTATCACAGTCACTCTCTGTTTTTGATTCTTTTGAAACAGAAAATCGGCCTTATACGCCTAAACAAATGACCGAAGGCGTCTTTTTTCTTTTATCGTATTTTTTCT
>JAAUXU010163539.1_pt1 | contig 12927 bp, 14 predicted proteins | sample 7278151 | NCBI WGS metagenome assembly JAAUXU01 (sample SAMN14350113, study PRJNA611818) | marine sediment metagenome | isolation source: surface marine sediment (1.8m) | place: French Polynesia: Moorea | collected 2018-08 | reverse complement strand
TGGTTCTAATAGGGGAAGTTCACTGTACTTGCTCATGGTTCTAATAGGGGAAGTTCACTGTACTTGCTCATGGTTCTAATAGGGGAAGTTCACTGTACTTGCTCATGTAACTACAGTGTCACATTTATGTAAAGAATCTAGGATTGAGTGATCGAGCAACCAGGACTTGGGGCGACTTCTCTATCCTAAGGAATGTTTTAGTGCACATCCAGAATTGTGTTCCTCATCGTTCTAGACAGGTCTCAGGTGAGATTCCAAGGCCCAAGGCTGATTATACACTTTTGACTGGCACTGTATTACTACTAGTGCTACTATTCGAGCTAAAAATTGAGTCTTTTCCATCTGTGACGGCATTCAGAACCAGAACACAAGTCCCCTGGTTGCCCCACAGCCTGGAGGAGTCCCCGGCCACCCCCGTCATGTTGGTCGGCCACGCGATGAAGTGGTGTAAGGGAGACAAGAAGCCAAGAATGCGCCACAGCAAAAGGCTTTGGAAATAATCATGGGATGATCGTGATGCGAAGTTCTTCGCTATTGCTGCTACGCTTTTCCACCTTAATCCCCTAAGGCTGAACACAAACCAGAGCCACTCTACATACAAAAAGTGCCTGAGCCGAGCCTGCATGGCTTCATGATAGCTTGTCTGCTTCCATTGAGGACGGAGAAAGAGAAAAATCCCTCACCCTCAGGCTCATGTACACGCACACGCTCTCGGACCTGTCCGCGCACACGCACCCGCCGCCGCGGGCGGCCGCATTCGCATCCGCAGACACAGGCACGCATGCATAGCCAAAGCACTCACACAAAAGGCCACCTTTCGTCGTCGGATCCGTTTCGTTGCAGTCCTGGGTGGGCGGAGCGCCCGTGCTGCTCCTCGCTGGCATTGGCGACCACAACAACGCGTCGGGAGCTCCGTCAGGTTCCTATTGGAGGCGAGCGTTCGCCGAGGGCGGGGCGAGCATGAGCAGAGTGTTGGGCTGGCAGAGGAACAAAGCAGAGAGGTCTTGATATCGATGCCCTTGCTGCTGCAGCTGAAGCAGGTGAAATCTATATCCCACTGCCTCGCCATGTCGTCGTCGTCGTTGGTGAAGCCAGAGCCGACCTCGTCGCCGACTCAGCAGACGACGACGACGTCACCGTTGTTATTGCCGTTGCCCACGTTGAACTTCTCGGTGTCGCAAGTGGCGTCGGTGTGCGAGACGCTCGAAGAGAGCGGCGACATTGAGCGATTGGGAAGATTCCTCTGGTCGCTACCCGTGGCCCACCCGAACACTGACGAACTGAATCGGAACGAGTCGGTTCTCAGGGCCAAAGCCATCGTCGCCTTCCACCTGGGCAACTTCAAGGAGCTCTACAGGATCCTCGAGTCGTGCAAGTTCTCCAGCAAGGACTCGCACTTGAAGCTGCAGACGCTCTGGCTGGAGGCTCACTACCAGGAGGCGGAGAAGCTACGCGGACGACCACTTGGACCCGTGGACAAGTATCGTGTGCGCAAAAAGTTCCCTCTGCCCCGCACCATCTGGGACGGCGAGCAGAAGACACACTGCTTTAAGGAGCGTACGCGGTCTCTGCTCAGGGAGTGGTACCTCCAGGACCCCTACCCCAACCCCAGCAAGAAGAGAGAGCTGGCCCAGGCCACCGGACTCACACCCACCCAGGTCGGGAACTGGTTCAAGAACAGGAGACAAAGGGACAGAGCGGCCGCCGCCAAGAACAACAGGTAGGACAACATTGCTCACGTCACAGTGGGCTGCAACGTCAAAGAGTCGATCAAGGTGTTGAGCATTGCCGGCGTCTTCTGCTGTAGTCTGTCTTCGGACGCGAGCATGAAATGCGTGTAGGCTTCGAAGTACCGCGTACCGACCAAGTGTTTGCAGCAGTGCTCATGTACAGCAGCTGAAGCATAGTAGGTCACATCTTGTTCAGACACTGCATGACCTCAGCCATGTGGACAGCCGCCGTAGAACTCGTGCATGCTGAGCAGGCACAACTTCTGCAGGGAGTACAATGACTGACGGGCCAGCTAGGCCGTCGCATTCGCCGCTGTCTCCTCGGCTGTCGCCACCGCCGCCACTTTGTTTTGTTCGGTCCCCATCTGCTGCTTCCCGGACTTGTCGACGCCGCCCTTTCGAAGTCGAATGATGCAGCGCCCTGGGCAGCGTCGACAAGTCCGACGCTGCCCAGGGCGGCACCCGCCAAAAGGACTGCATCATTCGACTCTTTGTGCTGACGATGATCAATGTTGGTCACCTCCTCGAGATCAGAAGAGGGCAGAAGCGCAGTCCGATGCCACTTCTGAGCGAGTCTCTTCATGACCTCTTCACGTCATTGAAGTTCAGTCTTCCGCCTAGAACTTTCACGCACTTCGTAAAGGACTTCCCATACATTAGTTGTCGAATGGAAAACTTTTATTACAGTGGAATCTGGATTGCGCGACTGTTTCTCCATTTCAATCCTCTGCAGGGCAAAGCTTGATTTGACAATACTATGGTTAGTGCTGAAATCGAGGTTCACTGTACACTGGTTTAGTGGCAACTCTGGACAGTGAATTAAGAACCAAAGTAAGCATTTATTTTGTTTTGTCAAGTGATCTTTGGTCCAAAGCTCCCGTCGATTGCACCCATGCTGGTGAGGTTGCTCTTCCTCGTCGCTGTAGTGTTAAAAAAGCGTTGTCAGCGCTTTTTTCAGCCTAGCCAAGACGATCTCGCGCACCTCAGCCGCCTACGAGTTTGGCGTCGTGCACAAGGTTGGGTTCCGCTCCAAGTCTTCGTTCACGTCCAGAAAGTGCGTTGAAGACTGGTCGACGTTCAGGAAGAACGTCTCGACGGAGCTCCTGGCGTTGATGGAGGAGTGTGGCCTGAACAGGTCTGGAAGCTGCTTCACTGATGAAAACGTCGCTTCGCTCCAGCACATCTCCGTAGGACATGACTGAGTAGACGACAACTAGTCTATTACGTCCAGACAAATGATCGAGCTGGCTCGCTGGCAAGCTGTCCTCATCTATCGGCGAATGGCGGCCCAATGACGGTTGACTGCAGTCGACATCCGATTTGGCCGAGTCAGTGGTCGAACTGAAGACGACTGTAAGACAGGGTGGTGAGATCCGAGGCTCCCTCAGCGCAGTCGCTTTCAGCCACCCTGTTCTGTAAGTACAGCGAACGTTGTACTGAGGTCTGCAGGCTTTGTGTTAGACTGCATTTGCTCTAACGCCATTCATACCCAGCGCAAACTGACAGAGAGCAAAGTACGAAGACTAGCAAAACATCACTTTAGCAAGGCGGAGACGAGGGGAAAAGTGTAATTTTGACTCTGAATGACTGCACTAAGGATTTCTCTTCAATTTAAAGCAAAGTAAAAGTGTTTCTCAACAAAGAGCACATCAGAGTTCAGGAAAGTTCCTGGCCAGGTTTACAAAGTTGAGCTTTTACTCTGCAGATGCGTCTCTATCTCCATCCCCAGCAGATTGACTCCCAAGTCGACTGCATCGCAGGCATCTCCTGCTTCTTACTGGGCTTCTGGTTGGCCACCAACCACAGCCTCGTTCTGGTCAATCCACGTGCTGGAAAAAAACAACAACCGGCACGGGTGCTGCGCGTCCCCCTCGGCTTGTAGTTGGACTTGCTGAGGTCTTTGGCCACGAAGTCCATGAACTCCCTCGTGCATCTCAATCTACAGTGCCTAGAACACTCATTCGGTCGCTCACGTCAAGTCCGAGTGTTAGTGGGGAACACCTTAGGCACCCAATGCGACTCTTTCTTATGTAGTTGACAAGAGCACAACAAAGAAAGGTTTGTTTCCCGCCGCTGCCGCCTTCGCCGCCGCCGCTACCGCCATTTGTAGGTCGTGATGTGCACGAGGTACCAGGTCCCGATGTGGACGCGGGTCGTCCGCGGACACGCGCGTGACGATCAAGACGACGGTGTCGTTCTTGTCCTCGTCCCGGTCGCGCTGCGTTCCGATTCTTCTCACCGTTTAATGAGCGTCTTCCCTGTGAATGAAAGACTCTTCTCTTCTTTCCTCAGGTTCACGAGCGGAGACTTCGATCCACGCAAGCCAGGGGGGAAGGAGGGAGAGGAGGAGGAAGTGGACATCTCGAACTCAGACTCAGACTCAGAACTCGACATCGAGAACACCTCGGCCGAGGACGCCTCCGTCACGGCCTGCAACAACAATAAGGTTTCACTGGGCCCAACCGCTTCCTCCGCCCTCTCTTCCTCGTCTTCTTTGTTCCGGCCGCGATCGCGCGGCGGCAGCGGAGACGAGACCACTTCTTCCGTAGCGGCCGCGGCCGCCGCAGCCTCGCTGCACCAGCCGCCGACTCTGCCGCCCATCTGGCCCGCCGCGGCTGCGGCGGCCGCGGGGCCGCCGCCACATCACCCTCATCCTCACAGCTTGCAGGCGTTGCTGCTCCCGTTCTCGGCGGCCGCGGCGGCCGCTGCAGCCGCTGACTCGGACAAGCTCCATCACCACCACCAATACTCATTCGGAGTCGCCATGCAGAAGTAATGAACACTCAAGGCGACCGCGTGAAGCTCCTACGTACATTACACATGCCACTTACGATACATCAGTTTTAGGGATTGTCATTTCTAGTCTCTCTCACCCAGACACCTTCAATAAAGAATAACATTAGGTGGTCAATCACGATCAATGATTAGTCAGGGTAGCAGGTCAGGTTCTGCTGATCTGCAGGCTCAGGTCAGCAGTTATGCTGGTAAAATCTAGAGTCTGATTGTCTCCAGTAGGTAAAGAAAATTGACCTGGTCAAGTTGAGGAGGGCTCAACTTAATCGAGACCAATATCGGTACCATGGAGGATCTTGAATACTCTTTCTTCAAAATGGAGGGGGGGGCGTTGGCCCTTAGCTAGATTTGGCTCCTCCCCCTGACAGGTACCCGCCGAGGTTCATGATCTTGAAGCTGTTGTACTGACTTTCTCCCCAGATGGACAACTTCTACCTCTTTTGGAGGGTTCAATTTGTCTGTGTGGTTGGAATTTTGTACTCACCGTGGATTATGTTGAGAAATCGATCAGCCTCTTAGTTTTGCCGCTACTGTAGTGAGTTGACAGCAATTCCACGGATCTCCGCTGACCTCTGAGTCCCTATGGTCAGTCACGGATGTCAGTACAGGATGGTCAGTAACGTGTTCAATTGGTCCTATACGACGACGAATTGTTGATAGTGAGGTTAACTCGTCCCATGTCTGTTAGGCTAGGTCATAAAATGGAAATTTTCAATGTCGACAGAGTCTATCTTAGGTTTGTTACCCAATGCCAAATAGAAAGAAGCAGTCAAATAGATTTACGATAAAGCAGATCTCCTCTCTACTGACAACTTCTGTTTTCTACAGTACTACATGACTGTAGTGCCAAAAAAGCTTCAACAGTAAATACATAAGACAGAGAAGGTACCCAAAAACTAGTTTCTTCTTTTTTTTCCACTTGATTAGAATGGATTCAAATGGCGTCCTGTAACAAAAGTAGCATAGGGACAGAGGTTAAAAAATGATCAAATCTAAAATCCATCATGAAAAGTCTCATGACCACATTCATGGAGAGGCAACTCCTTTAGCCTAAAGGATAAACTTCAGATACCCATGGAAGTGGTCACACAACATCCACCAAAGGGATATCGTCTTTCTCTTTCACCAGGGGACTTCAGGTCCAAACATTGAGCAAGTGTGGAATGAGTAATGTCAATACTTTGTCAAAAATATGGCCCAATGAGACCAACTGAACATGCACCATGACTCATTTGTTGCCCTGTGGGTGATAGCAGGGCTGCAACACTCTGGAGTCGAACTCTAGACCCCGTTGGATACAGAGGAGTTGGCCACAGTGGACTGAATGGTCCAGTGACTTGTTGGGCAAGACACAGATCACACCGATGACAAACTGGACAGACAGGACGTCAGTAGTCTCCCATTCTCTGCTGTTCTGCCTGGATCATTGAATTGTTCTTCTGTTTGTCACCATATTGAAATTGTCCATGTTGGAGGTGACGACAAAGAACAACAAAGAAGAAGGAGCCAACCCCACCCCACCACCACCACCAATTTGTCTTGTGGTGAAGTGGAAGCTATTGGGCCTCACTAGTGGTGAAGATGTCCATGATATAATTGAAATTGGTTTGGACTTGGTCTTGGTTCCATCGATTTTGGTCTAATGGAGCGTGTTTCTCTGCAGTTTAGAACAATCAGGAGTGGAAGACATGTCACAACTGTTCACTGAGTGGGGTAAAAATTGCTTGATTAGGACATTCACTCTGGTCCAAGGTGATCAGCGCCTCATGACTGAACAGTGAGAAATCCTCTGTCAGCACTGGCATCCACGTCTGCCGCAGGAACAAGAACTTGGCCGTGACCAACGACTACGGGGTCAACCCACTGAAGAAAAACACCGTCGAGTCGATGCGTCCAAGTCCTCACTGTCCACTGAGGACTATTTTTTTGCTCCATCTCGATGAAGAGAGCGGACGGGACAGGATGAGATAGAAGCGGTTGACGAGGTAATGAGCGTCTTCCCACAACACAACGCCGACGGGCGCAGGGGAAATAATCGAGGTTGCGTGAACGAGCTAGTCATTCTTTCCTGGCAAGCGGCGAGTGAGCGGAGTGCAAGTGTTTCATGGGTAAGCACGAGATAAAGTCAGACGTCAAGCACTGGTACTATATTTGACTCTAATGCAAGTATTTAAGTTTCCAATTTCCTCCGCAGATACAATGACGCTGCCAGCGAGACTCCCAGGCCGACGCTAGTGATGACAACCGAGAAGCGCCAGCAGCCATTGAGAGTGTCATTCCATGGCACCTGCGGACGTTAGAGGCCACAGTTGAGGGTCAGGCCGACGTGGCCAAAATAGTTAATAATACGCACCTTGTGCACTGTTTGGCGGAGTAAGGATTTGTACCCAAATAGGTCTGGTTGATGCAATCCACGATTTGCAAGCTGGAGACTCCACCCTCTAGGAAGGTGGCCTCAGCCTCAGGAGTGAGGCCGTAGTCAAAGGTCATAGGTCCACGTTGCTGCTGAAGGAAAGCGGCAACGCCGCGAGAGCGAATGTGCACATTCAGAGGCGGAATCACCACCTGGCTCGACAGGCGCAAGCAGTCATCTGAGGAGTAGAAGGCGGATTGCACGAGCATGAGCACCACTTTCCACAACTGTGAGTTGTACCTTGAAATGCCTCCTCCTGCGAACTCTCCCTTAACTTTGTGATGAGGGCGAAGAGCTTCGCAACGACGTCAAAGTTTGCTTCAGCCGTCTTGGTGAACGATGGCTGGCAACTGTCATTCAGGCTGGAGTTGGACCACATACGGATTAGTAACAGCAGCTGCCTCAACTTTGCCAAGATGTCAGGGTCGTTGTGAAGCCCGTGCTAAAATTCGAAGGATCCTCTAGCTGAAGATATCTTTTGGTGATCTTTGAATCACCTACCAGAGGACCTTTCCGGAATTTGAATTCCGGTGCGCTGGCCGCCAGATGAAGAGCCAAGTTGGCCGTCCACTGTATGAGGTTCTTGAGCGAGTTGAGAGCAGTAGGATCGACGAAGAACTCCTGCTGTGCCGAGAGCAACACCTTGGTAAAGTTGTCCACGTCGGTCTCGTCCTTATTGCAAGCAAGTACCTCTGAAATAACAGCGATGACACGTTGACGTAGTAGCAAATGACCACAGCACAACTGCTTGCTTCTAGATGCAGTGTTGGTCCAAGCTGAACTAAGCATTAGAGCACATCCAGGAAAAGCTACCTCCGATTTTCTCATAGGTGATCTTATCCCTTTCCGAGACCGAGCCACTGGATTCCGACGTCCTCAGCAGGGTTTTAAAGGCACCCACGACTGAGGTGAGTAGGAGACGCGCGTGAGAGTCGGCAGCTTCTACCTCGCAATTAGGACCAAGTCGCTGAAGTGACAACAGGATGGACATAAACCTGAAGAGAACGCATCCATGTAAGACACATCTTCTATGGGCGTAGAGACAAGGCAGAGAGAACATTCCTCATCCCTCACCTGGCGTAGAAATACTCCTGCTCCTCCTCCGGCTGCTGCTCAAAGTTCTCGAAAAGTTTCTCGCTAACTTTTTCCAGCTGAGCTGGCGACTTCGCGCAGAGTATCACGTCCCAAAAGTCGCGACCAGACATGAGGCAATACTCCAACATGGTCACCAAGTAGGGTACGGTGTGAGGGCCCCCTAAGAGACAAGGCACCGTTAGTGACAGGACACCACATAGGGGACGTTGGTCGCTCATGAAACCATGTCATGGTAGTTACCTGTACGTTTCATTTACCTGGGTCGGTTATGGGTGACATGCGATAAAGGTAGAGCTGGCCCAAAGTGTCCACGGCCACCAATGCGTTCCAAGTGGAAGTAAAGCATATGGACGAGATGCTAACGCATCCGCCACAGGACATTTTGGCAGGAGCGGGATTCTCGTCCTCCCACAGATTCCTTGGCAGATCGACACTGCTGATCTGCTGAAGGGAGTCTCTTAACAGGCACTGGATGGAGCCATCGCTGTAGGCCACGGTCACGTAGCAGGGCGGTTGAAGTGAAGAAGAGGGCGTCGCAACAGCGACCACTTGGGCGGCCGGCCCGGTGAACTCCTCGATGTACCGCCAGAACTGAATGGTCGAATGACCCACATCATCATTGGACCTCTACTTTCCACGTATGAATCCTCCTACCTGGCAGACTTTGTTGTTGGTCACAGCGGAGACGGTTACTTCGGAGACGAACATCTTATGCAAACTGGGTATCTGCTCGTCCAACTCCCACAGCTGCACCCTTCCCCCTGTCTTATGTCTCGTTGCGACAAGGAGAGAATCGCAGTAGTCCTCCTTCACGAAGTTCAAACTCACGACAGCCTCGCAGAGGTCGGTGCCGTTGTCATCTGCAATCGTCCTGGACGTCAGAGCAAGCTCAGTCGTATACGTTTATGAAGCACACTCACCGTGACTGGACTTGAGGGAGATGCTTGGGAAATCCTCGACGCTTAGCGAGAGCTGGTGTCCGCCACCTGGCTGAGGAGACAGCGAGAAGCAGCGCACTGGGCTCGAAGGGAGCCCGTTGCTCACCGCAGCCACCAGACTGCCGTCTACAAGAAATGACAAGATTTTAGCTCGTAAGTCCTTGCTAAGAGTTGCTCGGCCTTCACCAAGATCCAGCACAATAACCCCGGTGTCTCTCCCATACCTTTGAGATAGGTCAGAGATGCCAGTTCAATCGACCGCCTTACTCCGTTGGGGCACTTGGTGACCAATCCGCTGCTGCCCCCTAACCCCAGCGTGACCAGGGCAGTCAGGGAGGACTTGCTGACGAGGACACAGGCCACTACCTTCTGGTGCACGAACGGCTGGGCTAGCCGATGAGGGTAGTGACGAGGTTGCAAGAATTTCTCCCGATGAAGCACGCTTTCAAGTTTCTCCGCATTCAGGTAGATCTAGAAGAAATTCATTCTCAATCACCCCTGCAGCAATTGCACTAGTAGATGCTGCGACGATTGCGTGACTCACTTGCTTGGCTGACTGGACGAACTTGGCCGCGATGAAGGTCTCCCCGGGGACGGTTTTTCTGAGGATGCAACGCCACGAAGACACCAGATACTGGTTACTTGACCAAAACTCCACGTGACCATCGGCGTCGGCCAACACGAAGGAGATGCCGCTTGCGTCCCAACATAGGCACGTCACCGCTGCTGCTCTCTCGCACACCTATGACGAACCAGTTACTTTGCTAGTGATGCTGCGGCTACGCATTGGGCATTCGTACATACCAGGTGGGCGTCCCAGGGCGTGTTCAGGTCGACGGCGAAGACGCGGTAGCTGAGTAGGTGGCCAGAGCGTTTCCTAACGAACAGAAGTTCTCGTAACTCATTTGGATCACCATAATGAAACACTCACCCTTTCGGGGACTCTTCATATTCCCCGGTCGGATAGGAAGACGTCGTGGAAAACAGGAGGATGTTCTGGGACGAGACGCAGGAGAGGCCAAGACGACGGCGACGGGACTCCCGGAAAGAGCTACAGAAGAACCCTTTAGACGTGATGAAGAGGGAACAATCGTCAAAATTACCAATTGCTCGACGCGTCTCCCCCATCGTCATCGATGGACACAGCGAGGTCATCCGACCTTCGCCACCCGCGCGTCGTGTAGATGAGGTCCATGGCGCCGACACCGACGCAACTGTCACCGCTGCCGCCGCCGCGAATGCACGTCCAGTCGTTCCACTCTGTGTAGATTGGAATGGAGGTGAGCGGCTCGATGGAGTTCTGCTTGTTGTACCGGCTTGCGCCGTCGGGCAGCTGCGTCCACTTTCAGCAGTCCACTCACCCAATGTACCCCTTCTCTCTGCCACTGGCTTACATGCAACCTCCGTCGAGTAACTGCCTCCACCAATTATTACTCATGATTGAGCTTGATCGCTGCCACTGACTAGGTGCTTTCAGTCATTGAAGCTGGTGTTGGCAAACATCAGGTCCACGATACAGGCTAGGCGGACGTAGTCCACTAGCGGCACCCCGGACATTCCGTCTCTCTCGTCTTTCGCCTTCCTCACGACGCCTATGTTTACGCAAGACATCTATGACGGAGTAAATAATCTGTAGTCGTCGACAGCTGCCACAAAAGACTTCGTGACCAGCAAAAGTGGTTACGAAACCACCAAGTGCCTGTGACGTTGACTGCAGTGAAGCAGCCGGTGAGTGGGTCACTGGTCACAGGAATGGTGACGAGCTCACGGGGTTCTGTTGTCGACGAACCCAACCAAGCTTCTCCGCTGCACGTGGGAGGTGAAGAAGTCCGAGAAGAGGTTTGACGAGTGCGCCGCGCGTCATCTTCGTCATGGCGGTCTCGCTCGTGCTCTTTGAGCACGCTTCCGGCTATGCGCTGTTCAAGGTCAAGGAGTTTGAGGAGATCTCTGCCGCCAGCGCGGAGGTTGAGGCCTCCGTCGCCGACGTCTCGGCCTTCCGGTCCGTCGTCTCGCTCGCCGCCTTTCTGCCTTTCAAGACGGCCACTGACGCGCTCGAAAACATCAATGCTGTGTCTGAGGGAATGGCCACCGACGAGCTTAAGCTCTTCCTTCAGACCAATCTACCCAAGAAACTGAAGAAGGTTGTTCTAGGCGTCGCCGATCCGAAGCTGGGAAGCATGTTGAGCGAGGAAATCGGCGTCAAGGTGTCTCACGTAGGAGTGGTTCCTGAAATTGTTCGTGGAGTGCGCGCACATTTTCCCAAATTGGTTCGAGGACTGTCTGACGAGATGTCTGCCAAGGCGCAGTTGGGACTTGGTCACTCCTACTCGCGGGCCAAGGTGAAATTCAACGTGCACAAGTCGGACAACATGATCATACAGTCGATTGCACTGCTGGACCAGCTGGATAAAGACGTGAATACGTTTTCTATGCGCATCAGGGAGTGGTACTCGTACCACTTTCCCGAGCTCGTCAAGATTGTCCCGGACAACCTGAGCTTCGCGCGCTGCGTCCGCGCCATCAAGGACAGAAAGAAACTACCAGAGGACATTGCAGACACGCTGGAAAATGTCCTCATGGACTCTGGCAAGGCGCGCGCCATTATTGAGGCCAGTAAAATCTCAATGGGAATGGACATATCGCCGGTAGACCTGGTAAGTTCGTGCAAGACCTGTAATTAGAAACATGACTTAAAAGTTGTTTTATGCGTAGATCAACATCGAGATGTTCGCCAATCGGGTGGTGGCGCTGGCCACCTATCGCAAGGAACTTGCCGAGTATCTGCGGACCAAGATGAGTTCTGTGGCACCTAATCTGGCGGCTCTTATTGGAGATACAGTCGGGGCTCGTCTTATCTCCCACGCAGGCTCTCTCACCAACTTGGCCAAGTACCCTGCGTCCACCGTGCAGATCTTGGGAGCCGAGAAGGCGCTGTTCCGCGCTCTGAAGACCCGGGGCAATACCCCCAAGTACGGTCTCATCTTCCACTCCTCGTTCATAGGACGTGCCGGATCTAAAAACAAGGGGCGCATCTCACGCTACCTGGCTAACAAGTGCTCCATCGCCAGCCGCATTGACTGCTTCGCCGAGACACCTACTGCAATATTTGGCGAAAAGCTCAAGACACAGGTGGAGGACAGGCTCAAGTTTTATGAGACAGGCGATTTGCCTAAGAAGAACATTGATGTTATGCACGAGGCCATCGAGGAGGTAGCTAAGGAGGCTGCCGAGTTCCAGGAGGCCAAGAAAAAGAAGAAGAAGAAGGACAAGAAGAGAAAGAGGATGGAGGAAGCAGAGGCTGAAGATTTGGACAGCTCTGCCCAGAAGCGCAAGGCAGACGAAGATGACCAAGCTGTAACTCCTGTTTCCGAGAAGAAGAAGAAGAAGAAAAAGAAGCAAGAGGCCGCTGAGGAACAGGATGGAGATGCTGTCACTCCCAAGAAGAGCTTGAACGTGACTGCTGAAGGCGACGCGACTGAAAACACCACAACGACGCCCAAGTCCAAGAAGAAGAAAAAGAAACTGTCCCTTCAGTAAGCATCTCCATTTGTATGTACATGCTAATGATGTACGTACTGTGTACATATGAGTAAGAATCAGGAATAAGAACCAAATGGGATTGACCATGATGTCCTGCGTGGCCACGGTCGCGGCATGAGGTCTCTGTCTGCTCGGGGTGCTATTTATTAGTGCCCGTATGCTTTGCAGTACACATGGTGAAACGAGGAGCGAGATCTGGATTGCTAAATTAGATGAAAATGCTATCACAGTCACAACAACTACTTGAAACAACAATCAATTGAATCTTCTTTAAATACGTCACATAGTAGGTCTTCATTTGGAGCGAGTGCAAGTGCCTGAACCGTTTGGTTCTCTCAGCTGACATCACTTTGATGGAGGCTCCCAGGGAAGCTGGAATAGTTGGACCGGCAACACAGCGTTGTGGGGCGAGTCGAAC
>JAAUXU010016045.1_pt1 | contig 12934 bp, 21 predicted proteins | sample 7278151 | NCBI WGS metagenome assembly JAAUXU01 (sample SAMN14350113, study PRJNA611818) | marine sediment metagenome | isolation source: surface marine sediment (1.8m) | place: French Polynesia: Moorea | collected 2018-08 | reverse complement strand
GTAGTAACCGATAATGGGTAGAATATATTCGACAGATGAAGTAACTTGAGCGTTGCCTTCACTACTAATGATAATAATCATAAATACTTTGGTTCCACTGTGGCTGTATGATCCATTAACTTCTTCCAGGTCCAGGAGATGAAGATGCTTGGCCCCTTCTACGCTTCTCGCGTGCACCAGTACCTCCCTACCAAGGTGAAGCACTCCCTGAACCTGGAGGACGTGCGCGACTCCTACGAGCGCTTCTTCGCCGTCATGTCGGCGCTGATGGGTCGGGGGTACCCTAACGTGGAGGTCGACCTCTGCCCGGAGGAGAAGCTCATCGTCAGGAGGACTTTCGCGTGAGTGTGCATGTTCTTTTGAATGAGTAAGATTTCATTTCGCCCTATGCGGTCGGATCGAGCGAGGGAGCCTGAAGCAATAGTTCCGTGCATAAAGCTATCGTGGATGAGGCCTCATTATTTGTTCTTCCGTAATGGTATACGGTAGTCATGAAATAATTGATAGTAGCTTTATATCTAGAATTTATCTTGTGAGCTCCGCAGTATTTTGCGTTCTGAACCTCCAGCTAAAATCAAGCTTTTGAACCATAATCCAGAAAATGATGACAACCTGGGACCACTTTGAAATCTGCTATTTAGGGCAATCTTGGCAGCCCAGACTTCTAATAGATAGTCAAAGGAAGATAATTGGCAGGTCCTTTCGCTGTAGTTGATAGCAGTTCGGCTGTTGTCGTCGTATCGTTTGGTCAGAATTTCGCTGATAACCCAGAAGTAGTCAAATTGGACTATGTACTTGTCAAGCAGCTCAAGAACTTCGAAAATATCATTTGATGATATACTCGGGCTGTTCTCCGGCTTGTGCCCGTAAATCAGACGCAGGAAAAGGCAGACCGAGTTTGGGGAGCCGCCGACGATTGTGCTGCCTTCGAGGTATTCCGACCACCTCGGAGACAGCATTTTGTTGAAGACGGGAGATCGCGACGCGAGGACCACGCGGTGGCAGGGGAACCGCTGCGTCAGATCTTGGCTCGAAACGAGTTCAAAGTCGCACAGGAGACGAAAGCAGAGGGCCGATTCCAAGGTGGCTGAGAACGAGTTTGAAAAGTCCAGAGTCTCCTGGCAGCCGTGGGGGGCATACGTGTAGTTGTCAAAGTGCAAGTCGTGCTGGGCGCCATTGAGATGAGGCACGCTTATGACTTCCAGGAGGCCGTCCAGGTTCACCGGATCATCCTGGAAGTGGTAATTGCTCTCCTCCCCCTCTCGGCTGCTGTCCCCTTGGCGGGGTAATGGATAGTACATGTACCTTCCGTCGCAATCTTGGCCACTGCAGCTCATCCAGGGGTAGTCGAAGCAGGCCCTCCACCCCCTGGCAGGGCAGTACATGTCGACCGTGGAGCGGATGATGAGCACTTGGCCTGTGTGGTTCAACACTTGGATGCCAAGCCTTGGGAACCCCATTATCATTATTGATTTCCACTCGAACTGGACTTTGACGCACTCGCTCTCCCCCTTCCCTTGGGGCAGACGAAATCGCACTTCAGTCTCGTGTTGTCGTTGTCTGCGCGAAAAATACATTTCGTAAATTTCCATCTTTGCATCCACATTGAAGCTCCCCAAATTTAATACTGTGAAAACTCCCAAAATATTTATTTTTATAAAAAAATCTTTTCAATTCATTGTGCTGCTAAAGTTTTCTTTCCTTCATTTCTTTCAGACTTTTCCGCGACCGCATGTCGGATCTGGGCGCTGCTACCTTCGTGGGCGTCTTCGAGAAGTACTCCACGGCCAAGATGTTCTTCCCTGTCTTCAAGGACTCCCCGCTGGAGGACATCGCGCTGAGCGAGGCGTTGAAGAACCATGGCCTTAGGGTCATGCAGGTACGAAAGTTTTTCTTGTCTTCTGATACTTCTCTCTGGCAGATGCCAAAGCCACGCGCGGAATGGTGTTATGCTGTCTTTCCCGAAAAAGGCTAAGACCGCATCTGAGTGTCCCTTATTCTTGGCAACTCTCCCCCCCTTTTGTCTTCCTTCTCATTCCTTCCGTTGTCTCCTCTACTCTCTAGTGCCAATGCATTACTCTTAGGAACAATAAGAGGAACAAAAACACTCACATCCCTCAGCAACTTACCAAAGGCCTCTTGTATTAGGGTTCAAGGGCTCACCAAAACATGTGTTCTCTTCGCAGGTGATCGAGCGCGTGGTTGAGGACCTGAACAAGCCTTCCTCCCGGCAGACCGACATCTTCCTGGCCCAGCTGGGACACATGCACCAGACCATGGGGGTGGAGAAGCACTTCCTGGACTACATGGGGCCAATATTCTGCCAAGTGAGGAGAAAGGGACAAGTGTGCGCACTTTGTCTTCTTTTAAAGAAATTTTTTCTCCACTCCAGTCTATCAGATCCGTCCTCGAGGAGGAGGAAGAGTGGAACATGGAGGTGAGACCTCGTTCAAGACAGTATAAGCACGGGCAGTAAAAACTTTTTTTCTGGGAAAGGCACTCAGACGTAGTATTTGACCCTCCCATGTTCAAAAGTTTCGTTTTGAATCCCTCAAAATTTCCATGAACTCGTAATTGTCTGCTTGTCTTGGGAGAAACTTTCCTACTGCCGATTCCAGTAGCAGAAAAAGTCTGCCTCCAAGGTCTGCTTTGGAGGGAAGAATTCTTTTGTTACATATTTTTTGCAGGGTATTAACAGTATTTGACTTTTTAAAAGGCCATGAAGAATTTCTGAAAGGAAGGTCGCACGGTTCCTGGAGTTTGGAATCAGTGACTTAGTTCGTGGGAAATGGAATGTAAGAGGCCGAGGCTCTGATTTGCATATGTAAATTTCGGATTCATGACGAGGAGAAAAGGTCGGCGGGGCCGAGGGGGCGGGAGAGAAGAGGAAAAAGTGAAAAGCAAGCGAGCGTGAGAACTGGGAAGTCTACAGAAACACTGGTGGTGCCTGCTGTTGTCAAGTTTTAAAACTGCATTGTTAGAAGCTTGGTCCAGTGCCACTCGCGTTTTTGAAACTTAATACCGACGATGAAAGATATTTTTGTTACGTTTCGAACTATATTGTCACGTTTCCTACGCCAGGTCCGGCATGCGTGGCTGCACTTGTTCCGCGTGGTGACGCTCAAGATCAAGCGCGGCTACCGGCACATCCCCACGTCGTCGCCCAACGGTGCGTACGGCGGCGGGGGAGGGGGAGATGCCGCCGCCGCCGCGGCGGCAGAGGAGCAAGCGACGGCGTCGCAGGCAGGGGGGCACAGCCTCGGGAACAACGGGTACTATCCAGGTAACTGTTTGCAACAGTATTCACTTCAACATGTGTTCAACAAATTTTTATGAATGATCCTCAGTCGCAAAGAAAAGTGGGAACAAGCAGACATTTTGGGCTGCGGTGGCAACATTTCTGTTATATTAGCGCTGCATGTACCGCTGAAAAAATGGGGTGGGTGGGAATAGGGTGATTAAAGCGAGATCCCGTTCGGGAAGGGTGCCGACAAAAATACGAAAGTTGCGTGGTGACATATTGTAAAACATCATCATTTCTCGGCAAGAAATGTTTCCTCTTTTGCAGCTCCGGACGAGCAGCAGGAGCAAATGCTGCAGCAGCAGCAACAGGGACCGGCACTGCAGAATTACGAAGAGGCGCCGCCGTGATTGAACGATGCCACTTCTGGAAAATAAATTTTAAGTGTGCCGCCGAAACGGTCCCTCTGAACTCTCCCTTCCTTCCCCTTCTTAGTCATTTCTCCGCGTTCGTACAGTGAAACGTCATCTACATGCAGTGCTATGGTGCAAAGCGTGCGTTTTTGTTCCCCCTTCTCTCAATTTTGTTTTTGAGGAGGCGCAATGTAGTAAAACACGCATGGCGTCATTTTCGAATTTGAGGGGAAATCTTTTTTCAAACAAAATTATGTGGGACTTTTATGGCCTCGACTTAGCACACGTGTCGTTTTGAAATTTCTTTTGCTTGAATTTGCACCATTTACTGTACTACGCAACGTAGTTGTAAAGAAAGACGAGGTATTTGAGCTACTTCAATATGTGATTCAGCAGTTGCAGCTACCTATTGTACCATTCTAGGAATGTTTCGGAGAAGAAAATATACTTCACTCGTGGACGCTACAAAAGAGTTTTTAGCGAATGTTTCGTAAATTGAATGTCTCAAATTTTTACGCTCCCCGTCTTCCCTCTGCTTCTCTTTTGACTGAGTAAAGTCGGATTGCCCTCTTTTGCCTGTCTGTCTCTTGACGGAGGGAGCCGGAGAGGAAGGCCGACGGCTTCACTGCAATCGATAATTGCAACCAGATCCTCTTCTCTTCTCCTTCCTCTTCCTCTGCAATTTTTCCGCACATGCGCACTAACCCTTTACAATAAATAAAGGCTTTCCGGCGTCATTACGTAAGAGCGCCCCTGTGGCCTAATGGAGAAGGCATCGGTCTCCGGAACCGGGAATGGGGGTTCGAGTCCCCCCAGGGGTAAACCTTTTACCCCCCATTTTCGGTCCAGAGTTGCTTTTTTTTCTGGCCTTTCCCGTCGTTTTCATCGTCCTGTTCATTTTTTCTTGTTTCCGAACATAACTCTCTTGCATATGGAAATACTCGTTCCGTTCATCCGACATTCATCGGAGGCGGAACTTTTAGCATCATGAAAGGGGGGAAGGAATGGGCTCCCACGCAAACCCTGGACGCGCATCTTGTGGGTAGGGCGAGAACGCCCGCCGCCCATGTCTACTCTTGGGTCAGGGAGACCGTCCCGCTCAAATATGAGGAAGCAAACGAACGGAGGCGGAGGAGGGCGCTCTTTGTTCCCTCCTTTGTGATGGAGCCCTAGAAGGAGGAGGAGGAGGGCACTGACTGCAGCAACAAAGCTAAGCTCCCCACTTCCCCCGCCCCCCTCTCCTCCTCCTCCTCCAAATTGAACGCATTCCAACTTTTTCTTCCCCATCCAGGCAGGCTCGCTCCCCCCTCACCGTCGGCGCCGCTGGCAACAACGCTCCGTACGACAAGGTGACGGCGTCGGTCACCGTGAACATTGGAGAGTTGGGGCGCTGCTTGCGCCACGGACGGAAACGCTCGCCAGCTCCGTATATTTAGAGGGGGGGAGGCAGTTCGGAGCATCGGCACTCCTTGCTGCACAGTCTGTTGGGTGCAGCAAAAAAACCAAACAACTTCTCTCGGTGGTACACAACTTATCGTAGAGTCGCATCCACGAATTTCTTTTTCTCGTCATCAAAACGCCGGTAAGCATCTAACTGCATAGGGACCGCACGCACGCACTTTTCTTTCCTCTCGGACAAGAAACTCGAACTCTAGCCGAACAAAAACTTGTGACTATTTAAACGAAAGTTGGAGCATTTGGTCCATATTCAAGCATTTTTTCTCTCCTCTTCAGGTGAGCGGAGAATCCCAACCGCTGCTCTTCCAGGATGGCCTTTCTTGGTCTGGACTTGGGATCTTGGATCCTGGTGCTGCTGGGGCTGGCACTATATGTCTACTTCTTCCTGACAAGGAACTATGGCAAGTGGGAGAAGAAGGGTCTCTCCTCTGTCCCACCCACCTTCTTCTTTGGCAACAACAAGAGCATCTACACTGGATCAGAGCACATGAACACCTTTCACCGGAGATATTACAAGCAGATGAAGGACAAGAAGTGAGTATTTCAGAAATAAAGAACAGTTTATTGACAGTTAAACTTTAATCACATTCTACTACATGTACTGTATACCTACAAATGCACTTTTCTATATTTATAGGGCAACAATATTCTATGATGGTTCAGAGCCTCAACTCTATGTGCTTGATGTGGAGCTGATCAAGAGGGTTATGATCAAGGACTTTGACCACTTCACTGACTTTGGCTTCATTGATGATCGCCTGTCTGATCAGAATGACTTTGGACTGGCCAATGCTAGGGGAGAGGAGTGGAAGGCCCTCAAAGCAACAATCTCCCCAGCTTTCAGTCTCAAGAACCTAAACACAATGGCCGAGGATATCAACAAGGTAAGAAGTTCTCATCAAGAACCAGTTAAATTTCTATTTTTTTGTTTTATGTTACAGGTTGCCCTCAGCATTGTTGAAAATCTTAAATCCAGGCCTGATCAAAATGCTGCCATTGATGCTGAGCAACCCATCATGGTTTTTGCCATGGACTGCATTGCCAAGGTTGTCTTCAGCATGGACCTTCACTCAACAAAGAACCCTGACAATGAGTTTTTGAAGAAGGGAAAATACTTTATGGTGGCATGGAGGTTCCTCCTTGCTCTCATGTTCCCAGCCATCTCCTACTGGTTCAACATCAAGATGTTTGATCCAGTCTCAGCCAACTACTTTGAAGCTGTGAGAGAAAACATTAATATATTTATTACTATTCTTATGTAGTTTCTGTTTTTATCATAGGTTGCACATAAAATGATGGACGAACGTGACAAGACAGGATCAAGGGTAAGATTTTATAAACACAACATAGAACCCATTGTTTTAATTACATTGCCATTTTTCCTAGGACTCATTCAATGATGTGCTGTCTCTGATGATGAAAGTCCGAGACAGCAATGGTGCCAGCACCGATCTGAAAGCAGATGCCCCAAATGAGAATGGTTTCAACCATGTAGCAACTGGAAGCAGGAAATGCAACATGACCAACAAGATGATTGCCAAGACCCTCATGCAGTTTTTCATCGACGGCTATGACACCACAGGCTCACAGATATCTATGGCCTTGTACTACCTCGCCACCCAGCCCGAAGCTCAAGTAAGCACCCTGCGTTTTTTGTGCCATCAATGTTTGTGTGTCGTTGATTCAAAACCCAAAATTGTACGTTCTTGATACAACTAGCTCATTTTTTCCTCTCATTAGGAGCGCATCTTTGAAGAGGTGGAGGAAGTAGCAGCAAAATGTGGAGACAATCTTACAAGAGAAAATGTAAATGAGCTGAAATATGTGGACCAGGTAAAGAAACAGAAAATTCATATAGAAAAGAGTATGTATGTAATATGTTTTGTTTTCAGTTTCTTCAAGAGGTGGGGCGCTTCATTGCAGTCACATTCACTGCCCGAGTCTGCACAAAGGAGTGGGAACTGCCAGGTTTCCCAGGAGTGGTTATTCCCAAAGGCATGAAGGTGCTCATTCCAGTTGATCCTGTGCAGGTAATTTGATGCAATAATTTAGTTTACAAAAGAAAACCTTGCTACAATAGACATACACTTTCTAGAGGGATCCTGAGTACTTTGAGGATCCAGAGGAGTTCAACCCTGACCGCTTCAGCCCCGAGAACAAGGGCAACATCAAAACTGGCACCTACCTTCCCTTTGGACTGGGCCCACGCCAGTGCATGGGAATGAAGATTGCCAACCTGGAGGCCAAGATTATCATCTACAATCTTGTGAGGCACTTCCGTATTGAGCCAAGTGAAAAGACTCCAGTGCCCCTGTCAGAGGGACTCCAGTATGATCACATGGCCAAGATCAAAGGGGGAAACTGGCTCAAATTCATCCCGAGGTCCTAATATGATTCTGAAGAGAGCCATTGACATGATAGTCTACACGCAGAAAATGAGAACTAAATAAAGATATTTGGATGGAACATGAGTGAGACATTTGCTTGCCTCATTTCATTATCTTATTGCCCGAAGATAAAACGATTGCAAAGAAGGGTTTGAGCAAAACATAGGGATACATTTTTGGAACGTGTTTCCTCCCACTTTCGTCCCGAAATCAAATTGTAAATTAATCATAAGGTCAAGTGGGATCTTTTACGTAAATACCACAAATCCTGTTTACAATTTTATTCGCCGATCTCGAATATCCGACTACAGTAGATCTCAAAGTGCCTTCTACTCTACTGTAGTTGGCCGTCTTCTACGTATATTGCTAGCAAAGCGAAGCGAGATCAAGTGCATATTTGTTATATTTTTCCAGCTTTCTACGTCCGCCTTGTCCGGGAAATAGCAGCTTCTCTTTTGACATTTGGAGGAGACTGCTGGCGAAGATCCAAAGGGCTTGTATTGTAGGGCTTGAGGCTTGAGCCCTCAGCTCTTCCCCAGTTTTCTCCGCAGCGAACGAAAGCTGCGTATTTAAAATTATGCATCAACACATGAACTTGTATTAACCAGGGCTTTAGACGTTACAAAATTTTGGTGAGTTACAATTGCCACTCCTTTGGCAAAAAGTAGCTAGTTACAGCTACATTCACTTGATTTAAGAAGTAAGTAGTTCCCGATACTTCATCACTTATTCCTCTTCCGAAACAAGAAAAAGTACCGAAAATATTTTTTTCCCAGGGGCTTTTCAAACGAGAAATAAAATAGTCAATGGCAGAGCTCAGATACACCCGGAAAGAAGCTTATAAAAATTGTCAAAACTATAAACGCTTTCCTTTTTTCCTCGTTTCAGTTACTTGGCCGTTAGCTGCAAACTAGCCGATACTTCGCTACTCAAAAAGTAACTAACTTTAGTTACCCAAACGGCGTTACTTGTAACGTGTTACTCTAATGCCCTGGTATTATACGCGAAATATTGCCCCACAGCGTCAAAATGATACTTCCCTCCCTCCCCTATTTTCGGAGTAGCGAACATACACCGTGCTATGGAGCAGTGAGGGTCATAGGCACCGTCCCTCCGTTCACCTCTTCCTGAGTGCCCGTTTTGTGGGGGAGGAAGGAGATTGGAGACTGAGGCAATGGCGTTACGTAAGAATGTACTGCGTAGTACTTTTGCTGCGATGGGCACAGTAACGTACGGAGCAGCAGTAACGCCCCACTCCGAGGCATCCCACCCAATTGCAGGGACTCTCCCCGCACGGAGGGGGAGAAAGGAGGGTTCGAGGGAGTACAGCATTGCTGAATGCACAGTGAACGGGCATCTGGAGGACGTAGGCGACGACGACATTGCTCCACTGCAGTTAGGCCGGAGAGGCAGACGGGGACAGGGCCGCGACCAAAAAGAGGGATTTTTCTCACCAGCCAGGTAACTTTTGAACTGCAAAAGGAATATCGTACAGGAGACCCTGACAGGCAGAGAAAGAGAACATTTTCGAAATGGTTTCTAAAAAATCCAATAAAAGACAGAAAGAACTTTGAAATATACTCGTAGAAGCAGTGTACTTTACGGTAAGTAGGCGCTCGCGCTATTTCTTTTGCTAAAGTAGAGGAAAAGAAGAAAGTGGTATGCGTTTGCTCGTGCATTTAACTCTATCACTTATTTCTGCAGATTGACACAACAATGGCCTTCCTGGGGCTTGGGCTGGGATCATGGATCCTGGTGCTGCTGGGATTGGCAATCTTTGTTTATTTCTATCTGACAAAGGAGTATGGCAAGTGGGAGAAGATGGGTGTTGCCTCTCTGCAACCCACTTTCTTCTTTGGCAACAACAAGAGCATCTACACTGGAGCTGAGCACATGAACACCTTCCATCGGAGATATTACAAGCAGATGAAGGACAAAAAGTAAGGTCATGTGAACCTTTGGCATTATCATTGCATGTGTTTTATTATTTGTACATGTAGTAATTGTTACTTAAAAAACTAGACAAACATTACTCACCTTGTTCTTGTTCTTCCAGGGTGACAATCTTCTATGATGGATCTGAGCCCCAGCTGTATATCCTGGATGTGGAGCTTATCAAGAGGGTCATGATCAAGGACTTTGACCACTTCACTGACCTGGCAATTTTTGATGATCGTCTCAGTTCCCTGAATGACTTTGGTCTGGCCAACGCAAAAGGACAAGAGTGGAAGGCCCTCAAGGCCACAATCTCTCCTGCCTTCAGCATGAGAAATCTCAACACCATGGCTGAGGACATTCACAAGGTTGCAATGAGTGTGGTTGACAAGCTTAAATCAAGAGCCAACCAAGAAGAATCTATGGATGCTGAAGAGCTGACTTTGATCTACACCATGGACTGCATTGCCAAGGTAGTTTTCAGCATGGACCTCAACTCAGCCAAGAATCCAGAAAATGAGTTTGTGAAAAGAGGCACCAACTTTGTGGTCCCATGGAGGTTTCTCATAAGCCTCATGTTCCCTACAATTTGTTACTGGTTCAACATTTCAGCATTTGACCCAGTTTCTGCAGACTACTTCGAAGCTGTAAGTGACGGATCTTGAAAAAGATTACCCCAGTATGATAATATCTTTATGTGCTTTATTAAACAGGTCGCTGAAAAAATGATTCAAGAGAGAGACAAGACCGGAACCAAGGTACAGTTTTTCTACAAAAATACAAATAAAATTTAATAACCAATTGTTTTTCATTTAGGGTTCTTTCAATGATGTGCTAGCCCTGATGATGAAGGTGAGGGACAGTGGTGGAGCAAGCACTGATTTAAAATCAGATGCACCAAATGAAGATGGCTTCAATCACCTCACGGCTGGAAAGAAGTGCAACATGACCAACAAAATGATTGCCAAGACCCTCATGCAGTTCTTCATCGATGGCTACGACACCACTGGGTCACAGATATCCATGGTCCTCTACTATCTAGCTGCCTATCCGGAACTTCAGGTAAACCTATGCAGCTCACCCCAACACGTTAGTATAATTTCTAATTGTTTCTGGTCCGTGTTTTAGGACCGCGTTTTTGACGAGGTGGAAGAAGTAGCTGAGAGATGCAGAGGCCAACTGACTCGTGAGAACGCCAATGAGCTAAAGTACTTGGACCAGGTAAAATATATTTTGAGTTCAGAAAAAAGTGGCTTAACGCCATAGTCATGTTCTTTTGCAGTTCATTCTTGAGGTTGGCCGCCTTATTGCCATCACCTTCACTGCTCGGTTTTGCACAAAGGATTGGGAGCTCCCTGGTCATCCAGGAGTCATCATACCAAAGGGCATGAAAGTGTTGGTAGCTATTGATCCTGTTCAGGTGAGTTTTTTATAAAACAGAAATAGATTGGATTAATGTTACATTTTTTCCATTTGTAGAGAGATCCTGAGTACTATGATGACCCAGAGGAGTTCAACCCTGACCGCTTCAGTCCTGAAAATAAGTCAAGCATCAAAACTGGTACTTACCTTCCCTTTGGAATTGGACCACGCCAATGCATGGGAATGAAGATTGCCACCCTCGAGTCCAAGATTCTCATCTTTAATTTGCTTAGACACTTCAAGATCGAACCCAGTGAGAAAACTCCAATCCCCCTTGGTGATGCTCTTCAGTATGACCACATTGCCAAGCTCAGGGGTGGAAACTGGCTTAAGTTTGTGCCCAGGTCCTAAATATGCCACAAATAATCCATACTTTGTTCTCAGTAGTAGCCTGCAAACCTGAAAATTTCGAGCAAAGCTCTCGGCCGCTAGAAAATATTTTTTCGTGAAATTCTTTCTCGCTGTGTAAAATGCATTGGGCAAACGTGTAGTATGTGAACTAGAATGCTTATTCCATGTAAAGATCCATTTCTTCTGCATCAAACAGTTCATAAAAACGAAAATACAGTCACAAATGTTTGAAAAAACACCGCATGCCTTATAGTAAATTATGCGACCGAACTTTTCATACGTGATTGTGTGCCCCTGGTCGTACGCCACCGCCGCGGACCCCAGCTCCGAGTGCGAGACCGCGCCGCCGCTTCCGAGCGCGATTGCGGACGGGCTGGGGAAGGAGTTGTCGCATTGGATCTCTGGAGAGACAAGGAGAGTTCTGAGTTTCCTTTTCATGACGGAGATTTCGTAGTGTACGTGTTGTAGTCGTGGTGGAGGTTGTTGTTGTGGTAGTGGTTGTAGTTGACGTTGTTGTTGTTGTGCTGGTTGTAGTTGACGTTGTTGTTGTTGTGCTGGTTGTCGTTGTCGGCACTGGTGGCGGTGGCGGTGGCGGTGGTGGCGGTGGAAGTGCCGGAGGTGGTGGTGGTGGAGGAGGTGGCGATGGCGTCGTAGTCGTAGCTGAAATTTTCTGGCATAATCCCTCCTGCTACTTTTAAAAAAACTTATTTTCTTTGCACCTGTTGGATCATAGCACTCGCACACGTAGCTGGCCTTGTAGCTGTTGTCGTTCTTGCACTTCTTTCCCCCGTAGCAGTTCCCGCCCTCGCACCAGGAGCACTTTCCGGTGGCGCCGTTGACGCTCAGGCTGTCAGGGATTGAGCCCTGCGTGAAGGTGGCGCCGCTGGCCTGCCACGTCAGCTAGGTACAGGCGTTTGACTCAAGTTAACGGCAATTCATGAGCGTTGCTTCCGTTCTGAAGCATCACCAGGTTGTTGCATCCCGTCCCGCTGAGGTTGTTCGAGTTCCTAATGTCGACCCAGACGGAGCTGGCCAGACCTGAATCGATCAATAATATTTAAATTATTGTTTTTATTAAAAAAACGAAAAGAGTTCGAAATCAAAGTGCGCGTGCTGTCACCGGTGAGGGCGTCGAACTCGGCCCTGTTCTCGAAGGTGGCGATGACCCTGCCGGCGCCCTCGCAGCCCAGCCGCCCATCCTTGTACTGCACCTGCGAGCCGCCGGCGCCCAGGTAGTAGAACCTGCCGCCCACCTGCGCGTCGCCCGCCGGGCAGGAGCAGGTGGCGGAGCGGTAGCAGCAGGACGCGAGCAGGATCGCAGCCGACGCCAGGTGCGAGAACGTTTGCCGCTGCATCGTTCGTCGTCGAGGTTTATATTTCGTTTGGCTACACCCCCGCACGTCCAAAGCCCGATTGCAAGGGACAGAGGGAGAGGAGCACACATGGGCAAGGGAGGGGGGGAACCAGAAAAATGGGTACCCATCACAAAAATCCTTGGTCTATTCTACTCTATTATTCTTTTCTTGGCCTTTTTTACTGCACATGTCTCTTCTTCCATTAAACTGAGAAGTTGCAGCAGTTAGCAAATGATTGAAAAAATCATTTTTTATTTAGCAACAAGTAATTATTTTTTTTATGTGTAAAATTTTGTGGGGGGGGGGGGGGGGGGGGGGGGGGGGGGGGGGGGGGGGGGGGGGGGGGGGGGGGGGGGGGGGGGGGGGGGGGGG
>JAAUXU010163489.1_pt1 | contig 12938 bp, 21 predicted proteins | sample 7278151 | NCBI WGS metagenome assembly JAAUXU01 (sample SAMN14350113, study PRJNA611818) | marine sediment metagenome | isolation source: surface marine sediment (1.8m) | place: French Polynesia: Moorea | collected 2018-08 | reverse complement strand
TCAAAATGAACAAGTCATCTCCCGCATCCCTAAAAATAGCTGCTGTACCTTAGTTGCACATATACAGGCCTGAAGTACAAACATCATCGTACCAGGCTAAAAAAAAGGCCTTCAGTCATTGCGGTGCAGTCATCATGACGTCGTGATGATGCCAGTCTTGAGCCTACAAAGATTTCAAAGCCTACTCGTGATTGTGGCGAGAGATATGAAGAGCTTGAGAGGCCATTTTCTGAGAGACTTGGAGGCTTTTTGCAAGGTCGGGAGCCTGCGAAATATGCTGGGTGTCACGGAGTTCCGTTACATACAACAGTCTTACTGTATAACTTACGAGCATTTTTGGCGACGTCTCTAGCACTACAAAAGGGTTAATCTTCAGAAATTTTCACTCGCAAAGCATTGTTTGTCTCGTCAAGCAGTCGAACTGCGATACACTATAGATTCCTGTTTTAAGCCAGTTTACTCTATCGAAATCTCTACTGCAACGGGGCTGGGCTATTTTATGACGTAAGACTTGGGGAAGCATTCTACTTTATCATTGAATATTTCCCCGCTTATTCACTCTCTGGAGGGAAATATTCTTGGACTATATGTCCCTCTCCACAGGGACGCATGGCCATTCAACACTCTGAAACTATGATTGCCTCATCCATAATCCCGTCCACCGTCAGCAGTTTCTCCATTGTTCATGAAAATTTGAATGAAGCACGAATCGCTGCTCACTTTCTGCACTGTATTTTCAAAGTACACGTGTTATTCCGAAAATTGTGCGTCAAGTTACAATTAATCATATTGTCGTACTCATATGAATCCTCGCGCAGTTACGCCCAAGTCGGGTACGTGTAATACTACAATATAGCTATAACTGTTTTGCCTTATTAAGACTGTTGATACATTGTAGCTATATTTTTTAACTGTCTTGCTATATTGAGAATCTTTGCCGAGTTTGACTAGGTCAAAGTTGGACTGTATCAAGAACTTTCTCAAATTGTTGAATGAAAGAAATCCTTACCGTGTGGTTGCAAGAAAACAGACGGGCAATCTGAGCCAAAAAAATTTCAGAGTTCGTCAACGGGTTACTTTTTTTGAACGAGGTCACGGAACGAGTAGTTGTGACTTTTTGCAGAAAAGTATTTGTGACAAAGGCAAAAAAGTCTTTGCAGACAGCTCACGAAATTGTTGAAGGAACACTTCACAAAAAAATGAGTGCACTTAAATGGCCTAAAATCATATTTCTTCTTTATCCATACTTGATCTTCGTCCACGATATAATGCTACTTTACACTACGACGGCCCTAGATGCCCAAGCCTCGAGCCCTGATCCTTACTGGCCAGGGGCTTAGTCCTCTTTTGGGGGCTTGCATCATCACCATTCGCCAGTTTTATTCACTGCTGTTTTCCACTCTCTCTCTCTTCCAAGTATTATTTTGCGTCCTCTTTCCCCAACTTTGGCCCTTTGCTTTTGCGTGGAAAAGTTTGCAATCCAATGGCGCAGACATCCTTTGAAGTGCAGAAAAGGCCGTGGGGATCCGCAGGGGATTTGCCCGCGACGAAAACAGAAAAAAAAATCTCTCTAATACATGAATGATGATTTTTTTCCTTAAAAAAAAGCTGCATGCGAGGACTTGAAGCTGGAGGCGTCAACCCTTTCTCCCAACGTCTTCACGCACTTTCTCCATGCAATATCGAGATTGAATTACCGATTTCAAAGAGGCGGTGCGTGCGTGTGCGCGTGCGCCGTGCGTGCGTCGTGCGTGCGTCGTGCAAGCGTGCGTGCTCAGAGAAAACTTTCGCACGTCTCCTGGAGTGAGCAAATAAGATCTGAAAGTGCGGAGATGCATGCACGTTCTCACTTAAGCTGAAGGCGCGCTACACGTGCGCTTTTCGGGAGCATCCATGGACAGCTCGGACATGGACCGGACATCACGAGCAACACCCGAGCCAGAGGAAACGCGTCCCCTCAGACACTTTTGGTTCCTTGGCTTTGGCTTAGTTGGTTCAGAGTAGCTTTAGTTGGTTACTCCGTCATCAAAGAGCTTGTCTACAACGGTGACATTCCATTAAAAAAAATAAAAAAGTCACTTTTTTATGCATACAGTGTGGAGCTACATTCCGCACTTGCAGTTACATTCAGAGGTCCTTTTAGGAATGAAGTGTGTTTGTGACCTCAAACATTCAGAGCTCCCTTAATGTGTACACACTATGCTGTGTAGGTTATTTGTGGCTCCAAACACATTCACACTTCATTCATCGATGCTTTTAGCTGTAAGGAATCAAGGAGGTCCAGAGACACCCTGTAGGCTAACTGTTTTATATGTCACAAGCCAACTGGTTCACACGGGGCATTCATGAATGCCAGAGTCATACGGTACCTGTGGTGCACATATCTACGTACTGCATGATGTAGTAGAATTTCTCGGATAGGAACCTGCTGATGAAGATTGACAACCACACGCTGTCCCTGTCCATGGAGTTCGAGAAGAACAACATCCTGATCAATGGGTGGGAGACTGAGAAGGCCAAGCACAAGCATGACCACAAGCATGCCCGTAGGAGAGCGAGAAGGAAGAAAAAAGGGGCAGCCTCATCCTCAGCTTCGGTATCCGCGGCGGCGGCGGCGGCGGCCGAGGATGCCGACAACGAGGAGAGCGGCTTCGAGGAGGAAGAGGACCCGGCTGCTGCCGCAGCACTGACTGCTGTTACCGCCACAGCTGCCAGCCACGACGGGGACCGCGGCGAAGAAAGTGATGACGAAGGTAAGGACGCTCACCTGCCTGGCCCCCTGACTTTCAGTGCTTTCCTCCTGCGCTTGGAAATGCATTTCTGCGCAAAATGGCTTTGCACAAAGTGCATCTTCACAAATTGCTGGCAAAAAATTCGCTCTACTCGGAGAAAGCAACATCAGAGCATTTTTGTCTATTCTGTAATATGGACGAAAAGTTATTCCTGACGATCTCGTTGTCCATGGCCAGGTTCAGCTGAAATTTAGCGAACTTGTTAAAGAACCTTGTGACGCCCCCCGTGGATGCCGACCAGCTTCTCCAAGTCCGACTTACCCACGTCCCTGTCCTACGGCGTCTGGTGCAGCTAACGGCAGATGAAGTTGAGACCGTTGATGTATTTGTTTAACTTGATTTTGAGTCCCAGGTTGTCGTTTACCAAGGTGTGTATCATCTGGTAGGCCGAGGGGGAGGACTCCTTGCAGTCCTTTAAGGACGTCTCAAAGGGGTAGACGTTGTTGAGCACGTAGCCAAAGTCCCTGAGCTCTGGCCCTGGTCGCAGTGATACCTCTTCCGCAGCTCCTTCATGTACGTAGCGGTACGTAGAACTGCGGTAAGACTCTTGTGTTGGACCAAGTACGCCAGGTCCACCGTGAACCTCGCCGTCACCTTTACAACCATGTTGCTTTCATTAAGATTATTAAAAAATACATTATGAATGTTTTTTGCATCATGTCCATTTTGGCAGAAGAAATTCTACTGAAGCGAGATGCCACAAAACTGGATAACTTTAGTGGGTCAGGTACATGCACAAATGTACCAAAATTCGCAGGAGAACAAGCAACATATTTGCATCCATCAGTGCTGTGTGAGACGTGGAAAGTGCTTAAAACAACAATCTTTAAATTTGTTAAGTACCATGTTAGATTACATTACAATTAGGATCATGTTCACTTCACGATATCGACATTATAGGGGACAGAAGAGAGCCTTGATAGGTCCAGTCGGGCTTGAAAGTAAGTTTGTTACTAATTTTTAAGTAATGAATTTGTTTTTTTAATTTTTAAGCAATAAGTTTGTTACTAATTTTTAAGTAAATAAGTTAGTTACTTATTCATATCGCGTCCATACTCTCCTTGGACAAGAACTATAACACCCCACAGGATGCTTGAAATTGAGCGTGCAATGCGGGATTGGAAAGGTATAAGTGTCCTTCACATGATCTTTGTGCATGAGATTTTACCTAAAATTAACATTAAAACACAATTGAATGCCTTTATTGTCTAGCCTCCATTAACGGGGTCTTTTGTCTCTCAAATATCACCTCAGCATTACGAATGCCTTTAAAACTCTCCTCGGGAGTCTTTGAGCCCTGACTCATGGTATAAATGTTGTAGATGGATATCGACTGATGGGAGCAGCAGAAGCTGGACCACTGTCACTACTGTGTATAATTTTCAAAAGTTCATTTTTTTTTCTCAAAATCTCGACGTGTGCCGAATAATTCCAAGCCCAACTGTGTCTACATACGTTGTGGCCTTGGTAACTCACCTTGGAATTCGCAATAACGAGACTTCCATTTACGTAAAGTTGTTCACCAGAGCCATGAGAGCCACTAAAACTCTCAGCACTGACCGAACTTTTTATTAGGTAACATCACCCATTTCAACAAAGTTAAAGTTGGGCCCTGACTCGAAATGCAAAGATATGGTGATTGCGCCCAAATTTGATGCTCAGAAGCAACTCATGCCCTGTTTGGGTCCTCCGGGGTGGGCAAAAGCTGGTCACAAGCTCGCCCAGAGGGAGCCATCAACAAAGTTTCTGGTGCCGAAAGTGTTGCCTCATAGCAGTGTTGTGCACCTAACGCGACTTAAGCAGTGTAACTTATGCCGCTCAAGAAAGTCGTTTGGTACTGTACTTGCTGCTGACCGAAGACATGACTGTCGACTCAGAGAAACGACGACTGAAAGACTGAGCACGACTTTGTCCTGCTCAGTTCAAGTCACTCCACTTGAGGTCTCCACCAATGCATTGGGATCATCGGTCCAGAAAAGTGGCCTTGGTCAAGGGGAAGACGACTGAGCTACGAAGTTAAAAAAGTAACATGTCAGAAACTCACAATTTGGGACCTTTAGGAAGATTTTCATGGTGGGTGAGGGGTATGTGTACCCAGAACATAACCCCTACTGCTAATATTTCCAGACGGGTAAGAAGTTGAGAGGAACTTTGTCTGGCCATAATTAAGAAGTTTTAACCTTACCCCACCCTTTGAATGAGATCCTTATATTCATAAGCTTTATGCATATTCTCTCTTCATCTGTCAATGGGTGGTGTTCTGGCAGATTCCGCTGCTGAGGAGGAGCCTGAGGATGTCAAGCAAGCCTGGGAGGAGCTGGTGCTGATCCAGAGGGAGCAGGAGAGGTACTCGGGGATGAAGGTGGACCTGGAGCAGGACCTGGCGGAGTGCAAAAAGACTGGAAAGAGGCTGGAAGACGTAAGAACAACTTTTCCAGAGAACGCGCGTGCATGCGTACTTTGCACGGTTAAGGCGAGTAAAAACTTTTTCGCGGAAGGCTCATTTTGGGCTCTCGCTGCCCATCTGCTGCAGCTTGGGCTCCTGATCAAAATGAGCCCCAAATCAGTCCCCCAAGACAATGTTTTCCTCGAGAATAAGGCCCTCCCTCGCCCAGTGGACCCAGAGGCCTTCTGTAGGCATAGAGGTAGGCCTAGTGGCGATGAAAGCAAAATTTGTTGACTTGATTATTCCAACCACATTTTCTTTAACACTAGAGTAGAGCAATTCACATAACAAGGGATAGTAGAAAGTTTTATTTCATTGATACATTATTCCGCCTCAAATAGGGTTTTCTTCATACCATCAAGAATCTTCCTCCCTAACTTGAAGTAGGCACTGGCTCTGTATAGGATGGCCTCGGCATAGTTAGAGGTTGGGCAAATTAAGTTAACATTTTGTTGTTGTTGTAAAGGGCCGATTTTGATCAGAAATTTGAGCAGAAAATTAAAATGAGGCGCCGACAAAAAAAAAGTCTTATTCACCATAATCTACTGTACCTCACTGTTTGCTCAGGATCTGCCCAAGCGCATCAGCACCCAGGAGGAGAGCGAGATCTTGTCCCTCTTGTGCAAGGTCCACGAGCTGGAGATCGAGAAGGTGGAAATGCAGAGCAACGCGCTGCTCAAGGAGCATGAAGTAAGTCAGAAAATATGAGTGCAAAAGTTGCTAGGCTGGTTCAAAAAAGTACTGATATTTTGTTGATGTTTCTTTTGGCCTGGGCTTTTGGCAAAAGTGCATATCAGTTCCCCATATACGCACTTATGCTCTGGGACCGGTTATATTTGTACAATGCAGTCAAGTTCTATGAAGTGAACTCTGCCAAAGTAGTTTATTTTGCATCTTTGAGTTACAAGTGCCCATAGTGTAAACGGCCCTTACAAAAAAATGGTGGTTTTTCTTACTGAAATCCTAACATTTTGGCCAACCCCAAATGAAACAGCAAAATTGAAAGCATTAACGACTAAATTAACGATTAAATTGAAAGGTAATCGGGACTCGAGATGGGGGTGGGCCTGAGGGTCGTCATTGCCTAAAAGCTGCAAAATGAAGGGACTGTTTTTTTAAGAGTTATTGTATTTTAAATTTTTGTCTAGCTTCCAACATTAATGCAAAGAAAGACTTATGGTTCATGAGACTGAAACGGATCGAAATTGTAGTCTTACCAAATTAAATCAATAAAACACTTTTCATAAAGTCCCAATTTTGAACAAAGCCCATGAGAGCTTAAAAAGTTATTCTCCAGTGTCCTTTTAGAAGTGCATGGTTGTAAGATAAAGCCTCAAGCTGAGTCTCCTTGAACCAGAACTCACAGCTCCACAAGTCCCTTCGTCTCTGGACGACCCTAGAAAGGCCAAGGCAGTCGAAGAAGCCTTTGACTCGTGCTCTATTTTACCAGAAGCCCCTTGATATCAATGCATTTTCCAAAATTGTCCGCAATCAGCTGACCCCAACGTACTTGTACAACTTTTCCTAGAATGATGAGGGGTTTAGGTTTGTTGAGCATTGCTCACTGGAGATCAGTAAAGCATTCGCTCAAAGTAATAACTACGCATATTGTATTGCTTCTGTATGGACCCGACTTGGGTTTGCCTGGACAAGGGTCATTTTATATCCCGAGGGCGTAGCCTGAGGGATATACAATGACTCGAGTGTAGTCAAGTCCAAGGAGGGCATATATGAGTACACATCATGCTCTATTATTTTGTAACTTAATGCACAATTTTCTGAATAATTCATGACACTGACTTATTGTAGTTTCAAAACAAATTGGAAGAAGAGAAATTCATAGTTGGGAAATGCGATGCAGAAAATGCCTCAGCAGAATTTGGTTCATAATGGAGCAACCACCCCCACCACAATATGTCCTTGTGGAGTGGAAAATATAGTGCAAGAATATTTCCCTCCGTACAGTAAGTAAGCGGGAAAATATTCCGAGAATCGTGCGTTAAAAACTTTACACATATGAACTTTTAAGGGCAATTTATTAAAAAAAAAGTATTTTTTCAGAAGTCCCTCTAAAGTGTCAGAAGTGGCAACTTCTTCATCTTGGGGGTTGCAACCTCCCATTTCCTGCTCTTTGCCTATTTTACTGGAAAATGAACGGATTCTCGTCGTGGAACCTCCTCCATTTCATTGAAGTGGCAGCGTCTTCAATGTTAACTCACTCGGTTATTTCATCTTTTTCTCAGAAGCTCAACTTTAACCCACAAAAGCTCCAAATAAGTCAACATCAAACAAAATTTCCTTTCCGTCGGTGTCAACATTGCTCCAAGTTATGTTCGAATGACGGAGCTGAGTATTGTGTTCCAAGTCTGGCTAAATATGAAACACCCCGTACTTTTGATGCCATGACTCTACGCGGCCTTACGCGGAAATCCGCAGCAGAATTTGCAGAGAAAATCGCACTTTTTCTTACCTTTTGCCCAGGTTCGCAGGAGAGACCTGCTCATACTCAAATTCAACAAGCAGCGGACGTTGGGAGACGAGATCATCCAGAGGCAAAAGCAACTCATAGAAGGTATTAATAAATTTTTAAGTCACAAACTTTATACGATTAGTACGTGATGAGACAAAAAAATCGTACAGATTTCCGTGCAGTCTCTGCGCGAACTTCCCTGCAATTCTCAAGAAAGTTGTCGTAAATGTTTATCCAGTCTTCAACCAGGTTCGTTGCAGATATCCATGCAAATATGCATGGTGCATATTCGTGCGAATTTTCTGTACATTTCTGCGAAATTTTTACGAGTTCTTTTCATGTCAAAATCGTCTCTAGTGATTCAAAGAATCGTACTTAGATCGTGATTAGAAGAATCGTACATCCTAGCTAGTATGCATGGTCCAGGTTGCTGCTAACAAATATGCAAAATCCATGCAATATCTGTGGAAATTTACTGCAAAGGTCTCCGTCCGATGGTCATGCGAGTGTGATGCAGATTTCGCTGCAATCTTGACGCGACTCCCGCGCAATCTCCGCGGCAATTATATTATCTGCTGTGTCGTCACGCAAATTTGCTGCAAATTTACGTACAATTTTGTGCAGCGATGCTTGCAAACAGAGAGGCCGGAGGACATATTGAAGAAGGTACACACGGAGACGAGGAGTTTGAGTGTGCCTTAATCGTAATAATGCAGATTTCCCCTCCCCCCCCTTGGACGTTGAGTGATCACTTCGCAGATTGTTTGGTTTTTGCAATCCCTCTTCTTCTTAACTGCCTGCGCGAGAAGAACGCACGAAGTAGGGGAAATTGTATCGATTCTTTTCCCGCAAAAAAGAAACAATCTTCTCTCTTTTCCATCTTCTCTCTCGCTCTCGCTCTCACGAGGCACCTGATTGATGAGGCCCTTGGAAGACCGAACTTCCCTCCTGCACGCACATACACACACACACACACACACACACACACACACACACACGCACGCACGCACGCACGCGCACATATACGCACGCACGCACACACTGTGTAATATGGTAAAGGACGAACGCGTGGAATCTGAAAATGTCGTTCTCTCTCTCTCTCTTTGGCGCTGCACTCAACAGGCAACTCGGTGCCGATGCCCCCCAAGCTCATGGAGCTGTACAGCTTGTACCAGCAGGAGCTGGAGACCAGCCAGACCAACGAGAGGGACCGGATGTTGGTGTCAGAGGCGGAGGACAAGATCCTCCGGGTCAGTATGGGGTGGGACGGATGTACGAGGTGCAACGACTCTCATGTCCATGAACTTCCAGACGCCCAGCATGCTGTCTTTGCGCCCCGAGTTGGATGACCCCAAGTCGCACTCCGGCTACGGCGAGAGCAACCGGTTGCCCCCGATCAAGCAGGACGCGAGGCAAGTTTGCGATCGGTCGTATAAGGAAGGAAAGAAAGAAAAATGTTAAGGCCCTTTCATTTTTAGCGAAAACGAGAAACTTTTCGAGTCTCGGTCAGACCTGAGAAGGTCGATGTCCTCGGTCGAGTCGTTCGCCAGGTCCGAGAGCAGGATGAGCTTCAGGAGCACTGAAGGGTGAGTGAGATACTAGCACATCTAAAATGTTGGACTCAGTGACTAGAACTGCGTGTTCCAGGTCATCTGGCGGCCGCGGCCGCTCCTCTGAGCTGCCGCCCATTGGCACCCGCCGCGCCAGCCTGAACGGCGACACCGGGGGAAACTCTAGGTTAGAAGACTCGAAACACGCCATTAATAAGACCAGCCGCGTTTCTCGCATCCCCGTGTACAACCGCCGCCATGACCGATCCCTAAGCCGCCACCGCGGCGAGTCACCGCAGCAGCAGTCGCGCGACGGCCGCCGACGCGGCAGTCTGGATGAGCGACGAAGCGGCCGCAGCCGCAGTCGAGAGAGGCGCCGCTCAGAAAGCGGCCGCCGTCCCCGCTACCGAAGGAGAAGAAGCAGCAGCGGTGGCGGCCGCCGCTACAGCCGCCAACGCGGCTCCTCTGGCAGCAGCGGCCATTCTAGTCTAACTCGCCTTCCTCCCATCAGCCGCTGAAAGAAATAGCGAGAAAATCTGCTTGGTTGCTGTTCTTGCAAATTCGCTTGCTTTATTTTGTGTACAACAGAGTGCGGTATTTTAGTATGGAGAAGCAGCCAAGACCTCATCTTTACAGGACAATATTTTTGCAGTGATTTTTGCACCCCGTGAAGTTGTTGTTGCCACCGCGTGCGCCAACTATGAATCACTTCTCGCCTAATTCTTCTCTTTTCCTCCTCCCCCCCCCTCCCCTTCCCCCGTCCTCTCCTGCATTTTCCCCATGCAAATCTGCAGCCAGCTGGAGGAATTCCCCACCAGTACAGATCCGCTGCCTCCAATAAGCGGGGATCGGCTCGAAAGGTAAGCATTGCTGAACAACAAAAATCCCTGTAGTACACGTATATTTTGTAAGGCCCAAGTTTTGCATCACACGCACGTGGCCTTGAAACTTGGCCTTCCTCGTCGCTATTTCAGGCACGCCCTCGCTCGCCGCTCGTTTTCCGTGGATCGGCCTCAGATTCGCGTCACTGACGCAGACGCCGCTGACGGCGGCAAAGTTTCGAAATCCAGGATTCCTCGGAAAACTTCGCTCCATCCCGAGCAGCACAGGTACAGCGAGTACAGCGAATACAGCGAGCACCACGGCCTCCTCTGTGCCCCTCGGCGAGGTGGTCGCGTGAGACGCACGACGTGGACCACGTGAATTCGGCGTGATTCACGCCGTCTGCACGTGTTCACTGCGTGAAGCAAGTGAACTCCGCACCTGCAGTCGAGCTCAGAGTGTTGGCACGCCTATGAAGGTGTCAAACGCTGTCATAGATTGTGTCACGCTTTACACACACGTCTAGAAGTGGCAGCAAAAGTTAGGCAAAGGAGTGTTTCGTGCATAAATAACGAACTTTTAACCTTAGCGAGAGAAGTATGACAATACCACAGAAAAAAGGCCGACAAAGCACAAGGAAGAACGCTGTGGCAAAAGTATTGGCGCAGCGCAAGAGGACGAGCACCCATGGCCTTGGGCCTTGATCACATTTTCCGAACATCACCCGAAATTTTTCCTGTAAACAAGCGTATGGATACTTTCGACAGACGTCGAGTAACATTTTGGCTGTGTTCTTGGAATGTGAAGTTATTAGACTCAAGAATTTTGTGTTCATGCATCTTCGATGCCAGTGTTGGGCATGTGCAATATACAGGGTGATTAAAAAGAGAGTACGGCATGGTTTCTTTCCAGCAGATTCTACATTCGGTTAATTTCACTACATAGAAAATTCTGTTTATATACTGAAACAGCTCAGGTGGAACGAGCAGTGAAATGTTCCATGACCTAGAAAAACAGAGTATGGGAAAAACAGAGCAGAAGACCAGCCAAGTCCGCTTGGTCCTCAGTACCTGAAAGTACTGCTTTTGCCCCCGTACTTTATTCAGCACATGGAATACACATGTTTATTTAGTCCTGTCAACTGTTCACAAAATTGACAGACTTTTTTTTTTACCTGGGAATGCAGATCAAATTTGTCCCATATCCAGCCTTAAACTTCCCCAAGATTCCCCAAGATGTAGAATCTGCCGGAGAAACAGCTCTTGCCGGACTTTTTGGATCACCCTGTACGAAGCGGTGGCGCTGGTGGCTCGTGGAAAGATTGCTCTGGCACGCCAATGACCGGTTGGGGGGCCGCCCATGCGAGTTCCCTCTGCCCAGGCGTGCACAGCGGACGTCGTGGAGTTCACGTTCACGCAGTTCTAGTCCGCTTCTCAGTGTCAGAACGCCACACAAGTCAAAGTCATTTCCACCCGAGGCCTCAGACGCTGTCCGTCCATTGGTAGCAAAAGGTTTTGTGTTCTATATAGCTGGAGATCGAGCCCACAACCCCCTTTTTGTGGATGTTCCTCCATCACACAGCACAATGGAGCAATGCCTTGTACTGAAACTGATACAGCTTTTCTATGGCGAATCTCTCTTTTATCATGCGATCCTTTTGGGCGAGCCCAGGAAAAAACTTTCCTCTGTGGAAGACGTAATAACGGCAGAAGTCATGGGGAGCCTCTTCAAATGGTCGGACTGCATTGAGACTTTCCTCCCATAAGAGTGAGCTTTCTCACAAAGATTTTGGCCATTCCGTACGAATCAAGGGACGCAGAATCACTTAAGCGCCTTAAAAGCTTCCATCAGCGCACCAGGTGCGACGAGTACGGAGACGGAAGTCTCGACGCAGGCGGCGCTGCCACGCTCGGCAACGCCCACGTCCACCACGGCCGAGGACCAGTAGACAACCATGCGTTTTTTGCCTGTCTGCAGATTGGACTTGCTACACTAAATGACGGATGAATGGGCTGAGTGTGTGTGGGCGGAACGTCCTACCGGGTGAGTCAGAAAAGAGGACTTGTCAGACTGCGCCTCATTTCTTTCTGACTCACACTGTGCGGATGTGTGCATGTGAGAAAGAGGAGAAAGGTCTCTCTCCAGGGCAGAGAAAGATAGCTCTGGCGGCGCAAAGTCCGGGGAAAATTAGGCAATGCCGCAACTTTCGCACCGTGCGCGCCAACGAGAAGGTGCCTCACCGTGCGGGCCGCCAAGAAGGGGAGCAGCGACATCGGCGACGTGGACACAGCCAAGCCGTGGGCCACGAGTCTGGTGCGTGTGGCGACTGTGGCCGCGCCAGCCGCGTTGTTGTTCACCCCTACGGCACAGTCTGCCAACGCATAATTGCTGCATGCCTTCGCACAGGGTCAATTTCAGAACTCAGTCAATGGTGAAAGTTGAACCTTTGAAGCCAAACAAGCCTGAAAGTATGTGGACCAAAATTAAAGCATCCCATTGACTCTAGGTGAAGTAATAAAAAGACCGAAGCGATTTCTTTTTCTTCTTCACCTTCCTTTCTGCACCAAGATCACCATCAAAGTCACGGTAAAGCCTTTCGATGACCAGCAAGGACACAGTTTGACTCTGTATCCCGTATATATATATATATATATGTATTATATATTAGGCTATATATATATATATATATATATATATATTAGGCTAGGTCGAAAATTGGAATTCCCCGTGGGTGTCCAAAATTTGTAACCACATCCCATTTGAAGACTTTGTAGTCAAATAAAAGTGAAAAAAAGGAGTTTTAGCTATGCCCAAATGCATTTAAAGTTGCATAATACTGTAATTGATTTTTTTTTCAG
>JAAUXU010112564.1_pt1 | contig 12944 bp, 15 predicted proteins | sample 7278151 | NCBI WGS metagenome assembly JAAUXU01 (sample SAMN14350113, study PRJNA611818) | marine sediment metagenome | isolation source: surface marine sediment (1.8m) | place: French Polynesia: Moorea | collected 2018-08 | reverse complement strand
GCCTACGACACTTCTACTGTCTACAATGTGAGCTGTAGAGCGCTCTACGGTGGCCACCGCCGCCGCCGCCGCTGTCGCCCTCATACCACCCCAGGATGCAAGATAGCCAGGGCTACTCCCTTTAGTCAGATAGACTTGTGCCCAGTGCTCACCCAAGGACCTCTTCAAGGACTTCATCTCTTCATCTGGATCATGGTAAAAGCTTGCCAAGCTGCTCTTCAGGCTCCACTTTTCTGTCTAAACTCTTTTCTTCTTGCCCTGTTGCTGGCTGAGTTGGAGGAATCAACTCCCCCCTTCAGGGTAGAAGGCTAGTTACAAACTTTGTTGTCCTAACTCTTTGTCATTAGTAAGACATTTTTGTGTGAGTCCCCTCCAGGTAGAAGAATAAAGTATTGTTATTACTAAAACCTCTGTGTTGGTCTCAAGTCATTGAGTAGTCTTAAAATAATTCCAGTCAGTCCCTCTTAGTCATCATGAACCTGGTCTGTGTCTTGGTCAAAGTCTTTGTCAGAGACAGGGATACCATGGTTGATGTCCGGACAAGTATTCACGTGAGCAACCTGGACAAATTTTACTCAAGGTCTAGAGTAGAGTACGCTCACGCCGGTCCTTAAGGCTACGTGCCACTGGGCTTGAACGGATGGCTAAAATTAACAGTAGTACAGCACAATGCTTCCACGAAAGTACAGCAACACTCGAACTCGAATATAACGTACGGTATAACGAATACAGTATGAACATATCAACTCAAATATTTAAGTCTATTCACATAGTTCTGGGCATGCGCGCACACAGTTGAGGGGTTCTGGTTCTATGTCTTGTCTAAGTTACCCCTAGTACACAGCAGTGAAGCTTGAAAATGGGTGAGAAAAAGTGGACTTCTCCTTAAGCATTTTCCGAGTAGAAAAGTCAACTTCTCCTTAAGCATTTTCCGAGCAGAAAAGTCAACTTTCCCCTCGCATTTCCTCCCTTCTTCATCAAATTTGCAGAAAAGTGATGTCACGGAAAAAGAGACTCGGGAAAATCCTTTTCCCTGCAAAAAATCATGCTGATTTTTGCAGTTGGCTCCTCACAAAAGAATGAACATGGGAGGAAAAGTCAGGACAGAGTTTCTTATTCTAAGCAGCAAAATTCTAGCGCAAGCCTGTGCACTTAAAAATGCATATTAGCCAGATATAAATCATCTCTTGTCAAATCTGTCCCAGCTGCTGGTGGTACTCGCCTTTGTTCTGCCTGGTTCTGTCCTCAGCAGCCGGATGGACAAATGGAGCATGGAGGGCAAGCATCTGGTCGTGACTGCGGAGACCTGGCCACCGTACTTCGTCATCAAAGAGGAACCAGGAGAGTCACTTTCCTACAGGCATGTGGTGTGGACAGTGTGACCCTTCGACACAGTATGGCACGCTCTCCTCCCAATGTATTCACTGGCCAACTAGATGGCGTAGAGTGACTTCACCATGGCTCACTGCAACTGCCTTTAACTTCCCTACACAACAGAATTCACAAAATCACTGTGCAATAATACGACCTGCATTCACGAGCTGCCATTGCCGGCAAAATCTGCTTCGGCCTAGGACGAAACTCCAGGAAATGACAGCTGTCATTGGAACGACGCGCCCAAAGGAAGCCTCTATCACACTTTTGCGTCGTGCTTGTGGAAAGTTCGGCATTACGTCTTGCTCCCTTCACCCAGACAACCAATTATGCCCCAATTTGCGCGCATTTGTCATGTTTGAGCTTTGCAACCTGAAGCTGATGCTGCAAAGATGTCACTGGGGTCTATGGTGAAGGCTGGCACAAGAATTGACGAGAAATCAGCAGCCCTAAGCAGACAGATGCCCCCAAAAGACTATGACTTTTTAAGTTCCTTCACTTTTTCCTCCGTTGAGTACGGTTGGTGCAATATTCAGGTCAAAGAAAATGACTGTTTGGGCCTTTGTAGTGACCTTTGAAGGGCAGCAAAGGGGTATGAGGGTCTTTGCATACCTAGCAATGGCATCTGATAAAAATGAGCATGAATGTGATGAGGTATGCATTCCCTTGAGGAGAAAACAAGAAAAGGAGGGTGGAGGAGTGATCAAAAAGGAGCAAGTTACAGACTTTTTGGCAAAAAGGGAACAGTACTGATCTTGTCTGGCCATCAAGTCCACAACTGTCCCACTATCAGTTAATCCGACAAGAATGGGAGCACAACGCCCAACTGCCTTTGAGCGTGGCCGAATAGCTGAGCTCCACTGTCACTACATGAAATTTGTCCCAGGGTTGACTGTGGGAGGACTGCCATCGGGTCATTTCTGAAGGATGTCACCTGAGCAGCCCACCAAAGCTGGCCCAGCCCTCAGGCGCCGGCTCATCTGTGAGATGAGGAGGAATTTTGGCATCTCCTCAGCAAGGGCAAAGGTCCTGACCAATGTAGAAGTTTCCCCCCTGACGATTTGGCGGTTCTTCAAGAAGAGAAACTTGAAGAAGAAAAAGCAGTTGCAGCAGCCAAGGTTGCTATGTCGTCATAAGAATGGGCCTTCTCGTTTGCCGGAATGGCCTCTCTCCAGGAGGTTCAGGTGCAACTCAGTTCAGTTCAGAACGATACATCGCCATGCTCAATGACGTGGACTTGGCCAGAGAAGGCCAGCGCCTGCGCAGTGATGTGTGGTTCTTCCAGCAAGACAGTGCCACTTGTCACACGGCAGCAAGGACACGGAACTGGCTGGAGCAACAGGCCATACAGCTTCTAGAGTGGCCTGTGTTGTCTCCGGGCCTGAATCCTAAAGAAAATCTTTGGGGGTGGATGGCCCGACAAGTGTACAAAGATGGATCAAGTTTCAATGATAAGGCCTCCCTGCGCAAAGCAATCTTTGCTGCATGGCAATCCATCCCAGAGGACCTCCTTCGAAGCTTGATTTACAGCATGCCGCAGCGCATTTTTGAAGTCATTTGTTGAAATGGTTGTAGAACCAAGTATTGAGTGTTTTGCCTCTGTCTGCTCCTTTTTGATCAGTTGTTTATGTGCTTTTCTTCTTTCAATGCTTTAATAAAGCTTATTTGCTCTGTTTTTGTTTTACACCTGATCTGATGCAACTGCTAGGCATGCAAAGACCCTCATAGCTCTTTGCTGCCCTTCAAAAGTCACTACAAAGGTCAAAACAGCCATTTTACGTCTGTGTGCTCCTTTTTTGAACAGCACTGTAAAGCAGAGATCTTGCAAAAAGAGCAAAGCATCGATGCTCAACTCTTTGTCGCCATTATTTTGCACTGAAATCAGTGACTTACATTGGAATAGATAATAAATCGTATTTCACCTATAAAATAACAAGTGTGTAGGGGGCAGGAGCTACTACAGATACTCAGATGTTGTGAGACCAGGTACCAGATGAGGTCTGCTTTATGTAGTATCGAGAGACATCTCGAGGCCTTCGTGGATGAATATCATGCTAATGGAACCTACTACTTCTGGCCTGACCTTGCCAGAAGCCACCATGCACATGCCACAATTGACCTCCACTAAGAGAATGCATTATGCATTGCTTTTATTCCCTCAGATGGCTCTCAACTGAGGCCTACATAGGGGACTTTTGGGAGTGACTCAGGCCACTCAAGTGTACGAGGATGGGTGGGAGGTCACCACTGAGGCCGCATTGAAGCACAGAATTTGTACAAAGCTGAGCGAGATCAGCCTGGAGGATTGACAAAGACTTTCTTGGATTGTTAAATCAAGGCTCTAAGAAGCTGCCAATTTCGGGGTCGCGAGCACCAACCATCAGTGAATTCTGTTCTGTTGCCTACTGAGCTTTGATACGTTGCGTGAAAACCTAAAATTGGATGATGACGAGCTGAGACAGCCAAAATCATTTTGGGTCATTTTTTTGTTGGCAACCGCTGTACCTAATCTTAATATTTAATAAAAGGCACAAAGTGTTAGTTGCCATAGTCCAGCCATATTCTTTCCAACGATATAGGGAGAAAAGTGGATAATCCTGGAGCAAAAAATGCACCGCACATGATCATTAAAAATTTCAGGAATTTTTATGAAACAGGAAAAAATCACAAATAAATTTTTATGCATTTCTGCTCTTCTTTGCTGGTCCTCATTTGCATGAAGTTGTAACTGAATCTCAATAATCTCGAGTCCATGTGGACTCGTTGAACTTTTACACTTCCGCTTAAAGCGTCACTTGACAGCTCGAAGCGAGTTAACTTTTCTGCACCGCAGTGGCTTCATGTACGACTTGCTCCTGTACATGTCGGCTTCCCTCAACTTCACGTACACTCTGATCCGCCCGCCGGATGGCAAGTGGGGCATCGAGGACGCCAACGGCACCTGGCACGGGATGTTGGGCCAGATCAGAAGGAAGGAAGTAAGGACATTGTACATTGTAGCCTTTCCCCCTCTTTATCTTGTTACACTCTGAGCGGAACAGGCTGACTTTGCCCTCGGTCCGTTTGGCGTCGGCTACGAACGTAAGAAGCACGCCTGTGACTTCACATCCCCCATAGTCATTGACCCCCTGGTCGTCGTCACGGCCATCAGGTTCCAGCAAGTGAGTGTGAAGAACTATCCTAACTTTCATGCCTTCTGTCCCACATTTGGATGCTTCTGTCTGGTAGGACTGCAACCCGGCAAAGTCATGTTGAAGGCTCCGTGAACATTTCATGTTGCCTCACGCATCCTTGATCAGTTGCTCTGATCTGCTCATTCTACAATCCATGTACGGGGTGTCCAAAAAGTGTGAGGGATGCCCAATGGAATGAAAGGTGCACGCACGAATGCGACACCACTTTCAAGCTCAAACTTTTGGTGCTTCTCACAGCGAGCAGCATTGTTCAACTTTGGGAGCCTCTGATGTCGTCAAATTTGGTAATCCTGGATAACCGCTTGTTTGTTGCCCTCACAGGATCCGTGGGAATTTGTGTATCCCTTCCAATGGGAGGTTTGGCTTTTCTTCGCGGTTGCACTCGCAGTGTTCATAGGATGTCTCGGTCTATCAGGGCTCTTCTACTCTGGCTCTGCCCAGTGGGGAAAAGTGGCGGGATTCACCTTGAGGACAGCAATGACTGAGCCTGCAGAATGGTCAATAAAGTAGCTCCAGGTCTGATAAATTGCCAAAAAATGCAAATTGCAGGTATCCTCGCTCACATCTTTTCCATATCGTCTTTTCTGGCGCATGGATGTTGAGTTTGTTGGTTCTAATTCCAGCATACTCAGGAACACTCATTTCCATGATTCTTGTGGAAAAAATCGACATAACAGTAAGTTGCAAGCTAATTTTTTGTTCGTAAGTGGAAAACAAGAACACGCATCGGTCAAAGGCCAATGGCATTTTAAACGTGATCTATGACCAATCCCTTGTCGCTTGCCAAGGTGACCAACAATTGCTCTTGACTGGAAAATCTACTCCCAATTAGCTTTTGAGGTCATTGCATGAGTGACTTTTGTCACTTTTGTCTCCTCAGGCTGTGTCAATTGACATTTTCTTCACATTCGTCCCCCACCGACTTCAACGACTTTGACTGCTCTTAGACCTGCCTGAAACACATGCTGACACAAACTTCTGTCTAAAGGTCGACAGTGTGGAAGATCTCGTCTCCGGCAAGGTTAGACCTGGCTGGGGAATTGAGGATGGTGGTCTCATAAAAGAAATGGGACAAACAGCTGCCCCAGGCTCCACCTTTGCCAAGTTGCATGCTGGCGCCATATATCTGAGAGGTGCCTGCAGTGAGTGGATGGACGATCTCAAGCCTGGAAAGTATTCTGGCGCTGTTTGTGAGAAGGTCACGGCAGAGAAGTACATCTCTGACGACTTTTCAAGGACAGGAGAGTGCAACTTCTATGTGGCTAAAAACACTTTCCTGCCCTTGAACTTTGCCATGGGCTTCCAGGTAGGTCCCAGCCGTTGCCAACATTGTCAACATCAACATGAATTTGCCCACCAGACCAACAGTCCATACCTGGAACAGGCCAACCAGTGGCTCCTCTCACTGCTGCGAGGTGGATTTCATCAGTCTTTCTTTGCGTCTGCCATGCCAAATGCAACCAGGTGTCGCGGGGCAGAAGCCATCAGCAAGTCCAGGAAAAAGAGGGAAATGGTACTTTCTCTACAGCAGGTATGCTGGACACAATTTAGCTAATGTGAGAGCTGTGCAGAGCTGGCGCATCTCAGATGAGTGGCGCCTTTACCGTGACTGGATTGGGCATTGGTCTGTCCATCATAGCCTTCCTGGGGGAGAAACTGTTCACCCATGTCCTAGAGAGGATGAAGGAGAAGAGGACTGATATCGCTTGAAGGAGCTTCAACACCAATGAAACGCATGACAACACAAGAGCGATGTACCGTAAAGTTGCGAAAAGTGCTGCCTTCCCCATAAGGACTGCACAGGAACACATGACATTTTAAAGTGACCTCAGCTCTTGAACACGATTTTTCGGTCCACACGATTGTCACGACTCTGCTGCACATGATTATGCAATGACGCATTATTCAGCCATGCTTCTCGACATGACTGAAGCAATTTCTATGCAAGACGTCTCCGAGACAATTCTTCACCGTTTTTTTGAAGCAGCCCAGAGTCTTGCTGATTTTACCCACTCAGATTCTGTCCAGAGTCTCTCTTCGGGTCTCCAGGTCCAACGCAGGACTGGACAGAAACGGTTATGCAATGTAAGGAAACAATAATATCGATGCGTGTGGTGTTGCTGAACACGATTGAAAAGCATGAGCCATTGCAGTGAAACATAATTCAGGAATACTTATCTAAAATGAGAAGCCCCTGAAATAAAATCGGCGGCGGACAGATAGACACACGTGCATAGGGCCCTTATAGCCCTATATAGAGAGATATTTCACCTACCCAGTGCCACTGCTCAGGTGAGGGTTGCTTTCCTCCCAAGCAAGGGTCAGGATCTGTCGACCCAGCTAGGAAGAATTAGGGAACGATGAAAAACATGGCCATGCCAATTGGTTAAATGTTGGACAGGTTTTAATTACCGGTACATAATATGGCTGTATCAATTGGGACATACATTGAAAATTGGAATTTTATTTGTAAATCTTGATATCATAGAGCACTTGGAAAATAGCTGCCATTAGGTAATCAATCTGTCCAATTGGACATATTCTACAATCGAGGCTGTAAGATAGCCTCATAGTCCTTTGGGAAGAAAACTATGCCTGGTACATAGCTAAAACAGGCTTTCTTTCCTGGAGGCAAAGAAAACTTGAAGTTTTGAATCAGGGCCACAACGTAGATGTAAAACTCTGCCCTGGCCAAGACCTCACCCAGACAGCGACGCTTTCCAATCCCAAAGAAAGAGACCTGAGGATCACTCTTAAAGCTGCCATTGATGAGAAATCGTTCAGGCTTGAACACCTCTGGCTCACTCCAGTGGCTTGGGTCATTGTGGACATGGTTGATGTGGGCGAACACCTGAGTGCCCTTGGGAAAATGAAACCCCTTGAATGACGTGTCCTCCATGATTGCATGTGGGACACAGAGATCCATCTGGTGGCTGTGTCGCATTACTTCCTCCAAGAAGCTGTTCACGTAGTTCGTGTTGCTTCGGTCAGACAGGGCTGGGGTACGGAGGCCAACCTTGTCCTTCACTTCTGCATGCAGCTTCTCCTGCACATCTGGGTAGGCACACATGTACAAGATGCACCACTCCAAAAAGGTAGCTGTTGTGTCTGTGCCTGGAAAAAAGGAAACATTTTTGCCCCTAACTTTAGTCTCCAAAACTGAGCAAGTGGACAAGGATCTTAGAGACAAGACCAAGTGAGGCAGAACTTAGCTAGTGAGCTGAAATTTTGATCGAGAAAAGACTTTATTGTCCCGAAATTTCCATCAAAAAAAGACTTTACCGCCCTGAAATTTCGATTAAGAAACGACTTACTGCGAACCGAAAATATGAAAACACTTTATTGTCGCAAATTGACTGAACAGGACAATTAAGTTTTATATTTTCTTGTTTTGAGGACATTAAAGTTACTTTATTGTCGCCTGAGTTCGCGCAGCCAGCCTAGCTGCTGTGGGCAGGGTTGGCCATGTACAGTTGGTGAGGCTGACTGCTGCTGCTTGGGATGAAACTGGGCTGAGCTTGGAGCTGAAGACAGTCAAATTCTTGGGAGGACTTTCATAAGCCCAATGACCCCAAGCCTTACTTATTGGAGTCCGCTTTATCACTGTGAATTGGTTCTGATTCTTGGCAGCTGACACTGCTCTGAGGGAATTTTGCATGTAATTGTGATCATGGCAGCCTCAGTGTCTGAAAACCAGGAATAACTTGTTCCTGGGAAGAGCGGCGATACCTATGAAAAGGCCTGGAAGAATTTCGTAGAGTTTCTCTTGCCTCATGCCAGTGACAACGATGGAGATCATGACCAAGATGAGAGAGATCATCCCAATGAAGATGGCGCAGCAGATGTGTTTTCTGCATTATTTTTGTCTCAGATTGCAATGTGACATTCATTGCTTTTGGAGCTGAAGACTCGAGCCTTCCAAGGATGGCAAAAACACCAACAAAGGATGACTACATAAGGTACTTTCATTACCTTCACCACAACCAACAGTACAAGTCATCAAGTCTTTGGTTGACCTACTCTCGATGGAACAACTGCCACCAGCGCTTCTTTGGGACAAAATTGCAGATCACTGTCCTCCTCAAGAACTATCAAAGTGGCTATGTCCGAAAGATTGCCAGCATTGTCACTCTTGGACAGGTCCACCAAGCTCTTCTGATCAATGACAAGAGTCCCTCCTGGGTATTGGAGAAATGTGTGATCTCATTCCTTTGTGCGGTGGACGACGATGCACTGAGTTGCGATCCCTCACATTTGGCAGCACTGGTATGGACACTGAGGGTGTCTGGGTATCGTATTGCCAAGCAAAGCTGAAAGGAGAGAAGAAAGAAAATGGATTCCTTGTGCCATACGACAGGAATAGGCCTCTTCTCTGCTTTGCCCCGCATGTGGTTGATTATCTGCAGCAACTTCAGAAGAGCTTCCCCAACATCACCGCCAATGACAGCCTCTTCCACAAGGCTCTCAAATCTGGTTACAGCAGACAAATACGGGAAGACACACGTTGAGCAGTCTAGGAAAATACGTGGCAAAGGAACTGGGGCTTGACAACCCTGCATCATTCACTGACCACTGTTTCAGGCGCTTTAGTGCCACAGAGGCTGCCTTCAAAGGTACCACTACAGTGGACTTGAAGCGCCACTACGGGTGGGTCCAAGACAAAACTACCCTTAAATATGTGGATGGGGCTAATGAGAGGTCATGAAAGACGGCAAAACCGCTCACCAGCACATCTGAAACAGATACATCTGAAACCAAAGTTTCATCAGTTATTACATTCTCGCAAGAAATGACGACCTGCGTGTCTGATGAGAATGCAACAACAGTTCAGAAGAGCAAGTCCTCCCAGAGGTTTGAACAGGTTGCTATCGATGTGAAAAGGGGGGAAAACAGTACAATCTTAGTCTTCGTGGCATAAATATTACACTTAATTTCCAAAACTGTGCTCCTTGTTGAACACTTGGGAAAATTTCCTGCAGCTTGTTGAACGCTGGTGAAAAGTTCTGTTCAGCGGGGAAATTATAGTCCAGAGTTTACACCACCTCTCTTCATGCCTTCCTTAACTTCTTAAAAAAATCCCCATAAGTAAAGAAGAAAACTGATGTTAAATTAACAAATTGCAGGACAGTAAACAGCCATTATTTTCCTAATTTTTCAAATCATTTGATCTCAGCCACTTGACCTGTCCTTGGTCCTTAATTGACCTTGGGCTATCGCCCTCGGTCAATAAAGGACCTCAGACTGGTCAAGTGGCCCCACCCAAATGATTTGAAAAATACAGAAACTAAAGTCCATCTTCACTGTCCTGCAATGTACAGGGTGCAACAGACAAATTGACACCATTTTTTACTTTCTCCAGAACTTGATCAAGAGGTTCGGCAGGAAATATTTCTTTGCTAAGGGAGAGGCTTGGTGTCTGTCAACAAAATTATTCTGAAACAAAATCAACAGCAGCAGTTTTGGTCATGGAGCAAGCAAGAAGGGATGCAATTGTGGGGCTCGCCCGCACAGGCCATGGCCCAGCCACCACTAAGGACCTCCTTGGCTATCCGAAGAAGACGGTCTACGGGGTTTGCAAGAACTGGAAGATGACTGGCACTTCTACTCGCAAGGCCCACAAGTCCAGAGAGGACAAAAAGAGGTCAGCTCACTTTCTGGCGGGCCTTAAACAGTCCATAAAGTCATCACCTGGAACCCCCATGTCCGTGCTGGCCAAGAAGGGAAATGTGAGCAAGATGACCGTGTCCAGGGGTGTCAAAGAGAACCTCAAGATGTCCTCTTACCGCCTCTACAAGAGGCACATCTTGACACCAAAGGTGAAGGCCTCAAGGCTCAAGAACGGCAAGAAGCTCCTCTGACTTGAAGTCCAGCAGCAACCGCCTCACATTTTTCTCGGATGAAAGAACTTGGACTGGACAGGAACCAGCAAAATGACAGGTGGCTGGCAGAGAAGAAGGACAAGGTTCCAGCAGTGTTCACCACCAAGCATCCGGGCTCCGTGATGGCCTTGGGGGTCGTGTGCTCCGATGGCAAGGCCATGCCCCCAATCACCTTTCCGCCAAAGCAAAGGGTGGGTGCAGATGCATACTGTGAGGTCATGGAGACGCAGGTCATTCCCGGGACGAAAGAAGTGGCTGCTGGTGCCAACGTTGTCTTTCAACAAGACTCAGCTCCCACGCACACAGCCAAGAAGACCACCAACTTGCTCAATGAGAGTGGCATTAAGTTCTGGAGCTCAAACACCTGGCCCCCCAACAGCCCCGACTTGAATCCCATGGATTACTTTTTTTTTAGGGGAAGTTGGAGGGTGAGGTGTGTAGTGTCCCTCACAACACTCTTGATGCCCTGTGTTCGTCCATCCACTCCAAATAGGCTGCCATTGATCCTGCAGCCATCAGATCAGCGTGCCAGTCCTTCAGACCCTGCCTGGAGCGCATGTTAGCTGCTGAGGGTGGACATATAGAGTAATTTGTCAGCTAAGAGATTAATAAATGTTCATTCAAAATTCCGTTCTTGTTGTTATTGCCGATCAGGGTCAGGAGCACGTAAAAAAATAGTGTCAATTTATCTGTTACACCCTATATAGTTATTATTGTCCTAAAATTATGATCAAGAAAAGACTTTATTGTCCCATTTTACTTTGCTGCCCTCATTTTTTCTACTAATATTCAAAACTTGAGAGGTCTACATGTAGTGTAAACAAAAGTGTGAGGCAATCTGGCTGGTCCGGTGAGGACATCATCTTGGGGCCGTGTGATGAGCCACAAACCATTGCTTACATGAGAATGAAATCTTCAAAAAATAAAGTTTTTTGTCCTGCTTGTGTGTCCGCTTCCTTATGGCCTGGAAATGACTTTTTAAGCCTCACTGCTTTGCAATTTGGCTTAAAAAGTCAGTTTCAGGCCATGATGAATCAGATAAATAAAGCAGGACAATAAAAGGACACTTTATTTTTTTGAATAAATAGTCTCTTCAATCATTAGAACTATTTAAAACTTTCTTTTCTGCTTCTGTAGCTTGACGTTGTTTGTTAAAGCGGTATCTCAGGGGGAATGAGTATCCCAACAAGAGAAAGAAGTAATTGTAGGTTGGGTCTTTTCCTGCCCCAGTTGGTGGCAAACATTGAAGGACATTTATGCCTGGTGTGGCGAGTCCACCAGTGAACTTAACTTGTTCTGCCCTCCTTTCCACGGCCCTTCCAATGTGGTCCACTTTCATGAGCATGACAGGTCTGTATAGCTGGTGCCCCTGGACAGTGTCCAGGCATACCCTGGCAAGTGCAGGGCACTTGCACTCATGGTGAATAAACTGCTCACATTCTTCCAAGCAGAATTGGCAGGTTTCCTTAGAAATACTACCTACCATATCATGATGATAATTGAGGTACTTATGCCCCATTCTGGCTTGTAAGGCCAGGTCAAGAGTCAGATGATCCAGGCAAGCCAGGGCATCATCCAGGCTACCAGGGTCCTCCAACCAAAACTTGGCCTGGCAACATGTCAGAAGGCAAGTCCACCTCATCTTCCACCTGTCATAAGAGAGGTCCTTTATTTCTCTTTTATCTGTACAATCTCCCTTAAGTTCCACCCCCTTCAAGATTTTGTCTCCCCAAAGAAGATGACCTCTCAGATGACCATGACCAATACCAACCCAACTACTCTGGTTTCTGCCCTGGACCCTCAGTACCATCTGAACTGCTGCACACTGTGCAAACAGGTCAAGCAGCATCACATCCAGGGTATCCTCCAGTCCAGCTGTGAAGTTGAATGACAAATGTGTGCCATAGCAAGCAACCCCCACCTTTGAACCCTATTGAAGTGCTTTTTGTAGTTTGTGGCCTTATTGGCCTAGACTACTGTACTTAACCTAGTGTACTTAACTTACTGTACTTCCTAGTGCTGTACTTAACCTTGGGGTGTAAAATTCTAGTGAGGATCCATCTCATCAGAAACAGGATGGGGCCCTACAACTGCCCCATTGAGATCCTAAATCGATATGGGAGCCTAATTGCTTTTTTTGGTTTTTCCCTGATATGTGGGCCATAGGTGAGCTTGCTGTCCAGCAAGACCCCTCAGTACTTGACTGTGTCAGAGTAGTCTAAATCACAGGTCCCCATGTGGAGATGTAAAGACTTTCTATTTTCAGATGCTTATGTGTGAAAATGATCGCTTTGGTCAGCCCTGAACTCGAGGTCATTCCTCCCACCAAAGTCCAGCCGTGTAGTGGTTATCACATCGGCCTAACATGCAACTGGGGAAGGTCCCCAGTTCGATCCCGGGCGGAAACAAATCTCCCATGTGGTCTAATGGCTAGGATACCTGGCTTTCACCCAGGAGGCCCGGGTTCAATTCCCGGCATGGGAAAAATGTTTTGGCT
>JAAUXU010170239.1_pt1 | contig 12946 bp, 9 predicted proteins | sample 7278151 | NCBI WGS metagenome assembly JAAUXU01 (sample SAMN14350113, study PRJNA611818) | marine sediment metagenome | isolation source: surface marine sediment (1.8m) | place: French Polynesia: Moorea | collected 2018-08 | reverse complement strand
GCTCAAGTAGGGACTCCTTACAAAAAGTGGCATCTTGGTTACTTGTCTGGAGTTATCCGACGACACAGACTACTTGACTCCAAAACGTCTGTCTCGTAGACGTTGTAGCCCGCCCAATTCAGCTGATAACAGTATTAGTGAGTAAAATGCTTCAGTGGTGGAATGCAGTGGTTCAATGCAACTACAGGCGATTTAGACGCACCCGGTACTCATCCAAATGAGCGTTTCAGAATGGCCTGAGCAGCCAATGGTCAGCAGCGACGATGAGGCCAGTGTCCGACCGACCCGCGGCCGAAAATCGTGTGGATCGGTCCGGCTGCGAGGTGGTGGAATAGTCAATTCGGCGCTGTAAAGCTGACTTATCTCGCTTCGGTCCAGCAGGCGGTCACCAATCGTTCGTGTACTCACCATGTGTATACTAAGTCCTAACCCTTGGACTGCAGAATTATTATATTACGAACAACGGTCTTAAACTGTTTCGTCGTCTTATTCATCTCAATTGGGTAGTTTTTAAGCTCTTAACGTTTCATCCCCAGATCTCGAGCCCAGCAGTCCGATCCCGTATGAATTAGCTGTGATGTTTGATCGCACATAAGTACAAAGGCAAGGTCAGATGCGTCATCAGCATTCAATTCTGATCGGGCTAGCGTTCGTTTTCGTAAGGACAGAGAGACCTTTTGAACTTGCACAATACTTCTCGTGTGTGTGAACTCCAACTGATACCGGTGCGAACGCGAATGTGGCAAATATGAATCTCCCTAGGAAGTGCTCTCGGGACTAACAGAGGCTCTGTAACGAGTCTTCGTGGTGCCATTAGAAGTCCTCGCACTGGACTTCTCGAATTACTCCAATTTATTTTCTCCTCACTCATGTCTCCATAAATGACTATAACCGACTTTGTGAGGGAGTCCTTGCCGTGCGCTCAAAAAACTTTCTAAAAGGCGAACAAACGCCTAAGAATTGAGCGAAAGCCCCTCAAAGCTCTGTCTAGTGAATGCAAGCCATGCGTTGGTACCTACTTGGCTGCGCAGTCGCTAAGAAATATGGTCTCAGCTTTATATTTATCCGTGCCGCTCTTCTCCTTCCGCATACTTAAACACAGGCACATCAGGAGACGTACCCCCTCCTCCCCTCTGCTTGCGGACGTCCTGTGCACTTACTGTTCGTGTGTGGGCACGGACGGCGCGAGGGACGGCGGCATGAACTTCTGTTGGACGTCCACGCGCGGAGGAGGAACTTGGCGGAAAACTGCGCATTGAGCACGAGCCTACATAGGTTTCAGGTGACAACAGCAAAGTGTAGCCACTCGCGGACGAGACTTTCGTAGAGGTCCCTGTACTGTACGTACGTTAGTGTGTGTTTGGGTGTGCGTATGACATTGCATATATAACAAGTGAGCCCGATCAATACCAGAACGACAGGCAAAGGAATACTTCTGGTTTGTTTCATCCTCTCCCCCCCCCCTTCCCTTCCCTTTAGGTGTATGGGCCAAATAAAAATTCCATCTACCGCTCCTTCCTCGTTTTCTTTTCCCCGGCTATGGCTGCTCTCCTAGGCCTTGAGTGGAGCCATTTTTGTGCGCATTTGCATTTCCCACGTCCGTGTACAGCGTCATTGAAAAAAACTGCACCCGCGTTCGAGGAAGGAAGAGCCCGAGCACTTTGCTTGAGAAGGCAGAATCGTATAGAATCGCGCGGCATTTTCGCAATCTCATCCGACAAGCTTTGGCAACAGCTTTTCAGTCATCCACCATCTGGAGAGAGTACAATTACTTCCAGTACCGCATCTACGGTGGGGGGAGCGAGGGCGCGCCCAATCCCCTTGTTGGCTGCTACTTCAGAGGACAAAAAAAGGCTTTTTATGTTTGTACATCCTTCTTCCGCTCGCCTTCCATCGCTCACTGCGTCCGGCGCTGTACAGGGCCCGGCAGAAGTGGCAGCACAACAACTCAGGCCTACTTCGTCTTTCCTTGCTGTCGTGATTAATCTGAATCTTCCTCCATTTCGTCTGACCCCCTGACACTCTCTGGACTGTTGGTAGCCAACTGTTCCAACAGCAAGACCATCACCGAGTGTCCAGTTGCTCCAACACTTTGAACGCTTGTCGATTCAGTGATGTGTGAAGACGGTCAACATGAGTGGGAAGTACTTCAACGTTCTCACCTGTCAGGATCCCACAATAAATCACTATCATTTCTGCAACAAATGCACTTTGTAATGCACAATCACTATCACTTCATACCGCTGAAACTTCCCCATCCGATGTGACCTCACCAATGGGTCCTCATGGAGACCATTGCCGTGACTGCGGCGGACCCACAAAAAACAGTGACGCCGCTCATGACGGACCCTGAGTCGTCTTGTGACGTGTTGGTCTCCTGCGGTACAGGATAAGGTCAAGTCCGCCTTCGGCATCATCAATTTGTCGTCCGGCTTGATGGGAAGACAAAGTGAAGAGCAACTTTTGCCTTTCCTCTAGAAGGTGTAAGTTATGCCTTAGTCATATCTGCTACCGGTGCCAAAATTTTCTTCGCCTCGCCTCGCTTCAAAGCCTCGCCTCGTTATTCCTCCCTTAATTTCAATGCCCGCGCTTTCTGCGTGCGTGTGTGTGAGTGCAGCGTGCAATGTCAATACGTTGTACAGGGTGCGCGGGTGGTCCGCGGCCGATGGCTGCTCGCAGCTCCATAAGTGGACGGACTCGTTGCGTTGCAAGCTGTTGACGAATATATGCGAGGCGAAAAACGACCGGAACGCTTTCTTGGGTGCAGAGAAAGAGGGGAAAAACTTTCCGTGAAAATGTTCTCATAAGCTCGTTAATCAAGTCCCTCGACTAATATATCCTGCTGACTTCGTTCCGCCCACTGCTCTCAGTGGGGGAAAAAGCCAGATCCTCTTTTACTTCTGAACTAGCTAACTTTCTTACCTATCCACAATGTGTGATGTCAATGGTGTCCTAGAGGCATTGCAAAGTTGAACCCCCCCCCCTACATTTCTTTCTGTCATAGATTTGCACTATTTTTTTCTCACTCGCTCCCCTGCTTCTCTACGAAGTCTTAGGCTTTGTTGGAGTGTATAAGCAAATATTCAGGCGGCTGAGGAGTCGGGAAAGCGCACAGAAACCCAGAAAACCTGAGGAAATCCGAGGAAACTCGAGGAAGAGCAAGAGAGAAAAAGAGTTGTGCTCCCTCCCACTCACTCTTTTTGCTTTAAAAGGTGTCGCTACGCGCCATTCCTCAAAAATTCGACTAGTTATCGAGACCTTTAAATGTAGCCTAAGTGTCTGTAGACGTAGCTGGCAAAAAGAACGGACATCCAAGCAGTGTAAGCAGGTCAGGTGGGGTTAGAAACCGTCTCTAGGGCACCCTGTATATAGCAAGCACCTGTCAAAAAATAGTGACTGTGTAGCAATGAATGCATCATTTTTTGTTTCCCTTTCTTTTGCACTCACCAAGGGCTTCCAGGTCATAAGTGTTTTGCACACAACGACCTACGCAGCAAGAATCTTTTCAGCTCAGAAGATTGCCCCAGGTAATATGTAGTCCCGCGTCACGAGTACACAATGTACTTTCTGCATGTTGTGCACTCATCGGCGTCGACTGCTGAGGTTTTTTTTATTAGTCACTCACTGTAGCAGCATCTGTGCTCTTGTCATTTGACGGCTGCGTACTGCTATAGAACTGAGTTTTTCAGGTGTTCCAGAACAGGTATTTTAGTTGCACAAGAGGAAAATCAAGCTTTCTGTTACTCATGACACTGAATGCAGACATTGCCACTTGAGTTCTTTCGGCTGGAGTCGAGGCCTAAATAGCCTTATTATGCATTAATGATTTCCGCAGATTAGCCTTAATGATATCACAGAGCAATAGAGGAAAATTTCAACGCACCTTACGCCAGCGCTTTATAGTTTAGGTTCACTTGTTTTCGACTCCTACCTGCACAGGAAGCTCCAGAGTCGATGTTGTTCGTCGTGGTCGCTCTCGTCTAGAACACATTTTTGTTCTCGCCATATAAATTCCCCACTCATCTAGCGGACATTTGGCAACTGGCGCTTTATGCATCTCGTCATCTCCGCTCTCTCAGCCTTGCATCATTCACTCCGCCACACTTTCTGCACCTTCACAACAATGTACAAAAATCCATCCCTGATTGATCCACTCCCAAAGATGCCCCTAAAACACTCTGGCGAATAGACCAATCTAACTTTCAGACGCATTTATTGTCACCTTCTGTTGAGTTCTAAGAGGTGCTGGGAAATCAAGCTCACTTCCCCTCGCAAATGTCACTGAGGGACGAGAAAAATGCGCAAGATAGTTGCTACTTTCGTCTGCCAAGACTGTCCCTTTCCTCCCCCGCTCAAAAAACTTTTTTCATAGCTCTCTCTTTCTCTCCACACACACTCTCAACGAGAGAGAGAGAGAGAGAGAGCCAGCAATGATACTATTACACTGTTAGTCTAATTCCTAACAGCAGGGATGCATTGAAAGTACAAAGCTTCTTTGGACAACAGCGGTGACAAAAGGTTAAGCATTCCCAACAGCTGCAATGCCGGGAAGTGTCTTAAGCACGCCCAAGGCAGCAGTCATGTCCACCCCACTCATTCAGGAGGCGTCGGACAGAAGCATCTCTGTCATGATCTCGCCTTTCTCGGTCACGAGAAGCTCCTCTATCTGGATCGCCCGTCTCATACGCATCCGACGTCACCTACGCCTTATTTTAGAGCAAATGAGAGGGAAAAAAAACTGCTTGTGCGTACCAAACGCTTCCACCAGCACAAACGATTTGTTCAGACTTCTCTTTCATCTCTGTATTGTGCGTTCGCCGTCTTCATCGTCTTCACTCACTGCATCAACGCGTCGGAGAACACAGTCGAGAGCGTGAGATAGCGCGTCTGTGGGGCGGAGAGCGTGAAACACACCACCTTTTCTTTTTCAAGCGGATCACTTTCCGATTGCGTCCACGGGCCAGAATCGTACACGAAAAAATTCTTCGGATGGCTTCATTTTTTTTGCCTGTCCCTTCTTTGAGCCTGCTTTTAATCAAGTATTGCTGTGTCGCTGTAACTGACTCCAATAAACAAGTCTCTCCTTTCCCCCGGGGGAAAAGGGATAGGAAAATAAGAGAAGTAAGAGCAACTTTGTCAGTCACTTCTGTCTCAGTCCTACCTGGTTCACGAAGATTGGATTACTTGTTTACTAAATGAAAAAGGTATATACCGAAAACACACCTAACATTAAGACCTGCTACTGCACACTAGATTATGCGTACTCTCCTAACATAGTAAAAAGCCTAGTCAGATTCCTCACCCAGGCTGCTATCGAGTTGGGAAAAGAAAACCTTAATGACTTATCTTTGTTGCTATGAGAAATTAAGTTGAATGAAAATGGGGTAGAAGCGTCCTGCACTTGAATTTTAGGCCCATGGACATGTCCTCTCCACTTCAAAGGAATAGTGTCTCAAGGAATTGATGCCGGCTTCCGGAAGCTTATCACAGTCTATTATTTATTTTCCTTTACGGCTCTATTTTCAGAGGAATCCGAACAGAGAGGCGATGACACCAACAAGTACTTAGTAACAGATGCTGCACGAAGTGTGATCAGATGTCAAAGGCAGAAAGGGTAATACTTCCTCGCCTAGAGAGAAGGAAATTTGTAGCCACATCAGTTTCTTGACACAGTCCACGCCAAAGTAATTTCTGCGGGATGACCTCACTGCATTTGCTGTTAGATGAAATCTTGATGAGACATGCGTAATCAAATACTTAGACACAATGTTGAGTACAGACATTTAACATGGTGACTGCCCAGTTTGATGCTACATTGATCAAAAGTTAGCGAGGTGGAAAGGGAGGCATACACACACCCCTCGGGACCCCCTTTTACCGAAGGATGAGATCTCCTACGAAACCCCCGTTCCACGGCACACCAGCAACCCCCAAACCCACGTTCAAAGAATAGTGTCCATCATTGACGACATCATTCCCATTGATCAAGTATTACTCGTATCATAAGTGCATACATTACAAACATGCAGCGCATGCACAGTAACGAGGGCTAAAGCAAACACCTTGACAAAAATTAGCCAGAGAATTGACTCGGGTTCGAATTAAAAATTGACCTGAAATTTTTCGAGACTTGGGACCCCCAATAAGTTGAACTCGACTTGACTTGAGCTACAACTGGAGACTTCAAACTCGACTCGAATTTGGAAAAAAAGACCCGGATCGACCTAGCCCTAGGGTCGCGCTGCACCGCACTATTGCTGGGGGCTAAATTGGCGGTGCAAAACGCCCCCAAACTTCACATTTTCGTGATCTTCTGACTCCTTTCTAGTGTCTTCTGCATCGATATCGCATTCTGATGCGCAAAAACAGACTCGTAGAAATTATTCTCTAAGCAAGTGTTATTTACTGACTGGAAATTTGAGTCAATGACAAAAGTATTGTTATACCGAGAACCGACTGCGCAATTACTCCATACAGAACTTCGTCAGCTGCAGAAATGATGCTGTTCGCGTTGCACTTTGGTCCGCTTCGTCCACATCTCGACGATAGCGTGAAGGGATTGGAACAAGAGCGGAATTAGGGCTTAGAAAGAAAAAGATGTCTCCTGGGTAAAATAGCACACGCGCGATTTCGTTTGCTATCCTTCTCTGCGCTTCGTTGATTAGCAGTAAAGGAGAGGCAGGAATGAGAAAAAAGCGCGGGCTTGATTAGCCCGGACGAATCTTCTTTCAAGATTTCAATTCAAAGGTCACTCGCCGAACGAGACAAAAATAAAGGGTCGGTTACACGCGATTGAGTTTCCAGCTCCGCTCCAGCTCTGACGACCTTTGCCAGGTACAATGAATGCACTTCTTGCTCGTGGGGGGAGGAAAAAAATGGGTTGTGCGATTTTGAGGGAGAAGAAAAAGAAGAAAAAAGTCACTGACCAAGTCAGGATTCATGACATGAACTTTGTTCGCCTTCGCGCCCGGAAAGTGAAGGCCAACGGATATTCCTTGGGCGCGACGTCGGGAGAATCACGCAACCTCGATAAACAGCGCTCTCGCTCTTTCCTCCTCATGCATCAACTTCTCCGCCTTGGATGGCGTCTCCAGAGCTCCTCGAGATAAGCGAGACGCTCAACAATTTCTGGGGAAAGAAGGGATTGATTGATTTGCTTATTCTGTGTCAGCTTTTTTTTTTTGCTGTGCTGTTTGCCCACAGCGATAAAATGCGTCAAGTGACGGATTTTGTCCGTCGAAGAACAACTTTGCCCAGAGCTGCTGTCGGCATGACCGAGAACTTCTTGATGTCTCCGCTCAGACATCGCACACACGGGATTGAGGCAGATGCACAAATACGGAGACTCTCTGAGGACAGCCTGATTGGATTTCTTGAGCCACTCTAAACATCCCTGAGACGATTTCTCAGAAGGAAAAAAAAGAAGACAAAAATGGTGGATGACAATGTTTCGGCAGCTGTCCTCTTCCTCCCTTCTTTCAGGGTCTCTCTGAGGTAGTATTTGCTTACTTGGCATAACGGTCGATGCCTCAGTGTTTTACCGGCCAAAAAAACCTAGGTGGGATGATGTCTGCGAGAGCCTTATGGATGGATGTACGACGGTTCAACCCAGTTTGGCCCCTTTTTCTTTCGTTCACACTCCAGCTGTGTCGGTTTCTCCTCCCTCACCTTAGCTTACTTCAGTCTGCGCTGCTTCTCTTCGGCAAATAACTCCCTAATTCGCGGGCAAACATCATCAGCAGGCCTTCTATCTCCCCCTGCCTGCCTCACCTGCCCATTATTATAGCTTCCGACAATGAAGCGATCAACTCATGTTTGCACTCTGTCAAATTAGAGTGGACGCCGAAGTTTATCGCATGGCGCGAGCCAATATCGTAAAGGAATAATCCCTGCGCATTATGTGTGCTCCAAAGACGAACATTATGCTACTCTTGTTTTATCGTCAGTTCAGTGAGCGCACGACTGACATGACGAGTTGGAACTGTTCAGCACGAGCTCTCGCACTATGTTTCCCTTCTGAGCCATTAGCAGGAAAGTTTCTCCTCTTTCATTCATTTCTTCTTCACACAAAAGTGTCCTTTATTTTGCTGTACAGAAGACATCTGCGCCCGTGGCCGCCGACTTTTCTGTTTCAATGACCCCATTCCTGCAGAGAGTTCATCATCCCCATTTTTCCCCCTTTTCCTCTGAGAGATCTTAATCCATTGCACAATGACGCTCCTCCTTTGCCAAATAAGACCCCTACTGAGAACGACACTCGCAGATCCACAGGGTCAAGGATTGCCAAGGCGTCCGGTCAACTCAGCTCGCCGGCCTCCAAAGACTTGTTAGCCGATTCCATGGCAATACTGACACTGCGCACGCGCACGCGCACGCGCAGTAGTCCAAGGCTTGCATTTGGCCACCAGGGGCGTTGATCCCAAGACTGAGACGTGATCGTTGGACTTGTTCAGCTTTGGCGCTGTCCTCTGGATTTCTCCCTCTTCTCTCCGGGATCAAGCCCTGGCCAGGGAGCAAACGCCAGCCTTGGCAGACCCCTCATCAGTCTTGCTGCGTTGCTTGTTTGCATTTCTCGCTCCACGCAGATAAATGCGAGGCCGCTACCTGAGAGCAGAGACAGATATTTTGCCAGTCTATTTGGAGGGAGACGCACCAATCTCAGACGTTATCTGACCTGTAAAGAGAGCGAAAAAGGAACAAGAGAGAGCCCAGAGAGAGATGCGACGTCAAATTAATTGAGTCAGTCTCGCCGTCGCTCTCGATAATCAGCGGGGAATTCGGAATTCCGGACCACCGGCCTCGAGTTCCCGCTTTTGTTTGCTTGCCTGGCGCGGAACGACAACTCCCGGACTGACCACACGTTTACGTAAACTGGAGCTCTTTCTTCTTTTCGGTCACTGCCCAGATGGGTGGCGGAGATAGCGCCCTCCTATCGACCCACGACATCTCCTCAACATCTGACTACAGAGCATGAAGAGATTTCTCAGATTTCCCCTAAAACTATCCTAGGTGTGCTTGCTCATTAGGGCGTCACTTCACAAAACGGCCAAGTCACTTCTTTGACTCCAGGTCTGGGGCAGCCGGGCCCCGACCACGGTGTCGGCTTCTCGGCGGACGTCGGCGGAGGTGATGCTGATAACGATGATTGCAGTGTTCCTTTCTCGGCCAATCCTTGGAGGCGTGATCATCACTGATCACGCATTGACACAGGAAGGAAGGCGCGAACGCAGGAAGAAGGATGCTGGTGAAGGGTAAACAGGGGATTTTCTGTCGGCGGCTAATTTGTCTCTTCCTTCACGCAAGAAGTGACTCCGCCAATCATTACCGAACAACCCATTTGAGAACAGGGTTGCCAGAGAAGGAGTGCCACAGACGGACGCAGGCGAGACTATGAGGAAGGGCCAACTTTGGGCTAACGTAGCAAGTGCAGTGCATCGATCAAGTCAGTCGCAGTCAGGGACTGTGGTAGAGAGAGAGAGCGAAGGACTGAGCTGAGGAACCCCAGGACCCCCTGACTGGTAACCCCGACTTTCTCCGATGCTTTATGTCCACTGGAAGGGCGTCGCCCACTCTAACATGGTTGACTCGGAAGAGGGAGTTGGTCAATTTTCGGGCGGAATCGCTCAGTCGAATCCCCCTCAGAGTTCATTGTCCCTGTGTTGTGCTTCTCTCCTACGCAGACAAATTAATTACTCGTCCGTCAAAATCTCTGAAAAGTGAGCTCAGTGTACAAAAGAGAGGACAGACCCAAATTCTTCATCTCGCATAACTGGCCTGTGTAAGACAAACTCTCCATTGATGTGTTTGCGCGCGTGTCTGGGTCAAGTGACCTCCTCGTCCCCTGTCAACACTCTGGCATCATAAAGCTGTCTTCGGACATTAGCCCCAAGTCACGTTGTTTCCTCCATTTCCGCTTTTGCTGCGTGGCGTCGTCGTCACCCCATTCTTGGCATGGCGGGTCCGACGAGGTCAGCATGCAGGTTCCGTCTCTGCGCCAAGAGAGATCGATTGTTTGGGAGGTGAAAAACACTTCGCCAAAACCCAGCTGAGAGATAACCTTTCTGTCACTTGCACGCGTACACGTGTGCACTACTAATAGCATTCCAGACACTGAGGCTTAAACAAACACATTTGCCTCGTCTCCTTCATTTAAATGTGAGCGCAAGCACAGTACGTACACACTATGGCCATGGGTCGGTCAGCAGGATAACGCAGCAAAAAAATCGAGCTCTTTCACCCACATAAAGCTGCAAAAATCGAATATCTACTGCACGTACTGTTCAGCTCGAATCTATTCGTGCCCACTACAGAATGCCGACATTTTACTTGTCTTCTCTTTACAGTTGCTAATTTTTATTAGTAAAATGACACCGACAGGTGGCTAATGAACGTAGGAAATGGCACGCAACACAAAACTTTACATAGAAAAATCAACGTTGAGTTATGCTCAACGGAAAAAGTCTCGAACATGAGATTATTCATACCCGATGCCTTAAAGTAACAAAGCCGTTGCTACTGAATCACAGCCAACCGTTAAGTACTTATAAGCTTTTGCAGATGGTCCAGGTGTGGTACATCATAGGGAACAGATTCTACACGTTACTGCGAAACGCAACAGGCACTGACCACAAGAGTGTGCATGAAGCTCTGGTCAGCGTCCAACATTTTCGTGGACCGTCCCTACAGTCAAGCATGCGGGTGAAAACCGGGTGCTTTGGGCTCTTCTGCTGCTGGAGGGATCGGCCAATCTATCTGACTGTACAAATACCAATACTTGTACGTAGCACGAAGAAAGCCTTGTCCACCTCCCTCCTCTTTTACTCGTCGGTGACAGTGAAAAGAAGAAAAAAGTTATCAGATGTCTGGGACGACCGATGAAATCACGAATTCCTAATGAGATCTCAAGGCCAAGAGACGCCCCAACGGTTCGGCAAAATGCACTGCAAATATTCATGAAGCAGATTTTGAATAAGAGGTGCAAGCGAACGGGTCAAAGCCTGGGCTGGTTGCGCACCTTCTCTTCTTCAGGAGACGAAAGATTCCAACAAAAGAATTTTCTATCTGTCTCAATCTCCACCAGACTAATTGCGGTCTCGTGTTCAGATTGATGCGGGCGATAGCTCAATAAAACCGTCGGGCGCTGATAGCTGTATCTATCTACCTCTTTCCCCCAAGAAGCATTCCAAAGACTCTCTCCTTGGCTCCCGTCGATGTCTCCTGTTGTTGCGTCTGCTTCGGCCTCCGACGTGAACTTCTTGGCCATGGCGGTTCTGGTGCCCCCCGAGGAAGATTTGCTCTCGAGTGATAATGGGAGACACATGTGCAAAGTGGCCACGAGGCATTGAGGCATGGTAGCTGTCAAAATTGCAGCCTCTTGACCATCTTACGCACGCATGTCTGATGTGGAACCATCAGGACGAAGGTGTTTGTGTGTCCCTCCTAAGTGGCCCACATCAGATAGTCCGAAATGATGCAGCTGCATGGATAAGAACAACTGGGGCTGAGGTATTTCTTCGGGCGAACAAGAGAGAATATGGGGGGGGGGGTTCGGGGCAAGGAGACTTCTACAGAATATCTCACACACAACTTGACAAAAAAATCGTCTGAGGATCGATTGGCGCTCAAGGAGGAGGAGGAACCACTCGAAGGCTTCTCCGCTTTCGCGTTAGTTATTGGTGACAAAAAAATTCTTCTTCCTTCTCCTTTCATCGCCATTTTTGATTGAAGACTCTCGTGTTAGTCATCAAATTTTTGAGTTTTTTAGCCGCCCTTCTCGTCTGGAAAGCGGTCATGCGCGAGGGGAGAAAAATCTGGCAGGAATTTTTCCCAATTTTCGGGTCTTGCTTTCAAAGAAGGATTAAAGAATGGGGCTGGCTAAAAATCCTATCCTGTGTCATTCATTGGCGGTGTTGGCTGTCGTAACAGGACTTCGGAGACGATTTTGCGGGGGAGGCGAGCAAGAAAGGTCGCACCCGATAAATGATCTATCAGGCCTCGCAATTCAGTAGTTCAAGACTTCAGCTCCAAGTAACTTCTTCATTATAGATACAAAAAAGACCGCACCTGAATGTGAGCGTAGTCGTCTATTTTTGTTCCCATGAGTCCCATCTCCTTTATGTACGATTCATGCTTGCATGCTCAGAATTCTAGGAGGGTAAGAACGGACCCCTTCTGCTCTCTTTCCTTTTGACAGTCCTGAAAGGATTCTCATCCCAGAAGAAAACGAGCAAAAATACGAACCCTCGACTATTTTTTCGATTTACTGAGGGGTGGCCGTCTCTCCTCTGTAAGCTGTTGTTGTTTGTGCAACAAAAAAATGAAAAAGAACCAACCCCCTCCTACTCTTTTTTGGGGGGAGACTCTGTTATTTCTGCGGTTTGTCCAAACATCCTTCTCCTACTTTTTTCAATGGACGGATTTTGTGGAGGGCGATGGCTGAAATAGATAAGCAAGGTTGCATTGGAAAGAAGGCAAGCAATGGAGGGAAAATAGTGCATTTCTGTGCACGTACGTAAGTGCGATCCAAGCCTCGATCGCTGTAAGAAAGTGTCGGGAGGTGACAATCGATATATTCTGTGCACTGGTGTAAACGTGCACATATATACAGAAAGGCTTTTCCAGTTGAAAGACTCCTTGTCTGGTGACGCTTTGTGCATTCACGTCCCAATAAAGGATTTTCTTAAAGCCCCTTTTACAGCCTGTTGTGCGCATTGAAGCCATGACCTTATCACCAAAGATCAATCCCTGAATATGAAGGCAGAGGCAACCAATGAACGGTGAGCAATATGAAAAGTAAACGGCCAAGTTATGCCCTGCTTGCTGTACAACCCTTCCTTCTCGTAGTAGCTGTGGGACACATGTAGGACTGCGGACGGTACAGATGAGCTGACTGTGGTAAAGTGTTACTGGGCCCCCCCCCCCCCCCCCGGGGGGGGGGGGGGGGTGG
>JAAUXU010161374.1_pt1 | contig 12949 bp, 10 predicted proteins | sample 7278151 | NCBI WGS metagenome assembly JAAUXU01 (sample SAMN14350113, study PRJNA611818) | marine sediment metagenome | isolation source: surface marine sediment (1.8m) | place: French Polynesia: Moorea | collected 2018-08 | reverse complement strand
TTTTGTGTGATTGGCATTTGAGGCTCACTTAACTCATACTAATTTTTCAGCATCCTTCTGTGTGATAGAATTACACTCTAGAGTGATATGCTAACATTTGTCTCTTCTTTCTTGCACACCCCAGGCTGCAGTTAGTGTAGTGCAAGAAAATTGCATAGTGCAAACAGATCTTTAGACTCTACTTGCTGTGGTGATATGCTATAGTACAGTGTGCCTGAGCAAATTGTGGAGTGACTTTTAAACTGGCAAACATGTCCAACTTCGTCAAGAACCATATGATGAAGAACATTGATTACAATCTAATACTCCACTACATTTGAAAATGTCCACCTTGGGCAGCCACCATGGAGGCAGGGGTGGAAGGAGGCACAGGGCTTCTTGATAAACTCTGGGGTCAAGGCGACCCACTCTGTCTCCATTGCCACCTTCAGGCCTGCCACATTGCAGTGTGGGGTGCGACAGGTTTTCCTCTTCGACATGCCCCAGATGGCACAGTCCACGGGGTTGCAGTCAGGGTTGGAGGGCGGCCACATGTTGGAGGGCCAGAAATCCGCAAAATTCTCTGGTGGCCTGGTGCAGTCTTTACTTTGTGGTCTGGGGTGGAGTCCTGCTGCCACACTTAGCCCCCCTCTGGGTAGTTGATGTCCACCCACGGCTTGACCACCCTCTCCAATACCTCCTTTGTCCTTCTGCCCCACCTTCTAGCCCTGGGGGAACCAATCGGGGACCTTGCCGCATGAGGCCACGACACCCGTCGTCATGGTGCCGGCCAGGGGCTTGGTGCGGTTGATGGGGGGGGGACCTATGAGTGGGTAGGTGCCAAGAACTGGTTCTTTTTAGCATTTCTGGCCTGATTGACTGTCTAAATCTCCTTCTAAGAGAAGATCTGAACTGTTGATTAATGATTCTTCTGCCAGGTCATGAGCTTCCCCCCTGTTCCTCCTGGACTTCTTGGACATGTCGGAGAGGAGCTGGTGATTTCTCCGAACCTAGCTTATAAGGCCTACCTCCTTCACTCTCAGTATCACAGAGCTGTTGGACACGTTGAGGTCCCTCGCCATCTTCCTCATGGATCTGACTCAATGATGGCCACCACAGAGGCTCCAATGTCTTTCTTGTTGTGGTCACCTGACCCTGACTTTCATTCAAGGCTCTCACCATCCTTCACCATCTTCTTTACCTTGAATACAAAGCTTTCCAAGTACTTGACAGTGTCCATGATAGTCTAAGTGTTGATGCTGGCATGAACGAGATCAGACACTCTTTGCCTCTTTGCCTCCATCACAAAAATGAAAAACTCTCCGAATGTTGTTTACAGATGAGATGGTCACCTGAAGATGGTGCTTCAGAATGAGCCAAAACATGATGCCAAATTCAAATGTATGCCAAAAATATTGAGGTTAAAAAACAGTTTACAATTTGCACGCACACACTGTACAAAAAATAATGTGTGGGATGGTACTATGGTGTTGTGGATTTCATTCACACCGGAAGGAATGATATCTTTTGTAACAGATTTTGTCCGTATAGAGTTTAAGTATGACTGGTTCTTTTCCATGAAACAATTATCAAGGCAAAAGTCATTATTTGCCGTCTAGCATGCAAAAGTCTGGTTTTGGTTGGAATTGAAAAACTATGTCAGTTTCTTCACACTTCAATACCCCACAAGACTTCAAATATAATGAAGAAATATGAGTGAAAAAATGCCAACAGTCTGGCCACTCCGTCAATTTCCTTTTTTGTTTCTCATGTCTTCATCTCATTATGTCAACCCTCTGTTCTCATCACCTGGCTTGTCAATTCCTGGAAGAAAAGTATTGGCAACTCTGCCCAAAAATGTGAAAAGGGCGTTAAATGTGCATAAAAATATGAGTAAAAAGTCATTTTGGCTCATTGTAACGCTGTTGTTGGAACGTATCTTTACTCTTCTGAATAGGCAAAATATCTGAGTTAAGACCCAGTGAGATGTGTTCTTGTGGTCAGATAAAAGCATCTTGAACCATCTAGAAATTTAGGTCTGCACCTGGGTGAGAAGGAAAGTCTCATGGAGGCACAATCAGCTGGCGCAGAGGGAATAGTGGTATTTCGATGTCTGTGGGTCTCGCTCCTGCTCCATCTCAAGCAGCTCCATAACCGACGGGCTCAATATGCAGAAAATTGAGCAAAGACATGAAATATGCGAATGAATTTTTTTTTCTGAAATTGACGAGCCGACAAATGAGCTCTCGCAATTTTGGGGTGATTTTCTTCGTCACGAGTTGCCCCAAAAGAAAGAGCTCTGAAGAGGCTTGATTCATCTCCTGCGATGGGGTGACTTTGATGAATTTTTCCCCCATAAATTTTGCCCAATGGCAAACTCTTGCATGCAAAAATGACACCGAGACGAACGCATGTGTCTCTCTAAACTAGGTGAGCAAACCAGGACTTGTCCGATTGGTCAGGAGAGCTGGCAGCTTCACTACTGTTGACGTTTGCTTGCCTTTGTCTTAGGGGAGCTGCTGGGACTGCAGTCATCTCCTCCTGTCTTGTCTGCAGCTTCCAAGTGCCTGCCAAGATTGCAGCCTGTGGCCCCCCTGCACTGCGTGGGCTTTGCCTCGGACTGGCACTCTTCAAAATTATCAGCAATCTCGCTAAGAGCTCTGTCAACCTTGCCAAACTTCTTGGGTGGTGAGTGTCCAAGATCAAGCTGAACGATCCTCGTCTTCCACTCTGCCATTTTCAACTTCAGGGTGTAAAAAAAGTCAACAACTGAAGGATGATGATTTAAAAACATTGTGTTCCTCTTGCGGTGTCACCCTTTAACAGGGTGAATCTGTTACTTCAGTGCACTGCATTGTGATTGTCGTCCTTTTTTGACGTCACCATGAAACGTCGGCAAAAGTGGAAGTCAGTGTGCGGATTCCGCCTGGAGAATCCGGCAAGGTTTGCAAACCTACCCATGAAAAAAAAAATTCCCAGAGGCCCCGAGCGCAAATTAAGTTTCCTTGTACACGCAACCTCTGTTTTCTTGTTTCAGTGTGAATTGTTTTCCTCGATTCCGACTTAGGCTTATTTAATATGTAGGAAAACAATTCCATAGTATGTTTCAAAAGAAGATTCAAAGATCCTAAACTACTGCCGTGTTAGCAATACACACGTCCACAGTACTTTTAATCGCAAAGTGCTATTTTCTGATGAAACCAGTTTTTGACTAAGACTTTCTTTAGACTAACACTTTCTCTTCTCTTTTTTATTTTCACTTACTACATTCCTACAATTTTCCATTTTGGAATGAAGGAGCATTTTAGATGCTTGTTTAATTTTTACACTTTCACCCAACCTTCACAGGCTTAGTCATGAGAAAGTTTCCTTCGATTTGAAAACCTAACACAAACCTAACATGCAACACTTGGTTAACAAAACGTAAGGTCTAAAAACCAGGTTAGCACAACCGAATGCAAAAAAAACAGGGTTAACATAACACAATGTCTCCAACCACGTTAATGCAACTGAATGCATAAAACTGAGTTAACAAAACCTTACATGTAAAATCAGCTTAGGAGAACCTAACGCAAAAAGCAAGGCTAACAAAGCCTAATAATGCTCAAAGGCAAGAGTGCCTGCGTTGAGAACTTTGCTTGTATTCCAACATTGGAGCATCGATTCCACCCTCGATGTTTCTCTCCTCCGTGCATTGAGAGCGCACTGACTCTGCCTCGATGACTCATCAGCTTGGGGAAAGCCCAGGAACTCTGGCGCAAACACAAACTTTCATGCATGTGGCAAAACAGTTGCTGCTTGGGTGTCCACCTCAAGCTTGACACCCTTGCAGCTGGAGACGATGCCAAAAATCGCAGCCAAAGTTGGTCTCCACAGCTGAAGAAGGTCCGAACTTGTTCAGGCTCCAGCTGAACTTGAAGCACCGACAGGCCAAGCTGCTGTGGACCACCCTGTAGAATGGCAAGACTAATTACGGTCTGTGTGCACAATGAGAGAGAGAAGCTTCTGTCAACATTTGCTAGATGCATCCATCCTCTGACCACGAGATGCATCAGTTGCATCTGTAGAAAGCTCCTGAGAGAGAGGGAAAGCCAGAAGGGCTCTTCCCAAGATGGTGAGTCATGCATGAGGGGAAGGGGGAGGGAGCTCGATGAAAAGGGGTTGCTGAGTTATTCCCTAAGTACCTTTCCTCCTTTCTCTCTTCTGGCGTGGGTAGAAAATATTGGAGAACAAAGAAGGTTGAGCTGGACTGAGGCAGACAGACAGACGTACAGACGGAGGGGGTGTGACTGTTGATGAAGGGGAAGCAACAGCAGCATCCAATATTGAATCGGTTTTCTATGCATAACAAGTACATACAGAGCAGGCAGTGGAAGATGGAGAGGAAAGGTTTTACTGTCTGTTACAGCTTTCAAATGTAGTCTCTTTCACTCAGTGATGATGCGGGCCATAAAGGCTTCTGACGAGCCCGACCACCAAAGCGTCGGCCCGGAGTAAAGTGCGGTTCTGTCTCGGAAAAGTGATGTATTGAGAGAAGGGATGTGAGATTGGAGACCAATTTTCTGCTCCGGATTCATATTGGACTTTTTGTCCGTCAAAACTTGCTTTTCATAGATCACCAATGTTGCGAAAACACACCACCCCTCACAGGTGGGCTTCAGAAGCCTTAGAAAAAGAGATCCTCAGCTCTTCTTGTCAACGCTGACGAGCTCAGGCTTGAGCTCAGGCTCGTATCACCACTAATCTCACACCTGTGCTGTAGTCAGCACTTCGTTTGAATCTTTCTGAGGAGTGATGGTCGCGGTCACAGCCTCAGAGACCGAGACTGGAGCACCCCGAGGTGGCGTCCGAGTCCGCATGGCCCGCCAAGCCCGGCCTCAATCACTAACATTTACGCATGCGATAGCGGCAACAAGGCTGAATGTACTTTCGGGGGGCACTCTTTGAGACAGCTGACGTTGGAGCCACGTCGACAACTTTCCCGCCCGTAGGCCCGAGTCTTCGGACTCGGGGCTGCCCCCATCACTAGTCTGTGCACAGCAGTCTGAACGAGGCCACACGTGTACCAAGAATCATGGGATGAGCGTGCGTGGATTAATGGATCTTGTCTTCTGGGGATTACACAGAGCTTTTGTGGTTGTTAGCAGCCACAGGGATGGAGGGAGGGGGTGGACAGGGGAGGAAATAAGGGGTAAACGTTGAGGTCGGTTTCATCTGTGCGTAGTGCACAGTCAGTCCATCAATTGCTAAGAGGATTTTCGGACTAAGATACAGTTGTAGGGGGAGGAAATGGACTATTAGCTGTAGGTAAGATGAATGTTCTAATAGGGAAAAAAAGGATTAGTCCCGTTCAATCGGACGTTGCAACAGAGGGCAACATTTGCTGGCATTCAAGACCAGATGCAAACTTTCACGATCTCCCGAATAAAGTAGGAGACAAATACGAGAAGGACACATTAGTCGAGTCAAACTGGGGCTTCCCTCCCCTGGTCAATTTTCATTCGGGTTTTCATAACAGAAATCGAGTTGGGTGATCCCGTTTCCCCCTGAATCGAGTACGGACTTCAAAATAACAACTAGGGATGAGCGGGCTGGCAACTTGGCAGCCAGGGGTGGAACAAGCCCGAATACGGCTACTGAGGATGGAACGGGCTCTAAAATAGAAAATAGGGATGAAACGGGCTCGGAAAGGACAACGAGGAATGGAATGAGCTTGGAAAGAACAACATAGACATGGAACGGGTTCAAACATGGCATCTAAATGTAGAGATGGAACAAACTCGCGTTGTTGTGGTCACAACAATCCAGATTGCTGCTCAGCTCGATTCCACCCCTAGTGGTAACAATCGTATAGCAACAATCAACCTTCCTTCTTCTTTTTTTTTTGCTCGTTCTACCTCCAGACAATGGATGTGAGAAAAAAACAGTAAGAAAGAAAAACCCTCTGCCCCGACAAGTGAGGTCATTTGGCGACCTCGCGGCCTCCAGAGGCCTGGCCGAAAATCAGCTGAGCCCCGGAGACAAATTGTGGCAAAAACCGTCCTCTTCTTCCAAGTCTTGCACTCCCCAGCCCGAGGTGAGAGGAGAGATCGTTTGATCTCGCTCCAGATGCCTCCGCTCAGGCCTTCGGGATCGATGGCGTGAGAATGCGCTGTTTCTCCGGGAGGACGAGAGATGCAATCACACCCGGACGGCACCGAACGAGGAGCTGAAGAGAAGAACTTGATCAAGAGGTAGAAGAAATTAAGCACTGCTCAAAGAAACTCAACTACAGTGTGAGCCGCATTTAGCGTCCTCAGTTCAAGGTTGAAGGTCTGGGGTGGGGGACAAAGTTAACACCACCAGCATAAGACTTACAAGTGTCTTAAAGCCTCCGACCTCGGCAGAGACAAGATGTCTGGTGTAACCCAGATCTGCCATAAGGTGGATATCAATTGGCAGATATCTTTTTGGCCACTCTAGTCCAGGTTTGATCCTTCCCAAGATGTCTTCCAATTGCTGACATAGACTCGCACACCCCTACTGCTTTTGAATCACACTGTGCACGTTTAACATACGAGCTTTTCTGATATGCGACAGTATAAAGACACCCCCCTAAGTGCCCAACCCCAACCCCGACGCCTCAGAAGAAGCCTGTCCAGTCTGAAAGAACGGTTTTCCCATTCAGGTTATAACGCTGCGAGTGCGTTCGTCCTCCCGCTGAATGTGTAGTTGTGTACGTGTATGTACTAAGGCTGTTGCTGCTCTTCATGCATACGTTGGCTGCTGCTCTGCAGAATAGTTGGCGGCAACAAAAAGGCGAACTTTACCGCTCTATTCTTAGCTCAGCCAACCGCGAGGTGGCCTGATTCTCATCACGCCACTGCCATCAGTAGCTCACCTCACCTGCCAGACGCAGGTAGGGGTACAGGGTGGCCAACAACTGGGACTGCACCTCGAAATGCTCGAGCTGTCAACCCGGGGACCTGGTTGAGGCTGGCTACTGAATAACGCACCGAGTTGTTGACATTGTCCTACAGGCTGGCCAAGGAGTTCCCCGACGACGTCAGCTGTTGTCATATGATAGCACCCTTTCATTCAAATGTTCAAAATGGACATTACTCACATTATACCCGGCAGACAGAAGCCTTGGAAATCAATACGAGGTGACCTGAAATTATGAATCGAGCTTGCGTGTAGAAGTCATTGGAGGAATCTTGCTCAATTTCTTACTCCAACATCACTGTGGACTTCAGAGTCTGGACGCTTACACATGTGTGACACATGAGGAGTCAGCGACATCATCGGGAGGCATTTTGTCCAAAGGTCTGATGACTGCGACTGCAAAGAACTTCTTGGCCACCCTGTACAAAGAGAGAGAGAGAGAGAATTGAAGGCGAAATGTAGCTTCAGCATAGCAAGTTCCGTTTCGGCAGGAGTGGAAGAAACTCCGCATATGTTGTCCATTGACTGCAGACATTAGAGCCTTTTAAGTCGGACTTTTTAAACCGACGACTCCGACGTCACTTGACAGCCAGAAAACGTACGTGGCTTCCCACATTTTCATCTCTGCAGTAACTTAAGTACTGGCGGAAAACAACACCTTCGTATGCCAACATCATTGATCATCGCGCATGCGCAAGCGTCTCGCTCGCTCGCTCGCTCGCACGCACGCACGCACGCACGCACGCACGCACTCGTACACGCGAAGCATTTTTTTGGCGTTCACAGAAAAAAGCTTCGGTAATCCACGCCACTTTTTCCCCAATCCAGGAGGGGGGGTTAATGGAAGCTTCTCTCGACGATAATCACAAATTCATAATGCATAGGAGGAAGCAGCTGAAATAGACGGAAAATAAAGTCGAAGCCGCCTCTGGATGTGTGTAGTTTCCTGTGTGTGTGCACTTCTTGTCCGTGCAGCTCTGGTGCGAGGTGTAGTCCTTTGTCTGCGTACAGGGCTGATGCGTCTGCACCTTGAACATGTGTACAGATCTTGTGCATTCGTAGCTCTTGCATGTGTGTTGCTCTTGGTGTGTCATGGCGTGTTCATAGTTGTTGTGCATTGTTGTCGAATGCTCGTAGTGCTGGTGAGTGTACAAATATTGCGTGCTTGTAGTTATTGTGTAAGCCTGCACTGCACATTTGACTGCGTGTGCAGCTCATCTTCTGCACTACGGAGACTCTACGCGGCGGCGTCCGCAGTGCAGCCTGCATTCAGAAGATTCCACTTGTGCTTGCTAGAGCTGTGGATCAAGTTGTTCATCTTCGTCGTCGTCTTCGCTCGCCATAAAGATCAAAGTGGTCGAATTCTGCCGGCGTCCTCGCGGCCTCGCCGGTGTCGGAGGTGCAGCACGGGCGGGAATTCATGTGTGAGACGTGTGCGGAGCCTGCCAGACCGCAATAAAAATCGCAGCACGCGCCTTCATCCAGGGTTATATGGGGCTCGGGTGCTCTGACGTGTGTTATTTATCATTCTGCATTATGAACTTGTGCCTCAGCTCCATTTATTGGGGCTGCACGGACGGTGGGGGGCGGCTCGAGGGGTCACTCGTTCATGGCCTGGACGAAGGAGGACGACAACTTGACTAGCTTTGCATACTGATGGAGCCCTCGTGGTCAAGAGGTGTTCTTCTTCTTGTTGTTGTTGCCGCGGCTGTCGTTTCGCCACTTTGTGTTCAGCAAGCGTGACATCTCACTCCAGTGCTCTGTGTACAGCGCTCTTGGTACAGTAGAGTCTCTATTTAAGGAGGATTCAGCGGCTGACAGCGTCAAAAAAGGTCTCAATTGGCGGATTTGTTTACTGTTTACAAACTTAAAGTCTGTCAATATTTGAGGATAAACATAAAGTCACCATGAAAAGGACAATTTTGCGGCTTTCAATCTTTTAAAGTAGGCACAATTTGATGATAAATTTGCTGCTTGTAGACTAAAACCAGTCATGGTTTAGCTCTCATATTCCGACTTACAACTTTTTCACCCGAAGAAAAATGCTCAGATATATTCGTCACTTATAGTGAAGGACAATTTCGCTCCTTCAAGAGCTGCTGCCAGTCTTAACTACTTGAATGTGACGATGGCGATGACGCATTAACGGGCTCGACGTGAAACAAAATCGAATTTCTACGGGCTCGGCCTGACCACATCCCTAGCTGCGTTTGCTCGGAATTGGAATGGTGAATGAAGCTGACAAGGATGACAAGAAAATGAGTCTTGAGCAGTTGTCAGACTTTTTTTTAATTTTCATGCAGTGATATGACGATAAGTAGACATTTTAGGTGAATATTAATTGCAGCATTTTCAATCCTTACGTCTCGCTAGTCACTCTGTTGCTAGGACCCCTTGGTACTTAGGTTTTCCCCTAAAATTCCGCTGAAATCCGCCAGAAATCGAAGTAGCACCGTCAAATCGAGACTCGACTGTTCATTTTGCTCCGTAGAAAATAACAGAGAAAGAAATTTCTGGAGTGGAAACATCCACTTTTGGCCTCCAAATAGGATAGCAGGAAAAATCTTCCTCTCCATATATAAGTAATACTCAACCCTTGAATTAATGCAGCGCGTTTCGGGCTGACCTTTTGCCTCCTCTTTTCTTTCCGCATATTTTTTTTCCCGCCACGTGCAGAAACCATCATAATCTTCCCGCCAATTAGCGAGTCCGCCAAAACGGCCGGAAAAGGGCGAAACACGCGAGCAAAACAGGCTTGCGAATTGCGAAAAACAGCTGATTTCAGCTATTCGCACCATACGGATACTTTTTTTTTACTTACTCAAAAGGGGGAATCTTGACTGCGTCCTTCTTGTTAGGGGGAAAAAGATAATTGCGAGCTGAAAACGTTTTGCTGGGAATATGAGTGGAAAATGATTTTTTGAATGGGGGGGAAGAAAGAAGAATGCCGCTCATATAAGGGCGGGGAGAAGATGAAGCGATGGATTTCTTCATTTAGGTTATGTACAGGGTGGCCAAGAAGTTCTCTTCGGTCATTGGATGTGCGGTGTTGAGGTCCTCATGAGTCACACGTGTCGAAGCTTTGAGGCCTCCAACACCTCCTTGGTGTTGGAGTAGGAGATTGTGCGGGGTTCCTGCAACGACTTCCACAGGCAAGCTAAATACGTAATTTCAGGTATTGATTTATGTGATGTGTAAGATATGAGTGATGTCCATATTGAATATTTCATCAAAAGGTCGGTGTCAAATAACAATCGGTGAAGATGTAAGAGAACTCCTTGGCCAGCCTGTAGCAGTGGCTAATGAGTTGCATGGCTGAAATGCAGCACTGTGTAAGGATCACGAAGAAGTGTTCTTGTCGACCGCGGTGAAGTTCTTGCACACGCATAGCAAAATAAAGGGGATTGCACATGAACTTTTGTCATGCACCCTGTGGACAAGTTTGCCAGCTTCCCTGACGTCTGTGCCCGCCTCTGAGCCCACTCATGAGTTGCTTCTTGCTCATTCCACAAACATTTTGAGTTTACCCATCCTTCTTGGCAATCACGCGAATCCCGCCTGAACATTTGCGTCCGTAGGGCTGGAATCATGATGATTTTTCACTTCTTCCCCACCTCGGTGTGCGTCAGCTCGCGTGGTGTCGAATTTCAATGAGCTGCCCTCAGCTTGAGCAAGGATTTCGATTCATTAACAACTCCTTAACGTGTAGTTACAACTAAGTAGTGATGAGATGGGCCCGGAGCCCCGGTGGGCCCGAGGCTTGAGCACTACGGCCCAGAGGCGCAGACTGCCCACGGCATGGCCGGGCCGGGAGTGATATGACTTTAGATCGTCCCGTGTGCTATCATTTTTTTCTTCAAAAAAGCTCATAGACCGACCCTGTTTCATAGGCCCACACTTGACCATTTTTTTGTCAGTTTATCATACAGGAGCCATTACAGGCCATTTAGGCCTTTTTGATGGAATAGGATGTGCATATCTACAAGGTAGGACGACCTTGTCATGGGCTGAAAATGCCTATTTCATGCAATTCTTGGGCCACGTGGGCCCGTTTTACGGGCAACGTAGGTCAATTAGACTTATTTCATAAGTTTCCTTTGGTCATTTAGGCCCATTTATCAGGCAATGCAGGCCAGTTTAGTTTGTCTTTTAGGCTACATAGGCCGTTTGGGCCTGTTTTTTATGCAACACTGACCGCTTTGGTCCGCCTTTTAGGCCCTGTAGGCCACTTTGGTCTGTCTCTTCGGCAAACTAAGTCACCTAGGCTTGTTTTATTAGCTTCCTCGCATCACCTCGTAGTTCCCAGATTGTCAAATCCCTTTCTCCGTGGGTGTTCACACCAGTGTTGCAACGAGGCTTTGGGTGAGCCTCATTCTCAATGCCGTCGATGTCCTCCTGCGCCCCCGGCTGCAGCTGTGGCCTGGGTCCCGCTGCTCCGTTATCAGAGCGTCCGGGTGTGTTTGCACAATTAATAAGTGCGTTCCAGCTGCTGATGACACATCTATACGAGCTGTAAACACACGCATTTACAACATGTTTAAGCCCCAGCACGTCTATGTGCAGACATGTTGGATTTCCCTCGACCTTGACTTCAATTGACAGTCAACAGGCGATGAATACATCGTTTAGCCAGATTCAGAGCAGAGATAAACTTGACTAAAACTCTCTCTCTCTTCACTCCACTTTACTCGTACTTCATCTCACTTGACGCCTGAATGCGCGAAATTTGCGGGGATGAATTCGCAAATTGAAAGGGACGTTTGGGGGGGGGGGAGTGAATGGGTCCTCTATGAGTCCGAGAACGCCCAGCATTGTTAACATAGGTGGGTTTTAAGCCGGCAGCTTAAAGCCAGCAGCTTATTACGGTATTAATTCGTTATGGCCGCAACTCCTCGAACGTTCTGGCCAGGGCGTATTAGTGGAAAGAATCAATTTTGATGCAGTCGAGTCATGTTCGCTGTTGAGATCGACATCGTTTTAGACTTATTATGGTGAGTTGCCTGTTTGCATGGGTGTGGTGAGGCCGCAATTGATGAGGAGGCCTTTTTTCTCCCAGCAATCACCGTCAATCACCGACCTTGGGAGGGGGAATCACTGGCAAGAGCTTTTCTTGGAATGAGGTCAGAGGTCAAGATGGGCTCTGTCAGACTTCCAGGGTGACCCAGGAGAAACTGACGTCACAGAAAAGAGTCCAGGGCGATTGTCACCAAATGTGGTTGTGGCAATAGGATATCATTTAAAGTAAAAGATTCTTTTACTGCAATCATTGCAATGGAGAATCAGTTAGGAAAAATATCAACCCAAGTGATTGTGAACAGACGTCAATAGAAAATGACAGAATATTAAAGGTAATTACCGCGATTATGGTGGACAAATGCTACTGACACTCACTTGGAAGAAACGCTTCTCGCACATCCCCGTCAGTAAATGTCAGCATGCTGAAACTCGTTGTGAATAAGTCAATTACATATGACTGAGAATAGGTGCCACAAATGAGTCACTGACAGTAAAAGTCACCTAAATCCCACTGCACTCCAAAATCTTATCTTCGCTGAAGTTGAGTAGAATACCAGATGTCTCAAAAGGGGCTAGCTGACGTAAAAACCAACCGTTAAAGGAGTCGGTCCTTTTTGAGACACCCTGTAGGTGCAGACAAAGATGTCATTGTCAAACGGACAAATCACCATTAATGTACTGTAATGCTGGATTTTCGGACATGACGTGGCTTGTTGGACACCCCTTATTTGCATAACATTACATTGCCTCACCCTGTGCGATTTCTGCCTCGCGGGACACCGCATAACACCCACCCACCCCTCTCCCGCCATCACTTCCGCCACCACCAACTGGGCGGGGAAAATCGTCGCCGTCTACCCATTTTCGGCCCTGATTGACGTGAGAGACGCTTTCATCCTCTCCCCCCTCCCGATGTTGGCGCCTCTGCCATTGGTATCACGTAGAGAGAGCGAGGAGAGAGACTGAGGAGAGAGGAGAGAGACTGAGGAGAGAGGAGAGAGACTGAGGAGAGAGGAGAGAGACTGAGGAG
>JAAUXU010014989.1_pt1 | contig 12953 bp, 17 predicted proteins | sample 7278151 | NCBI WGS metagenome assembly JAAUXU01 (sample SAMN14350113, study PRJNA611818) | marine sediment metagenome | isolation source: surface marine sediment (1.8m) | place: French Polynesia: Moorea | collected 2018-08 | reverse complement strand
ATGGAGGCCATGAAGAAGCTCATTACTGGACAGAAAACCATATTCCAGTTGCCATTAGTTATTTCTAGCATAAAATTGTCCTCATAACATGTCCTACTTCACCAGGAACATGGTCAAGTCTTCCAGGTTGCACTCTTTTCCGGTCACACGGTACAAATGAATCATTTCGTTAATGTACATTTTAATTTAAAGACAGCCGCCTCTGCTTATACCTGGTCATCTTGTACTTGTACGGCGTTGGGTTGGCTCTCGGATGCGGGAACTTCTTTCCTCTCCCTCCTCCTCCGCCCTTCCTCTCCGCCAAGCTCCTGCTACCATCGCTTTCCTTAGAATACCTCCTGCTTCCGTCCTCCTCTGAACTCTGCCTGTTCTCGCGTCGGCGGTGGGACTCAACGCTCTTGGAAGGCCCCGTCTCATCCTTCAGCTCATCATCCACCTTTCTTGCCGCGCTTCTCAGCTGGTGGTTGATAAAGGCGTCGCCGTCTACGTCCCCGTTGCCGACGGGGTAACGTCTCTGCTGCGGCGGAGAAAATTGTTTTCAAAAGAGCGGCAAACAAGAATAATTCTAATAGAGCCGTGTACTTCTCGCTCTGCCGAATCTCGAGACGAGGGAAATATCTGTCCTTGGAGGTACCCTGCCTCCCACTGGAGCCCCAGCGGGCCGAACCGGAGGCTGAGCGGGCGGCGGAAGAAGACACCACCTCCATTGTCGACTCCAGCGCCGCGGAAGTTTTGGGTCCCTTCAGGTCCGAGCTCTTCCGGTGGAGGGAGGGGCAGCGGGGGCGGAGGATACAGGAATGGATTTCCGGGGACATCTTGATACATATACGTATGTACATTTGTGAATAGGAGTCGCATAGTGTAATGCACGTACCTGGAGCAGGATCTCCGAAAATTGGGTTAGAGGGACTTCTCAACTTGTCCTCCGGCCTTCTAGGCGACTGTGCAAAGTTCACAAGTCGCCTGTTGTTGTTGCTGTTGTTGCCGTTGCTCTTAGTTTCGCTGCTGTTGCTGTTGTTGGCTTTCTTGTCTCGGTGCTGCTCTACTTTTTCCTTGAGAAGCCGTTCGACTTGTTCGCTTCTGCCCAAAAGAGCTTTCACGGCCCGAGAATCCTAAATGTACGGAAAAGAGGGGAGAAGATACTTTTCCTACTCTAGCTTCTAAACTAGTACCCCTCTTCCCAAATCATGCGATATTTCTCTGCCATCCTATTGGGCACAAGGAGTAAATAAAACGAATCAGTAGTTCTGTTCTTCCTTTTAAAAAGCCAAACCATTATGACATGCCGCCCAATGTACAGTCCACTCAAACCGATGAGCAAAAACCTTAAAAAAGTCTTTGCTTGATTTCATATTTTCATTCATACTAATTTTTGTACCTCCTCTCCCATGGGCATCCCTTGACGATGAACTTGGACCCCCTGTCCGACAGGAGCGTCCCCCAGAAGGTGCACTCCGAGGGGTAGGATCGGTACGGATCTTTTAAAAAACAAAAAATTGAAAAAGGTATTTTTACGCTGTACGTTACACTCACCTTGTCTGAAGGGCACCAGCAGAATCTTGCCCACCCTTCCGTCCCTGAACGAGACGGTCAACTTTGGATCGAGCTCCCAGTGCACCCCAGAGAACGCTTGGGGTAAAGCGCCGCCACCTCTTACTCCTCCATACTGCTGCCTGTAGACATCACTTCCGCCGAGGTCCCCTCCTCCGCCTCTATCTCGGTACGCCGGATACCCTCCGCTGTACGCGGAAGCGGAGAGTTCTCCTGCCAGAGGTGGCGGCCACCTTTCCACTGCCTGTCCCGGTCGGGGGTACCTGCCGCCGCCGCCCCTAGGGTAGAGAGACATTCCTCTATTCTCTGCCTTGGGAGCCAACGCCATTTTTCCGGATGGCTCTGGAACAGGGAGGACGGCTCTTAAAAATTAATTCAATTTCTTGTATTGGGGAAATATACCGTAGTTCTGAGGAGCTCCGTTTGCCCTCCATATTCCTCCCACGACAGACCCTCCAGAAACGCGGGGATCTAGAGGAGGAGGAGGAAGGAGAGGAGGGCGGGCGCCGGGAGGCGAGGGCGAAAGTGGAGGCTGATCTTGGGGAAATTTTTGTTGTTGCTCCTGTAGAGGTGAACTTGATCCGTTCTCCTTTTCGTAGTCTCTGAGCTCCTTGTCGCTTTCCGTTGTTTCTGACAAATACGAATAACCATTTTTGAGCAAAACAATTGTTGCATACTAATATTACCCTTTTCCAATGAGCCTGTGGTTGCGGATTCTTTGTCAGAATCTCCTTTTCCTTCCTTCCTAACATTATCCTTGCTTCCCTTCTCTTTGCTGCCGTTGCCTTTTCCGCCCTTCTCCCTTTTCCCTCCGCCAGCCTCTTTCTTTTTCCCACTCTTTCCATCATCGTTTCCGTCGTCCCTTTTGCCGCCTTTTTCCTTGGGACCATCTTCGTCGTCATCGTCGTCGTCGTCTTCCATTTCATTGGAGGACATGGTTCGATTTCCCTTAACTACTGTCATTGTAATAACGTAATTAAATATCTATTGCAGGAATGAGTGTCGCCAACCCCTCTCTCCCTGGGGCAGAGACGCTGCCTTGAACTGGCCAAGAGTCTCCAGCAGAACAGTGACGCTGGCAGCAAAAATCCAAAGGTAAAAAAAGTTGCAACGATTTGAACAGCAACTCGAATCACCTCCAGAGTAGGAAGAGCCACGAGAGCGGCCTCATGTCTGGGGTCCATCCTCGGTGGATCTCCCGTGGGAATTCTTTCCCGTCGCTGCCCCTCGCAGTGGAAGAGGAGGACGAATCATGCCAGATCCTTCTCGGGTGACAACAATCGAGCAATAGCAATCATCTCGAACGATCGACTATGAAGGCAGAGACTATTTCCCGAGCGTAAAAGGCGCGCAATAGCAAGTTTGGAATATATCATACAAGTTTTTATTTCGCACTAGCTTGTGCGCAGCTATCAAAAGTATTGAAACATGCAAACCACTTTTCTATTCTGTCGACGTAGTAAAAGCACAAATATCTATCGTAATCGTGAAAAACTGCATGAATAATATACGAAATTGGATTTTTTGATCTGACAAAATCTAGCACTGTACGAGCCTCTGCACCGAGGAGGCCTTTTTCACCAGGCTGGGGAGCTTGCTGGGGCTGTCGTACTGGCCGCTGGTGAAGAGCATGGAGCTGCCTGAGAAGCCGGGGTCGGCGTACACCTTCCAGCAGCAGTCGCCCTCCACCTCCAGGGACTTGAGCACGTTGTCAAAGTCAAGGTTTGACAAGTCCTCCTCGTCTCGGTCGATCTCAACCTTGTCTCCCCTGCGGTATGTCTTGCTGAAGAGGGTGATGCTGCCTGAGCAATTGGTCTTGGGTGGAGGGGTCGGGGCGGCGGCAGGCGCGGCCTCGGCCAGCGAGTAGTAGCCGTAGTCGTCGTCCTCCGCTTCGTAGTCATAGTCCATGGCCATGAAACCGTGGTGGTGGACTGGAGCGGTTGTGCGGGGACGGTAGGTGGTGGTGGTGGGAGGGCGGCTGTTGAGAGATTGCGGGTAAAAACGCACGCCGCCGGTGCCGGAGTATCTCATCTTGCTGTAGGGAGCAGGGCCAGGAGGCGTTCTCGTCCTCGAAAGCGGCCGATACAGACTGGACCTCAGGAACACGCCTCCGCCTCCGGAGCGCGGCCAGGGCTGGTCTTCTAGCTCAACTGGCCTGGGCTCCACGGTCTCCGTGGTATTCTCTTCTGGTCTCGTGACCACCAGTGAGGTGACGGGGGTGACAAAGTTGTACTGCAGCGCCAGGTCCACGGCCTTCTCCCGGTTGGTCTTCTCCTTGGGCGGAGAAGCAACAACGACCTTCTCTTTCTCCTGCTCTTCCACGCCCTCTTCTCTTTCCTCGTCGTCGTCCACGAGCAGCTCCACCACAGCCGCAGCGGTGGGATCCTCGGAAGTGGTGGTGGGCGCTGCGGTGGTGAAATTATCGCTCAGCTCCTCCCTCCGCTCCTGCGTCTCTGTCTTCTTCTCGTCCAAGTACTCCTTGATGCTGAGGAAGGCCCATAGGCGCTCGATGAAGTTCTCGTGCTCACTCCTGGGCTCCCTCGGCCTGGGCGGGGGCAGGAGGATGCAGTGGTCGGGGAATCGGGGTGGGAGGGGCGGAGGCAAGTCGTGATGGGAGGTGGGCAGAATGTTTTCCGTCACAGCAGGATCGGAGGTGGGGTTGAAGGGCAAAGGTTTGATGTCAGAGTCAGTGACGGTGGAGCCTTCTTCTTCCGAAGGGAGGGCCATGGGGACATCAGGGTGAGGGATGGGGAAGGGCCTCAAGCAGATGGTGAAATTCCTCTGGAATCTGCCATTGATGCCGTTCCCCTTGATGACGATGTCCACCACCCCATCCAGCTCCTCGGAAGCCTCTCCTATCTTGCCAGCAACAACGAACTCGTTTCCACGGTTGAAGGTACCAAAGTTCTTCTTAATGATGCTGCTGTTCTTCACGTGCTCTCCAACATAGTCAAACTCAACGTCGGCCAAAAGAGGATTGGCAATCTGAGCGTAGAAGTCTTCCAGCTGGATGGCAGCATCGGATCCCTCGTATATGCGCCTGGCAAAGGCATTGTTGGCAAGAGACAGCTTCTTAATCAGGCCGAAATCAGCGCCATGTCCAAAGGCCAGGCTGTAGATGGGGACATCAAGATCTTCATTGGCACTGCCGACATTGGCAAGAATCTTTTCACCATCCGTTACTCCAGTGGTGGCTTCCCCATCAGTCAAAAATATCACGATTGGTCGGACATTGGCTGGAAGCTCCTCAGTCTGACGCACAGCCTTGATGAGTTCCAGTGCTGCCACTATACCATCATTGATATTGGTGCCTCCAATAGTCTGAAGCTGAAGTGAGTATGTGAGAGCTTCATCTCTCATCTCTTCAGTTCCTGGGAAAGCAAGGCTGTGTGGCCCCTCCTTGTTCTTCTCTGACTGTGGTGCCCAGTGGTAGACATTGTCACTGAAAGTGATAATGTTGAAGTAGTCTTGATCAGTCATGTCATCAAGAACAGTGACCATGGCATCCTTGGTCTGGTCCAGCTTGGTGCCCGCCATTGACCCACTGACATCTAGGACAAAGACAACATGCTTTGGAAGCTTAGGCAGATTGTCTGGGGAGTAGAAATGGACAAAGTAGCCATCCAGCAGCTGGATATCACCATCCTCTCCCTGTCCATCCACATCATACTGCACAATGAACTGTCCATTGACCCCTTGTGCACTCAGCTCCTTTTGATCTGCTCGGCTGGCAACAAACTGAATGTGCACTTTGCTGGGATCCTGCTCGTTTTTCATAATTTTGGCCAGAGGGTTGGGATCTTGAGATGTAATAGCATTGGGGTTGGTCTTGAGCTTCGGCACCCGCACTCTCTCAACAGGGAGAGACTCGTTGATGTAGACATCAACCTTGAAATTATCAACCACCTGTCCTGGGTTGACATGGATGATGTGCTCATAGCGACCCAGCTTCCTTGAAAGGAGTTCTTCATAGGTGAGGGAGAAGCGTACCTTGGAGCCAGGTTCAACATTGGTGGAAACAGTGATCAGGTTGGCATCTCTTGCATCCTGCTCCACCAGTCCAGCCCCTCGCCCGTCATCCACCGCACTGTCAAAGGTCTCCTTGGCCTCCTCCTTCTCCTTCACCTCCGCAACAAACTCCTGCTCCCCTATCAGCATGGAGAAGTTGGAGACGAATGCTTTGTCCGGCATCACGAGGGAGAAGGTGACCTTCTGTGCCACCGAGGCGGGGTTCTTCACGTAGCTCTGCAGCAGAGTGCGGGCGTAGCGGAACTGCACATCCGAGCGGACAAGGAACTGCGAGATGACCGGCTTGGCGTTCGGATCGGCGGGGGCGGCCTCCTCCTCCGTCGCGGGGTCGTCGTCGTCGTCGTCGTCCAGCTCGGAGAAGCGATTGGTGGTGGTGGGGCTGCTCGGTGCGGCGGCGGGGGTGGTGACCACGATCGTCTGCTGCGGGCGGGCGGAGGTGGAGGCGACCAGCAGCGCAGCCGCCAACAGAGCGGTGGTCGTCAATTGCATCTGATTTATAAAAAAATCTAGTAGTAACATGTACACAGTATAGGTGAACGAATATCAATGAATACCGAACGAGAGGTGCTAAAGCGAAAACAAAAAAAACTATTGAACATTCTCGTCTTACCTCGGTGGTGTAAATTCTTTTCGCTCGTGCGTTCTGTACTGCGCACTTCTTTATGCGAAGGCGGACGAGGGACTGACAGTAGTTCGCCGTCGACCGTGACTTGCCGATGCACCGGAAGCCCCGATTCACTCCAACTCCCTTCCCTTCTATCGTACTGTTTGAATTTGTTTCGCGACAGTCGTTGTTGCAAAGCGGCTCGCCAGTCTCTCTCTCCACTTTGGGCGATGCTCGTTCGATCTCTTCTCGTGATGTGTCGCTCCCAAAACTGGCTTTGTGGACCGCCTCCTCCTCAGCCTTATATACGCGCGAGGAGGGGCGTGGGGTTTTTACTTTACAGAGGAGAAGTGGGGAAATCCACTCCGTCGCGTCCGTCCGTCCACTGCGTTGGTCAAGCAGGGCCGGAGTTTTCGGAGGGGTGGGATCGAGCATGCAGCGGGATTCCCCCTTTTTATGGCGACAAAAATTAAGGAGGAGGGAATGGACTGCAGGAGAACCCGAGAGAAATGTTTTAACGTTTTTTCCCGCACCAGGCGGCGGCTAAGAAGTTGAAAGGTCCCGGGTTCGAATCTGGCCTGGCCATTATTTTTTTCCTGTATTTTTTGTGACCCTTTTTGCCATTTTTTTATGCGCAAAATTGCCGCATGCGTCGACGCAAGCGGCGAAAATAAGCAAAAAATGCAACAGCTATAATACGCGCAATATCGACACACAGAGTGTTCACATAGCAATTGTGCGTCAATACTGCGCCAAAGAAAAATTGTACTGTACTGTACTATACGGTAATCTCTCCAAAAAAAATCTTCTCCACTAGGTGCACAAAAGAGTCTGTCTACCTGTCACTTTGCTATGGTTACTTGAGCCCACCCGAGCCCGCCTTGGGTTTTCCCCTTTCTGTAGCCGCCACCTGTGTACTAACGTCATAAGTAGAGCTGTGATTTTGTGATTTTGTTTTAGTCGACTAAAATTTTTACTCGGCAGCAAATAATTGGTTAAAAGTCGACCAATGTTATAGAGCCTTTTTATCCAACAAAAGGCAGTAAAAATAAAAAAATATAAGCAGTTTCAATAAGAAAAATATTTTTGGGGAATATTAAGACGAAAAAACAAGAGAAACACCCTTTTTCTGTTTTATTTCCTCTTTTTTGCCGGAGGAGACGGAAATTAGGTTAAAAATTTAGACTTTTGCAGCATTTCACCTGTTATTCCTTTAATTCGACTAATTGAAATAGTTAAAGTTAACTGCCATTTAGTCAATTAATCGATTAATCGAATAACCGTTTACAGGTCTAGTCATAAGAAGGGGACTTTCTTTTTTTTCCTCCCAGGCCAGGTTCCGCTAGGAATACCTGCGCTGTGGGGAAAAATAGCAACCCGATTGCGGAAAACCCCAAGGATACTTGAAAGGCAAAAGAATCGTGGTAGGGTTTTTTTGGCCATTGTGATGGGCGGCATTTTTCTAATAAATTTCCGGTTCGGGCGGCCTCGCCCTCTGTTTACGACGCAGTCTCTCCCTCGATCGATAGCCTTGATTTGAGGATATATTTATGTGTGGTGTGGAGACTGCGTATAAAATGCTCTCTGTGTAGTACATACAATACATACTCGCACGGCGTGCGTGCGTCTTAGGATCGATCATAGCGGTGCATAGCGACAGTACTTTGTATGTAGCAAAGTTCCCGTTTCTCTTCCTCGTTCCTCCCTTCATGTTTGCAAAGACACGGTGGCGGCTTCTTCTTTTAAATTTGGGGCTTGTGTTTCTCTGAATTTAGCACGCAAGAAACGTCAGAAAAGGGGGAATTTTTTGAGGAGTTTCTGCGGTTGCAGCAAAAAGTGTTCATGGGTTGTCATCGAACCCAAAAGTTTCCGAGAAATCGGGAAACATAAAGCAAGAAGAGCAAATAAAACGGGAGGGATTGACAAGTCTGGCGAGACGGCGAGGCTGTTTGTCTTTCTGCAATGGTGGGTGGGTTTCACAGTGAACCAAACTGCCTCTTTGATACAAAACAATAGTTTGGGGCCATACATGAGCGACATTCCTGAAATTGCAATCCTCCGTGCCAACAGGATGTGGCTTGCTATGTAATTAGAAACAATAAAAATTGCGAAACATCATTCCCGAAAAAAAAGGAAAAAAATCTAGCTTCAATTACAAGTTTGGGAAGGAAGAGTGATGCGTTTCTACTTCTCTATATTTTTTGTGCTGTCAGTGACTTGAAGTGTTTATGGGTTTTTTTCACTGCTGCCAATTTTGTCTGCCTTTGCTTCACCTCGGAATATGCGCCGTTTTTTATGAGAGTTCCATTTTGACTCTGCTACTCTTGACTCGGGGCAGGCCACTTTCTCTAATCCATCCCTACTTCATTTTTTACCTCCAAGCTTCTTAAGCATGCGTGTTGTTTCCTTTTTCGTCCCACTTTCACGCCTTTGGCCCTGGAGAGAATAAGAGGCTTTGCCACGAAAGAATCCCCAGCTCTTCTATTCGTCTCCCACACATGACTTTCCCATTTTGAAGCGAATCACAGATCTTGAGAGTTTTCTTGTTTCTATCCTATTTCCTTCTTCTTCCATCTTTTTCCACCCTCTGTTATTCCGTGAAAGTAGCGGTGACTTGTCCTCTTGCACCTTCACCTTTCCCCCCCACTTCTCAACCTTCACACTATGACTTCGAACTTGTTACCCCTCTTGACGAGGCGGACTGCGCCCGGGCCGCCGCCGCCGTGTCCGGCCGAGGCCAGCTTGAAGGTGAATGGCACCCGGTTGTCGGCGCCGAAGTTGGCCTCGAACTCTGTGGCGATGTTGACCGAGGGCGGGCGGCCGGTGGCGTTCTGCACCACCAGGAAGAGCTTGGTGACGATCTCGATGATGTGGCCCGTCTGCAGGACGAAGTCGCCCTTGCCTAGGGCCCCGTCGGCCCCGTCGGCGCCCGCCGAGGAGGAGAGGCAGCCGGGGACGGCGCTGCTGCCGCCGGAAGAGGAGGAGTGGTGGCCGTGGTGGTGATGGTGGGAGTCGCGGCCGGGGGTCGCCTGATCCGATGAAAAGAAGGATGGTCTAGTCCGTCCCTAAATATCTCTTGTTCTACTCACCGATCGGACGTGAAAGACAGCGATGTCGTCGTAATAAGGACTGAGCGAGATCTTGTGTATCTCTGCCGCCGGGATTCGGTACTTGATCTGCATCGTGCGCTGGTCCATGATCAGCATGGAACTGGTGGATATCACAAAGAGAATCGGCACGAACTGGAAGAGAAAAGGAAACAGTTAAAAGGAAATTGGAACTTTGTCATTCAATTAGTGTCTGTTTAGCCATGCAAATGCAACCATTATGTCCTGTACCTTCCCACTGGACCTGGTGATCTTGTTGATAATGTCTGCAAACACGACGTACTGGTCGTTGGTGTCCGAGCTGGTCTTCTTCCACTGAGGGTTCTGCCTGAGACGGACGTAGTCGCCCAGGAAGGGGTGGGCGATGCTGCAAAGCAACATATGTCAGTGGTAGAGGACAGTTAGTTTGTGAATTCAGCGACAGAGTTACTAAAAATGCCAATCGCAATAGTTTCGTTATTTAGGTTAGAAAATGATCAGTCTTAAATCCTCCCCCACTCTCACTCCTCGCTTCTGACCTTCCCGTTCGCCCTGTTCCCCTTGTTGACAATGTCTGCGAACACGACGTGTCTGTCCGCCTTCCGCCGCGCGTCCCTCCACAGCCAGTTCACCCGAAGGCGAACGTAGTCGCCGTAGAACGGGTAAGGCACGCTGAATAGCGGCGGCACCCAAATATTTTTTTCCCCGCATTAAAAAAATATCGATTTGATCTCACCTCTTGGCATAGGAGGCCTTCCTGTCCTTGAATATGATGCTGGCCGTCACCTTCTCCCTCATCCGGTTGCGGGCGATCTGGTCGAAGCGGAGGCGGAAGCGGAAGCACTGGAACGGAAAAGGTTGAAATCAGTAAGTCCTTGTTTTTAGGGCAACCTATTTCCTCACCCTCCACTTGTGGTAGCACCTCCGCAGCGCACTGTTGATCTCCCTGAGGTGCCTGGGCACGTGCGGCCAATCCTTGGCGATGGGGGACTCGGACGGGAGGTGGGAGGCAAGGTGCAGCAGGAACCGGCGACGCTAAACAGGGACAAAAACATCAATATTGAAGCGCAAAAAAATGGCTAGGTTTCTAGAAAAAAAGAAACATGCTTTCGTACTTAAAACAAGCAACTCATAATTCAAAATTATGGAAAACATGTTCTCACCCTCCAGCACCGCCAGCACCGCTGTATGACCATGGCCGCCCACTCCTCTTTCCTCCTCTCAGCCAGCTCGAGGACGTTTGACTTGTCCTTCCAGCGCCTCCAGAAGCTGGAGATGGTGACCTGCGAGTCCCTCATCCGGGCGAATTTCCTCCTGGCCAGCCAGCCGCGGAAAGTCTTCTGGATCGTCACCGTCAGGTCGTCAACCTTGGCCCGACGGTGCTCCTCGAGGATCTCAGCGGCTCGGGCGGATCTGTAAATGACAGAAGAGGTCAATAAATATATAGTAATATAGCAGCTGCTGCAAGTAGTAGCTGCTAAGTAAGACAGAAATGATCCATGTTACAGTTAATACTTCCTCACCTTATGAAAATTTTGGTCCTCCCGAAGGCGTAGTCGCTGGCGCTGATGCTGGTCTCCCTGAGCAAGTATGTGACGCCCTCTGCGCTTGGTCCTCGCCACGCCGGCCAGGTGTGCGCCGAGAGCATCTTGTAGCGGTGCAGGAACTCATCGTACGGCATCCGGAAGCCGAACCCGGCGCGCCGGAGGTGGGTCGTCGAGCCCAGGCTGGGAAAAAAAGGAAATAAAAGCCGTTTATTTGGTGCGTACGAACGATCTTCCTACAGTTTTTTTGCTGGCGGGTGCTGTATCATATGGGCAGATATGTGCATTTTGTCCTTCTGTCCGTGATTCTTTGTCCCTCTTGCTGTCGTTCCAGCATCCGTCTCTCTCGTACTTCCTTCACCAATTCTCCCTTCCTGTCGTCCTGTGTCGATCGGGCGACCGTCTCTGTCTCCCCCAATCCCCAAGGCTGCATAGGGCTGCCTGCCTCCCCTTTCTCATACTTTCTCCCCTCGATCCTCCCCCTTTCTTCGCCTTTTCCCCGTAGCGACAATAAGTATGCGCATATCAATTCGATGATGGGATTTCCCTCCTCCTCCTCCTCTCTTTGCCTGATCCGGCGTTGGAGGAGAGGCCCCCCTTCCTTCATGCGAGACCGACGCAGCAGCTTTTTTGTGTGTCCTGCTCCCTCTCAAAGAATATGTGTGCCGCCGCGGCACCGCTGTACCGTAATATTGGGCCGCGCCGCTCTACACACGTATAAAGTGTGCCGCGGTACACTCACCAGTGGTAGGCGATCTGATGCCTGACGAGGGGAATTTCAAACAATCTGGGCTGCCGCAGGGCGTTAGGTCGGAGGCAGCGGACGAAGTGCGGGCTTTTGCCGCCCAAGTTATTCATGAGGGCGCCGATGGAAATCTTGAGCTGTGTGGCCGTGGTGGCGGGGCGGCGGCGAGAGGTGCGGCGAGGGTTGCCTGGAATAAGAGGGTATGCGTCAAAAGGGGGCCAACTTGAAGAAGAAAAGACAGCGCCCAAAAGTACGTGTACATGTACCCTACAAAAAAATTTAAAATTAAACGTTCTTGGTGGTGTACATAGTTGGAGTAGGACGCTGTGCCTCTTTGAGAATCAGCTACTTACTATCATGCTGCATCAGTTGCAAAAAAAATGGCGACAACACTTGAAGGAAGACGAGAGCAGATTTTTTCTTTCACCTTCTGGGAAGAAGAGCTTGAGCAGAGGATGGTCGCAGTGGAACATGGCCCTGGAGAGGTCTCGGTCGAGGGAGCTCAAATTGCGAGAGGAGAAGTCGTCCGCGCAGTAAGTCACGGTGCCTCCAAAGTGGTGAACCCTGCCAAAGGATAGGAAGAAGTTGGCGGCGGAGGGGAAATGAGGTCATACGAAAGATGCAGACAGACGAAGGGGACACATCACTTCGCTGAGTTAGCACTCGGTCATTCTCAGGTCATTGTAATGGAGTAAGAAAGAAAAAGATGCCCTCTCAGCTGTGTGACATCTTCCTACATCTGTTATTATTCTGGCTTTTTGATGCCTCCAGTCTCACCTGAAGCAATGCCTAGGCAACGAATCGCCTCCGTCCTCCTCCTCCGTCCTGAGCTGTAGCTTTGGGTGCTCGCCCAACCGCTCGTCCGCCCGCTCGATGAGCAGCTCGGCCGCCGACGCCGGGGCGTTCTCCCCCTCCGAGGACGACACCGAACTGAGGACGTCTGCGCCTCCCCTGCGCAGGCTGACCTCGTCCACGCAGGCCAGCAGCCCGCTACTGCTACGCTCTATGGCCGAGCACACGTCGGCGTTGTCCTCGAACTCCACCTCGTCCCACTCCAGCCCCTCCGTGATCAGTTCTTGCTGCTCCTCGCGCAGCGTCCACTGGCAGACGGCCTGGTGCAGCTTCTCGTTCACGTAGTTGATGGAGAGCTGTTGGAAGCCGTTGTTGCCTGCGCACGGGGCGAAGCCGTACAGGTCAGCTATGCCCAGGACGTTATTTTTTCGCGGAGTCTTGGCCTAAGAAGGAAAAACATGCATTTTTAAAATGACCTTGATGTTGTATGAACATTCAGGGGAAATTTAGCGAGGCGAATCGTTTTGGCAAATGGCAAGATGTGACACTTTTGAATTTGAATTTGAATTAATCGAGTTTTTTGTGTTTTTAAGGAAATCGAT
>JAAUXU010092675.1_pt1 | contig 12959 bp, 13 predicted proteins | sample 7278151 | NCBI WGS metagenome assembly JAAUXU01 (sample SAMN14350113, study PRJNA611818) | marine sediment metagenome | isolation source: surface marine sediment (1.8m) | place: French Polynesia: Moorea | collected 2018-08 | reverse complement strand
CATCTGGACATCTTGTTCCACATCTGGACATCTTGTTCCACATCTGGACATCTTGTTCCACATCTGGACATCTTGTTCCACATCTGGACATCTTGTTCCACATCTGAACATCTTGTTCCACATCTGAACATCTTGTTCCACATCTGAACATCTTGTTCCACATCTGAACATCTTGTTCCACATCTGAACATCTTGTTCCAAATCCGAACATTTTGTCATGCACAGAGCTACGAAGCAAATATTAATTACACTGACTACATCTTCACCATTGGGCATTAGGTAACAAACCCAAGACGTCCTTGACCAAATTCCAAAATTTTCATTTATAACTAAGGCATAGATATACAAACGATGTCATGTACATGTCCCAAAACGGCTATTTGTTTTTGATGTACTTGGGCCGCACCAACGTACTATGTTCCTGACACAATGAGCGCGACCTACAATTTTTTCGACAGTCAGGTGGTGTCTACGTAACCTGACCTTGATGACTCCGCACATGCTTCACAGAAAAAAGTCTGGCAGCCTTCTTGCTTTGCCCTTGCTTGCCATCAGAAACAGGCAGGTCTGGGCTCATCTCACGATCCCAACCTTGGATGCCAACTATGGATCCATCGAGGGGCTGCACAACACTCACTTTCGGTCCAGTAAAAGGGTCGGGGGCACTAAATCCTTTTGTGACTATCTCTCTATCTAACGGGCTCGCAGATAGTTGGGAACGCCTGCCAATTATTGCATCAAGCCTAGGAGATAAGGGTGGGTAAACAATGGAGCACTAAAATGTCAGAGGACCAAAAAGGTCTACGCTCAATCAGACAAAACATGTCAAATGGGACCCTGCTGCGGATAGGGTGTCCAGAATTCCTCCAAGGACGTTGCCTAAGTGCCATTTTTATTTTCATTGACAGCACACTTGAGTCTGTCTTTCTGTCAGACATGCTTTCCCCAACAAAGGCCTACGTCCAATCCGTCTTCCTGCGTCACTAATGACCTCTGCCGGATAATTTTAGCTCCGGGATATCCTTGGGTCTGCCTGAGGAGAATAACTCGAATGATTCTTGCCTTGCAGGACTGGAACAACAGATGCTGGAGAAGTACAACGTGGTGCCCGACGACTACATCTTGTTGGAGGAGCTGATCCAGCTCTCGCAGCCCTTCAAAGCCGGAAAGCCCTGGCAGTTTGCCGGATCTTTTTACTACGCCACCACCGTCCTGACAACTATCGGTAGGTACAGTCAACATTCGATGTTGTCATCTGGTTTGTTAGGGAACAGAAGTTGACGAAATCAAATTGCAGCCTTTCAGCAATGTGGAGTGTCTGGAGCAGCATCGGTTCAACTGACAGAGCAAAGCACAAAGAGTAGCAGAACACCACTTGAGTGACTTAAGACTTGTAGAATGACTTCTCCAAGGGTTTCCATTGGATTTGCAGCAAAGTACAAAAAGTGGGGATCTTTTTTTTCGCAAAAAAGAACGTCTTCAATGTGCAAAAACAGGTTGCGACATCGAACGTGCACTGGGGCTTCCCGAATTCAATTATTTATCCTGTTGTGAAGAAGGTTCCAAAGCAAATGTATCTGCTGATGCTGAACACGTCCACGTCGAACCTCGACTGAACAACGTTCGCTCAGTGACTGCGCGGGGTCCACACGGCAAATAGCCTTCTGGAACGGCACCAACGGAGAATTCACTGCATGAAGTCTACTTCGAAATCACTCAATCACTGCTCTGGAGCCTTTTCAAGCAATGGAGAGATGTGTGGAGAAATATATAATAGCACCCCCTCAGTGACTCACGGGAAAAACACGACTCTCATTGGAGCACTGCAGACATTGAGTCTTTCGTAGCATACGGACATGTGTTCTACAGGATGTTGAAGGTAAATCAGCAAGTTTTCCTCGTGATACAGCAACGATAGGTGAAAGAAAGCAACTGATTTGTAAGTGTAATAAACTCATTCTGAACTTTGACGGCCAATACAGGATTTATCTGCTACACCCTGTATTCACAATGGACCATCAGCCGACCTGAAATGACTAGAGGCAAGACCTACACAGACGTGAGGTCGCTCATTGGAAAGTACAGACTCAAAATTTTCATTTGCAAAAGCAATTGCAGATAGTGTCAAAATTAAGCAAGATCTCGCCCCCTCCCCAAAGTTGATGGGGTCGTTTCCTACATTTTTGGGCTGCTCCAAAAGTTGCTCGGCGTCAATGAAGACTAATTGCTCAGGCAATGTTGGACGTGCAAAAGCATAATTGGGATCACTTAAAAGAGAAAATTCAAAACTTTCATTGGGACAGCTAATTTTTTAAGCTGGCCCCAAATCGAACGAGTTTAAATCTTCCACACTGAATTTGGCTGCATCGCATTTGCGTGCTTTTTGGTAACTTTTCTTTGCTATTCAGACTCGAGTGCGATTACATTTACATTTGGTCTCATGCTGCAATAATTCTGTTATTTCTGGCCGTATTGACAACTTGCTTTTTGCAAATGCAGATTTTGAATGCCTTGCTTCAAAAAAAGCCCAACTGTACCCTCGTATTGACCAAAAAGCCTACAGAAAGCCTTCAGTTCCCTTTGGTTACTTTCGGTCCACCCTGTATTTACACACATACCATGTGTTTGTTGCCTGCTCAAAAGGCCTTCGTCCGTGCACAGCAACAGAGAGGCAGAAGTGCTGAGCTGATGAGCTCGTAACAGCAAGTGAGGCGGAAATAAAAAAAAAGTCACTTTCATACAAAAACAAGCGATGTGAACGTCCAAAGATCTGGCAAACTGTTATCAAATTGCGTGATAATTCGAAGGTGCTTTCTTTGGGATTGTTTTAAAATGATATGAACTGACTTTTGTGAAGATTACACATGGAAAGGTGCAGAGCAACTTGTCTTATTTGGCCACATTAGTGGTGGAAAAAAGTACTTCTGCACTGCGCAATATGTGTTGGAGCAGTAGATAGCAGCATTTGAGCTGCAGGAAACATTGGCAGCCAGCATGAATGAGAGCAATAAGCAGAGCACGGTCAGTGCTATCTGTCACCTTGGACAATGTGGAAAGTCTGACCAAGGTTTACAGGCAAGTGTCCATGCTCTAATCATCTATTGGGATGCTGTTGCTGCTGCTGTCAGATTGGCCACTGCCTCTCACAATGCACCTTTGTCGACTTACAGTGTGTGCCAGAGAGATTTGCAACCAATTTTGGAAATACAAATCCACCCTGTGCAGTCCATGCCGCATATTAAATATTGCACTCATGTAACTCTCAAGTTGTACGTACACAGAGTTGCCACTTCCAGCTCTTCGTCATTGTACTCTAACGCGAGCCGCTGTATTACTAAGGATTACTTTGATTTTAGTACAGGTGGGGGCGCCTAAGACTACACATCAAAATCCGCTGCTGCACTTATCGAGTGCTGCGACTTGGGCCAACATCAGTAGCTGCCGTAGCTGCCACAGTTTTGAGCTTTGACATTGGCTATTTTACTGCCAAACATCAAAGATGCGAGTTCTGGTCAGAAGAGGAGAGTTTTTTCCTCCTTGCACGACTTCTGAATGCTGGACATGACGCCCCTGCTGGGACGGTCCACGTCCGATGACACGTTGTGTCTGCCAATGACAACGATAGCACCAATGTGTGCACAGTTCTTGCTTCGTTGCAAGTGTTCCATATTAGGAAGCCCCACCTGTACTTTGCAGGACTGCGGCCAGTCCTTGAACGGCACTTAGCTTTGCCATAACCAAATAGAGTAGCCAAGGAGCTGACCTGACCGGACAATCATTATTTCTACCTTCTGGGACAGCCATAACCCTCAGGTACCTGGAAAAGACTGCCTTTGAAATGAGCTCTTCAGCTCAGCTGGTGAAATGTAATAATCGTGACTTGACTAGTGAAAGGCTATCCAGAAGAGGGTTTTGGAAAGCCGCCGATTCCCGCAGATAGGAGGGACTCTACGCTGTCGTCTGTTGGTGTCGATGGCTAACAGGATGCTCAAGTACAGTAGAAGCCTGTTAACTACGTGCACGGGTGGTCAGTTCAGGTTCAATGTTGACTTCATCATTCACTCCACTGCTTTCTCAATGCTGTCTTTCTCGTCACATCTTGTTCAAGTTGCAAGACTTGTCAAGGTGTTGTTGAACTGCACCTGTTGACCAGGATGCAGTTTTCAGTGCTGACCAGGAAAGAAAGATTGCGGCATTCGAGTGCCCTACCTGGGTTCTGCTTGCTGTCCTCACCATTGTATTAAGAGCGCTGATTTGTCTCCAGACAAAAAAATACGTTTGATGGGCCCAAGATTTGTTGGTCCCACTCTGTGCACTGTGCTGGAAAGTTCTGAAAGGAAAGCTAAATGCATTGGACTTTCACACGAAGTAATAGGGCAAGGGGAGGATTTTTATTATCATTTGCATAGAAATAGCCTCCTTTGTCCCCGTTACGACATTTGCAGTCCAATTTGGGTCCAAAAATAATAGCGATTCACGTTGATCTCCTCCTCCTCCAGGCTACGGTCACTCCACTCCCAAGACCGACGGCGGCAAGCTGTTCACCATGGTTTACGCCATGATCGGGATTCCCTTGGGCCTCGTCATGTTCAACTCAATCGGTGAGCGCCTCAACTACTTCTCGTCCATCGCCATCAACAAGTTGAGGCGTGCCCTTAAAGCCAAGAAGTCGGAGACCACCGAGATGGATCTCATCTGCGTCGTGTCCTCGCTCAGCGTCCTCGTCGTCACCGTCGGAGCGGCTGCCTTCTCCCACTATGAAGGTAAGTTCTTTTTGCATGTGGGGACACCCTGTTTTCGCTACTGTGCTGTACGTACAGGGTGTCTGGGTCGCAGGTCAAATCGACGACTTTCAGTCACCAGGAGTGCGTGGTTGGTGTAACAAGAAGTTCCAATCGAGTAGCTCTTCCCAACGTAGCTACAGCCTCAAGTGGATCCTCAAGTACATGTGTAGATTTCTGAGGTCTGAGATGACTCTGTCATTGAGCAAATGCCCTGTGGGGAGCAAAAAGAAGGACTAAATATTTTTTTTATCTCTATGTCAAATATTTGACATTGTGTAGTGCACTCTGACTATTTTTATAACGGCAATAACATAGAAATAGATGTATTTTCTTTTTGTTTGCAGTAGGAAAGACAATTTTGTTCGTCATTAGAAGCTCTTGCACTTGACTAAAATAACTGCTCAGAGGTGACCACGATTGCACCAAGTACCTGAAGTGACTAAACCAAAGGGGGGGGGGGGCATTGGAACATCGGGATCTATCCCACCTATCCCTGAGCATGCTCTTTTTCTTCACTTGCAGAAAAATAACTTGAGTTATTACTGCACGGGGCATAACTTTGGTCATCTTGAAAATTTGTTTTTTGAGACCAAGCACCAGACTGATCTTTAAAAAAAAATGTACTTGAAGAAACTATGGACGTTCCCTCTGCTGTCCCCGTCCTGTTGCCAGGTGAGATTCGGTATATTTTGCCTCCAAGGGCAGCCCAAGGCCATACATGAACTTGCTCAAGAAGGAAGAGTGCAAAACATCAGAAGGCTCCCATGACTCATTTAAAAGACTCCAAGTGGAACAAATTTCCTGCCACATTCTTTGATGCATCGGCCCAACCTGGTTCTGGGTGCCAACTGCACGCTCTCCTACAAAAAGCTGCTTTCACTTACTTCGCCCAATATTTGTATTTCAACTGGGAACTTGACGTTGGTACAGAACAGTCAACTTCTCAAGGTTAAGTACTTTTTTCGAAAACCAGAGCTGGTGACAGCAGGTGGGAACAGAGTCCTGAGTTTCGTTCGCGAATAACTTTGAAAAATTAAAATGGTTTTAATAATGTACAAAGTTTATGTCACCCACCAAACATAAAGGAGGGTTGCCCCACCAGCCCCCTAGAGCGTATCCATGTATGCACTAAGGTGGGGGCCCCTTGAGACAATTTTTTTTTGGCAAAATGCACACTCACTTGCATTTGCAACTTTTTGCTCATTTGCTCGCAGTTGCAACGGATGTAGAAAAAGATGAGACCATTGACAATTTATTTTGAAATGTGACCCTTCTGGTCAAAAAAGTATCAATACACTTTTTCCTAACTTGAAGCAATATGGTATTTTATTAAAAAGTATGCTAAAATTAAACTTCTGAAAAAAGTACACAAATACTTTTTTGGCCAGAAGGATCACATTTTATAAAAAAAATTGGTTTGTTGACAATAACACTGACCCATGTCCTCTAGGTAGGTCCCCTGCTCCAACACCTTGTCAGCCTTGGAGCACCTTTTGTGTGGATTATTTCCAGTCTAATGAATGAAATTAAAATTTTATTATGAAATGTGACCCTTCAGAACAAAAGAGTATAACCGACACTTTTTCCTAGGAGGTCTCCACTTATTCCTGAAGGAATAGGGTACCTCATTTTTGACCATAAATTTACTACATAAAGTATGCTAAAATTAAATTTCTGAAAAAGATGCATTAGTACTTTTTTGCTCAGAAGGGTCACATTTTATAAGATTTTCATTTGGTGACAGTAGGATTGACCCATGTCCTACAGGAAGGTCCCCTGGTCCAACACCTCGTCAGCCTTGTAGCACCTTCTGTGTGGACCAATGGCAGTCTGATTGGGTGGGATCTCTTTTTCTACATCAGTCGCAACTGCTGATGAGTGTGCATTTTGAAAAAAAAATTGCGTCCCAAGGGGCCCACCCTAGTATGCACATGAGTACTGGGTGGACCCACAGAAACCATCACTCTAAGGGAAGGCCTAGCCAAACTTCTTCCATGGCAGTTCACAATCACATTTCTGAAGGACATTTCGGGCCAGGTCCATTACAATGCTACACTAGAATGTTACCATGGGACCACTGTCCTGGGGAATGAGATGAAGAGTTGCATTACTCAGTTGCCCGCAGGTCGACCCTGCCAAGCCCGAGTCAGACAGACGGCTTCCACTGGCCGGATCAGGTCCGCGGGCCGCTGTTTGGCCAAGGTGAACGATGTTACCTAAAAGTACCTTGTATACATAAAAGTGTATGGTATAAAAACATCCATAAGATGCAATCATACGAAAATCATAGTTGTTGCAATGCCATTTCTGGGAAAGAAAAAAACCCTGTTTGTTAAAGGCTTTCGGTGCCCACCCTGTAGGGTGTGTGCACCCCCCTCCCCCCTACACCCACGATTCGAACCGACCCTGTGCAGGTTGCCTAATCGGGCTAGTTGCATCGATCCAAGTCGTTGTACAGGGCCCCATTGAGAATTGACGCGGGCAACGATGCACATTTGGCGTAATTAAACTCTCCAGCTTCCTTCAACTGGCTGCAGACTGGGGTGTTGTCACTGCTGTGGCTGGAGTCGAAGTTGGACGTGCTGTCTGTAACGTAGGCAATGCAATGAACTTTCAAGCACTAATTCGAGAACCCACCAAGGATTTGGTATCAAAACTTTTGCAAAGGTCATTGTCTAAAGTTAGACGTCAGCACCGAAGCAGATCGAAGGACTTTCATTCTGTCATGCCATGGATGCCAGAAAGAACATCTGCAGAGAGACTGATACAAGGGTACAGGCGATGTTTCCAAAAAAAGAACTTCATTGAAAAAAAGAGAATAGTAATACTATTGAGTATTTCCTAACCCCTGACACTGGACTTAACATACTGGGGCTGGACTCACTTCAATCTCATACAATACTTCGCGTACACTGACGAAAAAGTGAAGAGACCCCAAATCCATTTTTCACTTCTCTCTTTGGTGGGAAATTTTAAATATCTGAGACGTTCATATTTTTGTGTAGGTAGAAAAGTCCATTTCACATTCGAGTTGCTCTGGTTGAGAGCAAGTCCAAGTTTTGGGAGCAAAACATGAAAGTGGAGTTCAATCCTTTATTCTGTTTAATACACTGCATGCACACATCATGTACAGGGTGATCAAAAGAAACTGTCAAAAGTAATTGGAGAGGTCGTCTTTTTCAATTTTGAAATGATGCCAGTTTCTCAAGTTTCGAGAGTCACCAAATCGAAACTCACTGACCAAAAGGAGATCTTTACCTGGCAAAAAAGTCATAGAGATCTGGCGGCGCAGCCCAATGCAGTTCTCCTTTTACACAAAATGAGGAGGAATAGATCAAAGAATGTGCTTAATCCCCTTGATCTTGACCTCTCAGGAGATGCACCAGCAGTATTTTCCAAGAACTGGATCATTTGGCACAGGTCTTTGGTCCAAAGATTATGGAACTTCCCTAGAAATAAAAGACTGACAAAGTTTGGTGTGCATGTGCAAGCGTCCCCAAAAAGGCTGGAGAACTTCTTAGCTTTGAATGGCCGTCATGTCCATCGAGCACAAGAGACGTTGACAAGTATTAGGTTTTAGGTTAGAAAAGTCCATGTGTCAACTTCGAAGTGTGCACATCAGTGAGGGCTGCTAAAAATAGGTCTCTTAACAATTTACGGTTTGTTCTTGCATGGTATTTACATAATTGTAGTGTCCGTGCATGACCCACGGACAGACTATTTGGTACTATCTACATTCTGAGTCAGCATCCCCGAGTACATGTTTTTAAACTTAATTTTTAGGTTGCATCTCAGTCACCGGAGAATGTTTCTTTCGTTGATCAAACCTAATGATTAACAATAGTGCAGTAAAGTGTATGCAACAGGCGAGGATTAAATGGTGGTGAATATGAGTTTTGGGTGCATCACACACCCCAGCCCACAGAGAAGTGTGTGAGACATGAAAAACTTGTTGTGGCTGCCAGAAGGAAGAACTAGAGTCTAAAGCATTGAGGATCCTCCGCTACCGCCTTCTGGGGGTCCTGGCCGTTACCGGGGACTTCTTTGGAGACGGATAAACCGTGTGGGCTGACATTGGTCTAGCCTGAAAGTCAACATTCTCTAGTTCACTTTTGGGAAAGGAACCTTAAACGTATCTAGCAAAAAGTGTACCTGAAACTCATTCCCATTGCTCAATCCGCAGCCGGAGACACAATCAGTATGTAAAACTAAGGCGTGTCTGAACGACAATAACGACCACGGCAGTGACGACATGAGCGTCCTCCCCTTTAAACCATTATGTGCCTGGAAGGATTCCTCAGCTCGTGCAAAGTCTCGCTTCGTCGCCGTGATTAGCCTGTGCCGCTGTCCAAAGCCCAACACTTACTTAGTTCAGCGGTACGTGCAAAATCAGTGTTGGGGCCCAGCAAAATGACCTTTCCACGGCCTCAGGCATGAACTGGCCCAAGGCCTGCCTGCTTATGTATGCTGCGCACCGCCAACAGCCGATGTCGGACTTCATCCTGTCCTTTAGTGATGTGTCGAGCCCCCATGCGAGGTGGGTCTCAACTCGAACGAGTCGTTTTGAGCCACGTGTCGAGGCATGCACTTACCCAATTCGCCCATATACCGGGTGTCGCATAGGTCTTTGCGCCCTTTCTTGCGCAAATATCGGCAAAGCCGACGTTTTGCACTTATCTTTGCAAAAGATAAGTACAAAACGCCCTTTGGGCACCAGGCAGTGACACTTTTTGCACTAAAAGGCCTACTTAGCTCAAATTCCCCAATTTTGAGCCCTGAAAATATGAGTCCTATTGACCTTCCAACAGTCCAACTTCAAAGGCGCGACTGAAACTCAGGGCTCAACACATCTCTACAGTTCAGCATGTATAAGTCTTGGTGCTTGTATTGGGGTCGATCGTCTCTTGAACGTGAAGAGCTTGAGTGACTGAGAAGAGCTCCATAAGCTCTGTTGCGGCAACTCTTTCTTTCCCTGGAGCAGCAACATTGGCAAACTTTCCTTGATCTGACGCTCGATGTTGTCATTCAGTTCACAGCCAGGCCTTAGCTCCATCAAATGGGCCTTTTCAAAGGCGTTTTCGCTCCTCCTGGGTTTTTTCTCATGGAACTTCTTGTCCTCATAGGCTGGAGCTACTTTCACGCCATTTACTACTGCTTCGTGACGCTGACCACCATCGGCTTCGGAGACTACGTCGCGTTACAGCAGGACAGCTCGCTGGAGACAACGCCCGAATACGTGGCCTTCGCACTCCTGTTCATCATGTTCGGGCTGGCCATCGTGGCCGCGTCTCTCAATCTCATGGTGCTCAAGTTCATGACCATGAACACCGAGGACGAAAAAAGGGACGAGCAACAAGCCATACAGGTGAGCAAAAGTCGACTCAACGGAGGGGCAGCCATGACAATGTCGTGTAGGTACCTGTTGTCACTTTCTGCTCTGTATACAGGTAATGACTAAGTGAATGAGACTTTCTCAGTGTACAGTCGACATTCGATTTTGTCAACTTCTTGTAGTGGGGAAAAAACCCAAAGTGAGGCCTTAGAAACGTTTTGGTGTGTCTAAAACAACACAGTTTGAATTGACAGAAGAGCAGAGCAAAACTTGAATGCGCCTAAAGCTTGCGACTTTAACTATTGGAAAGACTGCGCCAAGAATTTCCATTTCATCTCAAGGAAAGTATAAGTGTTTTTGAAGGATGAATGCACGTCTACATTATGTGCAATACAGTGTGAAACCGATATAAGAATCACTTTAGGGCTACTGAAAACGATTCTCCCAGAAACCTGCAATCGACATATCAATTCTATGACTTCCTTTTTAGCTTTGTTAATCCACTTATTTGTTCAAAAAAGAACTTTTCCACCTTAACTTACTTAACATTTTTGGCAAGAGCAGCCCTCACTTCCTTTTCGATCTCATTGAACAGTGTACAGTGAGAAAAACCCTCTTGGCAACAGTCCTCTTTTAAGAGTGTCAGCACATCCGGTGCATGACCAGATATTAGGGGCTGCATCTTCAATCTACATACACGCATAAACGCACACACACTTTCTCATATTATTATGAGGATCTCGCGTTTGATCCGTATTAACGTGGTATCTTATAGAGCAAATCTGTGGGTTTGTATTGATGCTTTAAGACAATGATCATTACATCGGTTGGTCTTCATATCATTTTTTACAGTGCGCGCAGCTTCAACATCACACGTGCCTTAAGGCTTGCCGAACTGAGATATTTTTCTTACAGTGAAGAAGTTTCCCTCGGAAAAATGTTTCCCGAACTGAATATCTTTGTAATATTGGACGATCGAATGTCAACTAAACTGCTTGACATGATGAGGTTTGCACAGAAATATGCTTTGCCAAACGAGCATCCTCGCAATGATGTTGAGGACGACAAAATGGAATGTCGACTGTGTTACTGTGCATACTATTTGTATGCGGAAGTGATCGTCATCTTCCAAAGAACACAAGTAGGCAAAGGAAAAACGACAACAGGTTACCCCTGTCGACGTCGGAGCCATCGACAAATATTGGCCTGTTGCTGGCTGCCTCGATGCCTGATGCAACTACCTCAATAATTCTACCCGACAGGCATTGAGCTGGCATTAACGGAGCTACAGGGTGTTCACATCGTTGTGACGCCAAAGTCTACTGAATAATGTTGAATGGAGCAAGGAAGCAACACGCTGCACATACCATGTTTTCTTGAGTAGTAGCCCCCCTCGAATAATAGCCCCTAAAAGAGACATTGTTTGAATAGTGGCCCCCTTAAGTGGCAGAGTCGCATTAATGACTTAATTCTGTGAGCAAATTACCGAGCTATTCAGCTGAGGACTTGTAAATTGAAAAGATATTGCGAACAGCGTTTGGAACATTATTATTTGACCAAAAATTTACAGATCTGTCTACCTCTGGTCAGGGAAATGACTTATTTGGATAGTGACCCCCTTGAAAAGTGGCCCCCCTGAAAAGGACATTGTTTGAATTGTAGCTCCGGGCTTCCATCAAACAACTAGCGGGTTACTGTTTATCAACAGTTGATGCAAAATGAAGGCAAAGTGTCAGCGAGGATAGGGTGGTTTTTAACTCTTGCGGTCAGCTCATCTTTATTCCGCAGCTTGACTAAGTGTTCAGGAAGCCCACAAATAGCAAGAAGTCCAGGATGTCGTTGGGGAGGTTGCTGCAACAGGGCTTGATGACTTCAGTCGTTCTTTAAGCTTAAGTTGACGTGGGCACTAAAAATGGCAACCATTTTGGATACTAAAACCGTCAAAGAAACAGTCATGTCTTTAGGTTATAACTGAAAAAACATAATCCTTGAGATCGTGATCAGAAATACGCGAACAGCAACTCTCTCAGCAACCTCAAAAAAGTCGAAATCTTGTCAACAAAAGTCTTGGCATAGTTATTTGCCGTTTTTAGGAACGTATTTATCGCGCATCAAAGGTGTCTCTCTAACCTGACCAGATTCAACATAGTGAACCAGATCAAACGTAACCCGAGTGTCACAAATTCTTAGAGGTGGCGATAAAAAGTCTCCCTTCCTCTTCTATAAGATTAGATGTGCAACCATCTATTTCGACGAGAACTTTAGTCCTGAGCGCACTAAAAGAGGTCCATACAGTATTCAATTGATGCGCAACAAATACTCTCTCCCCCCCCTCCATTTTTTTACCCAAATCTGGCTCTAACGCGCTGATCAATTGCGTGATATCCAGCTTCATTCCAAGTACCACAAGAAGAGGCTTTCTGCGTTGTGCAGATCTGGGCTGTGGCGCTCCACGTCGGTGTCGCAATAAAGTCGACACCCGCTAGATGCACTCGGCAGAGGAATCTCGTGTTTGTTCACTTGCTCGAGTGCAAGAGGCTCGGTTCGCCTGAAGAAAAAAAAGACGTAATATCGACAATCTTCTACTAGTACAGATTGGACAATTTCGATCCTCATCAACTTTCTTGCAATGATATCGATTCAATGGAACATATCGTTACTTCAAGACTTCCTGGCACGTTTATTTATAGGGTTGACTGTGTTTCACATTTCAAAAGCGTTGGTTGAGGTGAAATTTGGATGTCGAATGTTTAGATGTGATACTGGGACACAATGTTCAGTACACAAGTTCAATGTCGAGTGTGCCCATTTTGGAGCTAGAGTGCTCAAAAGGAAGCCCCCTG
>JAAUXU010055015.1_pt1 | contig 12962 bp, 13 predicted proteins | sample 7278151 | NCBI WGS metagenome assembly JAAUXU01 (sample SAMN14350113, study PRJNA611818) | marine sediment metagenome | isolation source: surface marine sediment (1.8m) | place: French Polynesia: Moorea | collected 2018-08 | reverse complement strand
CAATGTCGACTATCGTGCCGGCGCCCTGCTCGGAGTCGGCGGCATTGTGGGTGCCCAGATCGGCGCCCGGCTGGTTCAGCAGGTTTCGACCGAGGGATTCAAGAAGATTTTCGCCGTCGTGCTCATCGGCTTGGCGGTCTATCTGTTTTTCAAAAAATAGGACCGGCCGTCAGCCGGTCTGCCAATCGGCGAAGATCGACGCCTGTTCATCCAGAATCGCATTGACGATCGTGTCATTGGTCATGGGGTTCATGATGACGGCCCGCAGCACCACGGTTGCCACGCCGTCAGGCGGGGTCAAGGTGGTTCGGGAAACGAAGCTGCGGCCGGCCTCCCGCTGGAGGCGCTGCAGATCGGTGTTGATGCGGTTGAGTTCGCTTGTCAATCGTCGCCGGGTGCGCCTGTCTGCGGATTTGAGACACTGTTGCCATTCCGGCGGGCAGATCCGGTAGGTTATGATGTTCAGCACCGGGGGGGTGATCAATTCGAATAGCGGTCGCTTGGCAATGGCTTCGGCAAAAGCGCGGGCGGTTTCGATGCCGTGGTCGATCAGCACCGCATAGCCCCCGGCGCCCATGATATCCAGCGCTCCGCCTAGGATGAGCGAGTTGGCCGCCCGTGAGCCCACCAGCGACTTGATGCCCAGGTCGACCGAGCCGGGGCGATTGACATAGGCGGCATGGTAGGCCACCGCATCCATGGCGCGGGGGTCCCTGAAATAGACCATGCCGCACCCCATGGGCATATAGAATTGTTTGTGTCCGTCGACGGTCACCGAATCGGCGGTCTGAATGCCCTCGAGCAGACCGGCGTAGCGCTCCGACATGAGCGTAGGTCCGCCCCAGGCGGCATCCACATGGAAATGAATGCCATGCCGTCGGCAGATGCGGCCGATGGTGGTCAGATCGTCGACACTGCCCGTTTCGGTCGCTCCGGCAATGCCCACCACGGCGATCACCCGGGTGTCCGATCCGGCGGCCGTCAGTTCGCGGATCGTGTTCTGCAACGCCTGGAGGTCCATCCGATAATGACCGTCGGTCTCGATGGCGAGCACATTGCGGTTGCCGATGCCCAGGACCCCCCCGGCCTTGCGCAGAGAGTAGTGACCCATGCGGGATACGAGGACAACCGCCCGCCGGGCATCATGCGCAGCCAGTGCGGCGGCCAGCCCCTCGGATTCAATCCCTTCAAACGCCCCCTTGGGCGGAAAACACCGGTTGCGGGCCACCCACAATGCGGTCAGGTTCGCCAGGGTGCCGTCCTCGACGAAACTGCCGAGCGTGCTTTCGGGGCGCTGGATGTGGTGCCGGTAGAAACCGGCGGAGCGTCTGAAAATGCGGCGATGAAGTTTCGCCAGCACTTGGCGTTCGTGGATCGAGATGATTTTGGAGGTTTCCAGTTTGACCAGGTTTTGATTGAGGGCGGCCACGATGGTCTGCAAGTGGACCATGAAGAAAGGGAGTGCGGAGGTCATGTGGCCCACGAAAAAAGGCGAGGCCACATTGACCGCATACGGGGCCAGGTCTTCGATGATGCCTTGAATCACCTCCGCCAGTTTGCGCCGCGGGTGTTCGTGGATCAGGCTGTCCTGGAAGTGCGTGGAGAGTTTTTTTAGGCTTTGCGCTTCGGTGATGCCCACATGGTCGCGCAGAAAGTCGTGCAGCCCGAAGAGAATCTGTTCCATGTATTTGACCAGCGTGGCTCGCACGGCCTCGTTTTCGGGGCGGATAAAGACCTGCTGCAACGTCTCCCAGTTGGCCACCAGGGCGCGGCCTTCGGCGTTGCGGGCCTTCGGGGCCGGATGCTGCCGTTTGTCATCTGTTCCGGTGGTGCTCATGGTCGTTGATCCTGCGGGGGGTCGATAGAGGCTGGTTGACATGCTACCGGCGCGTGCGGAATGTTTCAGTTCCACCGGGTATTGTCAAGCGGTTCTTACCGGCGTTTCCAGACCCAACCGGGCCCCGCCGGCAATGGCCTGGGGACGACGGCAGCGGCGGGGAGGAAAGGAGTTGGTTGTGCGAACGGAACACCATCGACAAGCCGCGTTGCGCGGATACCCCGATGCCCCCCGGGTGGCGGTGGGGGCAGTCGTTTTCTGCGCCAGTCGTGTCCTGCTCGTCCGCCGGGGAAGGCCCCCGGCCGATGGTCAGTGGGCCATACCCGGCGGCGCGGTGGAACTGGGCGAGACCCTGGCTCAGGCCGCCGAGCGCGAGATTCGCGAAGAAACCGGTATCCGGATTGAGGCCCAGGCGCCGATCTACGTTTTTGACATGGTCGAACGCGACCCGTCAGGCCGGGTGCGCTTCCACTATGTCATCGTGGATCTGGCAGCCCGTTTTATCGGCGGTGAGCTTCGTGCCGGCGACGATGCGGCGGAGGCCCGATGGGTGTCGGCCGATGAAATGCAAGACTTAGAAGTCAGCCCGCCCACGCGCCAGCTGCTGGCGCGTCAATACGCTTTCGGTTGATGATCAGGTGCGCCGGCCCATGCAGATTGATCGGATTGAATGGAACCGCCGTTATCGCCGTGAGACGTTCGATGCTCAGCCGGCATCGATCGTTCGCGCCCATGCCCTTCGGGCGCCCGTGGGAAGGGCGCTGGATGTGGCCTGTGGCAATGGCCGCCATGCGTGCTATCTGGCCAGGTTGGGCTTTGGCGTCGATGCCGTGGATATTGCCGCGGAAGGTTTGAAGCGTTTCGTCTGCCGCCCCCAGGGCATCCGGCGTATCTGTGCCGATCTGGACCATTTTGCCATACCGCCGGGGCGCTACAGTCTGATCGTCAATGTCCGCTACCTCAATCGCCGACTGTTGCCGGCGATTCAGGACGGCTTGGCCCCTGGTGGTATGCTGATCTTCGAAAGTTACCTGAAAGCGCCAGTCCGTTCCGCCTCCGGGCGTCACCGTGCGGACCATCTGCTGGAAACGGGTGAATTGCAGCGGGTTTTCAGTGCCCTGGATATCATTGCCTACCGGGAGCACCCCAGCCTTCAGCCCGGGGCGCCGCCCTTGAAGGCTTCGCTGGTGGCTCGCCATCCGGCGCGCGCGGTTTGCACCGACGCGTCGAGCGGCAGCTGACCGTCAGGGGACCTCGTTGTTGGCGGCCATGGCCCGGGCCTCTTCACGAATTTCCCTGCGCAGTCGCTCGGGTGCGAGCACCTCGGCCTCCTTACCCCACTGCAAGATCCAGTATTTGATCTCTTCGGTACCGGCCACTTCGGATTCGAAGATGACCGCGCCATCCGCCTGCGGCTGCAAGCGCTGGGAGTGATGCCAGATTTTTTCCTGGATGTAGCCGGCCACGCGGGGGGTGAACCGCACCCGGACGGTAACCGGATCCCCGGTAAAGACGCCGAAACTGGTCGCCATCAGGGATTCCATGTCGAGCGTTGGCGGGGGGGCGAAATGCTCGTCCGTCGACGTCAGGGAACGGATGCGGTCCACGGCGAAGATACGGATGTCCTGGCGCCGGTAGCAGTAGGCAATCAGATAAAAGGCGGCGTTGAAAAACCACAGACGGTAGGGCGCCACCTTGCGTTTTCCGGACCGTCCGCGGCTCATGGTGTAATAGTCGATGGAGAGAATGGTATGCGCGCCGATGGCCTGGTTGATGCCTTCGAACACGGCCCCCCGGGCGGGCGCGCTCTGGCGGGGATGCGCCCCGACCTTGACGCTTTGCTGGAAGGCGGCAAGGTAGCCCCGGGTTTCCGGGGGCAGGGTTGTCTTGATTTTACGGAACAGACCCTCCAGGGCGTCGAACAGAACGGTGCCCCGGAGCACCTGCAACAGATCGCGACTGAAATACAGCGCCATCAATTCGGTCAGACTGAAAGGCACCGGGACCTGGGGGCGGGCCGAATCCAGCAGCCGCCAGCGGGTCGTACCCTCCGCCCGCTCGTTGTAGATCGGAAAGCCGGCAAACTGCAAGGCTTCCAGATCGCGATAGACGGTGCGCGTGTGGCAGCCAAGATCCATTGCCAGATCGGAAACGCTCTTTCCGTTCCAATCCGCTTGAAGGCTTTGGATGATGCTCCACTGTCGCGCCAGTTGATCACCGCGGGCCATGTTTTCCTCCATCGCGCCAGCCATGGGGCCGAATGTCTGCTGCCTGTGGACGCCGTTTTTAAAAAAATTTTAAAAAAAAGTCCATCGTGTGACCGGATCTGTCACAACCTGCTGCTAAAAGACAGTTTAGGCTTGGTTGGAATCCCTGTGTTCAAGGGGGCCATCGTCACCGCACGGAAAGGAGAAACGCGATGCAGACGGCAAACGCTCCGATGGACTACGATGATGCCTACGAGTACGACGGCAGTACCACCATCGAAGTCACCCGGCGGCAATTCGGTCGAGTGGTCTGGAAGGACTGGCTCATCTTCGATTCGATCGATGAGGCCCGCACCTACTACGACGAAGTGCACTGATCGGTCATGAAAACCCATCCCTTAGCGCACTGTCCAGACGGGCGGCCAACCGCGGGTCGTATAACGGGGATTGGCTGCTATGGCAAACCCATGCATGTCGCCCAGACACTGGCCCGGGCGCTGTCGCGTTTTGGATTTACGTCTTCCGACACGCTCTGCGTCGCCTGGCGGCGGACACCGCGCCGGGCGCATTGCAGCCGGCAGACGCTTCGGGGTCAGCGCTGCATGCCAGGTGATGAGGCCGTTGCCATGCTGGCACAGCATGAGCGTACGACCGGTTTCATTCTGTCGGCCGCCAAGGGTAGACCTCAGTTGCAGGTCCATTGGCGTCGGACCGGAAGAGGCCGTTATAATCAGGCCCGCACTGGCGGGTAAAAAGCACGACGGCCGGCGACCGAGGCCCGGGCGCGCTTCCTGCCGCCTTCCTCCTCGCCGGTTGCCTTTGAACGGGAGGGTGATTATTATTTTCCAAAATTCCGGGGGAACCGACAACATTATTAGATTTTTAGATTCGGCCGTGATGAATCAGATGCCAACCGCGTCGCCATCCGATGTCGGCCCTCAACCCAAAAACCAGCCACACCTACCAGGAAGGGGAAAACGTCATGCTGGACGAAAAACTCCTCGAATGCATCGAGACGGCCATCAAGAGAGAAGAAGAAGCCTTCGCCTTTTACACCGACCTGGCCGTTAATGTAGCCGACGAAGCAGCGCGAGACACCGTTTTGTGGATTGCAGGCGAAGAAAAAAAGCACAAGCTTTTTCTTGAAAACTTTCGCGACAAGGGCCAAGGACCCTCCAGCCTGCGCAAGGCGGAGGTCATCTACTACAAACTTGCCGAGCATTTAGACGAGCCGGAGGCTTCCGAATCGATGGGCCGGGCCGAAATCTTTCTTCTCGCCGCGCATCGCGAAAAGCGTGCCCACCAGTTCTACACGGATTTAGCTTCGCTTTACGACGATGGGATTCAAGTCCGTGAGTTGCTGTTGCGCATCGCCAACGAAGAACTCAAGCACAAAGAAAAGATGGAATACCTCTATGCCAACACCTCATTCCCGCAGACCGACGGGGGTTGACACCAACGGCCACCAGCGGTCCGACCGTCCTCGGATGGTAAGGCCCCGAAGGCGCCCAAAGGCCTTGACGGATGGCTGACCATCGGTTGCCAAAATATCTAAGCCGACACCCCATCACCCGTCAGATTATGGCCCTGGCGCTTGGCCTGGTGATTATGTCCGGCTGTGCCGCCACCGGTGATCCCCCCGAATGGGGCCCTTTGAAAGCCTCGGTGGAAGCGCTGTACCTCAACTACCATGAACTCAAAGCGCTGCACAGCGACCTGCACGCGGCGGCCTTGGCGCATATCCAAGCGGACGGCCCCGAATTGGCGGAGATCCAAAGCGCGGCCCGTTTCATCCAACAGGCCAATTTGATCGCTTTCTACCAGTGGGAATTGCTCTCCATAACGCACTACATTCGCGCGAGCGCGCGGCGCGATTTTTACACCCTGCGTGAACGCGATTTGCAGGATGCGCAGGACAAATCCAACGATCTTATCATGGCCACAAAGGTCTACGAAGCCTTTGTGCGCGACCCCCTCGCCAACGAACTCATCGCCGCCTGCATTCAGCGCATCGAGCAGCATATTGATCTTTATGCCCGGATGGCCATCGAGCTGCGGGAACTGAATGGTCGCGGGTCCGGCGAGAATGCGCCCCCAAAAGCCGTTGAGGCCTGAAGCCCAGGCCCCCTTTGAACACCGCTGATCCTGCGACCCGGCAGGGAATTCATCATCCGGCCTTCGGGTCACGGCCAACCACAGGACGCGGCGCGCGATGGTCGACCTTGGCCGCCCTGCCGGGTAAGGTGCCCCCCGATCTGACGTGCGGGCGATTTCAACTTGACGCATCCATGCGTCTCATATAAAAGCGGCAGCAAAGCTCTAGCTGGCACGGATAAGCCGCCCCACGAGCCATTTCGGCCACCGCCCTGGCCGAGCACCACACGAACGAGGCCACCATGACGTCAGCCCCCAAGGGCCAATTCTCCCCCGGTAATGCCGGCAGCGACCGCGAAATGCGCCAGGAACTGCGTTCCATGGGCATACGCCTGACGGGCCGGGAGTCCTCGGAGGAACTTCTCAAGATGCTCAAGGAAGAACTGAACCGCCAGTGGTTCCGCAGCGCAGCTTCGGGGAATGTGATCCGGCGTCGACGCAAGCCAACCACCGAATAACAAAGCCAATCGAATTCATCGCCGACGGTCGGAGAGCAGGGCCCCGCTGCCGGCCAAGGCCCCTGCGCCGGCGGAGTGAGGATGCAACGGTCGGGCAGAAATCGACTAGGACGTTTTGAAGTTCTCTTCGAATGACTGCACTTGGTAGGTTTCCACTTCCAAATCCCCCTGTCGCCAGGCATCGGCGGACAACCCGGCTTTCAAACACAGGTGGGCTAGAAAGTCCTGGGGTCTGGGCAGCTGTTTCCACACTTGAGGCAGAAAAGTCGCACTGGCGTATCCTTTGCGGATGACGACACCGTCCACATGGGGGGTCAGGTGAGCGGGCAGCGCTTCCGCCGACGGATAGGCGAGTTTCCGGGGGATTGACAGCACACTGATTTCGATTTGCACCCGGGGCCATTCATCTGCGGTCAGCGGGGCGAAGCGCGGATCGTGAAAAGCTGCATTGCGTGCATTGGCGCGCACATTGTCTACCAATGGCTGGCCGGCCGCCAGGGTCCCGATACAACCCCGAAGATCACTTCCAATCTTGAGCGTAACGAAAGCGCCGCGATGTAAGGTCAAGGCCTCTGGTAGCGCATCCGTGCGTGAGCGCTTGTCGGCCGCCATCCTCAGTTCACCTTCTATCGCTCGGCGGGCCAGGTCGAGAAGATAACTCCCCTCGTCGTCAGATAATTGATCCATGGCCGGATGTGGTGACATATTGCCGCTCCTGTGAATTTCGCGGTCGATGGCGGTGGCTTGTATCCCGTCGAAATGCCCCGTCTAAATTATATCTATATGTTAATTGTCGCGGAGCGGAAAGTAAACCGCGAAACGATTCACGCCCCGCGCGATTTTCAAACGGTGTTTCAGGGGGGGGTGATGTTGCGTGATTGGACCCGTGCGGGCCGTCGGCCGGTGACGGGGCCGGCATCTCAAACGGGGCCCAAAACCGATGAAATCGAGGTGATTTCAACGCCTGTGCCCTCAATCTCGGCACTGAATTGATGAATGGCCGCGGCTGTTTCCGGGAAAGGATGCCCGATCCCGATGGCCGTGCCGGTGACGAGAGCGCAGTTCACGAGTTGATAGAGTCGATAGATGATGGCATCCGGGTGGCGGACTGTGTCCAGAAAGGCATCGCGACGGCCGGCACGCATACGGATGCGGCATGCGGTGTGGTAGGCGCAGGATTGGTGGGAGGTCATGCTGTCGATAAAGAAGAACCCCTCGCGCTTGATGGTTTGGAGGGCGTTGAGAATCGCCGGACTAGAAGAGGTGAACCGCGAACCCATGTGGTTGTTCACGCCGATGGCATGCGGTACGGACGTGATATTAGCCGCCACGACACGGTTAATTTGATCCTTGCTGTCTTCCACGTACACCGCGCCGGGGCCGGGCGAGAGCTGCGGATCGAATGGCTCCATGGGTTGGTGCAGCAGCAGTTCGCGGCCTTGGTCGTGGATCTCAAGGGCCAACTGATGGGAGTAGGTGAGATGGGGAAGTACGGCGAATGTCAGGTCGGCGGGGATTTTTAAAAATGAGCGGACGATGGATCGGCTGAGACCGATATCATCGATGATGAGGGCGATGCGCGCCGTTGCCGGGGCGCCTGCCGCTGCAATGCCGTTTAGACCCAGCCAACCACCAAGCGCCCAATGAAAGCTGGTGCGCAGAAAATCTCTTCGATGCATGCCGCTGCATTCTTCGTTTGACCGTGTTCGCATCAGATCCGCTTGCGGGCACGCTATCCATGCCCGCTCTTGTCCAGGTACCGTTCGCGTGAAGACTGCATTTTAATCGCGGTTTTCACCACAAACCTACTATAGCTTGTTGCGATGGTCAATAGCCCCACCACATGTGGTGGCGGGGTCTATAATCGCTGCCGGGGCCGCCGGCCACTGGATGCCCGGCCATGCTCGCGCGCAGGGTGTCGGGGGCGGTGGATGCCCACCGCCGGCTTGAATCCGGCGAAGTTCTCTGTTAGGCAAGCTGGACGAAGCGGTGCCCCTTACGTGGGCGGAGAATTTCGCGGCCGAGGCCGTTTATTCCTTTAGTGTGGAACGAAGGGGGTCTGATGACAAGGGTTGCTGTCGTTGGTGCCACCGGCTACGCCGGGGCTGAATTGGTGCGTATCCTGGCCATGCATCCGGATGTCGAACTTGCACTGATAACCTCGCGGCAATATGCCGGGCAGCGGTTTGACGCGGTTTATCCGGGAATGGAAACCTTGTCGTCGCTGGTCTGTGAGCCGCTGGAGATTGAAACCCTCGGCCAGCGAGCGGATCTCGTCTTCCTGGCGCTTCCGCATGAACTGCCCATGACCATCGCGCCGAAGCTCCTGGCCGCTGGCATGCGCGTGGTTGATCTTTCGGCTGATTTCCGTTTCACCTCCCGCGAGCGTTACGAGGCGGCCTATCAAGCCCACCGGGCACCCCAGCTTCTCGAAAGCGCCGTTTACGGACTGTCTGAAATTTACGCCCACCTGATCGCCGATGCCGATCTGGTGGGCAATCCCGGCTGTTATCCGACCACTGTGCTGCTGCCGCTCGTTCCGCTCCTGCGCAAAGATCTGGTGGACCCCGACAGTCTGGTCGCCGACGCGAAGTCGGGTGTGAGCGGTGCCGGGCGGTCCCCCAGCCTGACCACCCATTTCTGCGAAGTCAACGAATCCTACAAGCCTTACAAAGTGGCCGTGCACCGCCACAACCCCGAAATGGATGAAGTCCTGAGCCGGGAAGCGCAAAACGATGTGCATGTCACCTTCGTGCCCCATCTGGTTCCCATGACCCGCGGTATGTTGACCACGATCTATGCCCGGACGCGGGCTGGCGTCACCGAGGAAATAATCTGGGATTGTCTGCGCGCCGCCTATGATGATGCCCCCTTTGTCAGGCTCTGTACGGATGGACGGGTTCCCGACACCCGTTTTGTCCGGGGTACCAATTTTTGTGATATCGGCCTGCGCCTCGATTCGGTCAACAAACGCCTGGTGCTGATGGCGGCCATCGATAACCTCGTGAAAGGTGCGGCCGGGCAGGCGGTCCAGAACATGAACCTCATGCTGGCGATCGACGAGACGTGCGGGCTGATGCCGGCACCCTATCCTTTATGATGCCACGAACACCGGTTTCGCCGGGCCGTCGCGGGGCGCTCGGCGGCGCGGCGATATTTGTCATCACGACGGCGGATCACCGCTTCGCGATGCGTCCCTTCGCGTCTTAAAGCGATACATTCGAATTGTTGACAATTTCCCCTGATTTACATAAAGCTGACATGATCGCTATCCCGCCTTACCAAACATTGCCTCAAATACTCACAACAATTCGGTGAAAGGAGAACGCACATGACGGCCAAGCTGATCAAGGGAACCGAGATCCGCGAGCAGATTCTCGATGAAATTGCGGCGGAAGTAGAGGAGATCAAGGCGAAACACGGTGTGGTGCCCGGGCTCGTGACCATTCTGGTGGGCGAAAATCCAGCTTCGATTTCCTATGTGACGCTCAAAATAAAGACCGCCCATCGCTTGGGATTCAAGGAAGTCCAGGACAATCAGCCGGATGACATTTCCGAAGCGGATCTGCTGGCCTTGATCGACAAGTACAACAACGATGATTCGATTAACGGCATTCTGGTCCAGCTGCCGCTGCCCAAGCATGTCGACGACAAGAAGGTCCTCAATGCCATTGATCCGGACAAGGACGTTGACGGGTTCCACCCGGTCAATGTCGGCCGGTTGATGATCGGTGGCGGCGAAGTGAAATTCCCACCCTGCACGCCGGCCGGCATCCAGGAGATGATCGTGCGCTCGGCGACCGAAACCAAGGGTGCCGAGGTCGTGGTGGTGGGACGCTCCAACATCGTGGGCAAACCGATTGCGAACATGATGCTCCAGAAAGGCGAGGGCGCCAACTCGACGGTGACCATCGTTCACACGGGCACGAAAGATCTAAAGGCCCACTGCCTTCGTGCCGATATCCTAATCGTCGCAGCCGGTGTGCCGGGTCTCGTCAAACCCGAATGGATTAAACCGGGGGCTTGCGTCATCGATGTGGGCGTCAACCGGGTCGGTGAGAAGATCAGCGAGAAGACGGGCAAAAAGATCGCGATCCTGAAAGGTGACGTGGATTTCGATGCCGCCAAGGAAATTGCCGGTGCGATCACACCCGTTCCGGGAGGCGTCGGCCCCATGACCATCACCATGCTGATGAAAAATACATTAAAATCCTTGAAATTCAAACTGGGTTTGATGTAAGATGCTCTCATAGGTTGAATGTTTCCGAAAACCACCGTTAAGGAAACGCATAACCACGAAAGGGCAAACCCGTTGAAAGACGGGGACGCACAAGCCACGGGTCTAAAGCATTGAGCTAAGACAGCCGGGTCGCCGAAGGTTATCATCGATTGACGCCTTCGGGGTGCAAGACCCGAAGGCGTCTTTATTTAGGGCGCTGTGCGTTTGCCCAAAGGCGTAAACAGGACGTGTTGACACCCGAAGGTATACCGCTACCATGCGGAATTATTGACAGATCATCGCGGGGTGTGCTATAAAAGATAAAATTTACCACCCTGACGACAAGGCGAAATCGGCACGATGTGACGGATAAAAGCCATTCCCCGATGGTCACACCGTAACCGTAAACTAACATCGTCAATGGATTGGTCATGCGGAACAAAATCACATTCATTCTACTAAGCGGCAATGGTTCGCGCATCCGGCAGTTTACTTCCAGCAAATGGATGCTGGCCTTGGGCCTCTTTAGCGCCATCGTAACGGTGGCCGGGATCGGGCTGCTGGTCCAGGACTATCTCCGGCTGAAGCAAACCGCGGCACTCACGCTTGAACTTCAGGGGGCGATTGCGAGCCGGGATGCGGAAATCGTTCACCACCAGAAACAGATCGAATGCTTCGCCGAGGAGATCAACGGGCTGAAGAACAAACTCCTGGCGCTCAATGATTTCGAGAACAAGATCCGGGTGATCGCCAACCTGGAAAAGCCGGCCGAAGATGGCAATATCTTTGGCGTCGGCGGCTCCATCCCCCAAGATCTGAACCCGACGGCTCAACTCAAGACGGATCAGAATCAGCTTCTGCGGGACATGCACGCGCAGATCGCCGAAATCGAAGCGGCCTCCATGGTCCAGACCGACGGTTTCACTTCATTGCTCGACAAGCTCGAAGAACAGAAAAACCTGCTGGCGTCCACGCCCTCGATTCGTCCGGCGGACGGTTGGGTCTCATCCCGTTTCGGCTATCGGGTTTCGCCTTTTACCGGGCGGCGCGAGTTTCACGGGGCTTTCGACATCGCCAACCGCGAGGGCACGCCGATCGTTGCCCCGGCCAACGGCGTGGTGACTTATGCGGGCAAAAAGCGTTTGCTGGGCAACTATCTCGTCATCGATCACGGTTACGGTCTTGTGACCGCCTACGGACATTGCGCCAAGCTGAACGTCAAACGCGGCGAGAAGGTCAAGCGCGGTGAAATCATCGCGCAGATGGGCAACACCGGCAGGAGCACGGGGCCGCATGTCCACTACATCGTCAAACTGAACGGAGTGCCGGTTAACCCGGAAAGATATATCATCGATTGATCCGCCATCGGATTGTGAAGGGGCACACGCCACCCGCCGGGTCGTGTGCCCATTTTTATTGGGTCCTTGCCGGACCTGGCCGGTCTCCCCCGGTTACCGGCGTGCTCACCACGCATGACACCGATGTCCTCTGATCACGACCGCACCCCTTGAACGCCAATGCAATTGCATGTCCGCGAAATTCGTTTTATGATGCCCGCCGACTGAAAAAGATTACCATCCCGCAAGTGTTCGGGGGGCGGCAACCTCCGACCGCCATCTCATACCCCGCGAAAGGATCGGCCCTCGCCATGATTGGAAAAATGTTAACGAAAGTATTCGGCAGCAGGAACGAACGCGTCCTGAGGCGGCTCGACCCCATGGTCGAACAGATCAATGCGCTCGAAACCGAAACCAAAGCCGACAGTGACGGCGGGTTGCGGGAGCGAACCGCAAAACTACGGCAGCGGCTGTCCGACGGGGAAGTGCTGGATGATCTTTTGCCCGAGGCCTTTGCCGTCGTGCGCGAGGCTTCGCAGCGAACCCTGGGAATGCGTCATTTCGACTGCCAGTTGATCGGTGGCATGGTGCTCAACAGCGGGAACATCGCCGAAATGAAAACCGGGGAGGGCAAGACCTTGGTGGCCACCCTGCCGGCTTATCTGAATGCCCTCACGGGCCGTGGGGTGCACGTGGTGACGGTGAACGACTACCTGGCCAGCCGGGATGCGGAATGGATGGGAAAAATCT
>JAAUXU010181760.1_pt1 | contig 12968 bp, 12 predicted proteins | sample 7278151 | NCBI WGS metagenome assembly JAAUXU01 (sample SAMN14350113, study PRJNA611818) | marine sediment metagenome | isolation source: surface marine sediment (1.8m) | place: French Polynesia: Moorea | collected 2018-08 | reverse complement strand
CCGAACCCGGGCTCAACGTCCGTGAGCACACAAAGTTGGGCGCCACGGGACGGCAAGTCCCCCCCCCCCTCCCCCTGGATATCCAATCCAGAACTTAGTTGGTCGGCACATGGAGGAATTTGTCCATTTCCTATTCCACTGTTCATGAAAGAGCCGTCTTTCACATACTGATTTGGTGACCGGAGGAGCGGGCGCCCTTATTTCAGTCGCACCCTGCTTTGCTAGAGCGTCTGCAGTCTCATTGAATTCATGGCCAACGTGTGCCATAACCCAGTTGAGTGTAACAATGCTACACAGTGCAATGAATTAGTTCCTATAGATTGAACCAAACAGTATTGGAGTCTGTCCAGTCACAAATACGATACATATCTTTTCTAATGGACACTTGGACAACCCTTGGATAGCAGAGCATGTTTGTGAGTTTGTTTCAGACAGGCGGCCGCACCATTAACTCAAGTGGGCCCAAGTGGGCCCAGTGTCATACCCGGGTGAAATCTTGGGGAAAGCCAAGGACAGCCCAAAGCTGTCCATTCGCCAGTGTGCGAAATTGGTGGTCAGGGCATTGCACGCTGTGACAACCCATCTTTGACCAGGCGCTGCACAAGGTGCTGTCGCTGTAGCAAAGACAACGTCAAATGTAACTCACATTGCCATAACAGCTTGCCTAGTCAAGCAAATAAATGCCTTCCTGCTAATTTAATTCATTTCTGTGCCTGGATGATCCTTGCATGAACTTACTTCTTCAGTGGGCCAGTCCCTTCTAGCATGGGCGAGGACTTCTTGGCAATGGCTAGGCTCTTCCAGTAATGCTTAGGACCTGCCAGCAATGGCCATTTGCCATCATTAACGCTGACACCTTTAAGCACCTACAAACTTGTAACAGTAATTGTGGGACTTAATTTGTGTAGAAAAAATAAGCAGCTGAAAACCTGAAGTGGAACAAGTTTGCAATGAACTTTTCTCTTATACTCTGATTAGCTGAGTAATGCCTCTAGAAAATACTTTTGGACATCGATATTATCAAGCATCAGATCGAGTGATACTCGGAGGAAAACAAGTGTTAGCGATGCGATACTTTTTTCCGTATCGCACAGACGTAGCTCACATAGTGTACTGGTTAGCTTGGTTTTGTAGTAATGCCACCAAGAGTGGGTCAGTCTACTAGCCAAGAAACAAAGTCCACCGTATAAGCGATGAAAACTGTGACGGTTATGCTTAGTTCAACGCGTGATCGGAGATGCCTGCGAACTTCTCCTTGGTGGGGCAGACCCAGCACAGCTCGATGGAAGCACCGGTTTACACGCGGCTGCAAATGATGTCAGAGCTAAGATTTCCTCTGTTTTTCAAGTTTGGCTATCACAAAAGTAGAGTTTAACTTCTATCTCAAGATAGCCTCTCTCAATAATTTATCAATGCGCACAGTTGCAACATGAAAATGGGTATGAAAGTGGGTGCTCATCGGTTTACAATTTGTCCTAAGTAAAGAGAACAGGAGGTTTGTGCTACTTGCTCATTTGCTATATACATGTTATATAGAGCACCCAGAAGTGCAGTCCTGGTGGAGTGCGTCGCTAAGAACAATGACGAGTAAATTAGCGACCGATTCGATTTTTTTCGGAGCTCAAGACCGGGCGAGGCAGGAGAAAGCAGCCTCTGAGATAGAATTAGTCGTGATTGCGACGTAGCCAAGGTCGCACACTTGAGTACACTCTATATACGTATACATTCATATGAAACACTTACGTACATTCTGATCAACCTTATACTGTCGCTAATACTAATACCGTCGCCACGATATGTCGCAGCCTCAGGACGATGGAGGTCACGAGAATGCACAGGGCGGAGGTGGCGGAGGCGAGGAAGATTCCCATTCTGCCAACCGCCGCCGTCGGGAGGAAGAGATCGAGCTCAGGGAGAAGGAATTGTCACGCAGGGAGCAGGAGCTGCAGGACTGGGAGGAGAGGGTGCGCAAGAGGGATGACGAGTTCGGCATCAAGCTGGAGGAGCAGCTCCAGTTGAGGGATCAGGAGCACGAGGCGAAGGTCAAGACGCTGATGGACCGCAACGCGGAGCTCGAGCAGCTTCAGAGGTCTGAAGAAGTGCTGCAGAAGAACATCGACGAGCGCGAGGAAATCGTGACCCAAAGAATGGATGAGCTTTTGAAGGAAGAGGAGGAAGGAAACCTCAATGACTCCAAACTCACCAAAAGAGAGCAACAGGTGTGATCCTATCGATTCTATGTTATTAGCATCAATGTAGTATAACATACGCGAATTATGAGTACACGCACCTCTTCCAGATGAAGCTCGAGCTGGAGGAGGAGATCAAGAAGGCCCAAATGGAGCTCGAAAGGATCCAGCAGGACCGGGCGGCCTTGGAGGCGACTCACGCCGAGGAAATAAAACAGAAGCAGAGAGAGTTGGAAGAGCAGACCGAGGAGCTGAGGAAGAAGTACGAGCAGGAGTACGAAGAGAAAGTGAACCAGTTCCAGTTGATCGAGATGGATTACAGAGCCAAGGTGGAAAAAGATATGGAAGAGAAGTTCAGGACTAAGGTGAGGCTTTTGCGCACTCTGCCTCTCCGTTGAGTGGTTCGGTTAAGCCTTTAAGTGTATTCAATACCGTGTGAGTCACAGAAAGATGCAACGTCGAAATGTAGATTTAAAAACAATGTGGGAAACTTTGCACGTCCACACGGTAAAAAAGCTTTTTGAATTGCCCACGGGGTGTGTCAGAATCAGTATCACCCCTGCGAGAACTGGGTCATCAGCGAGAATCCCCCTTCAAGTGTTCAACCCCTTTAAGTGTTGAGTATCAGAATGCAGTAATATTGGAGTGGCAACATACTGATATGAGTCAGCTATTGGCCAAAAGTCACACTACTCAGTGCTGGCATGGTCAGCAGATAAAACAGATGCGTGAGGCTCACGAGTCTGGTCGAGGCGAAATGATCCAAGATATAAACGCAAAAAAAGCCATTGCTGTTATCCTCAGACAAGATGTTTCATTTTGCAGTAGCAAAAGCAGCAAGATAATGCTTGTTTCAAACAAACAATGAGACATACTGAGCGAAGCTAATTTTGACGCACCCTGTACTTTTTTGACCTCCATGCACAGGGTGGTCTAAGGTGATTAACAACTAGCCACGTTGAAGTTGAGTTGCAAATCTCACGTGCCCACCCTGTACATTATCGCATTTGGCGTGTACATAACTTAGTGCGAATATGATACTTCGTGAGTCCTCCTGTACATAGTCCAGAATGTATAGTAGAGCGATTTTGCACTTTTCGCACTTTTTTGCTCTCGGTGCAGGAGGAGGAGATCAAGGCTCGCGAGTTGGCCCAGCAAGAGTACGAAGAGCAGTCGCAGAAGAACCTCACCGAGAGGGAGGAGATGCTCGTCGCTAAGAACGCGGAGTTGGACAAGAGGATTGCGGAGGAGGAGGAGAAGAGGAACGGCAAGGTCAGCCCGCTCGTGTGATCCAAATGTTGTATGGCTTTTTCACTGTTTGTCACTTACATCTGTCCATGACGCTTAGGTATACGTACGGAAAAACGTATCTGTGGCAGACATTGCAGTCCCCCCCCCCCCCAAGGGTTATGTCGGGTGTCTCATACTGTGTATTTCTTTAAGTTATTACCTAGACAAACACAGTGCAATCAGCAATAACTCAGCAACCATTTTAACCTCACTTTTCAATGAAAACACACGAAAAGCTGGTTACATAAGTAAAGAAGTCTATGTTACAAGAAATACTCGAGAAAGTTCAGTAACTCTATGGCTGTAAAATTGAAAAGCGTGCCTTAAAGTACAAACGTCCGTCTCAGTAAGTAGAAGAACACACACTGTTCTTGCATTTTGAAGCTCTCGAGACCTTGACGACCCACTGATCCGACCTCCACCCAGCCCTTGGGTCGTCAATGCCCTCCAGCTTCAAAACACAAAAATCGTGTGTACGTATAGTGCTACTTGCTCAGACTTGGGAATATAATTGATACTTACGTTTAAAGTAAGAACAGTTTTTGACCCAGTCAGCTGGATCCCTAACGTATGGCTGAACTCTGGGGACAGGAATTAACTGGAATCCTGATGTGATTAATCCAGGATTCAGGTCCGAAGAGAATGGTTCAGATTCTGTCTTATTTATTACCACCGTCAAGGATCTCAATCATAGGATTCAGTAGCATTCTTGGGCATTGAATGTTCAATGCTCCTGATTTCCCGACCACATAGACGCCCGACTACACAGCACGTTACTTTCAATCCCAAGCTTGATCCTCAGGATCCCGGCTCAGAATGTCAAGACTGGAATCAGATTAGACTTTGGAAACCTAACAAGGATCAAAGGGATTCGAGATCAGCTTTCAGCCGATTCAAATCATGATTTCAGTGATGTCGTTCAATTACCAGTGAATACTTTCTGTCGTATAGATATCTGAGCGGAAGCAAAAGCAATTTGACGCTGAACGCGCGGAGCTCGACAAAGAACAAGAGGTTCTGGAGGAAGACCAGAGAGCTCTGGATGAAGAGATTGGCATCAGAGATGACTCTGCATACGACTCCAGAGATCTGAGCTACGTGAGGGCGTTTGAAAAAGTGCAGGCGCATAATCTTAATCAGTTTTGTAACAATTTCCACTGTTTCAGGACTCTGAAGAGGAGGACAGATGTGAGTGCAGAATACGTTATACTATGGCTGCTTTTGCACCGTATTTACTCCGTTAATCCACGGCAGCAGATTAATTGAGGTTGGCTGACAATTTTGGTCGTATGGGAGAAAGATCAAATAGGAGCCTATGAAGACCTGATTTTTTGAAAGTTTTAAAATTTTTCAAGACCCCTTGCACAGGGGTTGGGGTTGGCCTTTTCAGGGATGGCAAATTACCAGAGGTTGCCAAAATGCCGCATTAAAACAGAACATTGCATGTGTTGATCGCCTCTGCTCAAGTTTTTTGACTGAAATACAAATTTTAGACCGTCGAGAGCGCCGCAATCCTCGCCACCCTGAAGTCGGACGTGCCAGAGCTCCAGACATTAGCGGAGCTGGTAAGCGCATTGACAACAAAGGCAGGAGGAACAGAAAGGGCAGACGGACCAAAGTGTTCATGGACAAAGGCTACCTGCAGGCGACCAAGGTCTGGACCTTGCCACCGTGACTGGCATCACCACATTCTTACTTATTGTTTTACAGAAGCATCAACGCGATCAGAGTCGCGATCGGCGCGGTAACGGTCCGGTGGGCGACCGGCGCGAGCGACGAGAAGAACGACGTGAGCGGCGTGATGAACGCAGGGATGAACGCCGGGACAGGCGCAACGATCCTAGGGACCGGCGCGACGACAGAGGTGACAGGGACAGAGACAGGGACAGAGACAGGGACAGACGTGACGACAGAAGAGACAGGGACAGGCGCGACGACAGGAGAGACAGGGACAGGCACGACGACAGGAGAGACAGGGACAGGCACGACGACAGGCGCGACGACAGGCGCGACAGGGACAGGGATGACGAACGCAGAAGCGGACGGGCCAGTAAATACGATGGTGGGAGTGGCAGGAGGAGTGGCAGAGATAACTACGGCGATGAGGAGGAAGAACGGCCCATGTCTCTCATCATGCAGAGGGTTGAAGATGATGTGACTGCATGACGAGATGAGGAGGAGAGAAATCCATACACTTAGCTTAATGCATGTCAAATCATCCCTCACTTACCTTAGGACAGGATAATGGAAATGTATGCACAACGGTCCGAGCTGCGCTCTGACGTTCTCTACAGCGACAATCATTGGATCAACATTGCATATACATTACCAGTAACATGGAAAGAAGCTGCTTGCTTGCCGCTTAATTTTAAGTCATGTACGTGTATAGATGTAAAGGAGTATATTTTTTGAACCACCCATGCCAAGTGACAGACTTCATGCACACCGCGCACGCATTTGCCAAGGTCCCATCTAGAAGTTTGTTCACTACCCAAATGTACAATGTTACACAATGTTTCTTCATTACCGTATTTTATCATGTTCATACTTACCATTTGCATGATACTGAGAAAGCTCGTCAACCTGTGATTGCAATTAATTGTATGTGCAAGTGAAAAAAGTGAAGGAAAATGAGAATCAAGAGTTATTCATTCATTTTTTTGTTGCTATGACGACAGAATGTTGCTCACGATTCAAACATTGGGGAGCAACAGAGTGAGCTAGCACCGCCCATGAGTTACAACGCCAGAGCCTAAAAGATATCCTAGCTTGAACAAAAATACAGCTTAACATATCTCGATGCCATGAGCACATCACAAGTGACTAGGGATCAAGACTGTGAAAAAAGTAAAAAACTTTTGGCCAAATGGGTTATCAGTAGGTGATAAAATGGCAAAGGCAGTCAAAACAAAAAAATGTTGCCGCAATGCTTTCACGCTTATCCTTACTAATGTGACAGAATATCTGAACAAAATTTTGATAAAAGCTATTATACATAATTGCTTAAATAGGACCCAGGAGAAACTGACGCAAATAACAAGATGGGACTACATGGTTCCACTACATAAGGGAAACAGAGGAAAAGACATCATTTTGGTGAAATCTCGACAAATAGCACTGAAGGGTCTTTTTTTCCTGAAGGAACACATTAAGCAAAAACCTTGGTTTTGAGTGAATCACCTAAAATCGTGATCCTTACTACTGTGCGTGTGTCCGTCTGTCTGTGTCCCACATGGCATGTTAACCAGGTAAAGCTGGAAATCGGCCGCGAAAATCAGCCGCGCAAGAGCTGGAAACCGGGCGCGGACACACAGAAAGACAGATTACATCAAGTCCTCGCCCTTTTTTATGTTAGGTATAACTTTTTCAGCTTTTACTGACATCTGCTTCCCGGTATGCAGCAGCAACAACAAGAACTCTGATGACTGCACGGCCTTGCATGCCGGAGCAAACAGCGATTCAGGGGGCAAACATTTGGGACAGAGATGGGCAATGTTTGGACACCTCCACCACTCCCTTAGGGTGACGTCATCGGGCACCAATCAGAGTCGGGAATCGAGTCTTCCTATGTCACCGTGGCCAATGAGAAGTCTTCGTTGCCAGAGCAACCTTTGCATGCACTGACGTTTAGCACTCAGTTCATATCTCCTCTTAAATCTCTGTCATGTTGAGTTCTCGCTGTGATGGTTGAATCCTCCACAGTTTCCTTCCTAATCTGGTACGTTTTGAACCCGGGGTACAGTCAAGGGCAGTGGGAAGGCATTTCTTTTGACTTGCTTTATTTACTACCATAGCCGACTTGTTTGCAGTCATTGGCCTCTACTTCGCCGAGAATAACCGTTTCCAGGAGTACGAAGATCTCTGGACAGACTTGGAGCTTCTGACCCCAGCTGAAGAAGAACTTTTCTAGGGTCAGGAAGACCAAGAGGAGGTTGGTCGCTCATCACCAGTGCACAGATCATGAAGGCAAGGATTTGTCCGAGCCAGCAGACGCTGACAAGGACCCATCTGTCAGCAACCGCAGGATTCCCAGAGACGATCGATTCATGATTAACTCCACTCAACTTACAAAGGAACAGATCTTGGTAGCTGCCTCCTTGGAAGACATTATTGTAGTGTCTTCAGATGAGAGCTATGACTCTGGGATTAATATGGCCGAGCTGGCTGTAGAAGACCCTGCCTGCTTTCACAATGACTGCGAGAATGTGAAAGTCAGGGAAGGAGCTGAAGAAGACGACATTGTCATCGAAATTGTTGATAATACCTGTGATGCATCAGAGCAAGGTGAGAAGCCATCACAGCAGACCCAGACATGCCAGGGACGCTGGCGGCGCAAACGCAAGGCCAATGTGTGGTCAAGACATGTGCTCCAGGCTGTTGCAAAGGTTGGTGGGGCGCTAAGACCTTATGAACAAAAACCATTTGATGATCCTTAGTGGAGCACTGCCAACTGACTGGTCTTAGTGCCAAGGCCAACCGTTGCTGAAAGAGGCAAGGGCAGCAGAAGATGCAAGAAGAGTTGGACAAGATGCGTGAGGAGAACCACAATATGAAGCTTAGCCAAGCATTGCTGATGGCCAAAGTCCGCAAGGCTCATGACATTGTGGGCAGATTCAAAGTACAAAGTAAGAAGTGTACTACTTCCAAGGGCTGAGAGACTTAAGAACATTCAGGCAGCTGCCACTTGCAAAGTATCACAAGAGGAACTGAAAGTTTATCTAGGCATTGTATTCATCATGGGGTACCATGTCCTTCCTGAACTAAGGCACTATTGGAGCAGTTGTAGTGTCGTGCTCTGGTGCACTCCTAGCTCGTCTATAGATGCGCGACTCTCCTTCGGAGTCCGGACCAGGCCTAACCATTAATATGCCATTTCTCTTCACAGGCGTCATCACTTGTGTATTTCCAAAGATCACACAATAACTAGACAATCAATGTGCTCTCTTTGAACTCGCAAGAGAGACTGCCTCTCTCCCCCTCTTCCCTTGAGCTGGTCAGCTGCGCTGCTGCCATGCCTAGCCAGCAGCTCTGCTGTCCTAAAGGAAACGGGAAATGCGCTCTCCAATCGAGGAGTGCCCTCTGGGGGCCACAGCCCTAAGATACAGACTACTCTATATCATGCTAGCACCTATAAGCTATGCACACGCCTAAGGGCGGGTTATGTCCTATTAGTACATGATTACCCTATACTGCGCTGTGGCATTCAGGTATGCCTGCAATTACAGTCTATGTTATATCTAAGAGCATTATTGAGGCCGCATGCTTCACAGTGCTGAGGATTTCATGTACCACTGACTGCCAAGGCCATGTCAAGAGACCGTTTTCTTGAAGTAAGAAGGGCTTTACACTTCACAGACAATTCTAAGGCTCCAAATAAGGCTGATTCAAAGCATGATAGAGCTTGGAAGCTTTGACCTATTGTTGATCACTTCTATGCAGCATTTCAAGCTGCTCTTTCTCCGACAGCAGAACAAAGTATAGATGAGAGGATGGTAAAATTCAAGGGGTGCAACTCCATGAGACACAGTGCTTGAAAGATAAACCAATCCAGTGGGGATTCAAACACTGGTGCCGCAATGATAGTACCACAGGATACCTGTTTCAATTTGACATATACGTAGGAAGCAAGAGCAACACCAAAGCAGGTCTCACAGAGGAAGTTGTGCTGCTACTCACAGAATCACTTCATGGAACAAACAACCTGGTGTACATGGACAATTTCTATACATCACCACACTTATTCCAGGCTCTGAAAACTAAAAATATATATGCATATGGAACTGTGCATTCTAACAGAAAAGGTCTTCCAAAAGATTTGAAGCCTGACAAGAATATGGCAAGAGGAGAGGAAGACAGCAGATATTCTGATGGGCTCTATTGCATCAAGTGGCTTGATAGCAAGGCTGTCTTGATGCTATCTACAATTGACCCTCCCAATGATGTAGCCACAGCGAAGCGGTGACAGAAAGGACAAGCAGACAAAGTTTCAGTTCCATGTCCTCAAATAATTTGCCGGTATAACTGTGGAATGCATGGCATTGATATCATGGACCAACTGACTAAGATCTATGGATTTCATCAAAAGTCACCTGCTAAATACTACATGAGGCCCTTCTGACTATCTGGAGCTAGGCATGGCAATGCCTGCATTATTCAAGAAAAATTGACTGCTCCAAGAAGAGATGGGACATTATGTCCAAAGACATTGCTTGAGTTCTGGAGAGCAGTAGCACAAATGCTACTGACAAGTTGTAAAGCTTGAACAAGCAGTGTTGCAAAGCGAACAGCATCAGTCTGATTAGTCACCAGCTTTAATAAAGTCATCATGATGAACAAGCCTTGGCGATGCAGATGGTGCTATGTCAAAGAAAAAACTGATTGCAAAACCTGCATGAAATGTGAGACCTATGACTTTTTTCTTTGCATTGTAAAGGGTCAAAGTTGCTTCAATGAATTTCACAGTTTGAAGCAATAACTGTTTCTGTTTGCAATTTAAATAAAGATGCGATGAAGAAGTGCAACACATCTCCTTTCACTTCAAATGTTGTAGCGCCCAAAACTTTAACCTTCCATAGAGATCAAGCTAGATTTTTAAGTAATTAAGTAGATTTTTTGTAAGATTAAGTAATGTTGTTTATAAGGATTTCATCTATAAACTAGTGAGGGCTTCTGCCATAAAAACATGAATCATTTCTAGCTTCTAACAAACATTTCGTCCTGAGAGAGTTAAGGAATAAGTTAAAGTTACTTCCTTAAGATCATTGGCATCCCTTTGGGAAAGATGGGGTACATTCAATTATTTGGTAACTCATGATTTGGACTTTCTTACATGTAGTGAGTATGCATTATTATATACATACAGGGGAGTATGAGGGATATCCACATAGGGGAGACGTGCCCGGTGTTCCTCGACCGGTGCTTCTCGATGCTAAAGAAACATTAAATTGAGATTTGTCTGACTCAGACATTGACGTGAGGGCAGAAAAAAGTTTATGGTCACCACAGCCACTGTGTTAAAGACCAGGAGGCTCACTAAGCATGGACATGAGAGAGTGCATTGACACTCAAAGGGCCCCTAAGGGATTCTGGCAAAGTCCGTAAGGCCATTTCCAAGGACCATAAGAGTACCCGCTCAGTCAGGAACGAGTTCTTCACAAGAACCGTCTCTACGGCTGTTGTCGAAAGAGGCGAACAAAGTTACTAATTTCCTTACTGTTAAAAATATTGCGCCAGATAAAAATTTCCCAAATGACTGGTCCTATCAGGGTGAATTTACATCCATTTGATTTTGCATCAAGTTTTTGACCATGCCTGAGCAAAAGGGCAAGACAAGAGATCCTCCTTAAGTTCTTTTCACACTGCCTTTCTAACTTTACCTTTTGATACCTCTCGGACCTCGGATCCGAGATCGGATCCGAAGGTCCGGATCGGAAGATCTCGGACCTTTCACATAAGACTGGGCCTTGAGGTCAGGAATTTAACCTGGGCTAGAAGAGGTAAAAATAGCTATGGATGGCTTCATATATGTCTACTCCGGTCGTCTGTGGTTCCCAGAACTTCTCCCTGGTCATGAGCCTCCTCTTGTCCCTCAGGTAGGGACTGAATCCTTGTTTTACCGTTGCTTAGAGGCTCTAGAGGGCCTCACCTGTCCTTAGCAGAGCTCTTCATCATAGTCGTTGCCACTATCTTCACCTGTCTACAGAACCTCCGAAGATCAATGTTTAAATCCGGTTCTATGTGCTATATTTAGAGCAGGACACTATTTGAAGCACTTCTAGTTAAATGGGATTAAGCAACAATCAGTTTTTGGGTCCCCACTCGTCCTCCTGTATGGACTACGGGAGGTGCTCTTCAGAACTGCAGGCCCCTAGTAAATAGAAGCTACGACGAGAACACACTACCACGGTCATTTTCCCATTTGAATACGTCTAGTCTATTGGGTATCAGATAACAAACCTAAGATGCACTCAGTAGATTCCAAAATTTCAATGTTTTGGCCTACTCCACTGCATATACGTAGACATCTTTCAAGACATATATATTTTTTGCAATTGTGTTTTCCATGCTCGGCACAGCTGGAAGTTGTGCTATGATAACGCAAGCGGCCCGAGCTGTCTACTGCGCTCCATGCCCAAGATGTTTTGTTGAATACGTTCGCTACCTGTTAAGATAAGAGATATGGAGAAAATGTTGAGATATCTATTCCGATACAGTACAGGGTCGTTTGGGTGAATTCATAGTTTGAGAACTTGCCATTCCTCTCTTCGTCGTAAATGGGCTTGCTGGGCCTCCTCTGGCCTCCCCCCTTTGCCCCTGGCATACTTGCCATGCCTGGTAGACCTGTGGGGCCTTGACCGTGGCCTTATTGCAAAAACTTCTTCGATCATGGCACCTGCTGCATCTCCATGGTTTGCTTTGGCACCTGATTCCTGCATTGATTTGATAGCCAAGTCTCGCCACCTCTCACTTACACACACACATTTCACTTCCACTTGCTCCTGAGATTAATCTGGATGGAGCTGAAAACGCTCCAAATTCATCTGAACGACCCTGTGGACTGACCTTGCTGATGCGACCACCGTCGTCATACTGTACACGTGTGCTTGTTCTTGTAGCTGCAAGAGTTGTGTGTCGAACAGATCCCTCCGGCAAGACGAGATGCCTGCTCACACCTTGACGGACTCCAGCTTCCAGTTCCAAGTTGTCAGCGATCCATTCCGCGCGACTGAGGCAGACGACGAAGACAATGACGGTCTGGACGAGCAGTACAAAGCGCTGGCAAAAGCGCTCTTGGGAGAAACGCGAGAGAAGCGTGAGGAGTTGATCGTGATGCTGGAGGAAGAGGTGAAGCGCAGGGGCTACAAAGTGCCTGATGGCAGAGGATTTCACATTAAAATTTTGAGAGCAGGTAGCACAAATAGAAGAAGAGCAGTTAGTGATCATACGAGCCAAAATTTGTTGGACTCGCCAGCTCCGCGGTCCGACATTCAGTGTACGAGTACGTCCACCAGAGGTTCTCAACGGACTGTTTCTGCATCACCTTTTCTATGGGTGCATAGAATCTATATATCTTTTCTACATGGGTAATGTAAGATTCGGCTGACCATGTCGGAAAAGTTCCACCCGCTTATGAGTAATAGCATTTTAGTTTTTCCAAATGTGCCGGCAACTCGCATGTGGCACAGAGTTCATTCAAATTTTGTAAGCGGTTCGTCAGCAGGATAAAGTTAAGAATTCGCAATAGCACATAAAGTGCATTTGGCAAAGAAGCATTGTTATGAACACTGTCTCTGCAGCTTGAAAGTGTTGCTCTCGGGCTGCAATGACTTCTGCAGAGATCGAGTGTTTGAGAAATGCCCCTTGCCAAATTCGCTCACCAGGTTTGACGTCAGATTGTAAATTTCGCATTCATTTGGTTCATATTAAGGAGGTCTGATGGCTCTGGTCGATCTGATCGTCACTTTAATTGCATAGCTGCATACATTGGTG